>Ga0207415_1000064_pt1 | contig 123905 bp, 109 predicted proteins | sample Passage237A_FD_187369 | JGI IMG/M metagenome (GOLD analysis project Ga0207415, IMG submission 187369) | Cellulose adapted compost microbial communities from Newby Island Compost Facility, Milpitas, CA, USA - Passage2 37A (SPAdes) (version 3) ... | reverse complement strand
ACCTAAATCAAATTGTGGCCTATCTGCTGTCATAAATTGAAACTCTAATAACGTAGGATAACCTGCCATTACATACCCCTTCGGAACCCACAACGAAAATTCCTCTAATCCTCCTGATGCATCCTGCTGATTCAAATGCTACACAATGGGTGCCTCACAGTATGTTGACATTTACATATCATTCTCAGTTTTAAAAATACTGCTTTTTATATTTTTATTTGTTGCGGTTGTCGGGGAAAATTTTCATTCTCCACTCCTCTCTATTGTCAATCTATGTATTGACAATCTCAAAAAATTTAGTCAATCTATAAGTGTACAATTTTTGAAAATTGTCAACTTTTAATTTGAAATTTCGTATTTTTGTCAAACTAAACATAGACATATGCACACCAAAACTATGCTATTACGTCAGTTACAAACTAAAATGGCGGCTTATCAAAAGGCCACGCCTATCACTCGACCGGCTTCGGGTTGGATACGAGCTATCCGAGAAGCGCTTGGAATGACACTGGAGCAACTAGCGCGAAAGCTTGGAGTCAGTAAACAAAATGTGCAAATGCTGGAAAAGCGCGAAAGATATTATTCTATCACGCTGCAATCTCTGCAACAAGTCGCCCAGGCTATGGATATGCAGTTGGTATATGCTTTGATACCAAAAGAACAAACCTTGGAAAAATACATCGCACAACGTGCAGAGACGTTGGCCCGAGCAATCGTTTTGCACACAGCACATAATATGAATCTGGAAAACCAACAGGTTGCCGAAGAGCAACTTGAATATGCTATTGAAGAACGCAAAAAACAACTTATCCAAGAAATGCCGAAAATGCTATGGGATTAAGCTTGTCATACAGCTACGGACAAACTCCCTTGGAGCCTGAAGAAATAGAAGGACTCAAAATAACTTCTATTACCACAAAAGGGGAATTAGACGAATGGGAACAGTTTAATATGGAAGAGGCCTTGCAATGGACTATAGGGAAAAAATGGTCTTACATGCACTTGCTAAGTGAAACTTTTATCAAAGAGCTTCACAAACACATGTTCTACCGGGTGTGGAAATGGCAGGACAATTCCGACAATCAGAGAAAAATATCGGTGTAGCCTACTACCAAATTCCCCTAGCTCTCCGACAGCTTTTGGATGACACGCAGTATTGGATAGAACATCAAGTATATACTCAAGTAGAAATTGCAGTCCGATTTAAGCACAGACTTGTAAGCATCCACTGTTTTCCTAATGGCAATGGTCGTCATAGTAGGCTGATGGCAGACCTCCTAATGACAAAAGTATTTGCCTTACCGATGCTCAGCTGGGGGAGACATCTAAATTTGGAGTCGAGTGTTGTTCGTGCAAGATATTTGGATGCGATCCGTAAGGCTGATGGTGGAAATTTGAGTGCTTTGTTGGCATTTGCAGCAAACAGGGAACAGTGAAAACCCGTACACAGTAACAGAGAAGAATGGTAGAAAAACTACATAGTGTTTTCTCGTACTGATTCCTCGGCACTGTTCTCTCATCACTCTTCACTAGCACTGTTTTGCCACACTGTTTCCTCGTCACACCCCATAACAAAAACTACCATACGGCGTTTCTAACACTACTTCCTTCTGCTCTGAAGCAGTGACATATCCAGAAATAACCGCCTCAATACCCATGCTTGCAGCTATCTCCACGATACGTTCTGCAGTTGTCTGATTGGTAAATATCTCCAGCCTTTGACCCATATTAAATACCTGATACATCTCCTTCCAGGGAGTCTGAGCCGACTCCTGTATCAGATTAAACAAAGGAGGAATGGGCAACAAATTGTTCTTTACTACACGCATAGGTCTAGGCAAATAATGTAAACACTTGCTTTGCCCGCCACCACTACAATGGATAATCCCATGTATATCCTGCCGATGCTTCTCTAAAATGGCTAATACTACCGGTGCATAAGTACGGGTAGGAGAAAGCAACATCTGCCCAATATTTAAGGAGGTCTCTGTGGCATCTGTCAGTTTATACTTTCCATTATATACTACCTCATCAGGCAAATTGGGATCTACACTCTCGGGATATTTCCGGGCATATTCTTTATGCAAAATTTCATGACGTGCACTTGTCAGCCCATTGCTACCTATGCCACTATTATATTGATCTTCATATACTGCCTGACCATAACTAGCCAGAGATACTAATACATCTCCGGGAGCTATCTTCTCTGCGGTAATCAGGGAATCTCGACGCATACGACAAGCCATCGTACCATCCACAATCATTGTACGTACTACATCTCCCACATCCGCAGTCTCGCCCCCTAAAAAATGCACATCGATACCATAATCGCGTAAACGATCAAAATAATGTTGCGTACCATTAATCACTGCCGAAATAACTTCACCAGGTATTAAGTTCTTATTTCGACCAATGGTAGAAGAATAAGTAAACGGACCTATTGCCCCCACACATAGAAGGTCATCTATATTCATCACTATGGCATCTATCGCAATGCCTTCCCATACGCTCAAATCTCCAGTCTCCTTCCAATACAAATAGGCCAACACAGATTTGGTGCCTGCTCCATCGGCATGCATTAAATTGCACCATTCTGGGTCATTACCCCAAAAATCGGGATAGATCTTACAAAAAGCATTTGGGTACAACCCTTTATCCAGCCTAGATACGGCTTTATGTACATCTTCTTTCCCGGCTGAAACACCACGAAGGTTATATCTGTTTTGGTCTGTCATGCTGTACGATAAATAGAAGGCTCAAAGATAAAGCACTTCCGTTCACTGGTTCTATTTTTTTATAAAAACTTGTCTAACAGTATGCAAAATACCCATTAATATAGGCATGTATGCCTCTTAGTTGCACCAAAACATACCGACTCAATGATTGCTGGTATGGAATTTTCTATAGGCATGCTCTGGACGGGGTTATCTTTATTCATTTATTTTGTGGAATATTACCCACTCGCAGGTCATTTAAACTTCTTGTTACATGTACGCATCTACTACTCAAATCAGGGTTCGCTACGGCGAAACTGACCAAATGGGATACTTATATTATGGTTATTATGCTCTTTATTATGAATCGGGACGTGCAGAAGCTATCCGAGCACTGGGATTTACCTATAAGGAATTAGAACTCTCTGGCATTATGATGCCTGTGGTTGCCCTCCAATGTCAGTATTTCCGACCTGCCTTGTACGACGACCTCATTACCGTAAAAACTATCATTAAGGAGCTCCCCAAAGGCAGTAAAATTGATTTTCACTCCGAACTCTATAATGAAGAGGGGCAATTACTCAACAAAGGAGTTACTACCCTAGTTTTTTATGATCCCAAAGCTAAAACCAAAGTACCTATGCCCGATATTCTTAAAGAAAAACTAGAACCGTATTTCTGCTAAACTATCTTCTCAAACCACACATTATGCATATAAAAGCCGCAATCCTTGCCATCGGAAATGAAATCTTATCAGGACATACGGTAGATACAAATTCTGTATGGATCTCCCAACAGCTCAATAAACTGGGTATTGAAGTGGTAACCCGCATGGCGGTAGGAGATGATGCCCAGGCTATCCGTAAGGCTATCCAAATAGGTGAAGAAAATGCTTCTATACTTATTCTGACAGGAGGGCTAGGACCCACAGCCGACGATATTACTAAAAAAGTGCTTGCGGATTATTTTAATGCACAACTGGTTTGCCATGCTGAAGTACTGGCACATATCCAAGGGATCTTTCAAAAAAGAAACCTGCCTATGCTGGAACGCAATACACAACAGGCAGAAGTACCCGATAACTGCACGGTTCTTTTTAATAAAATGGGTACAGCACCCGGTATGTGGTTTTCCTACGACCAAAAAATTCTGGTTTCTTTACCCGGTGTACCTCATGAAATGAAGTACTTAATGGCACATCAGGTGCTCCCTAAAATTCAGCAGACACTCACCGATCATCATATCATATTCCGATCTGTGGTCACAGCCGGACAAGGAGAAAGTTTTGTTGCTGAACGCATAGCCGATATAGAAGATTCATTACCTCCATATATTCGGCTGGCTTATACAGTACATTATCGAGTGCTTACGCTACGTCTGACTGGTTTTGGTAAGGATAAGGAGCAATTAATAAAAGAAACAGAACATTACCAGTCTGCCCTAGCAGCAAGGCTGGCGGATATTGTTATTGCTGAGGAAGAAATTCCTTTAGCCGAACTGGTCGGCAACTATCTCCAAATTGCTGAAATGAAATTAGGACTAGCTGAAAGCTGTACAGGTGGATATATTGCACACCTCATGACGCAAGTTCAAGGTAGTTCGGTAAATTTTAAAGGTTCTGCCGTATGCTATCAGACCAGTATCAAACATGATGTATTGGGAATTTCTCAAGAAATACTGGATAACAACGATGTAGTTTCAGAAATTGTTGCGAAGGAAATGGCCACCGCAGCAGCACGAAAATTTCGTGCTGATTTTGGACTGGGCATTACCGGATATATTGATCAGGTTCCATCCGAATCTGCAGTACCTCCCGGTACCGTGTGGATTGCTATTGCTCATGGCAATGAAGTAATAACCAAAAAACTATTGCTTTCTTACGACCGTGTTACCAATATTGGAGTTGCTGCACAAGAAGCTCTGATTTTTCTACTTAAAAAGCTCCGCAATTCATGAAAAATATCTTTTTAACAGGGATGCCAGGAGCGGGTAAAAGCTATTGGGGGAAAAAAATAGCAGCTCATTTTGCAATACCCTTCTGGGATTTGGATGAATATATAGCTTCTCAGTTATCCCAACCCGTTGAAGAGCTTATTCAAATACATGGAGAAGCCTATTTCCGGGAAAAAGAAACTTACTATTTACAACAGCTTATTCGGGAACAAAAACCCCCATTTATTTGCAGTACAGGAGGCGGTACGCCACTGGCAATCGCCAACCGGGAGCTTATGCGTCAGCAGGGTATAATTGTGTATTTAGCTGCCCAAATAGATACCCTACATGCTCATCTTGAAAAAGACCAAAAAATTCGCCCAATTCTTACTCAGGAAAATAGTAATCTTAAAAACTCGCTTATATATTTGTATGCCAAAAGAGTATTTGCCTATCAAGACGCTGACTATGTGTTACAGGTAGAGACTCTGACACTAACAGATGTAGAAAAAATTATGCAACGATGTATAAATCAGCTTTAATTTACGGAGGCGTATTTGCCCTCATTGCAATTATTATAGGTGCGTTTGGCGCTCATGTATTGAAACTGTATATTAACCAAGATCAGCTAAACACTCTCGAAACAGGAGTGAAATATCAGATGTATCATGCCATAGCACTAATTCTCATCGGTATGGTATATCGTTCTTTTCCCTTTAAACAATTTAAAATAGCTACTGCACTGTTTATTCTCGGAATATTGCTTTTTTCAGGATCTATATATGCCATTACAGCATTACGAATTGCAGGCGATGTGGGCATTGGCAGAATGGGTTTTATTACCCCATTAGGTGGTATCTGCTTTATGGCAGGATGGGTATCATTTATTTTAGGGCTCACCCTGAATAAAGAACAAAATGCCCCTAGACGTTCTTCTAAGTCCTGATTTATGGGCTGTTTTATCCTATAATTTACGCTAAAACATGATTAAAAAATACTTGCGGCAATTAGCCTAATAGCATTCTTTTCTTGCACGCCAAAAGTAAGTACCACCATACAGCAACAATATCCCACTCTCGACTATTTGGATGAAGTAATAGTATTAGACCTTTTAGATGCAACGCCTTCCTCAGCCATGTACCTAGGTAAATCTGCTTTTGGGGACCAAGGTTTTGGGGTTCCTTGCACTTGGGATATTACTTTGGAAAAGGCAAAATTAGAAGCTCGAAAATATGGAGGCAATGTGGTAAAAATCACAAAACACATTTTTCCAGATATTTGGTCCACTTGCCACAGAATTCATTTTGACATACTCAGAGTCGAAAATAAAGATGAACTTGAACAGATTAAGCATCAAACATTTCAGCCTACTTTAGAAGAAATAGACACAACACTTAATTATGCTCTACTATATCTCTACTGAGGTCAGGACAGAACGCTACTTATAAATTACAACGTGTACCTTGGTGACTCAATCGTTTGGAGAGCTAGAAGGAATCGTGATACGGTGATTAAAGTTACGCGCACAGGACTAATTACGATTTGGGCACGCACAGAAACCAAATTTGAATTACCCATAGAATTTGAACACGGAAAAGAATACTATATTAAATGTTCTACTGTAACGGGCATTCTTGAGGGCAGACCCTTTCTCACACTCATGGATCCATATACCGGAAAGATCGAATATAACAATATGAGGAAAAAATGAAAAAGCTAACTATAATTTTGGGATTGATAGCTGTATGTACACTGCATGCATTCGCACAAGACTTAATTGTTACAGATAAAAATGATTCACTAAACTGTAACATCTTTTCTATAGACAAGGATTTTATTTATTTCTCTCATATCTACGAGGAAGAAACTCGTACCACACTTATTCCCAAATCTAAAGTTAGCTTTTACCAAAAAAAATATTTCACCAATGCAGCTATCCCTAATGAATCCCTGAAACCATTTACACGTAACTACCTTCCATATAGAGTAGGCATCTCTGGTGGCTGGAGTAATCTGACTGCATCCGTAAGCAATGTATCTCCAGACCTGAAAAATTATACTAAACAACTAAAATCTGGATATCATCTTGGTGCAGACTTTACATATTTTTCATACGACTTTTTAGGGTTGGGTTTAAAATATTCATGGTTTAAATCCAAAAACATGATGGAAAACATATACACGATTGATCCCAACACTGGCCATTATAATATCGGGAAAATGAGTGATAATATTTCTATTCACTATGGGGGTTTATTAGTGAGTAGCCGAGCTGTGGTGCACAACAAAAAATCGATATCAATGGGGATTTTGGTTGTGGCTATACGGATTATCGAAATAAATCCTCTTTACACCACATTAACTATACCATCACTGGAGGTACGGCAAGTCTTTATTTCGACGTGGGAGTTGACTTTATGGTTCATAAAGCATACTCTGTGGGGCTGGGTATTGCCTACTATAATGCTGCACTCAGCCAGATTAAGGTTAATGATGGTACGCATACGCAAAAAATAAAACTCGACAGAAAGAATTATCAGGACCTGTCAAGAATCGATATTTCACTTATTTTACGCTGGCATAATTAAACGAATCCTAGTCTGAATGACCCCATCACTAGTATAGAATCGCATAGATTTTCTACATTTGTACGCCTGCAAATCGCATCATAATGTCCCAAACTTTATCCATAGTAATTCCTGCCTATAATGAAGGAAATACTATTCACTTGATTTTAGATAAAATCAAAAATGTTTCTTTAAGTCAAGGGCTCAAAAAAGAGATCATCATTGTCAATGACTGCTCTAGGGACCATACTGATGAGTCGATACAAAAATACCAACAGCAAAATCCTGATGTACCTATCAGTTATTATAAGCATGAAATAAACATGGGTAAAGGGGCTGCCTTGCGTACAGGCATACAAAATGCTAAAGGCGATTATGTAATTATTCAGGATGCTGATTTAGAATATGACCCCAGAGAATACAATCTCATGTTACAACCAGTGCTGGAAGGCTATGCAGATGTAGTATATGGATCCCGATTTATGGGAGGAAACCCACACCGTATTTTATTTTATTGGCACTCAATCGGGAATCGCTGGCTTACAGCACTTTCTAACATGCTTACTAACCTGAATCTAACGGATATGGAAACATGCTATAAACTGTTTCGCAGAGAAGTTATTCAGGGAATTAAATTGGAAGAAAACCGTTTTGGCTTTGAACCAGAAGTAACAGCCAAAATCGCTAAAATACCTAACATTCGTATCTATGAAGTAGGCATTTCCTATTATGGTAGAACCTATCAGGAAGGTAAAAAAATTGGCTGGAAAGATGGTTTCCGAGCAATTTATTGTATCTTAAAATACAACCTCTTTAGATAATCTTTTTCTATCTAGCTAAATAATTACACCATGCCTATTATTCTTCCTGTTAAAGGAGTGCTTCCCGAAATTCCGAAAGACTGTTTTCTTGCCCCCAATGCTACAGTAGTGGGAGATGTTAAAATGGGTAATGCTTGCAGTATATGGTTTAACGCCGTAGTACGGGGCGATGTAAATAGTATCCGAATGGGACATAAAGTAAATGTACAGGATGGTGCCTGTATCCATTGTACTTATCAAAAGACCCAAACGGTTATTGGTAATAACGTATCTATTGGTCATCACGCCATTGTACATGGCTGTACTATTGAAGACAATGTACTAGTGGGTATGGGCGCTATTATTATGGATAGAGCACACATAGGTGCTAATAGCATTATTGCAGCAGGAGCTGTAGTACTCGAAGATACCGTAGTTCCGCCCGGGAGTATATTTGCAGGAGTACCTGCTAAAAAAATCAAAAATATTAGTCAGGAATTACTGAAAGGAGAAGTGGAAAGAATTGCCAATAACTATGTTTTATATAGTTCCTGGTTTCAACATCCAGAGCAGGGAGATATTGATAAGTCCTGACTATAATAGCTCATAGTAACCTAGAGAATATGGAGCATGTCACTATAAGATCATCATGTATAAAAATTTTGTGTGCAAGCACTATACAGATCCTATGTGTACTTGCCACTTGTGGTAGTAGATAAAATAGGGTCAAAGTACACACAGCAGAATTCCTGACACCATGAATTCTCTGCCTGATTTTCATTAACTAAAAAAACATTCCTACATTAGCCCACAAAAAAACTCTGATGAATAAAGTATATGCAAATGCCATGGAGGCAGTAAAAGACATCCCCTCTGGTTCTGTACTCATGCTGGGAGGATTTGGCCTTTGCGGTATTCCAGAAAACTGCATTGCTGCCTTGGTAGAAAGAAAAATTGATAACCTAACCTGTATTTCCAATAACGCAGGTGTAGATGATTTTGGTATCGGCCTGATGCTACAGCAGAAACAGGTAAAAAAAATGATATCGTCTTATGTAGGTGAAAATGCAGAGTTTGAACGTCAATTATTAAGCGGAGAACTAGAAGTAGAGCTGATTCCTCAAGGTACACTCGCTACTCGTTGCATGGCTGCCGGATATGGAATGCCAGCCGTATACCTTCTGGCGGGAGTAGGGACAGAAGTAGCCGAAAATAAAGAAGTAAGAAATTTTAACGGACGTGATTACCTACTTGAATATGCTTTTGATGCAGATTATGCACTGGTAAAAGCATGGAAAGGTGATACAAAAGGAAACCTGATATATAGAGGCACTGCACGGAACTTTAACCCATTAATGGCTATGGCAGGTAAAATCACTATTGCAGAAGTGGAAGAACTAGTACCTGCCGGTGAATTGGATCCTGATGAAATCCATACACCAGGTATCTATGTACATCGAATCTTCCAAGGAGTGAATTACGAAAAACGCATAGAACAGCGTACTATCCGCAAACGCTGATGGTAATTCTGTTTTTATTTTAAAAAATATTCCGATGGCACTTACTAAAGAACAAATAGCGAAAAGAATCGCGCAAGAATTACAAGACGGATTTTATGTAAACCTGGGTATCGGTATCCCTACCCTGGTGGCTAATTATATTCCAGAAGGAATGGACGTAGAACTGCAAAGTGAAAATGGCCTATTAGGCATGGGCCCATTCCCATATGAAGGAGAAGAAGATCCCGATCTGATTAATGCCGGTAAACAAACCATTACTACAGTTCCTGGTTCTGTATTTTTTGACAGTGCCATGAGTTTTGGAATGATCCGCGCAGGAAAAGTTGATCTTACCGTGCTAGGAGCTATGGAAGTAGCCGACAACGGAGATATCGCCAACTGGAAAATACCCGGAAAAATGGTTAAAGGTATGGGCGGTGCTATGGATTTGGTGGCTGCTGCAAAAAATATTATTGTAGCCATGCAGCACACAGATAAGGCTGGCAATTCCAAACTATTGCCAAAATGCACACTCCCCATCACTGGATTACAATGTGTACGTAAAGTGGTCACAGATCTTGGTGTATTTGATATTACACCAGAAGGATTTTATTGTATCGAATATGCACCCGGTGTAACTATAGAAGAAATCAAAGCCAAAACTGCTGGAAGATTAGTCATTGCTCCTCATGTGAAGGAAATGGTGTTCTAAACACCCTTTCCTTCTTGGATGCAGCTCACCTATGAAACGGCAAGAACGATATGCTTATGTATTAAATTGGTTTCAGGAACATATGCCAGAACCCGAAACCGAACTCCATTATAACAACCCCTACGAATTATTGGTTGCCGTTATTTTATCTGCTCAATGTACAGATAAACGAGTTAACAGTGTAACTCCAGAGCTATTCCGGCAATTCCCAGATCCCTATACCATGGCTGCCGCTAGCTTTGAACAAGTAGAACCCTTAATCAGAAGCGTCAGTTTTGCAAACAACAAAACCCGACACCTGTTAGGAATGGCTAAAATGCTGGTAGAAACATACCAGGGAGAAGTACCCCATACGGTAGAAGAATTACAAAAACTACCGGGAGTGGGCAGGAAAACTGCCAATGTGATCACTTCTGTCATCCATAAACAGCCTAACATGGCTGTAGATACTCATGTTTTTCGAGTAGCCGCACGCATAGGACTTAGCTTGCGTGCTAAAACACCCTTGGAAACAGAGAAACAGTTGGTACAACATATCCCTTCCGAACTTATTCATAAAGCCCATCACTGGCTCATCTTGCACGGCCGCTATATTTGTCAGGCACGAAAACCTAAATGTGAAATATGTGGATTAAGACCTGTATGTGCTTACTATCAAAAAACTATGCGGTATCATATTGAGGAAGAAAAAGAGCCGCTCACACCCGATCAGGTAAAGCGGCTACTGTCTTAATTTTTTGCATGAAAACTAATGCCTGCTTAGGAAGAAGTAGAAGCGTATTTTTCCTGCTCACTAATTAATATAGGCATGGCCTCCTGAAAAGATAATTCAATCTGCTCCATAATTTCTTGAATTTCCAGCAGATTTTGCTGCGCCTTAGATAATTGTTCTATACGCATTAGCTGATCGTATAAATTACCTACTTTAATTACACCCGCACTAGATTTAAGGAAATGTGCCTGTTTGGCCATATTATCCCAGTCTGCAATATCCACAAACTCTTTGAGTCTGGCCAGCCCCTCTGGCATGGTATCCAAAAAAAGCTTGATCAATTCATAGATATAATTGCTGTCATCTGCTGCTATCTCTGCTAAAAAACTAAAATCTACAAAGGGTTTCTGGTGCGTATGATGTTTCCCATTATGATGTATGGAATTTTCAGATTTCTCCGCATCCAACTTACGATACAAACGAAGAATCATACTAAACAATACTTCCGGATCAAAAGGTTTAGATACATATCCATTCATTCCGGCCCGAAGACATTTTTCTTCCTCACCCTTCATAGCGTCTGCCGTCATCGCAATAATGGGGATATCCTTTTTCATGGTATTACGGATATACTCAGTAGTGGTATATCCATCCATTTCAGGCATCTGAATATCCATCAAAATCAAATCATACACATCGCAAGATAGTTGATGCACGGCTTCCTTACCATTATTCACCACAAACAAACTCGCTCCCTGCTTAAGGAGTAAATTTGCAGCTACCTTCTGATTAATTATATTATCTTCTACAATAAGGATCTTAATACCCTGTAGGATATTTCCCTGTTTAGATAATTTTTCCTGCCCTGTATAAGATTTGAGTTCGTGCAGTGTTTCGTGTCCAATTTGGAAAGGGATACTAAAGGAAAATACAGAACCTACATTGAGCTTACTTCGTACAGAGATGTTTCCTTGTTGTAAGGTCACCAACTGCTTTACGATGGTCAATCCCAAACCAGTGCCACCGTATCGTCTGGTAGCATCTGTTTTATTCTGTGCAAAGCTTTCAAACACATAATCCAGCTTGTCTTCTGGAATTCCAATACCCGTATCTTCTACATCTACTTCCAGAGATACAGTATGTTCACTAATTGGAGTAGCACGAACAAAAATGCGCACTCCTCCTTGAGTAGTGAATTTAATAGCATTGGCTGTGAGGTTAATAATAATTTGCTGTAGCCTTAGGGGATCGCCCAATAATATATCAGGCACACTGCTATCTATTTTCAAATCTAACTTGATCATTTTCTCTTCCGCACGGAATTGCAGTGGGTAGATTGCCTTACGAATTGTGGTACGCGGCTTGAAAGGAGTATGTTCGAATTCAAATTTTCCGGCTTTAATCTTAGAAAAATCTAACAAATCATTAATTAATGCCAGCAGATTTCTTGCAGACTCATGAATACTCTCTGTGTAATCCGCCTGTTCTTCTGAGAGTTTGGTACTTAGTAAGAGGTTAGTCATACCGATAATACCATTCATGGGGGTTCTGATTTCATGGCTCATATTAGCCAGAAACGATTCCTGTGCTTGTTTGGCTTGCTCTGCTTCCAGCTTTGCTTCCAAAAGTTTACGTTCAGTTTCCTTGCGATTAGTTATATCGGAAGCTATAACCCCAATATACATTACATCTTCCCCATCCGGAGTAAACAAGGGGAATTTGGTAATCCAATACGTATTCACCTGGCCTTTTTCCTTCACGTTCTCCTCAAAACTTACAATTTGCTTATCCTCCAATACCTGTCTGTCTGTTTCCTGATATAAGGCCAGCCTTTCCGGATGTTCTGCAAAAATATCTGTGGTTGCCTTGCCTACAATTTCCCTTGAAGTACGATTAAATACCACTTCAGTCATCTTATTGACCATCAAATACAGGCCTTCCCTACTTTTAATATAGAGGATAGACGGAATGTTATTGATAATTTCTTGAATGAGCTTATCCTTATGCTTTTGTTCTTCTTCCACACGAATTCTCTTCTTCATATTTTCACCCACTTTATAGAGTGAGAAACTTAAAAAGAGGGTAACAATAAAAAAGCTAAGTACCGAGAATCTGATACGTGAACGATTAAACGCTTTATCTTCTCGAGTTTTTTCTCCCAGAATATTTCTCTGTGTCGTTTCTATTTTTTGCAAATACTCGTTGATAGTCATGTTGTGCTTAGAAAGCACCAGCTCTACATTCGGATCAGAAATTTTTATATTATTACTTTTAACACCTTCAATAAGTTTATCCGCCTTATCTATTTTATCTATGACAATATTAGTGAGTGCCTGAACGGTCGCATATTGATGAGGGTTTTCCTGGGTGATGTTAGACAGATAACGAAGGGTTTCCAACACATTTATCTCATGGTGTTCAACCTCCTGCAGATATTCCCTTCGGTGCGTTATTAAATAACTTTGTAAGGCAAATTCTATTTCGTGGATTTCATTTTTTGTATGCTGTACCTGCTGTAAGATGTCATTAGTACGATTAACCAATAATTCAGTTTGCCCAGATCTATGATATAACTGATATGATTGAAAAATGTATAATAAAAAGAATAGAATTATCGTTCCATTAATAAAGTATAGAGAGCGTTTAAGCTGAGTAGTTACTGAGGGCCTGGACATAGGATTTTCGACATTAGAGGAAAATTGGCAACGAAAATAATTAATGACCTATATATTTCCAAGCTACATAAGACTATATGCCTCTTTATGATTTAAAATTATGGGGTTTGAAAATTTATAAAAAATCCAAAAATACATAGTTAGATAACCATATAACACAACAATACATACAATATTTCATAGCTATTTAGGAATAATATAATTGTAGAGTACTGTTATTCAATGTATTAACACAATGCAAATAGCAAAACATGATCTCAAGAGCTAATATTGCAAAAAATTAACAAACATGTTTATATTTACAAAGAATCTATATCTTACCTAAATAGAGATAACAACCTAGGATATTTCCGAAATAGTTAATAGCAGGTTAATCAAAGATTCTTACTCCATCCGGGTTAAATGTACGACGCAACGAGTCAAGCACACGAGTAGTATCCCATGCTGGAATCTGCGTCATAGGCATTAGCACCCAGAACGTAGTAGAATCTTCATCTGTAACCAGCTCAACTTTATTTCCATAGCTGGTTAGCTTTTCAGTTCGGCGAACTGCTTTTCCAAAATCCTGATAGGTATTTATCACTACATCAAAGTCTAACAGTTCTGAGCTGTCAACTTCTGTAGCAGGAAGTTCTACTGCCTCTTGTAGGGTAGTTGAATCTCCCTCAGAAAGTGGATTTATTACTGAAGATTCCTGAGTTTGAGGAGTATCAGTTTGCGGCAGATTAAGTTTAATTTCTTTCTTATTGGAATCGCTGGTATAAACCATAGCAGCATAAATAGCTAAAATCAGCAGCACTCCGCCTAAAATCCAGATAGCCACTTTTACCCAACTGATACCACCATCGTCGTCGCCTCCTCCTTCTTCATCGGTTTGATACCCCATTCCCGATACAGGTAAACCAGCAGAATTAGCATAAGGTGTCTCATCCAGCTTGCGGGTAATTTTCATGGCTTGCACTGGTGGAGGTGTGTATTGAAATTGTGGATTGGTCACAAATATCAGTTTCCCACGCTCTTCCATAAAATGTCCAATAGAAGGGATTTCTACGGTTTTTCCAGCTTGGATATCCATGCGGGCAACAGAAGAAAACTCCCGTAGTTCGTTAGAAGCTTTACTAATACTCACTTGCTCATTGGTAGCAATAAAATTGGCAAGATTATCATCTATAGAACCAATGGGAGTCATTACCACTTCATAAGAAGAAGGCTGCAATGAATCACCATTATACGTAGCCGGTTTTCTTCTCAACTCCAGGTTTCCCAACCCATGAATGTAAACACTATGATTCTTCAAAAGAAAAAGCCCGATGTACTTTGCGATATCCATATTTTTTCAACAATCTGAAGGATAAATATAACAATACTACCTGTTCGGTGTATCTATTCACACTACGAAAATATTAACTAACCATCTTATGGTTTGTTTTCATTTTCTGAAAGAAGTTTTAATTCTACTGTTTCCGCAGAATTTCTATACATTTTTAGAATAGTCACTTCGTATGCATCAATTTTAAACTTATCATTTACATGCAGCTCGGTAGGATATCGGAAAGAGATTAGTCCCGAAAGAGTTTCATAATCTTCACCTTCCTCCAGTCGGTAGGGTAAATATTTATTAATATCCGATAGTTTCCTATGGGCACTTACAATAAATGTATTTTCTCCCGTACTTTCCACATAGGGTTTCTCGTTATCGTATTCGTCCTGTATTTCTCCCACTAATTCTTCCAAAATATCTTCCATAGTCACAATGCCTGAAACTTCACCAATCTCATTCGTCACGATGGCCATTTGGATATGTTTTTGCTGGAATTCTTTTAAGAGATCCTTAATTTTCTTAGTCTCCGGAATGAAATAAGGCTTACGAACCAAAGAGGCAATATTGTCTGGTTTCTTATCTGAAACCATGGTTTTCATTAAGTCTTTGGTGTAAATAATTCCGATGATATCATCTAGCGTACCCGTATGTACCGGATAACGGGAATATCCTTCGCTGATAGAAAAATTGATAGCATCCGCAAGCGAAGTTTCAGCATGTAAAGCAGTAATATTTTTACGAAGGGTAAAAATATCTGAAGCTCTTCGATCATCGAAATCAAAAACATTGCGAATCAAATCTCTTTCTGTTTGCTCAATAGCCCCTCCCTCATGGCTTTCAGAAATGATCATCTTAAGTTCTTCTTCCGAATGAATATCTTCTCCTTGTACGGGCTGAATTCCCAGCAAACGCAACAACATATTAGCAAACCCATTCAGCAACCAAATAAAGGGTCTAAAAACAAAATAAAATGCCCGTAAGGGTAAGGCAACAAAAAAAGTTGTATTGGAAGGATGTCGAATAGCCATCGATTTGGGTGCCAGCTCTCCAAACACAATGTGTAATATAGTAATAGTAGCAAATGCCACTGGGATAGCAATCGCATTAGCTGTTTTTTCAGCTAGATCTAATCCCAGAATATCAAAAAAACGTAAGAGGATGTGCGTGGTAACTTCTTCACCTACCCAACCTAAACCCAGACTAGCCAATGTAATACCCAACTGGGTTGCGGCAAGATAGGCATCTAGATTGTTTACAATTGTCTTAGCTGCATTTGCCAAATTTTTATTCAGATGTTCTCTTACTTCTATCTGAGAGGAACGAACTTTTACTATTGCAAATTCCGCTGCTACGAAAAAACCATTTAACAATACCAAAAACAGCGTAATAAAAATATCTAATAGCATACTTGCCACAAAGCTAATGACAAAAATACAATCTAAGTAGAAATTATTCCCAGCTTCTAAGGTAACAGAAGAAAAACTTATTTAGCACATCTACTATACATGTAGCAAGAAAAATACCCAATGAATATAGGTATGTACTTTTCTCACCCTTATTAGATAGGCTTTTTTTTCATGCAATATTTGCAATATATCAACAAGCCCCCGAGCAGCCAAACTCTATCTTTATTTGCATAATGAATTTTATGCATAAAAGAATTTAAAAATGAAAACAATTTCTCTTTAGAAATATTTTTAGGTTTTTTTTCACAAAACAAGATTTTGGAATATTTTTTGCTAAATCGGATTTCCAACGTATATTTGCGTCCCCTTCCCGGGATCAAGCTGTGCACAATATACATTTTTTGACTGTTTTTTTTATTGTAACACAAACCTAACCTGTCGCTAAAAGAACTGTTCTTTTAGTGCAGGATTTTTTTGTTTGAATATTAAACTGTGTTTTAAACATACTATGGCTATACCAAACAATAAAACCGCAACTGGCCGTATCAATTTCGGGAAAATTCACGACGTCGCTGAAACTCCCGATTTGCTGGCCATTCAGTTACAATCGTTCAAGGACTTCTTCCAGTTGGAGACCACTCCAGACAAACGCAAAAATGAAGGACTCTTTAACGTGTTTAACGAAAACTTTCCGATTACAGATACTCGGAACATTTTCGTACTGGAATTCCTGGATTACTTTATTGATCCTCCTCGTTACACTATCGAAGAGTGTATGGAAAGAGGCCTCACCTATTCGGTACCTCTAAAAGCCAAACTCAAACTTAGCTGTAATGACGAAGAACACGTTGATTTTGAAACTATCGTACAGGATGTATTCTTAGGGAATATCCCCTATATGACACCTCGTGGTACGTTCGTAATCAATGGTGCTGAACGTGTGGTTGTTTCTCAATTGCATCGCTCCCCAGGTGTATTCTTCGGACAAAGTGTGCATCCAAACGGTACGAAAATATACTCTGCTCGTGTTATTCCTTTTAAAGGGGCATGGATGGAGTTTGCTACCGACATTAACAACGTCATGTATGCATACATCGACCGTAAGAAAAAATTCCCCGTTACTACCCTCTTACGCTCTATCGGTTACGAAACTGATAAAGACATCTTAGAACTCTTCGGTATGGCCGATGAAGTTAAAGCCGACAAGAAAAATCTAGAAGCTAATATCGGTCGCAAACTCGCAGCTCGTGTATTACGTAGCTGGACAGAAGACTTCGTAGATGAAGATACCGGTGAAGTAGTTACCATCGAAAGAAATGAAATCGTACTCGATCGCGATAATGTGCTGGACGAAGACAGCGTAGCTATGATCTTGGATATGAATATCGACACCATCTTCCTCCAAAAAGAAGAAATGAGTGGCGATTACTCCATTATCTATAACACGCTGAATAAAGATACTTCAAACTCCGAACTGGAAGCTGTGCAACATATCTATCGTCAACTCCGTGGATCTGACGCTCCAGATGATGAAACAGCTCGTGGTATTATCGATAAACTCTTCTTCTCTGACAAACGTTACGACCTGGGAGAAGTAGGCCGCTATAAAATCAATCGTAAACTCGGACTCGATATATCTTTGGATACTTCCGTACTTACGAAACAAGATATAATTGCAATCATTAAATATCTGGTACGCCTCACCAACGGTAAAGCTGAAATCGATGATATCGATCACCTCAGCAACCGCCGCGTGCGTACCGTAGGCGAACAACTGTTTGCACAATTTGGTGTGGGTCTGGCTCGTATGGCTCGTACCATTCGTGAAAGAATGAACGTACGTGACAATGAAGTATTTACCCCCATCGACCTTATCAATGCGCGTACACTGTCGTCTGTAATCAACTCTTTCTTCGGAACATCTCAACTTTCTCAGTTCCTAGATCAAACCAACCCCCTGAGTGAAATTACACACAAACGCCGTATCTCAGCACTCGGACCAGGCGGTCTTAGCCGTGAACGTGCAGGGTTTGAGGTGCGTGACGTACACTATAGCCACTACGGTAGATTGTGTACTATCGAAACACCAGAAGGTCCCAACATTGGGCTGATCTCTACACTCTGCGTACACGCCAAAATCAACGATATGGGCTTCATTGAAACTCCTTATCGTAAAGTAAAAGATGGCCGTGTGGATACTAAAAATTATGTATTCCTCAGCGCTGAAGAAGAAGATGAAGCAAAAATCGCCCAGGCAAATATCCCGCTCGACGAAAAAGGTAATTTCGTTGATGATAAGGTGAAATCTCGCCAGACAGGCGACTTCCCTATCTTAGAACCGAATGAAGTGGAATACATGGACGTAGCTCCTAACCAAATTGTAGGACTTTCTGCTTCTCTGATTCCGTTCCTAGAACATGATGATGCCAACCGTGCACTGATGGGATCAAACATGCAGCGCCAGGCCGTACCATTGATCCAACCTGAAGCACCTATCGTAGGTACAGGTCTGGAAGGTAAAGCCGCTAGAGACGCTCGTATCCAAATTCATGCTGAAGGAGATGGTGTAGTAGAATATGTAGATGCAAACGAAATTCATGTTCGCTATGAACGCGATGATAAAGAACGCCTAGTGTCTTTCGAAGATGATTTACGCATCTATCACCTCACTAAATATAAGAAAACCAACCAAAGCACCAGCATCACACTCAAAGCTTGTGTACGTAAAGGTCAAAAAGTGAAAGCAGGTGACTTCCTTACTGAAGGTTATGCTACCCGCGACGGCGAACTAGCCCTCGGTCGTAACCTAAAAGTAGCCTTCATGCCTTGGAAAGGATACAACTTCGAAGATGCCATTGTGATCAGCGAAAAAGTGGTACGTGAAGACTGGTTTACTTCGGTGCATATTGATGAATACGAACTGGAAGTAAGAGATACGAAATTAGGTGAAGAAGAATTAACTGCCGATATTCCAAATGTATCTGAAGAAGCTACGAAAGACCTAGATGAAAACGGTATCATCCGTATCGGTGCTCATGTAAATGAAGGAGATATCCTGATCGGTAAAATCACTCCTAAAGGGGAAACGGATCCTACACCGGAAGAAAAACTACTCCGTGCTATCTTCGGAGATAAAGCCGGTGATGCAAAAGATGCCTCTCTGAAAGCACCAAGTGGTACAGAAGGTATCGTGATTGGCAAACAACTTTTCCAACGCGCTAAAAAAGATAAAAACGCTAAGGCAAGAGAAAAAGTTCAATTGGAAAAAATTGAAAAGGTACACGAGAAAAATCTTGAAGACCTGAAATCTCTGCTCTTAGAAAAACTTATGGTATTGCTGAAAGATAAAGTATCACAAGGTATTTCTAACAACTTTGGAGAACTTATCATCAGTAAAGGAGCCAAATTCAATCAGAAACTGCTTTCTTCTATCGACTATGCTAATATCAACCCATTAGGATGGACAGGAGATGAAGAAACAGATCATCTGATCAACTTGTTGTTACACAACTTCAACATTAAATATAACGAAGAGCTCGGTCGCTACAAAAGAGAGAAATTCAACCTTTCTATCGGTGACGAACTTCCTGCAGGGGTACTAAAACTGGCTAAAGTATATGTAGCCAGCAAACGTAAATTGAAAGTTGGTGATAAAATGGCCGGGCGCCATGGAAACAAAGGTATTGTAGCACGTATCGTAAGAGAAGAAGACATGCCATTCCTGGAAGACGGAACTCCGGTAGATATCGTACTCAACCCACTCGGTGTACCTTCGAGGATGAACCTTGGACAAATCTATGAAACCATTTTAGGATGGGCTGGTAAAGAACTGGGAGTGAAGTTTGCAACCCCAATTTTCGACGGTGCTTCTGTAGATGAAATCAGTGAACTCATCGAAAAAGCTGGCATTCCAGAATTCGGACATACTTATCTCTACGATGGGGAAACGGGTGAACGCTTCCACCAAAAAGCTACCGTAGGTATCATTTATATGATCAAACTACACCACATGGTAGATGATAAGATGCACGCACGCTCTATCGGACCATACTCACTTATCACTCAACAACCATTGGGTGGTAAAGCACAGTTCGGTGGTCAGCGTTTCGGGGAAATGGAAGTTTGGGCACTCGAAGCATACGGTGCTGCCAATATCCTGCAAGAACTCCTTACCTTAAAATCAGATGACATTGTAGGTAGAGCTAAAACTTATGAAGCTATCGTAAAAGGAGACAATATTCCGAAACCCGGAATACCAGAATCCTTCAACGTACTGATCAATGAACTCAGAGGTCTGGGTCTTGAACTGAAATTTGAATAGTCTGATTATATCACGCCGGCAGACGAAATGGCTGCCGGCACCTATTATTTGTAAAAAATAACTCATCAAAAGCCTTTTCTGACTATGGCCATAAAAAAAGAAAACCGTCCTAAAGCCGGGTTTGGAAAAATAACCATCAGCCTTGCCTCTCCGGATTCTATCCTCGACAGATCTTATGGAGAAGTGCTTAAGCCTGAAACCATTAACTACCGTACCTATAAACCTGAACGCGATGGGCTGTTCTGTGAAAAAATATTTGGTCCGGTAAAAGATTACGAATGTTACTGCGGAAAATATAAAAGAATACGTTATAAAGGTATCGTCTGCGACCGCTGTGGTGTGGAAGTTACTGAGAAAAAAGTGCGTCGCGAACGCATGGGACACATCAAACTGGTGGTTCCCATTGTGCATATCTGGTATTTCAAAAGTCTGCCCAATAAAATTGGATACCTATTGGGTATTTCCTCTAAAAAACTGGAAAGCATCGTTTACTACGAACGCTATGTGGTAATCCAAGGAGGAGAAGCAGAAGATCTTATCCGCCAAAAACTGGGACTGAAAGACTCTGAAAATACCAGCCTGCAACTGCTTACAGAAGACGAATACCTGGAAATACAGGAATCTATCTCTCGCGAAAATCAATATCTGCCCGACGACGATCCGAATAAGTTTGTAGCCAAAATGGGTGCAGAAGCTGTTCATGCACTGCTAAGCCGTATTGATCTCGACAAACTTTCTTATGATCTCCGTAATGCTGCAGCAAATGAAACTTCACAACAACGTAAACAGGAAGCTTTGAAACGCCTGAGCGTGGTAGAAGCTTTCAGAGATGCAAATAGCCGTGTGGAAAATCGCATGGAATGGGCAGTAATGCAATATATTCCGGTTATTCCACCTGAATTACGCCCATTGGTACCACTGGATGGCGGAAGATTTGCCTCTTCTGACCTGAATGATCTATACCGTAGGGTTATTATACGTAACAACCGTCTCAAAAGACTGATCGAAATTAAAGCACCTGAAGTAATCCTTCGTAACGAAAAAAGAATGCTTCAGGAAGCCGTGGACTCACTGTTTGACAACTCTCGCAAATCTAACGCTGTGAAAGCGGAAGGTGGTAGAGCACTCAAATCTCTTTCTGATGTATTAAAAGGTAAACAAGGACGTTTCCGTCAAAACCTTCTCGGTAAAAGGGTTGACTACTCTGGTCGTTCGGTGATCGTAGTTGGTCCAGAACTCAAACTCCATGAGTGCGGTCTTCCCAAAGATATGGCTGCCGAACTTTTCAAGCCATTTATTATCCGCAAACTCATCGAAAGAGGTATTGTTAAAACAGTAAAAAGTGCGAAGAAACTGGTAGAAAGAAAAGAATCTGTAGTATGGGATATCCTCGAAAATGTACTGAAAGGTCATCCAGTACTCCTCAACCGTGCCCCTACGCTGCACAGACTTTCTATTCAAGCCTTCCAACCAAAACTTATTGAAGGTAAAGCCATTCAACTGCACCCATTGGTTTGTTCGGCGTTCAACGCCGACTTCGATGGTGACCAAATGGCGGTGCACGTACCTCTGAGCAATGCAGCTATTTTAGAAGCTCAATTGCTGATGCTGGCATCACATAATATCCTGAACCCACAAAATGGTACTCCTATCACCCTTCCTTCACAGGACATGGTTCTGGGTCTTTACTATATCAGTAAGCCTAAGAAAACCATGGGTGACGATGTGGTGAAAGGAGAAGGCATGACTTTCTACAACTCAGAAGAAGCAATCATTGCCTATAATGAAAAACGTGTAGATCTGCATGCCTGGATTAAAGTAAAAGTAGATGTTCGCCTCAAAGATGGTACTATTACCAAACAACTGGTAGAAACTACTATGGGTCGCGTTATCTTCAACCAGTTTGTTCCCAAAGAATGTGGTTATATAAACGCACTCCTTACTAAAAAATCTCTCAGAGAAATCATCGGTGATATTCTTAAATATGCTGGTATCCCCAAAACAGTTCAATTCCTTGACGACATCAAAACCTTAGGTTTTAGAATGGCCTTCCAGGGTGGACTTTCGTTCAATATCAAAGATCTGACTATCCCTGAAATCAAAGAAGAACTAATTGCTCAGGCTCAGGCAGAAGTGGACGAAGTTTGGGATAACTATAACATGGGGCTTATCACCAACAACGAACGTTATAATCAGATCATCGATATCTGGAGCCGTGTGGATACTCGCGTAACGGAAACATTAATCCGTGAAATGGCTTCAGACAGACAAGGATTTAATCCGGTATATATGATGCTGGATTCTGGTGCGCGTGGTAGTAAACAACAGGTAAAACAGCTGGCAGGCTTACGTGGTCTGATGGCTAAACCTCGTCGTTCTGGATCTACAGGCTCTGAAATTATCGAAAACCCAATCCTATCTAACTTTAAAACGGGTCTCTCGGTATTAGAATACTTCATCTCTACCCACGGTGCTCGTAAAGGTCTTGCGGATACCGCCCTTAAAACTGCCGACGCCGGTTATCTGACTCGTCGTCTGGTGGATGTGGCTCAGGATGTGGTTATTAATGAAACCGACTGTGGTACCTTACGTGGTATTGCCATCTCTGCATTGAAAGATAATGAAGATATCGTAGAACCATTATACGATCGTATCCTCGGACGTACTTCTTTACATAATGTATATGATCCGATAAATGATACCTTATTGGTTCGTGCAGGTGAAGAAATTACTGAGGATGTAGCTAAAACTATCGAAGACTCAGGTATTGAAACTGTAGAAATCCGCTCTGTGCTCACTTGTGAAGCTCGTCGTGGAGTATGTGCTAAGTGTTATGGTAAAAACTTGGCCACAGGTTATATGGCACAGAAAGGTGATGCAGTAGGTATTATCGCTGCTCAGTCAATCGGTGAACCTGGAACACAGCTTACTCTCCGTACTTTCCACGTGGGAGGTGTGGCTGGTTCTTCTGCCATTGAATCACAACTAACTGCTAAATTTGATGGTACTATCCAATTTGATGGTTTACGTACTACTGAATATGTAGATGCAGAAGGTGAAAAACAAATTGTAGTTATCGGCCGTACTGGTGAGGTAAGAATTATTGATGTGGCCAATGAAAGACTTCTAATCTCTAACAATATCCCTTACGGTTCTAACATTAAGGTGAAGAACGGACAAAAAATCAGTAAGGGTGATGTTATCTGTACTTGGGATCCATTCAACGCGGTAATCCTTTCTGAAGTTTCCGGTACCGTACACTTTGAAAATGTTATCGAAGGGGTTACCTACCGTGAAGAAGCAGATGAACAAACAGGTCACCGTGAAAAAGTGGTTATTGAAACAAAAGATAAAACTAAAATTCCAAGCATCATCATTGAAGGTAAAGAGCAAAAATCTTACAACCTTCCTGTAGGCTCTCATATTGTGGTAGATGCAGGTGATAGTGTACACAATGGTCAGGTGCTGGTGAAAATCCCTCGTGTGATGGGTCGCTCCCGAGATATCACGGGTGGTCTTCCACGCGTTACCGAATTATTCGAAGCCAGAAACCCAAGCAACCCTGCTATTGTAGCAGAAATTGATGGTGTAGTAAGCTTTGGTAACATCAAACGTGGTAACCGTGAAATTATCGTGGAAAGCCGCGATGGTCTGGTGAAAAAATACTTAGTACCGCTCACTCGCCACATCATGGTACAGGACGGTGACTTCGTAAAAGCCGGAACAGCCCTTTCGGATGGAGCTATCACACCAAGCGATATCTTAAGCATCAAAGGTCCGTTTGCCGTACAAGAATATCTGGTAAATGAAATCCAAGAAGTTTATCGCTTACAAGGTGTAAAAATCAATGATAAGCACATCGAAGTTATCGTGCGTCAAATGATGCGTAAAGTAACAATCGTAGATCCAGGAGATACTAAATTCTTGGAAGAAGATACGGTGGACAAATTTGAATTCATGGAAGAAAACGACTGGATCTATGATAAGAAAGTGGTAACCGACGCAGGAGATTCTGAAAATTTATATCCGGGTCAAATCACTACTCTCAGAGAAATCCGCGAAGAAAATAGTGCTTTACGCCGAAGCGATAAAAAACTGGTGGAATTCAGAGATGCTATTCCAGCTACCTCTACCCCAATGCTGTTGGGTATCACCAAAGCTTCGCTAGGAACTCATAGCTGGATCTCAGCAGCTTCGTTCCAGGAAACTACTAAAGTTCTTTCTACAGCAGCTATCAACGGTAAATCTGATGAGCTGGCAGGCTTGAAAGAAAATGTAATTACCGGAAACCCAATACCTGCGGGTACTGGACTGAGAGAATTCAATGAAATTATCGTGGGCTCAAAAGAAGAGTTTGACCTGCTCATGGCCAGCAGAGATATTCTTCAGTTTGATGAAGAAGAGTAATTCTCACGCTCTACATACTTGCCAAAAGGGATGCACCAAAAAGCATCCCTTTTGTTTTATATCTATATCTGACTGCTCTCGCATACTATCCAATAAATAGAGTATCATAACCGTATCTTTTATAGATTTGCAGTACTGCTATGAATGTTACTATCGAACCCAGTTGGGGCAAAGTTTTACAACAAGAATTTTCCACTCCTTACTTTGCACAAGTGGCTTCTTTCTTAAAACAGGAAAAAGCTGCAGGGAAAACTATTTATCCTCCAGGCCCCTTCATATTCAACGCCTTTAACACTACCCCTTTTGAACATGTAAAAGTGGTGATACTCGGACAAGACCCTTATCATAATCCGGGTCAGGCACACGGACTATCATTTTCTGTACCCGAGGGAGTTCCTGCACCACCCTCTCTGGTGAATATTTTCAAAGAATTACATAGCGATCTGGGAATATCAATCCCCAATCATGGCAATTTACACTCATGGGCACAACAAGGAGTTTTATTACTAAATGCTGCCTTAACCGTAGAAGCCCACAAACCCATGTCGCACAGTAAAATTGGTTGGCATGAGTTTACCAATAGCGTCATTCGCATTTTATCTCATGAAAGAAACCATCTGGTGTTTATGCTTTGGGGCGGATTCGCCAAAACCAAACAATCATTAATAGATTCCAGCAAACATTTAATACTCACAGCAGCACACCCCTCTCCATTATCTGCATACCAGGGGTTCTTTGGTTGCAGGCATTTCAGCAAAGCAAATGCATGGCTCGCCTCCAAAGGTATTCAAACCATCGACTGGGCATTATGAAATCAACCATCAAAAACATAGTAGAACGCATCTATTTTATATACGCAATCCTATTGTTTGTGAGTACTATGCTGCTGGTATTATTGCCCGTTTGGCTTACTACGCTGTTTAAAGAACCACTGGCTTCCAAACTCCTGCGCATAGTATTTAGAATTTGGATGGGCATCTTTCTACCCTTAATAGGCTGCCCGGTAATCAGAAGAGGAAAAGAAAATTTCGAGCAGGGGAAAAATTATGTAGTAGTCTTGAATCATAATTCCCTAGTAGATATACCCGTTTCTTCTCCCTGGATTCCCGGACCCAATAAAACATTAGCCAAAGTAGAAATGGCTAAAATCCCACTCTTTGGTATTATTTATAAAGCCGGTTCTATCTTGGTGGATAGAAAAAGCAGAAAAAGCCGCCTCGAAAGCTATGGCAAAATGCAACAAATGCTGGAACAACACTTACACCTCTGCCTATACCCCGAAGGAACCCGAAATAAAACAGACGAACCCTTACAACCCTTTTTTGATGGCGCTTTTAGCGTAGCTATTAAAACACAAAAAGATATCATACCGGGACTCATCTTTAATACCAAAAAAATTTATGGACCCGAAGATAAACTCACTGCCCGCCCATGTCCTATCCATATTCATTTTCTAGAACCAATCTCTACACGAGGTTTAACAGCAGGTGATACACAGGCACTGAAAGAAAAAGTCTTTAACCTGATGAAAAACTACTACCTTGCTCATAAAGACAATGTATGATCCCATGAATTATACACTCATTGGCACGGGAAATATAGCATGGTTTTTAGCCCAACGATTGTCTGCAGCAGGTATAGTATGTAAAGGTGTATATGGCAGGAACGCCCAATCACAACAACAACTATCTACGATACTGAATGCACCTCCCATTAAGCTGACGGAAATCCGGGATGAAGCGGGTATATGTATCTGTGCTGTATCGGATGATGCTATTCCCCTTTTCAATAATATTTTTAAAGACTTTCAGCATCTTACACTTATACATTGCTCTGGTACACTCCCTTTAGATGCATTTTCTTCAACACACAGAGGTGTATTATGGCCTGTTTATTCTATCCGAAAAGCCCATTTACCTGTGCTAGAAGAAAGAAATATTCCTATCATTTTACAGGCCAACAGCACCGTTGCATCCACACAGCTCAACGCTCTTGCACAAGCTTGTTCCGATAATGTGCATACCTTAAATGACCAGGAAAAAGCATGGCTTCACTTATCCGCAGTCATGGGCAATAACTTTATTAACCATTTAGTACATATTGTTTTCGAAATCTGTAAGCAACAACAGATTCCCATAGATTTGATTAAACCTATACTCAAGCAAACCATGCAACTGGCTAGTCAATCAAGTGATCCTGCTGCTATGCAAACTGGCCCCGCTATACGAAATGATCAGCACACCATGCAAAAACATCAGGACCTATTATCTACTCATCCAGAATGGCAGGCTATTTATCAGTCAGTTTCCGACTCTATTCGTAAACTATTGACTTCATAATACCATGAAATCTGTATACCTATCTATAAAACAAGGGTGCTGGATGATTTGCATACTCATGCTGGCTACCATTACCAGTCAGGCGCAGGAAAGTTTTGTCTTACAATCAGGAGACTTTTTATTTCAAGATTTAGACTGTGGTGATTTGTGCGAGGCAATTGAAAAAGTTACTCCTGGCATTGGTGATCGGCATTTTTCTCATATAGGCTTGGCTTGCTATCAAAATGGAGAAGTTTATGTAATCGAATCCCTTGGAAAAGGTGTACAATTAACCCCATTAGCTAAATTTCTACAAAGACAGACCAATAAAGAAGGGCAGCCTATGGTCATGGTCGGACGGTTAAAACCTTCCTATACCTACCTGATAGAACCAGCCATTACCTTTTCGCTCCAGCAAATAGGTACTCCATACGATCAATATTTCCTTTACGATAATGGAAAATACTATTGCAGCGAACTTATTTATGATGCCTTTCATCATGCCAATGGGGCACAGGATTTTTTCCATATGTATCCCATGACCTACAAAGACCCAGAAACAGGAAATTATATGCCAGCATGGGAACAATATTTCCAAAAGCTTGGAACAACTATCCCAGAAGGACTTCCCGGTTGTAATCCAGGCTCTATTGCTAATAGTCCTTATCTTGACATAATTTTCTCATACTATTAGTCTCTCTAAAAGAATTCGTATCTTTATAATTGTATCAAAAACCTTCGTATGCTTAGCCAAACAATACAAGAAGCACTCAACAAACAGGTGGCACTGGAAGCTGCATCCTCACAAGCCTATTTGGCCATGGCCTCCTGGGCGGATATACAACCAGGATTACAAGGTGTAACCGAATTCTTCTATCAGCAGTCTGAAGAAGAAAGAGTACATATGCTTAAACTCATTAAATATGTGAATGAACGCGGAGGATTTGCAATTGTTCCCAAATTAGAACAACCCATTATTACTTTCCAATCTTTAAATCGGGTTTTTGAAGAGTTTCTCAGACATGAATTACTGGTTTCAGAAAGTATAAATGAATTAGTACACCTTTCTTTTCAAGAGAGAGACTATGCCACACATAACTTTCTGCAATGGTATGTAGCCGAACAAATTGAAGAGGAACGTGTAGCAAGAACACTCAACGAAAAATTAGAACTCATTGGCGAAGACAAAAGTGGTTTGTACCTGTTTGACCGCGATATCCTTAATTTCAGAGACGAAAGCAGTAAAGGATAAACAAGTTTCCCTAATATTCTCCATACTTGAAAAAGGTCGGTTCCCTCAACAGAATCGACCTTTTCTCATAATAGCAGTAAAATCCAAGAATCGCTACGGGAAGTTCCTTATCAATTTTAGTATATTCTTCATAAGGAATTGTGATATTCTTCTTCCCTATACTGGCAATATTTTTGCCAATCAAAATACATAATTTTTTATCAGGCTATTTTGTATATTTTCAAAAATCATTACTTTTAAAATAAGGATTTAAACTCATTTCTCATGATAAAAGAGTATGGAGTTAAATCCCCACAAGCAATCCTTATAATTTATGCTTATTGACCTTCACATCATTCAATAATCTAAACTTCATTCCCTTAAAAAAACATTTCTCCTATAGCATATACTCCTACAAATTCTAAATACCACACAAACCATACATACAGAAGCCAATTTCTTGGCTTAAACTAAAACTTTAAATAATCATTACAAAACAAAAGAAAATAAAAGCTTTCCGATTATTTATTTATAAAAAATCCTTTACAAAATTAAAACCAACATATAATTATGAAAAAAAACAATAAACAATGGCCGGAAGATCATAGTCAATTTATACAAGGATCTAGTCATTCGGCACAAGGCAAATGTCCTATCGTGCATGGAGGTAATACAGCTGCAAATGCCTCTGTAACATCCTGGTGGCCTAATGCGCTGAATTTGGATATCCTTTCCCAGCACGACAAAAAAACCAATCCATATGATGATGACTTCGATTATTATGAAGCCTTACAAAAACTAGATGTAGCCGCGCTCAAAAAAGATTTACATGATCTGATGACCAATAGTCAGGAATGGTGGCCTGCTGATTGGGGACATTACGGTGGTTTAATGATACGTATGTCGTGGCATGCAGCAGGTTCTTATCGTGCCGCAGATGGACGTGGAGGAGCCAACACCGGTAATCAGCGTTTTGCTCCTTTAAACTCCTGGCCTGATAATGTGAGTCTGGATAAAGCACGCCGTTTGTTATGGCCTATTAAGAAAAAATACGGAAACTGTGTAAGCTGGGCAGATCTGATAGTGCTGGCTGGAACTATTGCCTATGAAAGCATGGGACTGAAAACCTATGGGTTTGCTTTCGGCAGAAAAGATATCTGGCATCCAGAAAAAGACACCTATTGGGGCGCAGAAAAAGAATGGTTGGCTCCAAGCGATGGTCGTTATGGTGATGTAGAAAAACCCGATACTATGGAAAATCCATTAGCAGCTGTGCAAATGGGTTTAATATATGTAAATCCTCAAGGGGTAAATGGGAAACCAGATCCTTTAAAAACAGCAGCCCAAGTTCGCGAAACTTTTAAAAGAATGGGCATGAATGATGAAGAAACCGTGGCATTAACTGCGGGTGGCCATACAGTAGGGAAAACCCACGGAAATGGTGACGCATCACTGCTGGGTCCTGATCCTGAAAGTGCCTCCATCGAAAACCAAGGATTAGGATGGAATAATCCGCATAAAACAGGCAAAGGAAGATATACAATTACTAGTGGGTTAGAGGGTGCCTGGACAACCCACCCTACCCAATGGGACAATGGCTTTTTTGAAATGCTGTTTAATCACGACTGGGAACTAAGAAAAAGTCCGGCAGGTGCTTGGCAGTGGGAACCTGTACATATCAAAGAAGAAGACAAACCAGTTGATGTAGAAGATCCTTCCATAAGACATAACCCTATGATGACCGATGCAGATATGGCTTTAAAAGTGGATCCTATTTACAGAGAAATTTCTCTAAGATTTAAAAATGATTTTGAAGCCTTCTCAGATGCTTTTGCTAGAGCCTGGTTTAAGCTTACCCATAGAGATCTTGGACCCAAATCCCGTTACTTCGGACCAGACGTACCTCAGGAGGACTTAATCTGGCAAGATCCTATTCCCGAAGGAAATAAAGACTATTATGTTTTTGCTGTAAAAGAAAAAATAAAAAACTCTGGATTAAGCATAGGAGAAATGGTATCTACCGCTTGGGATAGTGCGAGAACCTACAGAGGGTCTGATATGCGGGGTGGTGCCAATGGAGCAAGAATTCGTCTAGCCCCTCAAAGAAACTGGCAAGGTAATGAACCTGAACGCTTAAATAAAGTATTAGCGGTATTGGAACCCATAGCCAATGAATTCCATATCAGTGTGGCAGATACCATAGTATTAGCTGGGAATGTAGGCATCGAACAAGCCATTAAAAATGCAGGCTATAATATAGAAGTACCCTTCCTGCCCGGGCGTGGAGATGCTACCCAGGAAATGACGGATATCGAATCGTTTTCTTACCTTGAACCCATCGCAGATGGCTTTAGAAATTGGCTGAAAAAAGACTATACCGTTTCTCCCGAAGAACTACTTTTAGACAGAGCTCAATTAATGGGGCTTACAGCTTATGAAATGACGGTATTGATCGGAGGCATGAGAATGTTGGGAACCAATTACGGACAAACTGCACATGGTGTGTTTACAGATAAAAAAGACACCTTATCCAACGACTTCTTTGTCAACCTGACAGATATGAATTACGTCTGGAAGCCAATAGAAAATGGTTTGTATGAAATTAGAGACAGAAAAACGAATGCCTTACTATGGACAGCTACAAGGGTGGATTTAGTATTGGGTTCTAATTCTATCCTGAGGGCTTATGCAGAGTTTTATGCACAAAATGATAATCAGGAAAAATTTATCAATGACTTTGTAAAAGCTTGGACTAAAGTAATGAATGCAGATAGATTTGATGTAAGATAATCATATAAATACTGTACTTAACTAGGAGAATGGCTAATGGTGGGATCCCCGTTAGCCATTTTTTAGGTAGTTAGTAATTCATGGCCCAACCCAGTAAAAGCCAACCCAGTACAATAAAGGGAGCTGGAATACGAGTGAAGTTCAGCATAGAAAAAGTAATAAGTACCACTACAATATTTAACCACTCAAAAGGTACTAATTGAAATATCACAATGCCTGATGCCCATATAATGCCTACTACGGCAGCAAATATTCCTTCCAATGCACGAAATATAATGACATGCTGTTTTAAATTCTGATAAATAGGAAAGAAAAAAAACAATAACAAGGTGCTAGGAATAAATATAGCAATAGTTGCTACAATGCAGCCTGCAATTTGCCAGGCAGTACCCATAGGACTCATCACCATCCCTCCCACAAAACTACATATAGAAAATACCGGACCTGGTAAAGCTTGTACTACCCCATATCCAGTAAGTAAAGCCTCAGTTGACATTAGTTCAGGTCTGTGCGCCTGTAAGGGTAAGCTCACAAACTGATACAGCATCATGGGCAGCAAACTTTGTCCGCCACCAAACACGAAAGTGCCAAAGCGGTAAAAGTTTTCAAACAAATGAAAGATGCGTCGGAATTCCCAGTTTTCTATGCGTGCCAACTCAGAAAAGATACCTGCCAACAGAAAAATAACCGCAAACAACCATAAGTTTATCCAGGGAATGGGCTTGGGTTTTTCAGTAGCATCAGGAATCCTTTTGTTATTAAAATTGCTAAACACACCTGCAAGCACTAATACCACAGGAAAAATCCATGGAGCGTGAATGATGGTGGTAGCAATTAAGGAAAATATCATGATAGCCAAGGTACCCATATGTCGTACATTTACCCGCATCATTTTCACAGCAGCATAGGCAATAAATCCTACTGACATGGGTTGGATATACATAAATAGATTGGTCTGGATATCCCTTACATTAATATAATGGATAATAAAGGAAAAAGCCCCCATAAGAATGACAGCAGGCAGTACCCATAGTAGTAAAGTAAGTAAAGCTAATGGAATACCTCCACGCTTCAGGGCAATCAGCATTACCGTCTGAGTAGAAGACGGTCCTGGAAGGATTTGGGTAAAGGCATTATACTCAATAAGTTCTTTCTCTGTGACCACTTTATGTTTATGCACGAATGCCTTTATCATCATTCCTAAATGACCATGCGGACCACCGAAGGCGGTAAGTGCATACAGCGCTACTGTTTTCAAAAATGGAATATGACGTAGCATGTTCGCAAACTAAAAGCCAAGTCCCCCCTGCACTAAAGCGCCAAAAAAAACACTCATAAGCATGGGTATAACAAATGACACACTAATGGTATGGCCTGTTATTACAGTTTCCCTGAGAAAGTAGTTTGCTATACCATTTAGCGATTTGTAAATATACAATTGGGATTTTTCAAATACAAGCTGATATATGTAAGCAGCGTAGTCTGCGAATGGTTACAAAACATTTGTTTTTTTCAAGCAAAAAAATCAAATCAGATTTGAACAGATTTCCCTTTAATTCCCTCACGCAGACTTATTTATCTTCTGGTTGCGCTGGGGGTTCCTCCGGAAGATCTTTCCCTTTTAAATAAGAAGGAAGATTTAAACCAGCCATATTAAACAAGTCGTTTAATGGTGGAACTGTTTTCATAAGCCCGGAAACAAAATTAGCAGTGGTGGTTTGGGAATTACCATCTCCACCATTACCCTGAGCTGAATCCCATACGGTAATTTTATCGATCTTGATATTCTTCACAGCTTCTACCTGTGTTTTCACAAGTTCGGGGAGTTTTTCTATTAGTAATAACTGGAATGCTTTCGTAGGATCACCGCCAGCTGCTTTCACTACTCTTTCATAGCCTTCTGCCTGCTTAGTTAAGATTTCATATAAACCCTTAGCCTCTGCTTCCATCTTAGCATAAATGGCATCGGCCTCACCTTTTGCATTCTCTCTGATCCGTTCCGCTTCTGCTTGTGCTTCGATAATGGCACGTTGTTTTGCAATTTCAGCCGGCACAATAACATTCGCCATATTGGTTGAACGCTCTCTTTCTGCACGTGCCAACTCTGCTTTTTGTTCTGCCAAATAGGCTTCTTCAAGAGCTTTTGCTTGCTGTACTTTTTCCGCACTAATCGCCAACCGGAGGGCTTCTGCTTCTTTTTCACGCCTGAGTGCTTCAGAATTGGCGATATTGATTTTAGCCTCATTCTCCCCTTTTACAGCTTCAGCATTAGCCTGAGAAGTTTTAATACGTGTTTCCTTTTCTGCCTCTGCCTTACCAATGGCCTCATCTTTTTGTGCAGAAGCAATGCTTACTTCTCTGTCTTTTTGGGTAATAGCAATTTTCACATCTCTGTCACGATGTGTTTCGGCAATTTGCACATCTCTTTCTCTGTCTGCTAATGCCTTACCAGTCTCCCCAATTTTTTCTTGTTCTGCTACACTAATTTTAGCTTCATTTATAGCCTTAGCTGCCGCTTCTTTTCCTAAAGCTTCAATGTATCCAGATTCATCTTTTATATCCGTAACATTAACGTTGATTAATTTTAAACCAATCTTCTTTAATTCTGTATCAACGTTCTTAGAGATATTATCTAAAAACTTATCTCGATCTGAGTTGATTTCTTCAATCGTCATGGTAGCAATCACCAGACGCAATTGCCCAAAGAGGATATCTTTGGATAATTCTTGTATTTGATCTGGTGTAAGTCCCAATAAGCGTTCCGCAGCATTGTTCATGCTGTCTGCATCTGTAGAAATAGCAATGGTAAATCTACAAGGTACATCTACACGGATATTTTGTCTGCTCAGTGCATTAGTCAGATTGGCTTCTATGGATACTGGCTTCAAATCCAAATAAGCATAATCTTGAATTACAGGCCAGATAAATGCACCTCCGCCGTGAATACAACGAGCAGAACTCCCGCCTGTTTTACCATAGATAACCAGAATTTTATCGGAAGGACATCGCTTATATCTTGCTACTAAGGCAGAAATAGTAACAAAGAAAACAATGACAATAACTACAATTAAAAGAATCGGACTCATACACTTATGCTAGCTTAAACTTTTTCAACAATAACTAAATGATTACCTTCTATACCTATAATATATACTAATGACCCGGTTTCTATACGTTCTTTAGAAAGAGTAACCGCATCAATTTCTCTTACGGAGCCTTTCACGCTTATTTGTATTTTTCCTTTTCCTGATTTAGCAGCAGGTATGGTAAGATACACCGTGCAGGTTTGATGCAGTATATCCTGAATATTAAATGAATTGTTTTCTGCTAATTTCATGAGCTGCTTGGCTATCAAAAAGAAAAACGCTACAAAAATCAACCCTATCAATACCGCTAAAAAGATCAGCACATTATGATTGGCAATCCTTCCATATAGCGCAATGCCCGTCCAGCTAAAGCCTAGCAGAAAATTGATCAGATTCCTTAAAGAAAATAATTGAAAAGGGGTATCTCCTCCTTCCAGATTTCCATCAAAATCAGCATCTGTACCATCTAATGCATCTAAACCTGTAAAGGTAAGTATGGCCTGCACTACAAATATGACACTTACTGGTATGGCAATATACCAGAATATCTTTTGCAGAGAATCCAACTCATTTAAAAAATCCATGCGTAAATATAATATTTTTTTCCTTGTTTAAAACATCGATACAATGCTTTTCAACAAACAAAAATGCAAAAGAGGAGCATAGTGTTTAACCTATGCCGAGCTATATTCCAGATATAAAATCTATCCTACAGACGTTACCATTCTGGGACTTTTATACCCCGTATGGCATGTATCATACGAATAGAAAGTGCATGAATCTGAGTCTTGGCATGGGTGTTCCGCTCAATATAATACTTCACTTTTCCCACGGAATCTGCAAAGTGTTGGATGGAAAAAGTATTAGGTAGTTTTTCAGCAAGCTTGTTTACAAAGGCTCTTTCTTCTGCCAGCAAATGAATATTCTCTACAGGCAAATAGGTAGCACGAATACAATTTTCCAGCAGATGAATAATATACTGTAATAAGTTTTTAAGCGGATCTCTACCTAGCTTGCTCCAATCATCTGCAATTTTAGAGATTTCAAGCATATTGTTGGTAAATAAGGCATTAAACCAGCGTCTCACCTCTGGGAAATAGCTTTTTTCCGTATGCTGTATAAGTTGTAAAGCCTCATAGTAGCTTCCTTCTGAAAGATGGGCAATCTGCATGGCTGTATGTTCATCGCATTGTCCCGACTGCACAAGGGCTGATTGAATTGCCGACATCGGAATGGGAGCAAGCTGCAGGAGCTGAGTTCGCGAAAGAATTGTAGGTAAGATATGGTCTATATTTTCAGCAACCATTATTATAAAAGTATCAGCTGGAGGTTCTTCCACCATTTTGAGGAGGATATTCCCTTCTGTACCGAGGTATTCAGGTCGCCATATAATCATTACCTTTCCACCTCCTTCATAGGATTTCAAGTTAAGTTTATCAATAATTTCACGGCATTCTTCTGCAGGAATATTTCCCTGTTTGTTTTCTGCACCAATGGATTGAAGCCAATCTACTACGGTACCATAGGGAGATGCTACAATAAACTTTCTGAAATCAGCGATAAAATATTTACTTAATGCCTTATGATTGGCTTTAGGAACAATAGCAGGAAAACTAAAGTGTAAATCTGCATGTTCAAGTTTAGCCACTTTCTTACATCCTGGGCATTGTCCACAAGAATCATCCCCTTTGTTTTCACAAAGAATATAGTTTGCCATTGCCAGCGCTAGGGGAAGCCCCCCATAACCTTCTTTGGCTAATACCAGCATAGCATGGGGAAAAGTGCCGGCTTTCCAACGATTGAGAAAATATTTTTTTGCAGCGTCTTGACCAATTACATCCTGAAATTGCATGTTTCAAAGTTGAGTCTAAAATTGCAGATAACAAAACATGTAGCATAGGTTTTCATGCATTCTTTAAGGATAAACATCCACTTTCTCTTATATTTCCTGAGCTTCTAGGCGCTCTACTTTAGAGATACCTTGTAATTGGCCTAACAGATGACAGAGTGTGTCTAGTTCTTCCCGGTCGTGTACATACACCATAATGGTTCCCATAAAAATCCCATCTTTTGAATCAATACTGATAGACCGCATATTCATTTTCAGATCTCCTGAAATGATATTGGTAATTTTTTGAATCACCCCTACATCGTCTAAACCAGTAAGTCGTACCCCAGTAAGGAAAGAGATTTCTTTATTCTTAGCCCATTTGGTTTTCACCACCCTATGCCCATAATGTGCCAATAACTGGGCTGCATTTGGACAGTCTGTACGATGTATTTTTAGGCCTTCACCGGAAGTAATAAATCCAAATACATCGTCGCCTGGAATTGGCTGACAGCATTGAGCCAGTTTATATAATATCTTATCTGAGCTTTCCCCAAAGATGATAAGCTCTGCATTCTTTGCAATTTTATATGGTGCCAGTTTAGTATCATCTTCCAAAGGAAGGGTATCTGGCTTTTCTTTAGTTGGCGGAACAAGCTTATCTCCCAGTACAGTAAACACCTTCAATTCTTTCAGATCGATATTGCTTACGGCAACTGCATAATACAGATCGAGCTGAGAAGGCTTTTTAAAATATAAGCACAGTTCATTGAGATTATGCTGAGAAAAAGGCACTCCGAGATGGTCCAGCTTTCTTTTCAACATAGCTTTACCGTCCTCAGCAATTTTCCTTTTTTCCTCTTTTAAATAATATTTTATACGGGATTTCGCTTTTGCAGTAGTAACAAAGCTCAGCCAATCCTCTGAAGGCTTTTGCTTTGAAGAGGTAATAATTTCTACCTGATCTCCACTTTGCAAGACATGACTGATAGGTACTAACCTGTAATTCACTTTGGCTCCTATGCAACGTGCTCCTAATTCAGAATGTATATCAAATGCAAAATCCAATGCTGTGGCTCCCTGGGGAAGCACACGCATATCACCTTTGGGTGTATATATATAGATTTCTTCGGTAAACAGATCGAGTTTAAAGTCCTGTAAGAAATCTAGCGTATCGGTATCAGGGTTATTCAATACATCCCTTAGATGTTGCAGCCAAGCATCTAGTTTGCTTTCATAAGCAGCCTGATTTCCTTCTTTGTATTTCCAGTGAGCAGCAAGGCCACGCTCAGCTATCTCATTCATCCTCGAAGTGCGTATCTGCACCTCTACCCATCTTCCTCCGGGCCCCATTACGGTGGTATGCAATGCCTCATAACCATTTCCTTTAGGTACGCTAATCCAATCGCGTAGTCTATCAGGGTTGGGTCGATAAAAATTCGTTACAATAGAATATACCTTCCAGCAGTCTTCTTTTTCTTTTTCTAAAGGCGAACTTAAAATGATGCGAATGGCAAAAATATCAAACACCTCTTCAAAGCTGACCTGCTTGGTTTTCATTTTCTGCCAGATACTATGTATCGCTTTGGGACGGCCATAAATTTCAAAGTTGAAACCCTGATTTTTAAGCTCTTCCTTAATCGGCTTAATAAATTCGTTGATGTAGCGTGTACGTTCCCGCTTAGTGTCTTTTAACCCCTTAGCAATCTCTGCATACACTTCAGGCTGCATAAACTTGAGGGCAAAATCCTCTAATTCTGATTTAATTTCATATAACCCAAGTCGGTGCGCCAGCGGAGCATAGATATAGGTTGTTTCAGAAGAAATTTTCAGTTGTTTTTCCCGGCTCATGCTGTCCAGCGTACGCATATTGTGTAATCTGTCAGCCAGTTTGATCAATATTACCCTTGGGTCATCGGCTAGCGTAAGCAGAATTTTTCTGAAATTTTCAGCTTGTACAGTAGTCTCTGCCTTGAGGTCCACTACATTCGAGATTTTAGTAAGTCCATCTATGATTTTTGCATAGCTGCTACCAAATTCTCTTTCTATGTCTTTTAAAGTAATTTCTGTATCCTCAACTGTATCATGCAGCAAAGCGCAAATGCATGAAGTAACCCCTAGTCCTATCTCCCCTACTACAATTTTTGCAACGGCCAGCGGATGCAGAATATAAGGTTCGCCAGATTTTCTGCGCATATCTTTGTGAGCATCTACTGCAATTTCAAATGCTCTTCTGATCAGCTTTCGATCGCCTTTTTTAATACGTTGCTTTAACGTTCTTAATAAAGAACGATATTCCCGAAGTATAAGTTTCTTTTCTTCTTCTTCATTTTTTTGATAAACAAGCATAGTTGCTTCTGTGACCATAACATTTCTAAAGTACGAAAGAAAGTGGAATTTCTTATCAAGAAATTTTCCGAAAAAGGAGTACTATTTCTCGAGTCAGAAAAACCTGCAAACTTTAATCCGTACAAAGAGAATACCAAGGATTCCATAAGAAAAGGCTGTATTTTGCACAGGCAATCCCATAAATTTATTGAAAGCTCAGGCTATGGATAAAAACACCCTACAAACCCAGCACAATATTCCGTTTGTACAGCTTTTAGTAGCTATTGTGTTGTTTATAGCAGCATCGATAGTAGCCTATCCTTACTATCAATATTATATTGATCCCGATGCTGTCGCCTATCTCACTATTGCGCGACGCTATGCAGAAGGTGACTACCTCCGGGCTGTGAATGGGTTGTGGAGTCCTTTCCATCCCTGGCTGGTAGCCTTATGTATGAAACAGGGTATGGATGGCTTATGGGCAGCGCAAATTACCAATGGCATTGCCTGTGCTTTGGTGCTAGTATGTGTATTTTTCTTGTTCCGTCGGTTCAAAATACACCGTAGTGTTTCCTGGGCATTTATGATTACCCTCCCTGCGTTTATGACATATTGTTTATTCAAGCAATTATTTGATGATGTATGGCAGGTTGTGTTTTTATTATGCTATTTATTATTAATTACCTCTCGTAATTTTATTTCCCAACCGTGGAAATGGGTGTTGTGTGGTCTGATAGGAGCCTTGGCCTTTTATGCAAAAACATATTCTATCTATTTCATCAGCCTACATTTACCGGTAGTAACTTATCTTTTATCTGGCAGAGACAGGAAAAAACCTCGTAGATGGATATTGCCATATGTCACTACCCTCGTCACTCTATGGCTATTGCTGATTCCGTGGCTGTTTGCCATGCACGAAAAATATGGCAGATGGGCATTAAGTAATGCTGGCGATATCAATCATTCCTGGACCTTAAAAGGGAGAAAAACCTTTGATCCTTCCATAAAACATTTAATTCCCCCTCCCTATGAAGACTCTCCCTGTAATATGGAAGATCCCTATTTTAATGAACCTCATTATTTCAAGCCCTGGGAAAGTGTGCAGCTTTTTGGAGCACAGATTGTGCGCAGTACACTTTCCGTAGCGCAAGGATTACTTGTTATTAACGAAATGAGTTCCTTGTTGCTGGCAGTACTCCTGATCAGTGCCTATTTTCTATTTTTCCGAAAAGATCAGCAGATATTTGGAGTGAATCATGCTATTCTGGTCTGGGCTTCTTTAATTGCTCCAATTGGTTATGTATTACTTCATTTTGAGGCCCGGTACATCTGGATTTTAGGTTATTCGGGAATTATTCTGGGAAGTGTATGGCTCATGTATCTTCGAAAATATGTTACTCAGCGTGGGCTATGGTATGCTCTGGTATGGATGTACGCATTATCATTTGTTTCATATGGGTTTTATGACATGAAGCTTTTATTTAAAAAAGGAGAAGATATTTATTTGCAGGCACAGGAAATAAATAAATTAGGATTAAAAGGTTCATATACTTCCAATGACAAGCCCACACGGGCTCCTGCTACTGCTTTATTGACAGGTTGTCCATATTATACAATTGAATATCCAGACTTTCCGCATCATGAGTTATTAGAAGAAATGCGTCGTTACAAGGTAAAATATTACTTTTTTTACCATCAGCCACATGATGCGCCCAATATTAATTTTGTGGATGAAAATGGGAATCCATTCCCCGAATTAACGGGTGGAAATATTTCCGGGCTAAAGATATTTGAAATCAACCCTTAATCTGTAACTTTGCGGCACTTAAAAAACCATTTATATCATGGCTTCAAAAAAAATTCAGGATTTGCTTGGCGATAAAGCCGAGTACTATTTGGAACACAAATGTACCACTATTGACAAATCTATGCTTCATCTGCCAAGCGGTGAATGCATTAACGAGGTTTGGGATGTATCAAACCGTAACATTCCTACCCTTCGCAGTTTACAAACAATTTTAGGACATGGCCGTCTGGCTGATACAGGTTATGTATCTATCCTCCCTGTGGATCAGGGTATAGAACACAGTGGTGGCGCTTCTTTTGCTCCAAATCCTGCTTATTTCGATCCTGAAAACATCGTAAAACTTGCTATAGAAGGTGGCTGTAATGCCGTTGCTTCTACTTACGGCGTTTTAGGTGCAGTAGCCAGAAAATATGCACATAAAATACCTTTCATTGTAAAGATCAACCATAACGAATTCATCTCTTATCCAAACAGATTTGACCAAATCATGTTTGGTACTATTAAAGATGCTTGGAATATGGGTGCTGTAGCTGTAGGTGCTACTATCTATTTCGGTTCTGAAGAAAGCAGCCGCCAAATCGTAGAAGTGGCTAAAGCTTTTGAATATGCCCACGAATTAGGTATGGCCACTGTTCTTTGGTGCTACTTAAGAAACAGCAGTTTCAAAAAAGACGGTGTTGACTATCATACTGCTGCTGACCTTACCGGACAAGCCAATCACTTAGGAGTAACTATTCAGGCAGATATTATTAAACAAAAATTACCTATCGGAAACGGAGGTTATACTGCTTTGAATTTCGGTAAAACTCATAAAAAAGTTTACGAATCTCTTACTTCAGAACACCCCATCGACCTTTGTCGTTATCAAGTAGCTAACTGCTACATGGGACGTGTAGGTTTAATTAACTCTGGTGGTGAATCTAAAGGTGCATCTGATTTGGCAGAAGCAGTAATGACCGCTGTTGTAAACAAACGTGCCGGTGGTATGGGTCTGATTAGCGGTAGAAAGGCATTCCAAAAACCAATGAATGAAGGTGTGGAACTGCTTCATACTATCCAAGATGTTTATTTAGATAAAGACATCACTATTGCCTAATATCTCCTGAAATAGGACAATATTATCATCATACAATATAAGCCATTGGTAGTTTTACCAATGGCTTATTAGATACATCTAATACATACTTTATGATACAACCACTCCATATACTAGCCATTGCCGTACATCCTGATGATGTAGAACTTGGCTGTGCAGGCACCTTGATTAAACATGCCAAAATGGGTCAGCGTACCGGTATTTTAGATCTTACTGCAGGCGAACTAGGTACTAGAGGCAGTGCAGAGATTCGTTTACAGGAAGCAGAAGCTGCCGCAGCGGTGATGGGAGTTGCTGTAAGGGAAAATCTAGGGATGGCAGATGGATTTTTTGTAAACGACAAAGCACATCAGCTAAAGTTAATTCAATACATACGTAAATACAGACCGCAGATTGTATTAGCTAATAGCCTATCCGACCGACATCCCGATCATGGAAGAGCAGGCCGACTTATTGCCGATGCGTGTTTTCTATCTGGCTTATCAAAGATAGAAACCAGTATGGATGGTCAAAAACAAGAAGCATGGCGCCCTAAACGCGTGTTTCATATGCTTCAAGACAGAGCTCCTGAACCCGATTTTATTGTGGATATTTCCGAGGAGTTTGATCAAAAATTACAAGCTATTCAATGCTATAAAAGCCAGTTTCACAATCCCGATTCTGCCGAACCTCTTACCTATATATCTACTTCCAATTTCCTTGAGCAAATACGTTATAGGGATATTTTATTAGGAAAAAAAATTGGTACTAGTTATGGAGAAGGGTTTACTTCTGAAAATATTCCAGGCATTAAAAATCTGGACAATCTATTACTACCAGAAATACCCTAAACAAGTAGTAATTAATTATAAAAAAGTATCCGTTGCCCTCTCCTAACTGCCTAATGAGTGATGGGAGAACTAAAATTGCTAAGGAGAAAATGCATATGCTCCTACCAATATTGTCATCTTCATCATGCATTCACATAAGCATTATTAATCATTTCTTAGGCATTTTCGCTTTCAATTCTATTTTCCCATTTATTGTCAATCTAGCGTTCATAGATCCATTTTGTGAAAACATTCCCTCTCAGTCATCAGGAATAACTAGGCGAATTTTACACAAATATTTCCTCCCATCTTATAACTAACACCTATTCATTTTTACATCATCAAAATAAGATATAAAATTTGATTGAATATAATTAATTGGAAAAATTATAAGTCTCATTTCATTTGTGCCAATCAATAAAAGCAAGGTAATATCTGACGAATGGATTTTTTGAGAATAAAGATATATTATGCAATACAAACATATTTTGTTCCAAACCTAAAAGAAGGAATAGCTCTAATTAAAAAATAAACACAACATACCTATAATCCAATTTGCAAACCAGCCATAACACATCATTCTATATCACGCAAAGTTTGCTTGTATTATACACACAAAAATGGGATATCTATTAAATAATAGTATCCCAATTCACAGAAATGACTTAAAGTAATTATTTAAATAACCATGATTGTAGATTAATAATCAATAGATTAAGTAGTTTTGATAGATTCTTCTTTTTGAATCGAAATACTATTTACTTATGGCTTGTGCTTTATGTTCCTCGATATAGGTTTCATACTTTTTCCGGGAAAGCACAATAAATAATATTCCTAAAACCACTAAGAAAAAGGAAATAATTTCAGCCTGGGTAGGTTGAATAAATCCTAAATCATATCGACTATTTACTCTTATTTTTTCTATAAAAAATCTTTCTAAACCGTTAAAAATTAGATAGAGACCAAAGAGCTTTCCTGCTACGGTAAATTTGTTTTTCAAAACCCACAATATTATAAACAAAATAAAACATGCGAAAAATTCGTAAATAGATGTAGGAAAAACACTCACCGGTAATACATGACAATAGTCGCCAGTACAACCAGGAATAAAGATACCTTCGTTATTCACATTATAGGGATAGTTCATTCCTAATAACCAATCTGGCAACCAACCTGGGGCAGGCATATAGATATGCGGAATATTTTGTACGCCTCCAAATTCATGTGCGAGAGAAGCTAAATATTGCTGATTTTGATGTAGTGTACTCAGAAACTGATCTGCCTGAGCTGCTTCTAAAGCAACCCCATCTCGCACGGTAATATAGGCACTATTAAATACTCCCCAGTCGCCATCACCTGAAAAATGGCAACCTAAACGACCCACAGCATAGGCGAGCATCATCACAGGTGCAAAAGAATCTAAAAGTACCGGAACGGGAATTTTATGCTTTCGAGCATACCACACAATACAAATACCAGCAGTTATTAGCCCCCCATAAAAAGTAAGTCCTGAAGAGGAAATTAGATTTTCAATGGGGTTACGGATAAAATCATCCCAGGTTTCAAATGCATTGAAAATCTTAGCCCCCCCTAGCCCAGCAACCATAGCGATCACTACTAATTCTGTAATTCTATGATGCGGATAGGTAGCGATCGTCTGCTTTTTAGGTGTGGGAAGCTCTTGTTTTTTCTTTTCTCGATACTTTGTGTAGGCAGTAAACAAAGCCACTAATAGGCCTGGTAGAAAACTTCCTTCTAAAGAAAACAGATACCCCATAGGATTGGGTGATACTGTCTGCCAATTTAACAACATGCCCCCTATCTTATAACCGATAATAAATCCGGTAAGCAATGCCATCAATAACTCTTTCTGAGTGGCTGGCTTCCCTACTTCAACGGTAGAATAGGTGGGGACTAAAATGCCTAACTTCTCTTTTCGTTTTAAATCTAGTACCAATACATAAGAAGAGGCCAGAAAGCCTAACGCAACAAATAATCCAAATGTTTTAAATACGCCTACCCATTCAGGTACATCAATGCCCAGAAGGCCTTCTATAAAATAATGTAAATCAGGATACATGCTTGCAAATGTAGGTAAGTGGTATGAAAAATAAAGGGGAAACTGGGATTTTAAAATCAACATTAAACTATTATATCCCTACAAAAAAAGAGCAATTCTATGGGTAATAAAAAAATACAAGTTGAACCCAAGACTTTTTTTTGAAAAATCGTCTTGGAAAAAGATTCGGACTAATGAGATTTTCAGATATGAAAAAAACACAGGAAATTAATACCAACACTAAAAGGGCCATCCCTATATCATGGGTACGCCTACTTCAGTCAAAAGATGTAATTATCACTATTTACCTTTCATCTCTGATTCTGTTAACTATCATGGTAGCTTCTTGTAATAAGGCAATCCCTAATGAAGCTCAAGTAAGCTTTATTTTTGGTATATCAGAAACAGAACATTGTACACATGATTGTAACAAGTACTTTGCACTTATTGACGAAAAATTGTTTGAAGCTAGTGGTAGTTATAAAACCCCATTGGTAATTGCATCTCAACCATTACCGGATAAATTTTCTCAAAAAGCGATAGAGCTCTGGCAGACCTTCCCAGACCAACTCATGGAAAAGCCTTATCAAACATTCGGAAATGTGTCTGAGAAACATGCAGGAAAGTTATATCTGGAATATCGAAAATCTGAAGATGTGTATTACAAATGGATTTTAGATATAGATACCAACCAAATTGAATCTCCTTTAAGGAGTTATGTGCAAAAGACTATAAATACAATATATGAAATTAAGCCTTAAATTGCATCAACCATTAGCCGATGGAGTAAAGGAGTATGTCGCAAACCCCGGAGCAGATATTAATTGCCGGTTGTAAACGTAAAGACCGTATTTATCAGGAACAGTTATATAAATTGTATTATAGCTTATTCCTGAAAATCTGTATCCGATATGCAAAAAATAAAGAAGATGCCGAACAACTGGTACATGATGGATTTATTAAAATATTTAATTCTATTGATCAATATCAATTTACAGGCTCGTTTGAAGGGTGGATGAAAAAAATCGTTGTGAACCTTTGTCTAGACTATATTAAAAGTAAAAAAATTAAAGAAGAAAACCTAACTACTTCGGCTGATGCATTACCAGAAAACCTGTCTGATTTTGTAAATTACGAAGACATAATAGCAGGAATATCATTTAAAGAATTATTAGATGTGATACATGAATTACCTTTGATGAGCCGAACAGTATTTAACTTATATGTGCTGGATGGTTTTACGCACAAACAAATCAGCGAACGACTGGAGATATCAGAAGGTACTTCATCCTGGCATTTACATCATGCCAGATCATTTTTAAAACAAAAACTAAAAAATCTGAGTCGTCAACATATAAAAGGGAAACACCATGGGCAGGGATAATTTTGATGATTTGATCCGTGCAAAGTTTGACAGCCAGGATTTTGAACCTCAACCAGAAGGCTGGTTGAAATTACAAGCTGAGCTAGATCAACCTACCACGAAACGCAGAGCGGTTATTTACCGTTGGCTGCCTATGGGTGTTGCGGCCTGCTTAGGATTGGTACTTGCCTCTGTGGTATGGTTTGCTTATGATGCTAGCTCCCCCTCCCCCGCTTACGAACCTAATTCCAGGATAGCTACTACCACTCAAAATGAAGATACACACCTATTTGAAAATCAACCTGTAGACCCTCACCCACATACTACTGCTACACTGGCTATTGTAGAAACTCCCTTACCTGATCTTTCAGACATCAAAGAAAAACAAAATGCCACACCTGCCAGTACGCCGGTATCCACACTAGCACATACTACTCAGGAGGCATTCATCCCCAATCCTGCACCTGCTGCAGATCCTACTATAGTTTATTCAGAAACTGTACTTCCTTCTTCCATAGAGGGTGGTCAAGTTCCAGTAGCCCCATTAGCTCCAAATGGAAATATTGCCTCACCACAAGCGCATAATACTTCCATTTCAGAACCCAAACTAGATTTTATAAAACCCACCGAACATGCTCAGCGTAAAACTTACATTCATCTTACCGGGGGTTGGAACTACAGTTCTTTAAATTCAGGTTTTATGGCCGGTATCAATGCACGGCAAAATATTTCCAAAAAACTATACTTAGAAGGAGATCTTGCTTATGCACACGGAAAGCTTAATCAAGCTTCTGTACTTACAACAGCCCACTACAACTCACTCACCAAAGGGAATAGCATACACATGCCCTTTACCAATGCAATTATACAACAACCCACCAACTTCAATTACCTTCAGTTTAACCCATCTATTGGGTATATGGTGCTACCAAAGCTAACACTAAGTGTGGGTGCAGATATGCAACAAAAACTTGATCAGGGAACTCAAACGCGTACGCTAGTTTATACACAGGGAGAAATACGACTCTTACCTGATTTCGATATGGGTATTACTGGTCGTACGGAATACAATATTACACCCAAAATGAAAGCAGGAATTCTTTATAGAGAAGGCATTAATAATCTCATTCGGGGGAATAATACCTATTTCGACCGTCGCTATGTACAAATTCAGTTAAAATTCAGAATCTTTGAACGCTAATTTTGCAAAGCACAAACATTGAGAATAAGTCTATCCGCCCCTAAATATTGTATTGCTTAGTGAAACCAACAGCATTCTTAGCCAAACTATCTACCTACCGAACACCCTTCATCTTTTTGACAATTCTGCTAATGCTGATTGGCTTTTTTTTGTCAAGGGCATTACTTTCTATGTCTATGATGGCATTTGGCTTTGCTTGTCTCTGGGGAATATCTCCTAAAAAATGGTTTCAAAATAAAGAATGGTTATTGGGTATAGCATGGGTGGCTACATATCTTTTTTCCTGGTTTTGGAGTGAGGATACTACCTACTGGATAGAGCGCGTACAGGTAAAACTCCCCATATTATTGCTCCCATTATCATTTTACTTCGTACCTCGCTTGTCTAAATCACAAATCTGGATCATCACCCTTACCCTATGCGTCTTGCTATGTATAGGCATATCCTATAGCAGCTATCATTTCCTACTTCAACCTCAGGCCTATATTGAAGGGTATAATTATGCAAACATTCTTCCCACCATTCCTAAAAATGATCATATTCGATTTAGTATGCTCATGGCCATTGGGATTGCATGGTGTCTATCTCAATACCCACATACAAAATCAAAAACAAGAAAATGGATCCTGATTAGTTTTATATGGGTATTTGCTATCTGGCTCCATGTGCTAGCTGCACGTTCTGGATTAGTGGCCTTTTATATTTTATGTAGTGCTTGTCTCTTCCGTATGCTGTGGATGCCTCAATATAGAAAATCGGGTATTATATTACTCATTAGCTTTGTAGTACTGGCTATTATTGCTTTCAACACAATTCCTACCCTACAGCATAGAATCGGACATTTTAAGTATTCCCTTATTGTCTTTCAGCAAGGTGAAATGGCAGGGAATTACAATGACATAGGTAGATATATTTCCTATGATATAGCCATCAGAAAGATAATAGAAAACCCCTGGACGGGAGTGGGCGCTGGAGATATTATGTCTGCGATGAATGATGGGTATAACCAATGGTATAGTCATATTGAGCAAAACTTACGTTTGGTACCTCATAATCAATTTTTGATTGCAGGCATGGCAGCAGGCATTCCCGGGATACTCATTTTTATGGCATGGATTTTCTTTCCACTTAGGCATGCCCCCAAAAATCGAGATGGTTTTTATATATGGGTAATATGGGCCATGCTATTTGTGACGCTTCTCGTAGAGCCTATGTTAGAAATTCAATTTGGTATATTTGTGTATCTGTTTCCACTTTTATGGCAGCAATACATAGTACCACAACGTACTCCTAACAAAGTTTAATTTTTCTAAGCATTCCTTATTATCCCGTTAATGTCATTGAATTTATTGCAGATATACCACTGCAAAACGCTATCTTCGCAGCCGAAAAAAGCAGACGTATAACCATGGCTCTTATAAAATCAATTTCAGGAATCAGAGGTACCATTGGAGGTAAACAAGGAACAGGACTTACTCCCCCCGACATAGTTCGTTTCACTACTGCCTATGCAGCTTGGGTAAATTCCCAAGGAACTGGAAAAAAAATTGTAGTTGGTCGTGACGGAAGAATTTCCGGAGAAATTGTGAGAAACCTGGTTGTGGCTACCCTGCAATCTGCAGGATTTGATGTGCTGGATGTAGGATTGAGCACTACCCCCACGGTTGAAATGGCAGTAGTTATGGAAAAAGCTGCGGGTGGTATTATCCTTACGGCTAGCCATAATCCTAAAGAATGGAATGCCCTAAAACTATTAAATGAGCATGGAGAATTTATAAGTGCTGAAGCTGGTCAGTGGATTTTAGATTATGCAGCTCAGGAGGAATACAACTACGCAGAAATTCAAAAAATCGGTTCAGTACAAACTGAGGATAGCTACATTGATAAACATATAGCCGCTATACTTGCTCATCCGTTAGTAGATGCATCCCTTATTAAACAAAAGAAATTTAAAATTGTGGTAGATGCGATCAATTCTACCGGATCTCTATCGGTTCCACCCCTGTTAAAGGCATTGGGCGTAGAAGATATCATCGTCATCAATGAAGAGGTGACAGGTAATTTTGCACATAATCCGGAACCGTTACCCGAACATCTTCAAGAATTATGTCATACCGTAACTCGTCAAAATGCAGATTTAGGTATAGCAGTGGACCCAGATGTGGACAGGCTTTGCTTTGTATGTGAAGATGGTAGTTTATTTGGAGAAGAATATACCTTGGTAGCTGTGGCAGATTACGTTTTAGGTCATAAAAAAGGAAATACCGTTTCTAATCTTTCTTCTACCCGTGCCTTAAAAGATGTAACTGAAAAACATGGAGGGATCTATACTCCCAGTGCTGTAGGTGAAGTCAATGTAGTACGTAAAATGAAAGAAACTCAGGCCGTTATTGGTGGAGAAGGGAATGGAGGTATCATTGTTCCTGAGCTGCATTACGGAAGGGATGCGCTTATTGGCATAGCCTTATTCTTAACGCATCTAGCTCGTACCGGCAAAACTGCAAAAAACCTTAGAAGTACTTATCCTGATTACTTTATCTCAAAAAATAAAATTGAGCTTACTCCAGAGGTCAATATTCCTCGACTTTTGGAACAAATTAAAGAACAATACAAAAAACAACCTGTAAATACAGAAGACGGTCTAAGAATCGAATTTGAGAATGACTGGGTGCATATGAGAGCGTCTAATACAGAACCGATCATCAGAATTTATGCTGAAAGTAAGAATGAGACTACAGCAGATAATATTGCTAAAAGAATCATGGACGATATTAGAGAATTAATGAAACATCAGGGATAATAGATATCCCTGATGTTTTAATTACGTCTTACTTATATTTTCTCTGGAGTTGTCTATCCACTTCTCTTGCACGAATAGAGTCCCTTTTATCGTGCAGTTTTTTACCCTTACCTAAACCAATTTCCATTTTAGCATATCCCTGCTCATTAATAAACAAGGCTAAAGGCACGAGGGTATATCCTTTTTCTTTTACCTTTTGAGCCCATTTTCTAAGCTCTCGTTTTTGCAAAAGGAGTTTTCTTTCTCTGGTAGGATGGTGACCTGCATATCCTGCGTTGACATATTCAGCTATATAAAGACTTTTAATCCATAGTTCCCCATCTCTGAAATAACAATAGCTATCATTAAAGCTCACCTTACCGTTACGAATAGATTTAATTTCGGAGCCTAATAACACAATACCGGCAGTAAGACGATCTTCGATATGATATTCAAAAGTAGCCGGCTTATTTTTAATATAGATTTTGTCCTGTGCCAATGTACATCTAAATTGAATGGATTAATTCCGGCAATAAGCTGATATCCAAGTAGCTAATTTACGCTTTTACGGGCGCAGTCATAAACCAGTTCAATACCTGAGCCAGTTTTTCTTTTAGGCTTTTCCTTTCCACGATGAAATCCAAAAATCCATGTTCTAACAAGAACTCAGAACGCTGGAATCCAGCTGGAAGGTCTTTTTTAATTGTTTCCTTGATAACACGTGGACCGGCAAAGCCAATGAGAGCTTTGGGTTCTGCAATATTGATATCTCCAAGCATGGCGAAAGAGGCAGTAACCCCTCCCGTTGTAGGATCGGTCATAAAGGAAATATAGGGAAGTTGGGCTTTAGCTAACAGGGTAAGTTTTGCAGAGGTTTTTGCCATTTGCATCAGTGAAAACGCACTTTCCATCATTCTTGCCCCCCCAGATTTGGAGATAATCATTAAAGGATAACGATGTTCTATACAGTAATCGATGGCTCTGCTGATTTTTTCTCCTACTACTGATCCCATGGATCCTCCAATAAAATTGAAATTCATACAAGCAACTACCAATGGCATTTGCTGTACCTTTCCTACTGCTACGGTCATAGCATCTTTTAAACCCGTATGTTTCTGTGCCTCCTCCAATCTTTTCACATAGGGTTTTACATCTACAAAGCCCAATAAATCTTTAGGGATAATATTGTCAAATAAGGTTGTAAATGAATCCTCATCAAACAATATCCGAAAATATTCAGCTGCGTTAATTCTATTATGATAGCTACACTTCACGCACACATACATATGCTCTTCCAGCTCCTTTACGGTAACCGTGTGCTTACATTCAGGGCATTTATGCCACAACCCATCCGGCGCTTCTTTTTTCTCGTGAGTCGAAGTCTGAATTCCTTTCTTTATTCTGCGAAACCAGGTGGACATATCTTATTATTTAATATACTTTTAGGTAAACGGAAAGTAAAGATACAATTTACGGGGAAAGAGTGGTTATTCTATTCCTGAAGTCATTTACCCAGATCAAATAATGATTTAAAAATCTTAATTGATGGATGTACGTAAAAAAGCAAGCCATAAGCTTGCTTTTAAGTATATATTTCAATGAGTAGAATAGGTAGTAATAATACGAAGATTGATTACTTAGCGATAATTTGTTTTCTCTCCTTAATACGAGCAGATTTACCGCTACGTTTACGCTGATAGTACAATTTAGCACGACGTACGCGACCTACTTTATTGAGTACGATAGAGTCAATATTAGGAGAAAAAAGAGGGAAAAGACGCTCTACTCCTACACCATCAGAAATTTTTCTTACAGTGAAGGTTTGCGTAAAACCACGTCCTTGACGCTTGATAACATCGCCTTTAAAAGATTGAATACGCTCTTTCGCTCCTTCTACAATTTTATAGTTAACAGTAATGTTATCACCGGCTTTGAACTTTGGAAATTCTTTTTTACCAGACAATTGCTCATGTACAAAAGCTATAGCATCCATGATTATGATAATTTTGGGAGGGCAAAAGTAATGGATTTCTTTTATTATTTCAAAAAAAACAAAAAGTTATTCTTCAGCATGCTCCTGAAAAAGGTCTGGCCTACGCTCTGAAGTACGTTGAAGAGCCATCTCATGGCGCCAAGCATCTATTTTCAGGGGATCCCCACAAAGTAATACTTCCGGGACTTTCCAACCCCTAAAATCTGCCGGACGTGTGTACACAGGAGGGGCTAAAAGGTTGTCCTGAAAGGAATCAAACAATGCAGAAGTTTCATTGTTTAATACCCCTGGAATCAGCCTCCCGATGGCATCTACCAGTATAGCTGCAGGTAGTTCACCTCCGCTCAGTACATAATCTCCAACAGAAATTTCTCGTGTAATAAAATGCTGCCGGATCCGTTCATCGATTCCCTTATAATGTCCGCAGATGATCATAATATTTTCCTTAAGCGAAAGCATGTTTACGGTTTTTTGTTGTAAACGCTCTCCATCTGGTGTGGTATATATTATTTCATCATAAGATCGTTCTTTCTGTAGAGCTTCAATGGCCAATGCCAGGGGCTCTGGCATCATCACCATTCCGGCTCCTCCACCAAACTGATAATCATCTACTTGTCCATGTTTATAAGGGGTATAATCTCGTAAATTATGCACATGCACTTCCAGTAACCCTTTTTCTTGGGCTCGCTTCATAATGGAATGCCGGAGCGGACTTTCTAATAATTCTGGAAGTACGGTTATAATATCAATTCTCATTTCCCAAATTTTTTACCCAAATGTTGCATTCCCAAACTGCTTACAAGCACACAATCGTTTAAAATCAAAGATCCAGCAACCCTTCAGGCAAAGAGACGTGTAATGTTTTTGTCTGAAAATTCACTTCTATAAGTATAGGTTTCACTAAAGGTATGAGCACTTCCCTACCCTCGTAAAGCATAGAGGCAAGCCATTGATGGCCGGTTTCAAATACATCATTTACAGTGCCCAGAACTCCCTTTTCCTGATCTTGCACGGAAAAACCTAGCCACAAAAGCGGAAGTGGCGTTTTGATCTGGGCTATTGCCTTTGCTTCTGCGTACACATTTTTACCAATCAGTTTAGCCCCTGCTTCTTGCGTATCAATATCATCTAGTTTTACATGGTATTCTTTAGGTCCTACGGCTTTACACGCTGTGACAAAATGTGGGATTTTGCTACCCCGGAGCAATTCTATAAATAAGACCATACCGGCCTTCAGCCAAGTTTTATCAGCAGTAATATGTGAAAGCACCAGCTCACCCTGAATGCCATGTGTGGCTGCAATTTTCCCAATACGTATCATGAGCTGCAAAGATACACAGAAACTCATGATGACTACCGGCTAAAAATATCCAAAATATTGCAGGGAATGCGTACTATAGGTAATAAAAACGGTATCACCGGGATGAAAGGAGCGATAATCTTCTTCGGTGACTTCAATACTTATTTTTACGGGAGACTCTGTATAAACATGATATGTACCCGCAGTGGGCATAAACTGCTTGCGAGTAATAAGCGTTTTTTCTACCGTTTTGGTTCCTGAGGCAATATCTTTCTGAATTTTTTGCAGATGCTGGGTATAACTCCAGTACAACCCTATGCCACTGAGAAACATCAAAAAAAATACGGCTAAGAAATAATAAAAAAGGGAGAACGGATTTTCAGCACCCAGCAAAGCTCGGATCCAGGCTACAAAAAAGGGACATACAAAGCAAAGTATCAATAAACCTCGCGCCGCTCTCCACAACACCCGTTTATCGCTGGATTCTTTTTTTTTCAAAAAATCCAACTCCTCTTTGGTAAGTTGCTTTTTATATTTTACCAGGTCTATAGATGTCATAATGCCCTGATTGGTTATCTATACTCAAGGTCTGATTACCGTTATATTGCCCTCGTCGTCTAAAGATACAATACGAGAAGGTAACGCCCTGGAAGTATCATCCTGTCGGTACGAAACTACATAGTCTGCTTGAGCAACTATTTCAGGGTTTATATCCTGAAAAATGGCCGGAGATGGTTCGCCACTAAAATTAGCAGAAGTTGAAACGAGTGGGCTTTGAATGCGTTTAATTAAAGCTTTGCAAAACGGATCGGAGGTAACTCGTATGGCCAGTGTATCAACATCCCCAGTCAGATTATCCGGAAACCCCAAAGGATTTTGGTATATAACGGTGGTGGGTCTGTCAAAATTATCCAGCACATCAATAATATCTGGCGGAGGAGATGCGATGTATTGCAGGATATCTTTAGAACTGGCCAAGAGCACTATCATGGCCTTTTCCCTGGGCCTTTTTTTGATCGTGTATAATTTTTCTATGGCAGCCTCCTGCATAGCATCACAACCCAATCCCCATATTGTATCTGTAGGGTATAGAATTACCCCACCGGAACGTAATATAGCCGCTGCATTTTTTACATCCTGTTCGAAATCCATTGGGTTAGCTGTTCGGAAGTGATAGAATAAGCACATTTAAAATGTCCTTCGGGACAAGCTCTGTGGCCATGTAAACCACATGGCCGACACGACAAAGACAACAAAGTTTCCACAATATGTCCATTGGCATGTAGGGGACCAAACCCAAATTCGGGTATAGTAGAACAAAACACAGCCACTACAGGAGCCTGCATTGCAGTCGCAAAATGCAAGGGTGCAGAATCGTTTACATAATTCATGATAGCTCCTTTCATAAGCGCCGCCGAAGCCAGATAAGAAAGCTTGCCGCACAAAGAAACCACTCCCTGATGCTGTGTTTGAGCGATGATACTTTCTGCAACAGCCTGATCTCCCTGTCCTCCTAATAGATATATCGACAAATTTTGAGGAAGCGTATTGATCCATTCAGCCCATTTTTCTACAGGAAACTGTTTGGTAAACCAAACCGATGCTGGGGCTATACAAATATATGGATGGCGCTGCCACGGGGTTACTGATTCATAATCCTGAGGAGAAGGATACAATGCTGGCCATGCGGGAATATCATCTGTTATACTGGCAATCAGTTGTTGGTTTCTATCTGTTTCATGTACCGGTTTAGATATTTTTTCTCCGGAGATTACATGGGTTATTTTTTTATCATAACAAAAAGCAAAAGGGTTTTTATCAAAACCAGCTTTATATCCTGCTTTAGACAGCCAGGTAATAATTCCGGAAGAAGCAAACCTGTGCAAATTAATCACGTGAGTGTATGATACTTTTCTTATTTCACGTATCAATTGCCACAGGTTTTTAAGTTTATCTTTTTGTTTATTCCACACCCACACCCTATGTAAATAGGGATGGTGTTGCAATAATCCTTCATTTCCCTTGCGTAAAAGAAAATCAATTTGGGCGTCGGGGTAAAAGGCATGCAACTTTTCCACTACAGCAGTAGCCAAAACAACATCGCCGGTAAATGAGGTCTGAATAACCAGAAACCGATAGCTCATAAGTCACAAAAATACAACGGATATTCTGGAAGAAATTCATTATCTTAACGTGGATTTAACAAACTTTGAGTCAATTTTAGACAGTCTTATAACTTAATCGTTATTTTTGTATTGAAAATAATAAAACCAGAAAATCAGAATAACACATGAAAAAGACCATTCTTTCATTAAGCGTACTGTTTTTTGCTGCAACTGCAACCTTTGCGCAAGATGCATCAGCTGGAAATCAGTCTGCTGCAACCACCCAAAACCCTGAAGCTTTACAATTTGTTTCTGACGTTCATGATTTTGGCAACATTCCTCAAAATGTACCTGCTGAACATGAATTTACATTTACCAATACTGGAAAAGAACCTATCATTCTTCAGAGAGTACAGGCTTCTTGCGGTTGTACCACTCCTTCTTATTCTAAAGATCCGATATTACCTGGCCAGAAGGGATCTGTAAAAGCAGCTTACAATGCAGCAGCTGCCGGACATTTTTCTAAAACCATTACTGTATTCTCTAATATCGGTACTAAAGTGCTGACTATTAAAGGTAATGTAGAAAAAGCTCCTGATTCTTCTGTACCCGAAAACAAATCGGTAATTAAGAAATAATGTATTAGTTTTGGAAAGGCATCCTATGGATGCCTTTCCTTTTCTATAGTATGCGTTTCATCGTAGATATGCTTCGACAAACATCCTTTCTGACCCTTACTTTGTTGTTGGGTATATCTTCTATAGTTTCTTTTGCGCAAACAAGTGATACTCCTCCAGCGCATTCGCATGCACCTAGATTTTTCTTTAAAAAAGGTACTACGTACGACTTTGGCCAAATTCCTGAAGGCCCGGTAGCAGAACATATTTTTGAATTTACCAATACTGGCGACGAGCCTCTGCTTATTCGTAATGTAAGTGCCTCTTGTGGTTGTACCACACCCATATGGCCAAAATATCCCATCCTCCCTGGGAAAAAAGGGAAAATTGCCGTTCAATACAATACTGCCGGCCGCGGCAATGCAGCCTTTGACAAGCAAATATATATTCACTCCAACGCTCTCACAGAATCAGAAAATCTGGTATTACATGTGAAAGGCTATGTAACCTTGGGCAGTGGCGGCGAAAGAAAAGAATAATTGTCAAGAAAAAGGTAAAATTGTTGTTTCTGCTATCCCCAAACACGAGTTATAGCATTTTGTTTGTATATCTCACTGTAAACTATCAATATATCTCTTAGCTTTGTCCTTCCGAAAGAATTTGCTTGTATTCTTTTCGGATTCTTATTTGTTTTGCCCATGACAAAACAGATATTTATATCCAATTCTGTAACCCAAACAAACACATAAAACATAGATAATGAGAAAGCTACTACAAATAGGCTGTATGGCTATAGGCATCTGTAGCATGCCCTATTTACTCAATGCACAAACGAAACTCATCAAGAAAGTCACTAAAAGCAACAAAGACATGGTAGTGCCCTATACGCAGTATGAGCTTTCCAATGGACTCACCTTAATCGTTCATGAAGACCATTCTGATCCCATTGTACATGTGGACGTGACCTACCACGTAGGATCTGCTAGGGAAGAAATAGGTAAATCCGGATTCGCACACTTCTTCGAACATATGATGTTTCAGGGTTCAGAAAATGTAGGAGATGAACAGCATTTTAAAATTATCACAGAAGCGGGTGGCACACTGAACGGTACTACTAATCGCGATAGAACCAACTATTTTGAAACAGTGCCTTCCAACCAGTTGGAAAAAATACTCTGGCTCGAAGCGGATAGAATGGGTTTTTTGCTTGATGCTGTAACCCAGGAAAAATTTGAAATCCAGAGAGCCACTGTAAAAAATGAGCGTGGACAACGTTACGACAATGTTCCCTATGGTTTAACTCGGGAAGTCATGGCTCAGAATTTATATCCTTACGGACATCCCTACTCCTGGCTTACAATAGGTTATGTAGAAGATCTTAATCGTGTAGATGTCAATGACTTAAAAAACTTTTTCCTCCGCTGGTATGGACCCAACAATGCGGTATTAACCGTAGGTGGTGATGTAAAAACAGAGGAAGTAGTAAAACTTGTAGAAAAATATTTTGGTAGCATTCCAAGAGGTCCTGAAGTGAACCCTGTAAAGCTGCCCATACCAGAGCTAGATAAAGATCGTTATGTGACCCTTCACGATCAATATGCTAAGCTTCCCATGCTACAAATAGCCTTCCCTGCCCCTCCTCAATATCATGAAGATGAAGCGCCATTAGATTGCCTGGCAGATATCTTAGGGGGTGGCAAAACTTCTATTCTCTACCGTGATTTTGTAAAAACACAAAAAGCAGTAAATGCATATGCCTATAACGGTGCATCTGAATTAGCTGGTGAGTTTACCATCTCGGTAATGCCATTCCCCGGACAGAAGCTTAGTGATATCGAAAAAGAAATCCGTGAAGCTATTGCTTCCATTGAGAAAAATGGTATTAGCGATCAGGATATAGCTAAGTTTATTGCCACACAAGAAGCACGTATGATTCGTCAAAACGAAACGGTGTCTGGAAAGGTTTCGCAGCTGGCTGCTTACTTTACTTTTACAGGAGATGCCGGATATCTTCCTAAAGACTTGAAACGCTACACTTCGATAACTAAAGAAGATGTAATGCGCGTGTATAAAAAGTATATCAAAGACAAATATTGTGTGGTATTGAGTGTAACAACTCAAAAAGACACTACTAATATTGCAGCTCCCAATAACTATGTAGTTTCTAAAGGTGACTATGTTAACCCAGATTATGGTTATGATAAATTAAAACCACGTAAAGCCAAAGACAACTTTGACAGAAGTGTTATTCCTCCCAGTGGTCCCAACCCTGTAGTGGTGGCCCCTAAGTTCTGGAAAGACCAAATTGGTTCTCATATACATGTCATTGGTACATATTCGGATGAGCTGCCCATGGTTACCCTCCAGCTTAAATTTAAAGGTGGAAAGCTAACGGATGCTATCGCACCTGAAAAACCTGGTCGTGCTGCATTTTTTGCCGCCATGATGAATGAAGATACCAAGCTCCGTGCTGCTGAAGATTTTACAGCAGCCCTAGAATTATTAGGAAGCTCAATCAGAGTTTCTGCTGATTTAGATGGTATTGTGGTGAGTGTGCAATCGTTGAAGAAAAATCTGAACAAAACAATGGAATTACTGGAGGAAAGAATGATTGATCCCATATTTCAGGAAGAAACATTTAATAGAATCAAAAAGAGCACTTTAGAATCTCTTAGAAATGCAAAAGCCAGAGCTAGCAGTGTAGCCAATGAAATATATCCTCAATTACTGTATGGAAAAGATAATGTAATTGGCTGGCCATACTACGGTACGGAAGAAACTCTTGAAAACATTACCCTTCAGGATATACAGGATTTCTATGGCAAATTCATCTCTCAACAGGGTGCGGAAATAACTATTGTAGGAGAAATCCAACAAAAAGAAATTATGCCTCTGCTAGACTTCATCCGTCGTATTCCTGAGCGTGATCTTGTCTTACCAGAATTAAAAGCTCCCCCAGCACAAGAAAAAACCAAGGTATATTTTATAGATATACCAAACGCTGCCCAGACAGAATTCAGAATAGGCACACTGACAGGCATGACTTATGATCCACTGGGTGAATACTATTTGGCAGAAGTAATGAACTATCCGCTGGGAGGTGCCTTCAACAGTAGATTAAATATCCATTTAAGAGAAAGCAAAGGCTGGACCTATGGTGCCAGATCTTATTTCAACAGTACAAAATATTCCGGCTCATATACTTTTTCTGCCGGCATTCTGGCTAGCGCCACTGATAGTGCGCTGAGCGATATCCTAAACATCATGGAAAAGTACAGAACCCAAGGTGCTACTGAAGAAGAATTGAAATTCACCCAAAGTGCCATGGGACAAAGTGAAGCACGTAAATATGAATCTCAATATCAGAAAGCAGGATTTTTAGAACGTATTCTCGAATACAATCTACCTGAAAATTATCCCCAACAACAAAATGCTATCTTGCAAAAAATTTCTTTAGAAGAAATTAACAAACTTGCTGCCAACAAAATTCCCGACACTCAACGTCTTACTATCTTGCTGGTAGGCGATAAAGCCAAAGTTTGGGATAAGCTTCAACAGAAAGGTTTTGAACTTATAGAACTAGATACCAAAGGAAACCTAAAAAAATAATTAATCACCACAAGTTCCAAAAAACAAAATCATGCAAGAAACTGCTTATATCCGTGTGCCCTACGGATCCACAGTACACGGTGAAGAAGAAATAAATGCCGTGGTAGAAGTGCTACGCACCAGTACACAGATGGGAAAGAATGTGCGAGAAATGGAAGAGCGTGTGGCTTCTTTGTTTCACAAGAAGTATGGTATCATGGTAAATAGTGGCTCTTCTGCTTTATACCTAGCTGCCGAATTAATGAATTTTGAACCAGGCACTGAAATTATCACCCCTGTTTTAACTTTCTCTACCACCGTAGCACCGCAGGTCCGCAAAGGTTGGATCCCTGCCTTTGTAGATGTAGAAGAAGGCACCTATAATATTGATGCCAATAAGGTAGAAGCCATGATTACGCCTAAAACTAAGGCAATGATCATCCCTAACCTGATAGGTAACCTGCCCAACTGGAAAGAACTACGTGCGATTGCCGATAAATACAACTTATTGGTTTTAGAAGATTCAGCAGATACATTAGGTGCAGAAATTGATGGAATCTCCTGCGGACGTTATACAGATATGAGTACTACCAGCTTTTACGGATCTCATATCATCAATTGTGCCGGAAACGGAGGTATGCTATGTGTAAATACAGAAGCGCTATACGACAGAGCAAGATTACTACGTAGCTGGGGAAGAAGTTCTTCGCTGTTTATCGAATCAGAAAAAATCGAAAATCGCTTCAATATTGAAGTTGACGGTATCCCTTACGACGCTAAGTTTGTGTTTGAAGAACCAGGTTTCAATTGGGAACCTGCTGAATTAGGCGCAGCCTTTGGTCTAGTCCAACTCCAAAAACTTGCGGCTAATATTGACTTACGTACCAGTCACTACCAAAGGTTACGTGAATTTTTCAGTAAGTATGAAGAGTTCTTTATCCTGCCCAAACAGCTCCCTAATTCCAGAACCGGGTGGTTAGCCTTTGCTGTTACTGTACGGGATACAGCTCCATTTATTCGTCGTGACCTGCAAATATTCCTAGAAAAAAGGAATATCATGACTCGTACTATTTTTACAGGAAACATCCTCCGTCAGCCAGGATTTAAAAATCGTCCGCACAAAGCTGCTGCAGAAGGTTATCCAGAAGCAGACAAAGTGATGCGCGGAGGCATGCTCATTGCTTGTCATCATGGGCTAAATGAAGCACAAATTAGCCACATGATGGAAAGTATTGATAACTTTATGCAAACTATTTAGTTGTAGCACATGCCCCTTTTGCTAATTATTTTCTTTAGTGTTCGGACTTATTTTCGTGCCAAAAACGGCGGGCTACCACCTTCGAAATGGGTAATTTATACTATCCTCTCGGTGATGGTAGCCTGGTTTTTGGGCGCTATCATTACGAGTATAATTTTTGTAATTAAAGACCCCACTATTCAGGAAATGATGACTTCCGGGGAATCTAGCCAGGAAGCAGTCATGAAATACCTAGCCACACAAGATATGTTGATCCCTGAAATCTTTATGTTGTTTTGTGGGGTAGGAGGATATCTGTTTATCCGTCATCAACTGTTGCGTGTGCTGGAAAGAAATGCTCAACGATAAAACCTCCAGATAAATACGGCCAATAGTCTGTTCTGACTAGTTTTTAGGGGTATTATCCTCTCTCATCTGATTGTACAGGTGGGTAAATGCAGCTTTCTAAGAAAGATTTTCAGAAATGGCAGTAATGCACTACTCAAGGCTTAATTTTTCATAGAAGCATATTGCCTTATTTTGCTATATTTCATAAAGGTTGCAAAAGCAGAGAGCCTGCATACCAGAAATCCGGCATATCCATCCAACATACCTAGCTGTAAAAAATAGGCAGAAAAAAATTTCCAAACAGGCGCTAAAAGCACTTTACTCAGTGGAGCCTTTTTACCCTTAGCGACAGCTTCCCGAGCCATAATTTCAGTGAACTTTTCAATTTGCTTGAGGTGATCAGACAAGGTATAATAGCTATAATGCCATAAATCGCCTTTGAGCATACCTACAGGAGAAGGCATATGCGATGCCCAAAATTCGTGAATAGTTTCACTTCTCCAGGCTCCCTTAGTGCGGTTATAAAGGCGGATTTTACGATCGGGATACCATCCACAATGGCGAATCCAATGGCCGCAATAATTTGTTAAACGAGGTAGGCTATAAGCGTCAAATTCAGGATTTCGCAAAACAGTTTTAATCCCCGATTCCAATTCAGGCGATAAAGCCTCATCGGCATCCAGAGAGAGCACCCAGTCGTGACTGGCCAATTCTGTTGCATAATTCTTTTGTCCGCCGTATCCTCTAAATTTTTCCTGAATAAATCTTGCGCCATAGCTCTCAGCTATCTCACGAGTTCTGTCTGTCGAAAAACTATCTAGCACAACTATCTCATCTGCAATGTATTTTACCGATCTGAGGCAGCGTTCCAGATTTTTTTCTTCGTTGAGCGTAATAATGACAACACTAAGTGGGACCATAGGAAAAGGCAAAAATACTCGGAAATATCCTTCTAAGCATAAAAAAATTAACCTTTAAAATTCATGGAAAAGCCAGAAAAAGAGAATCCAACACATAAATTTTACCATTTCCTTTTTTTTGAATTCAAAACAAGTATCTTTGCGCAAAATTTGGCACAAGTATTAAAATTTGTGTCGATTTCGAACCGTAAATTCAGGATCCGCTAATGAGTTCCAGACGTTTTTTTTCGTTGATTTTCTGCACCCTTTCGCTCTTGTGTGTAACGCTTCCTGCATTAGCTTCCAGCCACGATACACATGACGCGCATTCGGAAGAGCCCAAAGCTTTTGATGCCTCCAAAGTAATATTTGGACACGTAGGTGATTCTCACTACTGGCATTTATTTGATGTAAATGGCCATCCTGTATCACTTTCACTTCCTGTGATTGTGTATCATCCTGAAAAAGGGATTTCTATGTTTTCTGCTTCTAAATTCGATCATGGGCATGCTTCTTATGAAGGATACCGCCTAGAATTTGGCATGAAAGAAAAAATTGTTTCTGAAGACGGAGCAAGCATAATAGATTTTTCTATTACAAAGAATGTACTTTCAATGCTGATATCTGTGGTGTTGATGTTGTGGATTATGTTATCAGTAGCTAAAAAATATAAACAAAGAGGGGCAATGACTGCACCCAAGGGTATGCAGAATGCACTGGAACCTGTAATTGGCTTTATTCGCGATGAAGTGGGTAAACCCAATTTAGGACATAAGTACATGCGTTTCATGCCTTTATTGCTAACTATTTTCTTTTTTATCTGGATTAATAATCTTCTGGGATTAATTCCTGGCGGTGCAAACTTTACCGGAAATATTGCAGTGACAGCATGTCTTGCTTTAATTTCCTTTATTGTAATGGTATTTAGTGGAAACAAACATTTCTGGGGGCACTTGTTCAACCCTCCTGGTGTGCCTTTCGGTGTGAAAATATTATTGGTATTGATTGAAATTATCTCCTTATTCATTAAGCCAGTAGCATTGATGATACGTCTTTTTGCTAACATCCTTGCCGGCCATATTGTTATATTGAGTGTAATTTCTATGATATTTATCTTTGGAGCTATAAGTAAAGTGGTTGGATGGGGCTTTGTACCGGTATCACTAGCATTTTCCATATTCATGTTTTTCTTGGAATTGTTGGTGGCTGCAATTCAGGCGTTCATATTCACCAACTTAACTGCGGTGTTTATCGGTCAAGCTATTGAAGACGGCCATGGTCACGAACATGATCATGCCCATGAATCAGAAGCAGGTCAGGATTACCATATATCAAAAGAAGAAATTATTGCGTAACGTTTTTTCATTAAAATCCATATACACATGTCCTTGTTAAACACAATTATGTTAGCAATTGACGGTACAGCCGCTGCTGGCGGTGCTATCGGTGCTGGTATCGCTGCTCTGGGAGCAGGCGTTGGTATCGGTCAGATCGGAAAAAGTGCTGTAGAATCTATCGCTCGTCAACCAGAAGCTTCTGGTGATATCCGTGCGAACATGATCCTTACAGCAGCCTTCGTAGAGGGTGTTGCACTTTTCGGTGTAATCGCTGGTCTGTTAGCTATCGTACTGTAAGCTTTTAAGAACTGCGCCCAAGCAAAGGGCGAAAGGCGCAGTTCTTTTTTAAAAAATTATTTATCTATCTAAATATTAGACAACAAACACAATTCAGATAAATTCGTAACATATGGATTTACTTACTCCCGACCTTGGTTTATTTATTTGGACACTGCTCGCCTTTCTGGTTGTCTTTTTCATTCTGAAAAAGTTTGCCTGGAAACCAATTTTAAAAGCACTGTCTGAAAGAGAATCTGGTATTGCCTCTGCAATTGCTTCTGCAGAACGCGTAAAACAGGAAATGGCAGTGATGAAAAGCGAACACGAAAGATTAATGATGGTGGCTCGCGAAGAACGCTCTCAACTCCTGAAAGAAGCCAAAGAAACCAAAGATAAAATCATCAACGAAGCTAAAGAACTAGCCAAAGTGGAGGCTAACAAAATCATCGCTGAGGCTCAGCAACAAATCCATCAGCAAAAAATGGCTGCGGTAACTGACCTTAAAAATGAAATTGGCAAGTTGGCTGTAGAAGTTGCAGAGAAAGTATTAAGAAAACAATTGGCGAATGTGGATGCACAAAGCGAATACGCTTCTATGCTGGCCGATGAAATCAAATTAAACTAATCGATTACCAAATCATTTTCTCAGAATAAAGCATATGCAAAACCCACGTCTTGCCGCCCGCTATGCAAAGTCACTGCTGGATCTGACTCTCGAACAAAACAATACAGAGCAGGTATTGCATGACATGCGTATGCTGCATGAAATCTGCGCGCAAAGCCAGGAATTTGTATTATTACTTCGTAGCCCCATTGTACACGCTGATAAAAAAGCAGCTATTGTACAAGCAGTTTTACAAGATAAAGCTAATCAGCTTACTCTGGCATTCATCAATTTATTGATCCGCAAAGGAAGAGAAGAAAATCTTCCTGAAATAGCTACTGCCTTCGTTAAACAATACAAAGAACTGAAAAACATACGTACCGTACATCTCACTACAGCCGTACCTTTACGTCAGGATGTTAGGGATAAAATTTTCGGTAAAGTAGCTGCCTCTCTTCCAAATAATCAGGTCGAAATGGTGGAAAAAGTAAATCCAGAAATCTTGGGAGGCTTTGTATTAGAAATGGATGATAAGCTATTTGACGCCAGCATCCGCAATGACCTCAATGAGGTAAAAATGCAATTCAAAAACAATATTTACGTAAAGAACATCAGATAATACGATTTAAAATACTTATTTTTAAACGTTTAAACCTTTCCAAAAATGGTTGATATAAAACCGGATGAAATATCGGCGATTTTACGCCAACAACTTACAAACTTTAATGCAAGCGCTGATCTGGAAGAAGTAGGTACCGTACTGCAAGTGGGTGACGGTATTGCCCGCGTATATGGACTCAACAGTGTTCGTCAGGGTGAACTGGTATCTTTCGACAATGGCGTGAAAGGTATTGCCATGAACCTGGAAGAAGATAACGTGGGTGTGGTATTGATGGGTGAAAGTGGTGGCATCAAAGAAGGTGCTCGTGTAAAACGTACCGGCCAAATCGCCTCTATCAAAGTAGGTGAAGGTATGTGCGGAAGGGTTGTTAATACCCTCGGTGAACCTATCGATGGTAAAGGTCCGTTGAGCGGAACTTTATACGACATGCCTCTGGAACGTAAAGCCCCTGGGGTTATCTTCCGTGAGCCGGTAAAAGAACCTATGCAAACAGGTATCAAAGCTATAGATGCTATGATTCCTATCGGTCGTGGACAAAGAGAACTTGTGATTGGTGATCGCCAAACTGGTAAAACTGCTATCTGTGTGGATACTATCATCAACCAGAAAGAGTTTTACGATGCAGGCCAGCCTGTATATTGTATCTATGTAGCTATCGGACAAAAAGCTTCTACTATTGCCGGTGTAATGAAAACACTGGAAGAAAGAGGAGCTATGCCTTATACTATTATTGTAGCGGCTTCTGCATCTGATCCCGCTCCGCTGCAATTCTTCGCACCCTTCGCCGGCGCTGCTATCGGAGAATTCTTCCGCGATACAGGACGCCCCGCACTGGTTGTGTATGATGACCTTTCTAAACAAGCAGTTGCTTACCGTGAGGTATCTCTGCTACTTCGTCGCCCTCCTGGACGTGAAGCTTATCCTGGTGACGTATTCTACCTGCATAGCCGTCTGTTAGAGCGTGCTGCGAAAGTTATCTCTAACGATGAGATCGCAAAAACAATGAACGACCTGCCAGAAAGCATCAAACATCTGGTAAAAGGTGGTGGTTCTCTTACTGCCTTACCTATTATTGAAACACAGGCTGGTGACGTGTCTGCCTATATCCCTACAAACGTGATCTCTATTACAGATGGTCAGATATTCTTGGAAAGTAACCTGTTCAACTCAGGTATCCGTCCCGCGATCAACGTAGGTATCTCCGTAAGCCGTGTGGGAGGTAACGCACAAATTAAATCCATGAAAAAAGTTGCTGGTACTTTAAAACTTGACCAAGCTCTTTATCGTGAGATGGAAGCATTCTCTAAGTTTGGTGGTGACCTAGACGCTGCTACTCGTACCGTTATCGATAAAGGTAGTCGCAACGTGGAAATCCTTAAACAACCTCAATACACTCCATATAGCGTAGAAAAGCAAATTGCTATCATCTACTTAGGTACCAACAACCTGCTTCATGAAGTGCCTGTTAAAAACATCCGTGCATTTGAAGAGTCTTTCCTGAATGAGATGGAAATCAAATTACCTGATGTATTAGCAGCCTTTAAACAAGGAAACTTACCAGAAGAAGGTATCGCTAAAATGGTGAAACTGGCTCAGGATTTAATCCCTCAGTTTAAAAACTAACGATCCTTTATATAGCTGTTTTTTAAAAAACGACTTCCTATTGAGAAGTCGTTTTTTTATTTACGTAATGAGTCCAAAATGGTTAACCAAGTCCTCTGTGTGTAGAAAGTTTATCTGTAAGAATGGGAAATATCCAAGCATTCTCACAACAAAAGATCTGATTTTAGCTTACTATAAACTTCTACATCTGTAAAAAAACCTTCCGTTAACCACTCCCCTTGCCTCTCTATTCCTTCAAAAACAAACCCTAATCTTTGGGCTACACGTTTACTGGGAATATTACCTACCGCACATTTGACCTGAATCCGATTCATACCCAATTCCTGAAAAGCAAAAGCACATAATCTTTCTACAGCCCTTGTTACAATTCCCTGCTTCTGAAATGACTCGGAAAGCCAATACCCTATTTCTGTTCGCTTGTTTAATTTATCTGTGCTTTTAAAACCAATTAAACCAGCAAATTCCTGATTCTTTCTAATGACAAATACAAATTCAAAATGAGCTTCATCGGCATGTACTACACTTTCAACAAAACTTTGTGTATCAGCAATAAAATGGGTATACTCCACAAAAGGCAACCATTTCCCAAGAAATGCTCGCTGTGTATCAATAGTAGTAAATATATCAAGTGCATCTGAGGGTTCTAATTGTTTTAATACTAGCCCCTCATCTATCGTTAAGGTAGTCAATGCATGCTTGGTGTGTTGCATATAATAACTCAAAATTTTAAAAACAATGTGCTTGTGCTATCCTCTACACAAATCTGAAGCAATAGCACGATCATTTGGTTATGAAGCATCTAACTGACAAGCTTCCAGAACATTTCCATCGGGATCAAAAAATTGAAAAAAACTAACCCCATCTCCATACGAGATTTCACTAGCCTCCACTCCTCTATGTACTAATTCGTTTCGTAATGCTTCTACTTGTACTGTTTTCAAAATAGGATAGTTTGCAGTATCCCTGTGGACAGATAGGGTATAATCTGTTTGCCATAATGTAAGACTGGTAGGTCCGTAAGTATCTAAAACTGCTAATCTGGAGGCAGGGTCTTCATATAACAACCCAAAGCCTAATTTTTCTATGTACCAGTTCTTTGCATTTTCTATATTACTTACTCTCAAAATTACGGTATCTATACCTTGAATAAGATGCTGCTTAGGTGTCATATATTCAATATATGGGGTGGCTTTTAAATAATAATCGTTGTTAAAATTATTAGGCCCGGGTTATTGGGATAGCTATAAGTCATCGCATCCCAACCACTATAAGAGTAATTCCAAAAATAGAGGATATCCCAAAATGATCAAATAAGCGTGTTATAAATAAGCCATATGGCAACTCACTTGCTACCTGAAATAATTTTCTTACGATGCATTTGCCCCCATTTCTCCATTTCTATTAAAACCTTTTCTAAAGTACGACTATACGGTGTGAGTTCATAAGTGACCTTTACAGGCTTGGTATTGCACACTTCTCTTTTTACCAATCCATTCATATCTAATTCATGCAACTCCTTTGATAAAATACGAGGAGAAATACCCGCTTCTCTCGAAAGTTCATTAAATCCTTTTTTCCCGCTACGCAATAAAGAGATTAAAACCAACTTCCATTTTCCACCTACAATATCCAGCGTGTCTCTGATGGCAAGCTTTGCCATTGCACAACTTTCTACAGTATGTTTTTGTTTGGCCATAACTATCCTTTTTGTAAGTACTATCCTTTTTGTAACAGATAACAAAGATATAGTATTCTTCGGGAAATTTGTGTTGAAAAAAAAACTTTCTTATGAAATCATCAAAAACAATCAAAATTTCTGGATGGGTATTCACCATTATTTTAGCAGGCTTATTTACATTGAGTGCCTGGATGAAATTATCACAAAATGAAATGGCTGTAGCTCAGGCAGCAGAAATAGGTTTGAGTAAAAGCACTTACCAGTTTATCGGATTTATTGAATTGGCGTCTTTGATTCTATTTATTATTCCTCGCACAGGTGTGATTGGTACATTATTGTTAATTGCTTACTTAGGAGGTGCTATAGTTACCCATTTAGAACATCAGCAACCTATTATTATGGCAGTAGTAGTGCAAATCCTTTTATGGATTACAGCATTCTTACGTTTTCCGGAGTTAAAACAGCGTTTACTATTCACCAGTACTGCAAAAAAATACAGCCCTGTATTCACTCCATCTAAAACAATAAAAAGTTAAAGATGTACTGACGATATAAAAAACTGAGGTAAAAAAAACGAGGTTCTCATGTAGAGAACCTCGTTTGGTAAAAAGATGACAAAATATTTAGCCAATTAATTAGTGTTTATCCTCAAAATTTTCAGGATATAAGATGGAGATAAATCCATTGTTATCTTTAAATAAAGTTTGAGCTGCTTTTTGAACATCAGCAGGAGTCAACTTATCTATAGTTTTTTCAAAATCAAACACGATAGATTTATCGTCTTTCCAGAACAATACATCTGACATAGCTCCCAGCCAATATTTATTTTCTTTCAGTTCTGTGCGGTGTGCTTCTTTCCATTGGCTTTTAACTTTATCAAGATCTTTTTGTTCAGGACCTAACTGTTGAATTTTCTTAATTTCTGCATCAGCAGCTGTCAATAATTTTTCAACATTTTCAGGTCCGCAAGGCAATTGCATAAATACTCTGAAATTGCCATAAGGACGTTTTGATACATTAGCACCATATCCTCCTGTATAGATTCCTCCAAGTTTTTCTCTAAGTTCTTCGATTACTTTAATATTTAACACTTCAGCTACGGCATCGGCACTAATAGCAAAGTCGGTAGAATAAGTGATATCTCCACTATACACAGCAAAGATCATACTTTGGTTTTCTTGACCTTTTTTGAAAACCAGTTTTTTGCCACCTACAGGGCGCACGCCATTATCTTTATAAGCAGGTGTTTTTCCAGATTTAGGTAAGCTACCAATATAAGTTTCGATCAAGGGTTGAGCCACTTTGGGATCAATATTACCGATGAAGAAGAAATGATATCCGTCGGCAGTAGCAAATTCATTTTTATAAATTTCTATAGCACGATTCATATCAATATCCTCATAATCTTGCATTCTGGGGATGCCTCCGGGAGCCAAAGGATGGTTGTTGTACAAGCTACGCAGGGTTGTATCAAAAAACGCAGTCTGTGGATTAGCACTCATGAACATAATCTGCGATTTTTGTTTGTTGATATAAGATTCAAACAAACCTTTATCTTCACGAGGAGCGGTTATTTTGAGATACATCAATTGAAGCATAGCTTCAAAATCTTTCACATTACTATTTCCAGAGATTGTATTCTGAATAGAACCAATGCTCATGCGTACACCTACGGGTTTACCAGCCAATACTTTATCAAGATCATTAGGAGTAAACTCGCCATAACCCATAGAAGCTACGATGGAAGTAGCATTGCGTGCATTGTTTTTATCTTTTACATCATAATTGTTAGTTCCACCATATTTTACAGCATTCATCAAAATTTCATCACTTTTGAAATCAGTAGGCTTAATAGTTACTTTAATGCCATTGCTGAGTTCAAATGTAGTGGCAGCAAAATCTTTTTCTTCCACAGTAGCTACTACTTTACCGGGCGTAGGTTTTACTTTCAGCAATTCAGAAGATATTTCTTTTTCTTCTGTTTTTGCCACTTTTTGTGAAAATCCTTTTTGAACCATCTGCAAAAATTCAGCATCTGAAGGAAGTTTTGCACTAGCATCATCTGGACCAGTAAGCAATGCAAAGACATTACTGTTTGTTAGCCATTTTTTAGCGATTGCATTTAACTCATCTACTTTTACCTGAGGTAATATTTGTTGGTAGTAAGTATATTCATTTTCAATACCAGGGATACATTCTCCGGTAAGAAAGTTGCGTACATATTCATCAACGTAGGCAGAACTTTCTGTAGTATTACGTTCATTATAGGCTTTTTCAATAACGCTCATCATATTTCTTCTAGCCAATTCGAGCTCGGTAGCAGTAAAGCCATTATCGCGAGCATTTACCAGTTCTGCCGTCAAGGCCATAAGTGATTTTTCGATATCATCTTTACCCATTACCGCTATTCCTGTAAAGGCTTCGTGAAAGCGAGCCCAAGAATAATTTCCTGTTGCTGCATATAAGAAAGGAGGTTCGCTGCTTCTTGCCAGATCTGACAAACGGTTATTCAACATCATCGTAACCAGTCTTTCACAAATAGTATTTCTATAATCTCCGAGGGTAATATCTGGCTCTACTTTCTGGGTAGGGAAAAATATTTGCATTACATATTGCGTAGCCTCTCTATCAGTAAGCACCATTGCACTGGGTTGTGTTCTGGCAGGTACATCAAAGTTTTTACGTTCTCTAGGCTTTGCTGGATTTTTCAAACCAGCAAAATGTTTCATGATGTACTTCATAGCAGTAGCCGAGTCAATATCTCCTGCAATTGCTACAGCCTGCAGATCGGGACGATACCAATCTTTATAGAATCTGCGAATTACATCATATTTGAAATTTTTCAGAATTTCATCTTTACCAATAGGTAATCGATCTGCGTAGCGGGATCCCACAAAGATCTCAGGCAGATATTTTTTCATCATCCTATCATTAGCACCTTTTCCCATGCGGCTTTCTTCAAGCACTACCCCACGTTCACTGTCTATTTCGCTGTCTTCCAACAAAGCGTTGTGTGCCCAGTCTTCCAGAATCTGGAAAGCTTTATCCAAATTTCCAGGCTTATCGGTAGGGATGGGCAGAATGTACACCGTTTCATCAAAACTGGTATAAGCATTTAAATCTGCTCCAAACTGCACACCGATAGATTGTAAATAATCTACCAGTTCGTTCTTTTTAAAATTTTTTGTACCATTAAAGTTCATATGTTCCATGAAGTGCGCCAAACCTAATTGGTCGTCATCTTCTAAAATAGAACCAGCATTCACGGCCAACCTAAGTTCTACTTTCTTTTCTGGCTTGCCATTGGGGCGAATGTAATAAGTAAATCCATTAGGAAGCTTTCCTTTAATGACTTTAGGGTCTTTGGGTAATACCATATTCCAGTCCTGAGCAAAGGACACTGGAATAGAACTCATCAATAAGGCAAATCCCAGACTAAGGATACCGCCAAATTTTTTACATAATGAAATCATAAACAGTGCTAATTTATTTATAGATAGTGTGTGAAATTACAACATGCAAAAATACGCATTCCTAGAATCCTTAAGGGTTAAATTTTTCTCTCCATGCCAAAATACCCCCTGTCATATTCTTACAATTTGAAAAGCCCATAGACTCTAAAAACAAGCAGGCTTGCTGACTTCTTTTTCCGGAACGACAGTGTACAATCAATTCTTCTTCTTTTAAGGACTCCAAAGGATCGATGTCCATCTGCATAATTTTCCCCAGAGGAACCAGTATTCCCCCAATGTTATCTTCTGCAAATTCTTCGGGTTCACGAACGTCAATAATATGGAGTTTTTCGCCCTTATCTAAGCGAGCTTTTACTTCAGTGACGGATATTTCCTGCATAAGTATGAGTTTGTTAAGGTTTATTTTTTGATGAATTTTTCTACCAGTTTTACACCTTGTGTAGTTTGTACTTGGATTATATAGATACCAGGTTGTAAGGAAGCAACCTCAATGCTATTTTGAGACAGTGTACCCTGTTGCACCCTTTGGCCCAGCATATTCATAATGGTATATTCCTGAAGATCTGAAGAAGAAGTTAGGTATAAATAATCTGCTGCCGGATTAGGCATAAGCGACAACGATTTGGGATGAATAGGATTTCTGTCATTAGCTCGGGTAGTTCGTATCTGAGTGCCCAGCATAGGTCTAAACATTAGCGCCCCCTGAATCATTGAAGGTTCCCAATAATTATATACACTATAATAATGATAATTCGCACCCATTCGATTCACATCTAAGCCATAATAGAGGCTATCGCTGCCGCTATTTGCGGGTTGTACTACCACAAAATAAAACTTACCAGGGGGCATCATTACAGGGCTATCAAATCGATAGACAAAAAACTTATTAATGGTATCAGTATAGGCAGGGAACAAGAAATCTTGTACATATACTAGCTGGTCTGTGCCGCCATTAATTGCAATATCCTGATAAATTTCTATTGTAAAATATTTATTAGTGGCTGAGGGTACCTGTCTTCCAAAATAAATAGCCGCTCCACCGATGGTATCAGACTCATATAAATAGAACTCCACAGCAGCTTTAGCTGGTACACTGGCAAATTGCTTTAAAAAATAGCTTTTCTCCGCAGTTCCGTCATCGTAAGCTAAGTAATTATCAAAAACTTGTTCACAAACAATTGTGTCGTTTTCTTTAGAATCTGTACCTCCTACCGTTGTAGCATAATACTTTTGCTCAAAAACAACTTTATCATTTACATGAGTAGGTGTAAAAGCTACGGAATACATTGGGTAATCTATCTGTAATTCTTCCCCGGGTTGAAGATTGGTATTAGACAAGGAGGAAGAGTATAATGGGGTATTAGATAATATTTCTCGGGCAGTATAACCATATTGGATAGCTCTGAGTGCATTCATGTTGTTGCGAACCGTAAAATGATGTTGAGAAACCAGCGAACCGGCCATGTCTGCTACAAACTGACGATACGGCATGGCTGTGTAATCGTTGAGGATAAAGGGTGGTTGCAAAGTAGTAGCTACATCATCTACGAGCGTATCATACATGTGCCGTCCGGCATCTAAGCGTATATAATCCAAATTCCATACATCATCATTCAGGTTAATAGAAGCTTTATTCACAAAACGCATACTGAAATTATCATGAAAAAACACTGTATCCGTGATAGGGATCATCACCTGCTGAAAGGGTTGTACTGTTGTTCCTTCTTTTGCCCATATTTTTTCCCAAACACCTGATTTTTTTTTCAGATAGAGCATCAATGAGTCCTGCGTTTCCGGAGAAAATCCGTTTCCCTGAGGCTGATAGAAAAAGCTAAGGTAAAGGCTGTCGGCCGGTGTGTATCCACTTAAGTCAATGGGTTGAGAAGTTAAACTATCTGCATATACAAGCGCATTAAACACTATTGTATCGTATGGGCGAGACAGCTCATTTAAAGCATCAAAAGTGGCTACCCCTCTGCTCACCGGGTTAATAGCCATTGTATTATTAATATACACACTTCTATCCAACCATTTAGAAGGATCCGGAAAAATTTCCGAGGTTGTAAAATCTTCAAAAAATGGCAGGGTAAGCAAAGTAGTTTTTTGTTTGGTTGACTGGTGAATCGCCTGATTTTCTCCAGCCATAGCAGAAGGATTATGATCCAATGGCGCAACAAATTCCTGAGCTAATGTCCCAAAAGGGTTAATGCTCAGCATAAGAAAAATACTGAGCCATATACTATTTACTCTGGAATTATTAAGAAAGCGCATCAACATGTTTATATCCTTTTACTAATAACTTTCATGGAGGGTATTTTAGTATGATTATTCCAGTTCCGGATAACTCTGTCGAATCCGGATATCAATCACATCGCCTTCTCTGATTCTGTTGGGCTGATCCACATCATTCAGAGGAGTTGGGTTTTGTTTATAAATTATTGCAGTAGCACTATCTGTTATTACCCCTTCATAGATGGGTATGGGTGTAAGGCTATATCCGCTTAATACAGCCATACCTTCCATTACTGTGAGGCCTACCACATCTGGCACATCCATTTCTACATTGCCAAACCCATCAGCGATAATGAGATCAATACTACTTCCCTGAGGCAACATATCTCCGGGACGTATGCTCTGACCTAGATATAATTGATCGAGTACTGCGCCTACCGCATAATCAGGTTTATGGAAGGTATCACCCAGTTTTAATTTATTGCTGTGCAGCATCATCACGGCACTGCGATAAGATAGATCTAACAGCTTAGGCATGGGCGTGAGGGGAGCCCGGGCTTTATTAACCGTAAGAAAAATGGTGCGTGCATTCTTTACGATTGCATTTTTTTCAGGAAGTTGCGCCAATACCGTAAGTGGGGGTTCGTCAGGATCATAGGATGAATCAATATCAATCTGAAAATCATATTTTTCTAGAGCAGCATATGCTTCTTCTAAAGTTTTTCCAGTTACTTCTGGCACTCTGACCTCCTTTCCATGATCAGTAATCCAACTGAGGCTGGAGAAAAAAAGGAAATAGGTAAGCATACTCAGGAGTAAAACCAGAGCCAAATGAAAGAAAAAAGATCGTTTCAATTTATTCATGAGCATAGAAGGCTAGACAAGATAAATAAATATCAAGACTTACGCAGCAGACAATCTTCGATTAAAGATTCATAGAAGGCTTCCAAAGTATTTCCTGTTACCCGTACCTGCTGAGGTATGATACTGTTTTCACTTTGTCCGGGCATCGTATTTACTTCCAAAAAGAATAGTTTTCTGGTATTCTTTTGCAAGATAAAATCAATTCTTACGACTCCTCTACAATTGAGGTGTCTGTATATATAAGCCGCTTTTGACTGCAATTGTTCGAGCACATCTTCTGGAATAGGAGCCGGTGTAATTTCATTGGCAACACCTGCCGTATATTTAGCTTCATAATCAAAAAACTCATTCTCACTAATTATTTCCGTAGGAGGCAAAGTGTATAAATATTGCCCTACCCGATATACCCCTATCGTAATTTCGCGCCCTTCAATATATTCCTCTATAAGTACCTGACTATCTTCTTTAAAGGCTTTTTCTATGGCTGGAAGTATTTCTGCCACTGTTTTTACTTTACTTACCCCCAGACTAGAGCCCCCTTCATTGGGTTTAACAAATACAGGGAGCTTCAATTGCTCCAGGATATTACCCACGGAATAAGGTTCTCCTTTTATTAAATGCACAGAATTAGCAATATGAACAATATTAAAATCCTTCACAACCTTATTGCAATAGCTTTTATTAAAAGTTAATGCTGAAGTAATGGCATCACAAGAAGTATAAGGCAAGCCCATCATGTCTAAATATCCTTGAAATCTTCCATCTTCACCGGGTGTTCCATGAATAGCAATAAACACACAATCAAATAGTATTTTCTGCCCATCCAGCGTAAGTGAAAAATCATTTTTATCTACATGGATCTTTTCTCCCTTCGCATCTTCATAATACCATGCATCACGAGTGATTATAATAGTATAAACAACATATTTTTCTGGGTTTAGATTTTTCTTAATTGTAGCGGCAGTTTGTATGGAAATTACATATTCTCCGGAGTACCCCCCGGCTATCAGGGCAATATTTCGCTTCATGTGAACAGACAATGTGTTTATGAGTCTCAAAGGTAAGTAAAGCCCACTTATATCATCAATAATATGTAAAGAAAATATCCCCTGATAAGAGATATATAGTCTCCATAAGCAGATAACTTATTCTGTCGCCAAACTGGAATATACCATACTATGGTATAAATGATATCCATTTCAGGTATCACAAAAAAATCACAGACATAAAAAACTATATCTTATAATTATTTCTGGGAAATGGTCCTTTGAATGCATATAGGTAGTCAATAGCAATAATTATGTAGTTTCACATCGAAGTAAAATCTCTGTATTTGAAAACAACTGGTGAGCATATATTAAACGTTCAAAACCTGTCTGTATGGTTTTCTGAGAATGGCCCACATAAGGTTGTACAGGATATTAGTTTTTCTTTGTCTGCTCACGAAACACTGGCTTTAGTGGGAGAGAGTGGTTCGGGAAAATCGCTGACAGCCCTAGCACTGATGGGCCTACTCCCCCCTCAGGCTAAGCAGTCGGGAACCATTGAGTTTTATCAGGGAACACCACTTCACCAGCTATCGCCCAAGGCATGGAGAAATATTCGTGGGAAAGAAATTGGCATGATATTCCAAGAACCTATGTCGGCGCTAAACCCCATTATGAAGGTGGGTCAGCAATTAGTAGAAGCCATTCTTACCCATGAGCGAATGTCGCGCCGTGAAGCTAAACAAAAGGCCGTTGAATGGCTTTCGGCCGTACAACTACCCAATCCTGCCCTGCTTTTTCAACGATATCCGCATCAAATTTCAGGCGGACAGAAGCAACGTGTAATGATAGCTATGGCCATGTGTCATCATCCGCGCATTCTAATTGCAGATGAACCTACTACGGCACTGGATGTCACCGTTCAAAAGGGAATCATCCAATTAATGCAAACGCTGCAAAAAACGTATGGTATTGCTATAATTTTTATTACACATGATCTTTCCCTAGCTGCTTCTATGGCAGATAAAGTAATGGTGATGCAAAAAAGTAGGATGGTGGAATTTGGAAATGCAAAGCAAGTATTGCTTTCCCCTCAGCATATATATACCCAGGCATTGGTGAGTTGTAAGCCTAATCCATATCACAAACGAGAACTACTACCTACTATCGATAGTATAACTCGGCCTGAGGAATTTCCACTTTCCCAGAGTACCATACCACATAAGGTAATTTCTGCGGGTTCTAATCCATTACTTAGCGTGCAAAATCTCACCGTAAACTATACCCAAAAAGCCTCCCTTACTCAGAAAGCACAAGTATTTACAGCCGTAAATGGCGTATCTTTTTCTATTCATGCTGGAGAAACCGTAGGCATAGTAGGTGAAAGTGGATGTGGGAAAAGCACTCTTTCTAGGGCACTTATGGGGTTACAGGCGTTTCAACAAGGAAGCATTTTATTTCCCGACCAGGAAATCACAGACTATGCACAAGCCGACTGGAAAAGAGTAAGGCTTAATATGCAAATGATCTTTCAGGATCCTTACAGCTCACTGAATCCTCGTATGCGCATTGGCGAAATACTTACGGAACCCATGATTGTGCATAAAATTATATTGAAAGAGCGGGCACAGCAAGAAGCCATTCGTCTGCTGGAAAGCGTTCAACTCCCAGCCAGTGCTTACAAGCGTTATCCTCATGAGTTTTCAGGCGGGCAGCGACAGCGAATAGCCATTGCTCGAGCACTAGCATTACGTCCTAAGATTTTAATCTGTGATGAATGTGTATCTGCTTTAGACCTTAGTATTCAGGCACAGATTCTGAATCTGTTGAAATTGCTGCAAAAGGAATTTCAATTGTCTTATTTATTCATTTCCCATGATCTTTCTGTTGTGCATCATCTCAGCGATCGCATATTAGTGATGCATGCAGGTTCTTTTGTAGAAGAAGGTCATGCGGATGATATTCTTTTTCGTCCTCAGCACCCTTACACTCAAAAATTGATATCATCAGCAAATTTTGCTCTGACTTAAATGTATTAGGCCGAAGCGGTAAGCTCGCGGATGAGCATTCTTTTAGCCACAGGCAACAAAGTTTCGTCAATAGGTACCGTCAATTCTGTTTCCACCCTAAACACTGCAGGATTAGGGAGTGTTCGAACATTTCTGATAATTTCTCTTTTGATCTGTTCATACGTATTACAGATCGTATATTGCCAAGAGTCGAGGTAGGTCATTTTTACCCCTCTATAGCGCGCGTCTTTATGTTCAAATAAAGTGATAGCATAAGTGTATGCATTCACTTGGGTTGTTTTCCCCGGACGCAGCAACATATACCCTTCATCTTTATATAATGGGAGAATGCCTACAGGCTCCATATGAATTTGTTTTTCCACAAAATCATAGATCTCCGTTCCGTTTTCTATTGTATGTCTGATTTGTGCCAATGCATATTGTGTGATTGCTTCCAGCTCCTGCATTATTTGATCATCCTCAAGCATTTCCTTATATACCCACTCCAGTTTTTGTATGTTGATATGGTCAAGCTTATGGGGAAATTGATCCTGAAGAATTTTTTTATTTGCTCTAAAAGCTTCAAGGTTTTGGTAATGAAAAATCACATCAGAAAGCTGCGGATACAACTTTGTTTCGTCAAATAGTTGGTTTACATACTTCAGATAGGCTAATAAACGATACTGCTGCATTTCAAAGTCTATATAGCCCTCCACAAACCAAGTTTCACTGAGTTTCATAGCCTTCGATTTTTCTTTCCTAAAATAAGAAAAAAACATCAGTTTTATTGTTAAAAAAGTGTGGTATCTGCAAACAATTTCTCTACGGATAGGATTGTCTATCCAGGTGCAACAGGGTGGATAAGCCTCGCAAAAGGGAGTTATATGTTATACCCCTCAGTAAAATCCCAATCCTGAAGACTACAAATGCAGCGATATTCTAGGAAGTAATCATAGTACGATGCAAAGAAGTCGCACTTGAATATTGTCCTCCAAATTCTATATTTGCAATATATTCTGGGATGTAGCATCCAAATGTCGATCACAAGATTTACTTTGTGGATGCTCGAATCACATCACCATGCATCACTCCCCCATAGCAACAATCTGATATGGGAATGTTTATTAAATTTTCTGTAAGCTTGACTATACCTGCATGAAACAGCAAATTATCATCCTGGATCAGGAAGCAATACAACGAAAACTGCTCAGAATGGCCTATCAGCTCTGGGAACTGCATAGCAGGGAAAAGAAACTAGTGATTATCGGAGTAGAAGGATCTGGCGTAGTAGTTGCCAAACAGCTCGCTGCGCTGGTAGAAAAAATAAGTCCTCTAAAAGTTGAGCTTCACAGTTTACAATTACATAAAAAAAATCCGCTTTCCCGTCCTATTAAGTTGGAGGTAAACTTATCACAGCAATCCGTGGTGCTAGTAGATGATGTAGCCAAAAGTGGTAAAACCCTGATGTATGCTTTAAAGCCTTTATTAGACACAGATCCGGCCTCTGTAAAAATTGCTGTGCTGGTTGATAGAAAACATAAGGCTTTCCCCATTGTACCGGATATTGTGGGGCACAGCATTGCGACCACCTTACAAGATCATATAGAGGTGGTATGTGAGGGTGATGATATTGTGGCAGCATATCTTGAATAACTTTGCAATCAGTTTTAACTCTCTACAATTATACTCATGTCTATAACGCTCGTTATACACGGTGGTGCAGGTAACATTACACCTGCCATGATGACTCAGGAAGATGAAATTACCTATACCCGTGCTCTAGAAGACGCCTTAGAAAGAGGCTATTCTATCCTTGAAAAAGGTGGGAGTGCCCTGAATGCTGTGACAGAAGCTGTAGTTTCGATGGAAGACAATCCTGTTTTTAATGCAGGTAAAGGTTCTGTTTTTACCAAAAAGGGGGTACATGAAATGGATGCTGCAATTATGGAAGGAAAGTTTCTGGCAGCAGGTGCAGTAGCTGGGGTGAGGAATATTCGTAATCCCATCAAGCTTGCCCATGAAGTGATGCTTCATTCCGGCCATGTATTTTTAAGTGGTAAAGGAGCTGCAGAATTTGCACTTAAGCAAGGGATTCCCTTTGAACCAGATGAATATTTCTATAATAAACTTCGCTATGAGCAATGGGTAGAAATCAGAGATAGTGATTTTACTCAGTTAGATCATAAAGGAGATAATTTAAAAGGCGGTGTTCAGCCATATAAATTTGGAACCGTAGGTGCAGTGGCATTAGATGCACAGGGAAATGTGGCCGCTGCAACTTCTACCGGGGGAATGACGAATAAACGTTTTGGAAGAATTGGGGACAGCCCAGTAATAGGAGCCGGAACCTATGCCAATAATCAAACCTGTGCCATATCCTGTACAGGACATGGAGAATATTTTTTACGTGCTGTGGCAGCCTACGATGTGTCATGTCTTATGGAATACAAAGGTTATTCCCTTCAGCAGGCATGCGATACTGTGATTAAAGAAAAATTAATCCGAATGGGTGGTGAAGGTGGTCTTATTGCTGTTGACTCTTTAGGGAATCATGTATTTAGTTTTAATTCCGCAGGCATGTTCCGTGGAGTACAAAATCATAAAGGATACAAAGAAGTGGCCTTTTATGGTCATAACTCCTGATTAGTCCACTTAGAGATAATATTTTCACATATTCAGGACAATAGAAGCATACAATCTATTGTCCTGAATTGCATTTGTGCTTACACAAGGAAATATGTATTATTACCTGAAAATTAACCCCCGACATGATTTTATAATCATGCGAAAGAATCTATGCTACTTATGAAAAAAGTAAACCTGTGGCTTTTATCTTTTGCCATATTTACAGCAGCCTGTGAACAGTCAGATGCTCCTAAAAATGTCGAGACTCCCATTATCCCTTCGGCTATTGATCATCATACGCAGGCTATTAATCCCTACATCAGTTTTGAACATCTACATTTAGATGTAGGTGTTGATTTTACCCATAAAAAAATAGCAGGGAAGGCTGTATGGATTGTAGATAACAAGCAAAATGAGGAATTGTTGTATTTAGATACTGATGATCTTACTATTGATAGCGTAATTGTTAACCAACAATCCGTCCAATATGTGTTAGATAATCCCAAACCTCACTTAGGAAGCAGATTATCCATTCCCATCACACCCGGTAAACAGACCATCTCAATATACTATCACACAGGTTCTCACCCCCATGCATTACAGTGGTTATCGGCCCAGCAAACAGGCGGTAAAAATCATCCTTTTCTTTATACACAGTCTGAATCTATTTATGCACGCTCCTGGATCCCCTGTCCTGATGGACCTGGGGTAAGATTTACCTATACTGCCAGAGTAAAAGTCCCGACAGACCTGATGGCAGTAATGAGTGCTACCAATCCGCAGCAAAAAAACGATAGTGGTATCTATCATTTTAAAATGGAAATACCCATTCCAGCTTATCTCATGGCGCTAGCTGTAGGAGATTTGGAATTTAAAGCCATCAATAAACAAAGTGGTGTATATGCAGAATCTTATATACTAGAGAAAGCTGTAAATGAGTTTTCAGAAATCGGTACGATGATTGCCAAAGCTGAGCGTTTGTACGGCCCATATCAATGGGGGCGTTACGATATACTTGTTTTACCTCCAGGGTTTCCCATCGGTGGTATGGAAAATCCCAGACTCACCTTTGCTACACCAACTATTATAGCAGGAGATAAATCACTTGTAAACCTCATTGCTCATGAATTAGCCCATAGCTGGAGTGGAAATTTAGTGACCAATGCTACCTGGAATGATTTCTGGCTTAATGAAGGCTTTACGGTGTACTTTGAAAGAAGACTTACAGAGTCTATGACCGATAAAAGTTATGCCGACATGCTATGGGAGCTTGGTTATCAGGACTTAGAAAAAACCGTTAACGAATTAGGCAGCGACAGTAAAGACACCCATCTGAAGTTAGATTTGAGTGGAAGAGATCCGGATGAAGGGCTTAATGATATTGCTTATGAAAAGGGGGCCTTATTCCTTCGTTTAATTGAACAACATACCGGCAGAGAAAGATTTGATCGTTTTCTTACACAATATTTTAAAGAGCATGCCTTTAAGACTATCTATACAGAAGCATTTATTGAATATCTCCAAAAGAATTTATTAAATGAGTTTCCCGGTGCGATGGATAGTATCAATATCCAAGCTTGGGTGTATGGCCCCGGTATTCCATCCAATGCTCCCCGTGCAGATAAAGAACGCTTCAATAAAGTACAGGCTTCGCTGGAAAGTTTTCTGAAAGGAACATCCCCTCAAAATCTTGAGACCCAACAATGGACAAGCCACGAATGGCTGTATTTTATCCGTATGCTACCCAAGCCAATGCCTTTATCTCAAATGGAAGCACTCGACGAAGCTTTTCATTTTACCCATACGGGCAATAGTGAAATAGCCTGTGCATGGTTTATTACGTCTATTGCAGCTAACTATACTCCGGCCTACAAAGAATTAGAGAAATTTGTAAGTACTGTAGGACGTCGGAAGTTTATAGAACCCATCTACACAGAAATGATGCAAACTGGGAAAACACAAATGGCACAGAACTTATATAAAAAGTATCGAAACAACTATCACCCATTAGCACAAAACACCATAGATAAAATAGTAGGTTATAAATAAAATACATTAACTATATTATTTATCAAATAAATAAAATGATCTTATCGCACCTCTCGAATAATAATTATTATCATATTTTCATGAAAAACAATGAAGAATGAAAAATAAAAATAAAAGTCTTATTCCTAACTTTCCTAATTTATCTACTGTCTTAGTTGAAGGACAAAACACGTATTTTATTAACTCCAAAACTAAATCCAATATGAAAAGGCATTTACTAGTAATGTTACTATTGCTGCTAGCAGGTTTCAGTCATAGCTATGCACAATGCAACTTACAATTTACCTGGGCGCCGGTTTCAACTAGTGCGTATAACAACATTGAATTTACCAATACCACACCTACCGTCCCCACAGGACCTGGTTATTTCTGGTATATGTATTTAAACTATGGAGATGGTGATTTTGATACATGGAGTACTCCTGATACTTTGCCCACTACTGTAACTCATATCTATACAAGTCCCGGAACATATAATTTGTTCACAACACTCATGATCTATGATTCATTGAATATGTCGATGTATTGTTCTGATACGTTTATGACTACCGTAAATGTAGCCATACCTTCTTGTCTGGCAGATATGCAAACAACAAATTTGGGTGGCGGCACTTATGAATTTACCGCAACTCCCTATGCTCCAGCGGCTAGCTTAACCTATTCCTGGGATTTTGGTGATGGTAATACAGGTAGTGGTTCTTCTGTAACACACACTTATGCGGCATCAGGGATATATACTTTAGTGCTTACAGTAAGTGATGGTTCAGGATGTACCAACTCTACTACTTATCTTATTTATTACAACTCTTCCATCAACTGTAATAGTTTGACTGCTTCATTTTCTAATTACGTAAATGGGTATTCTGTCTCATTTATAAACACTACCTCGCCGGGGCATCCAGAACTTATGACAATAAGTACCTGGGATTTTGGTGATGGTAATTCTGCTACGGGATCTACCACCAATCATTTTTATGCCTCCCTAGGAAGTTATCAGGTAACCTTATACAATGTCTGGGTGGATACAGGAACGCATACTCCCGTTTGTTATGATACGGTAATCCAAACTATTAATATTACCGACTCATACATTCTTGGACATATCATATACGATACCACCCTCTATAGTGTGCAGCCTGCATTTAAAGTTTGGTTAATCGAACATGATACTGCCAATGCTACACTCATTGCCGTAGATTCTCAGGTCACTATATTTCCTAACAACATCTATTATTACTTCACTAATCCGGCAACAGCAACTTATTTAGTAAAAGCAGCGCCAGTAGGGGGTACGCTCGTTACTCCAGGATATGGATTAGTTCCTACCTATCAAGATACCACCATATATTGGTCACAGGCCATAAAATTTCATTTCAATAGTGGTAATTATTACCAAAGTATGATTTTCATGCAAAAGGGAACTCCTGCTACAGGTCCCGGATTTATTGGTGGTAACATCAGCGCAGGAGCAAATAAAGGTACCAGCGGTGGTATTTCCGGAATGATTGTGTTCCTGAGAGATATTTACACAGGTAAAATGGTGAAAGCCACTTATACAGACGGAAATGGAGATTATTCTTTTGGCAACCTTCCAGCAGGAGATTATGATGTATATCCTGAAGATTTGGGTTACTTCACTACACCTTCTTCTACCTTACATGTATTAAACGGACAAACTAACTTCCCTAATGTTAACTTTATCCAGACACAGGATGAAATTAAACCTATCATTACCAGTGTAGCTAATATCCAGGGTTCTGATATAATTAGCATATATCCTAACCCCGCTCAGGAAATCCTTACACTGCAATTATCTAATAAAATAAACAGTCCTGTATATATATCTATTACAGACGTATCAGGTCGTGTATTACAAGCTAGCACCCATACACCTGCAGGTACTTATATCCAGCTGGATGTATCAGCTATCAGCTCTGGTCTGTACTTTGTACGTATTCAGTCAGAAGGAGTACAGCATACAGAAAAAGTAATGATTCAACATTAATTGGCAGCAAACACTCATTTATAATCAGTGAGGAACGGGGGACCTAAATCCCCCGTTTTTGTTTTAAAAACAAACTAGATATGAGTTAAGTAGGTTATTCATCTAACACTTGCTTGCTAACATATCCTTGGCCATTTTCCCCAACCTTTTAAGTTTATCATCTACTTTGTCTGACCAACGCTGGCCATAACTTAGACGCATGCAATGATTAAACTGATTTCTTAAGGAAAACATCCTTCCTGGAGCTATACTGATTTTTTGACTGATAGCAATCTCATACAAGGCAGCTGTGTCTATTTTCTTATCTAATTCCACCCACAGCATATATCCCCCCTGAGGAGTACTAATTTTTGTTTTTTCAGGAAAGTACTCTGCAACAGCCCTAGCAAATTGCAGGCTATTAGCATGTAATTCTAACCGCAATTTTCGCAGGTGATGTTCATATCTCCCCTTTTCCAAAAAATTTGCAATTGCCTCTTGAGTCAGTGTGGTAGAAGAAACCGTATGAATCAGCTTTTGATGAATGATTTTATCCTTGAATTTACCCGGAGCAATCCACCCTAGCCGATATCCTGGAGCTAAAGTTTTGGAAATAGAACTACACCATAAAACCAGACCTTCTTCATCAAACGCTTTGCAAGGTTTGGGACGTTTATTACCAAAATATACATCCCCATACAGATCATCTTCTATTAATGGAATATTCCTCTCCGTAAGCATCTGTACCACTTCTTTTTTATGTTCATCAGGCATACAACTTCCCAGTGGGTTATTGAAATTGGATACTAAAATGCAGGCTTTAATTTTGTGTAAAACCTTTCTTAATGCATCGGGTTCTATACCTGTAATGGGATGTGTAGGTAATTCCAACACTTTTAATCCCAAACTTTTTGCAAGCTGTAAAACGCCAAAATATACAGGACTCTCCACGGCAATTGTATCTCCTCTTCGAGTGATAGAGAGTAAGGCAAATGAAATAGCATTCATAGCACCACCTGTAGTTACCAAATCATCTTCCTGTAAATTTCCACCCCATGTATAGGTTAATCTGGCCAGATCTCTTCTCAACTTTTCATTGCCTTGTATTTCTTCATATTCCGTACCGCTCCCCGGCAAACTCCGAATAGCATTAACCATTTCTTTATTGAGTTTAGCAATAGGAAGCAATTCTTTTTCCGGAACCCCAAAGGAAAAACGCATCCAATCGAGATTGTTGAGGTTTGCATACACTTTGGCTATAAGGGTTTCAACATCTTCTAATTCTACCTTTCCACTAGGCATACTCACTGAAGGAACTGATAAATAAGGCGGCTTATAACTCACATAATATCCCGACTGCGGACGAGACACAATCAGACCTTTGGCTTCTAAAACAAGATAAGCCTGGATTACAGTATTTAAACTCACACCATACTCCTTCTGCACTGTACGCAGGGAGGGCATTTTGTCGCCAGTCTTCAGCGTCCCCTTCTTGATTTTATCAGATAAGGTAGAAGCAATTTGATGATAAAGTGTTTCTCTCATAAAAATTCAAACTGTATCCAACAAAAATAAGAAAATTGTATCTGTACCCATTTTCTTTTTATCCTTTTTTTTGCTTTAGAAATTCAAGATTATGAATCGTCACAACTGGCTTGCTATTATAGCCCTCTGTATTGTATGCTTAGTATGGGGAACTACCTATTTTGCTATACGCATTGGGGTAGAGACCTTTCCTCCGTTTCTATTTTCTGCCATTCGTCAGCTCATAGCAGGAGGAATCATTTTACTGGTTTTAAAATGGAGGTTGAGACTTAGCATTTGTAAAGCCGATTTTATGAGTCAGTCGGTACCGGGTGTATTAATGGTTGCCTTAGGTAATGGAATTGTATGCTGGTGTGAACGGTATATCTCTAGTGGTTTGGCTGCATTGATTTTGTCATTGATTCCCATTTTCGTTGTTATTATCAGCTATGTAAGTGGGGTGGATACCAGAAAGCCACATAAACTCATTCTATCTGGGCTAGCTCTGGGCTGTTTAGGAATTGTGTTCATTTTTAGGGATAACCTGAAAGATTTGACGAATGCACAATATCTGATGGGCATGCTCATTGCATTTGGAGCGTGTATAGCTTGGGCATCCGGAAGTGTATATGCGAAATATAAATCCACTGAGGGTAAACACATCTTACAAAACGCTGCGTTACAACTATTTTCCGGGGGCATTGCTTTATTCATACTTAGCATTTTCCTCGATGACTATGCTGAATTAAAAACCATTACGCCTGTTAGTATCTGGTCGCTGGTATACTTAATTGTATTTGGTTCTATTCTGGCATATTCTTGCTTTATCTATACCCTAAAACATCTGCCCATAGGCATCTCCTCATTATATGCCTATATCAATCCCTTTATTGCCATTGTACTAGGGTTCCTGTTTTTGCAGGAACGACTAACTGGCATTACCCTGCTGGCTTTACTTACCACACTCACCGGAGTGTACTGCATTCACAAAGGATATCAAAAGATGGCAGTAAAAGTACCGTCTTCCTAGGGTTCTGTGAATAGCTATGTACGTAAAAAAAGACGCCACTCAATCAACAGATAAACTATAAAACAAAGCTTATGATCACCATTCAACAATCCGCAACAAGCCATAAAGCTCAGTTTAATTACGACAATTTCGTATTTGGCATTCAGCCCACAGACCATATTTTCCTTTGTGAATACCAATCTGGAGAATGGTTGTCTCCACGAATCGTTCCTTACCATAACCTAACGATAAGTCCGCTTGCTATGTGTCTGCATTATGGACAAACAGTATTTGAAGGAATGAAAGCATTTAGACAAAAAAATGGTAGGGTAATCATTTTTCGTCCAGAAAAACATTATGAACGCTTAAGTCGTTCGCTCGAACGGATGTGTATGCCACAGATTGAGCAAAACATGTTTATGGATGCATTGCAAACGCTCATCCAAATGGAGCAGCACTGGATTCCTGATGATAAAGATATAAGTCTATATATACGTCCTTTTATCATTGCTACAGAACCTCGTATTGGTATCAAGGTCTCTCAGGAATATTTGTTTGGAATTGTATGTACTCCTATGGGATTATACTATCCTGAGCCAGTAAGCGTAAAAGTAGAAACACAATATGTGCGTGCTGCTGAAGGAGGTGTGGGTTATGCCAAATGTGGAGGCAACTATGGTGCTGCATTTTACCCTACCCTACAAGCGCAAAAGCAGGGATTCGAGCAAGTAATATGGACCGATGCCCAAACCCATGAATGTATAGAAGAAGCAGGTACCATGAATATCATGATCGTTATGGAAAACAAATTAATTACTCCCTGCTTAAGTAGTACTATATTGGATGGAGTTACCAGAGATTCCATTCTACAGATTGGCAGAGATATGGGATTGCAAGTAGAGGAAAGAAAAATAAAGTATAGTGAAATAATCCAGGCATTTCAAGAAGATAAACATCTAGAGATATTTGGGGCTGGCACTGCTGCTGTGATATCTCCAGTAAAATGTATTCATATCGAAGGTACCGATTATTTCCCCTATATAGCAAAAGATGCGCAGATGTATGCCCTCAAACAGCAACTCGAAAATATTCGAAAAGGAATCGCACCCGATCTCTACCACTGGAACTACGCTATTTAAAATAAATAAACGAAAAAACGCTACTTCCAAGATTTTTTGAAACACATTAATTTTAGGAAACAAACCGTGTCAGACAACTAGTATAAAAACTCACACCATGACAAGCTATCTAGAAAGCATTCAAAAGCAATTTTTATATTATAAAAAGCTTGGCGAAAAAGCCATCGAGCAATTGCCGGAAGAAGCATTATTCTGGCAATACAATGAAGAAAGCAACAGCATTGCCATCATTGTGAATCATCTTGCAGGAAATATGTTGTCGAGGTTTACCGATTTTCTTACTACAGACGGAGAAAAGCCGTGGCGAAATAGAGATGCTGAATTCACCCACACATTTTCTGATAAAAATGCCTTAATGGCACATTGGGAAAAAGGTTGGGCATGTTTGATAGATGCCCTACAAAAACTAAGCAATGATGACTTAGAGCGGATTGTATTTATAAGAAACGATGGACACACTGTGGTAGAAGCATTTCATCGACAATTAGCGCATTATGCATACCATATTGGGCAAATTGTATTTATAGCCAAGATGTTGCGCAACACATCGTGGAAATCATTAAGTATTCCTAGAAATCAATCGGAAATATATAACCAGCAAAAATTTGCCCAAGAAAAAGGTAGAAGGCATTTTACTGATAATATGAAAAAATAGACCATATGACATAAGGTCTTGATGGACTGATTTTGAAGCCTCATATCAGGATATAAATTTAAATGTACATTTTATAAAAAAATTTTCATTCTAATAATTATATCCTATCTTTGCACACCCAAAAATCTACACAAAAAGGAGGACCTAAAATTTGGAAGAAAATCAAAAAACATTTGAAAACCAAACATCCCCAGTAGCATCTGCACATGATGATTTTGACTGGAGCGTTGACAAACGCAATGTAACCGCTTACTCACAAGATAAGCGTGAACAACTTGAAAAAGTGTATGACAGCACTTTTAAAGAAGTTTCTGATGCTGAATTGCTGACAGGAACTATAGTAGGCCTTACTAAAACTGATGCTATCATCAACATCGGTTTTAAGTCTGACGGACTTATTTCCCTGAATGAATTCCGTGACATGCCGGATATTAAAATCGGTGATGAAGTGGAAGTAATGGTAGTGGAAAAAGAAGACCGCAATGGCCATTTAAACCTCAGCCGCAAACTAGCACGTGCTACTAGAGCATGGCAGCAGATTGTGGAATTCTACAAAACTGGTGAGGTTGTTACTGGTACCATTACATCCAAAACCAAAGGTGGTCTTATTGTGGATGTACACGGTCTGGAAACCTTCTTACCTGGCTCTCAAATTGATGTGAAACCTGTTACTGACTACGATCAGTATGTAGGTAAAACCATGGACTTCAAAGTGGTGAAAATCAATGAGGCCATCCGTAATGCCGTAGTATCTCACAAAGCATTAATCGAAAGCGATATCGAACAACAAAGAAGCGTAATCATCGGCCAACTTGAAAAAGGTCAAGTACTGGAAGGTACTGTGAAAAATGTTACCGACTTCGGTGCATTTATTGACTTGGGTGGTGTTGATGGACTTCTATACATTACAGATATTAGCTGGGGACGCGTTACGCATCCTACTGAAGTTCTTGAAAACGGACAGAAACTCAATGTCGTTGTATTAGACTTCGATGATGAGAAAAAACGCATCAGCCTTGGCTTGAAACAACTTACTCCTCATCCATGGGATAACCTTTCTGAAGATATTAAAGAAGGAAGCAAGGTTAAAGGCCGCGTAGTAAATATCGAAGACTACGGTGCATTCCTTGAAATCCTCCCTGGCGTAGAAGGACTGGTACACGTATCAGAAATTACATGGTCGTCTCAACCGATCAACGCAAAAGAATTCTTCAAAATGGGTGATGAATACGAAGCAGTAGTGGTAACGCTGGATAAAGACGAAAGAAAAATGAGTCTTTCCATCAAACAACTGACTGCAGACCCATGGGAAACTATCGAAGATAAATATCCAGTTGACAGCCGTCATAAAGGCGTAGTGAAAAACATTACTCCGTATGGCGTATTTGTAGAACTGGAAACAGGAATAGGTGGCATGATCCATATCAGCGATTTAAGCTGGATCAAACGCTACAACCACCCAGCTGAATTTACCAAAGCTGGAGAAGAAATCGAAGTGGTTATCCTGAGCATTGATAAAGAAAACAGAAAACTTGCTTTAGGTCATAAACAACTTGAAGAAGATCCTTGGAATACTTTTGAAACAGTTTTCCCAATTGGCTCTATTCATGAAGGACATGTAATCCGCAAAGACGACAAAGGCGCTACTATTCAGCTCCAATACGGACTGGAAGCGTATGCTCCTGCTCGTCACCTGCGTAAAGAAGATGGTTCTACCGTGGAAAACGATGAAACCTTGTCTTTCATGATCATTGAATTTGACCGCAATGATAAACGCATCATGGTTTCTCATGCACGTGTATGGGAACAAGTAAAAGCTGATGAAAAAGAATCGGCTCGTAAAGATGCACAAGCTGAAGCAGAAAACACTAAGAAAGCTGTGAAAAACGTACAAAGCAAAGTAGAAAAACCAACACTGGGCAACCTCGATGCTTTGGCAGCGCTTAAAGACAAAATGAAACAAGCTGAAGAAGGTGGAGAAAATAAAGAAGGATAATACCTTCCTCCTCTTCCAAACTTACAAAACCCCTGTAGCAACAAACTGCAGGGGTTAATTTTTTGCATTCAGTACAATCTCTATGTTAGGGAATGGATATATGCTTACCCATAATCCTTTGCTGCTTGAATGATAAGAATATTTACACACCTTAGTTCTCCACAAATAAGTACGGTATATAGCGTCTTACAGTAAAATAAAAGACCGTTCCATTCCCTTTCTCACTTTCTACCCATATATCTCCTCCATTTTCCTTAATGAAATCTTTGCATAGCATTAGTCCAATGCTATTGCCTGCATCTGATATCTTTTGTGTTTCGATCGATTGAAAGACTTCAAAAAGATATCTTTGTCGTTCCTCGCCAATCCCTACCCCATTATCTTTTATCGAAAAGCAAATAAAACCATCTGCCTGCTGAGTAGCTTGGATGTCTATACGTCCATTACTACGACTATATTTTACTGCATTAGAAACCAGGCTTTGAATCACAAATCGGAAATGATGTACATCCATTTCTACCATCCAGTCTTGTGGTACGAGATTATGAATTACAATTTGTTTTCCTGCAGCATCTACTCTTAATTTTTTCAATTGCACCTCAATCAAATCATACGCTCTAAAACATGAAGGAGTAGAACTAATGCCACTAAGCTTATACTGTCCCCAGTGAATAAGTTTTTCTAGTGTTTGCAATGCAGTTTCAGCATTGTCACCTATGGTCTGCACAATAAACTCTTTCTCCTCATTAGATAACGGTGCATTTTTATATACATCCAGCATTTCAGGGATACTATTCAAAGGTGTATGCAAATCATGACCAATAATAGAAAACAAGCGATCTTTTACGGAATTAGCATGCTGTAGTTCCTGTTCATGTGCTGTAAGCTTTTTATTCATCTTTCGTGTACGAACCAGCGTAATTACAACTACAATCAGACTAATGGTTACAGTACATACCACCAGAAGCAACATAATGCGTTGCTGCATATTTCTTTCACTCGCAGACTGCAATATCTGAATCTTTGCCTGGGAAGACTCCAGATCGTGAATAGCTTGCAATTCTGCAATTTCTTTTGCTTTCTCAATACTATAAATGCTATCATTTAGGATAGTTTTTTCTTCTAAATACTCGTAGGCATGTCTATAGTCGCCCAACTGAGTTGATAGTTCTATGAGTACATCTAAAGCTTCAGTTTGCAGTGTTTTCATTTGCAAATTACGGGCAATAAATAAAGCATCCTGAATCAGGTTTATGGCTTTCGCAGGGTCTGAATTTGCATAAAGCTCGCCCATTTGTATCAGTATTCTTGCTCTATTTTCAGGTTTTTCCTCCTTATCCAGCATAGATAAAGCCTGTCGATAGTACCTAATAGCCTTATTTTTATGCCCCTGCATGGCATAAATTTTCCCTAGGTTAGCGAGCGGTAACGAACGTATATTTCTGTATTCCGGAAAATCGCTGGTTTGTAATGCACGGTAATAGGCAGCTATGGCACGTTCAAAATCATTTTTCCGACTATACACCGTACCTATATTATTGTAGAGATAGGGAATATTGGGTGAGTTATTTGTGTTCACTTCCAAGATCGACAGCGCTTTTGAATAATACTCGAGGGCTTTATCATATTCCCCTATCATTTCATTTACTACACCCAGTTTGAGATAGGTATTCGCAATGCCCGGCTGATAATTAATCTGGTGGTACAATTTGAGCGTACTTAAAAAATATCGAGTTGCCTCCAGATAATTTCCTTTTGATCCTTCTATCACACCCAAAATATTATTTGTAGCTGCAATTCCTCGGATATCATGAATCCTCACTGCAAGCAACATAGCCTCCTGGGCTGCAGCTAATGCCTTTTCTTTTTCCCCTTTATCATCATAAGCACTGGCAAGGCAAATCAGCATCACTAATCGCCCCCTGGCATATCGTTGACGATTAGCATAAGCAAGCCCTTGTTCAGCATAATAAATAGCAGAGTCAATATCGGATGACTGGTATCTACGAAAAAGAGAGTCATATGCCTGTAAGCGAAGACTATCTTGTTCATTATATAGCTGCACCGATTGCTCTTGCCCCCGGGCATGAGCAATTATACAACAAGAAAAAAATAAAATAATCCATACTTTCATCAAATAGGATTATAATGCCTTTAATGATTTAATCATACGTCTTCACATTAGAGCTTTTTGTTTCCACGAACAAATGAAAGATATATTTTAAATAAACAATAAAAATAAAAATTTTAACTAGTTCTCTATGGTATTCCTACTTTCTTTTTGCTTAAGAATCATTCGGTTTTCTTAGCTTCGCATGCAAATTTCTAAGGTAATGACAGGACAAAAAATTACAATGGGTGCAGGACAAAAGCTGCAAGTTCCTGATAACCCGGTGATTCCCTTTATTGAAGGCGATGGTATTGGCCCGGATGTATGGAAAGCTTCTCGAGCAGTGTTGGATGCTGCCATAGAAAAAACATATGGGGGACAAAGAAAAATTGTATGGAAAGAAATGCTGGCCGGTGAAAAAGCTTTCCGTGAAACAGGAAGCTGGCTACCACAAGAAACCATCGATGTAGCTAAAGAATATTTGGTTTCTATTAAAGGTCCTCTTACTACTCCTGTAGGAGGAGGTATCCGCTCGCTGAACGTAGCACTCCGCCAAGAGCTGGATTTATATGTGTGTTTGCGTCCTGTACAGTGGTTTAATGGTGTTCCTTCTCCTGTAAAACATCCTGAGAAAGTAGATATGGTTATCTTCCGGGAAAATACAGAGGATATCTATGCTGGTATTGAATTTCGTTATGATCAGCCTGAAGCTACAAAGCTTCTAGAATTCTTGAAAGAAACCGGATATGCTTCTAAAGTTCGCTTCCCACAAACAAGCTCATTTGGAATTAAACCTGTTTCCCAGGAAGGTTCAGAACGTCTTATTCGCGCTGCTATTGAATATGCTATAGAACACAATAAACCCACGGTTACAATTGTACATAAAGGCAACATCATGAAATTCACAGAAGGAGCTTTCAAACTGTGGGGATATGATTTAGCGGAAAAAGAATTTGGTGACAAAGTATTTACCTGGGCACAATGGGAAAAAATAAAAGCCGATCAGGATGAACATGCTGCGAATGCTGCAATAAGCCAAGCCAAAGCTTCCGGGAAAATCATTGTGAATGATGTCATTGCTGATAACTTCCTTCAACAAATATTACTTGCGCCAGGTGATTATTCTGTAATTGCCACCTTAAATCTGAATGGGGATTACATTTCTGATGCTTTAGCTGCTGCTGTAGGTGGAATAGGTATTGCCCCCGGTGCCAATATCAACTTCAATACGGGTCATGCTGTATTTGAAGCAACACACGGCACTGCTCCCAAATTTGCCAATACAGATACCATGAATCCCTCTTCTTTACTGCTGAGTGGGGTCATGCTGTTGGAATATATTGGTTGGAAAGAAGCAGCAAACGCCATCATTGAAAGTCTGAAAATGACCATTATGAGAAAAAGGGTGACTATCGATTTTTATAATCTGATGCATGATGCTACCCTTCTCAAAACCAGTGAGTTTGCACAAGAGATCATCAAAAATATCGCTGCAGAGCCACCCATCTCTAAAGCAGAAGCATAAAATTAATTTGCTATTTTGAACTTCTCTGGCCTAACTTCATTGTGGTGAAGCATATAAAACATATCTGTATAGCCCTATTATCAGCAGGGACATTACCTGCATACTGTCAGGGACAGGAAGTCATGTCTGTTTCTCAAGATAGCGTGCCGGAAAATCCATATGTAGTAGTGTATGCAGATGTTAGACTGGAAATGCTTACCCGAAAAAGCAAGTCGGATATGTCTATTCCCAGTCGGATGCGGGGTTATAGAGTGCAAATATTTTCTGGGAATGATAAAAACAAAGCTATTCAAACCAAAATAGACTTTGCCCATCGCTTCCCCGATATACCTACTTATATGACTTATACGCAGCCGCAGTTTCGTGTCAAAGCAGGCAACTTCCGTACACGCAAGGAAGCCATGGAGCTCTATAAGCAAATTCAAAACATATATCCCACGATAATGATCGTTCCTGATATCATAGTAACAAATTCTATTAAAAATGATTAACACCATAAAAGAAAAAGCTGCAGCCTTATTTACAGAAGTTCAGAGTTTTCGACATCATATCCACGCTCATCCTGAATTATCTTTTGAAGAGCACCATACGGCAGCTTTTATTGCTTCCAAATTGGCAGCATATGGTATAGATCATCAAACTGGAATTGCAGGTACAGGTATTGTGGCTCATATATATGGTAAGAATCCTGAAAAAAAATGTATTGCACTACGTGCAGATATGGATGCCCTTCCCATTCAGGAACTAAACGATGTACCCTATCGGTCGCAAAATGATGGTGTGATGCATGCCTGCGGTCATGATGTACATAGTTCTTGTTTGCTTGGTGCTGCTATTATCTTGCAAGAACTGCGTAATGAATTTGAAGGAACTATTAAACTTATTTTTCAACCCGGAGAAGAAAAACATCCTGGTGGCGCCAGTCTAATGATCGCCGAAGGAGTTCTTGAAAACCCCAAACCATCTGCCATTTTTGCCCTCCATGTGTACCCCCATTTACCTTCTGGTACTGCTGGATTCCGGGCAGGTCAATATATGGCAAGTGCTGATGAAATCTATATTACCATTGAAGGAAGAGGAGGGCATGCTGCCCTACCTCACCAGACAATAGATCCGATTGCTATTGCAGCTCAGGTGATCACCGGCTTGCAACAAGTAATCTCCCGAAAAAATAACCCCCTCATCCCTTCGGTTCTCACCTTTGGAAAAATCACAGGTGGAGTGGCCAATAATGTAATACCTGATAAAGTAGAAATTCTGGGTACGCTTCGTACTATGGATGAAACATGGAGATATGAAGCACATGAGTGGATCAAAAAAATCACCCAGCAAATCTGTGAAGGCTACGGAGCTCAGGCTACCGTAGAGATTCCTAAAGGATACCCATTCCTATATAATGACCCTAACCTGACCGCACAGACAGAAGCACTGGCAACTTCATATTTAGGGAAAGAACAGGTCAGAGCATTGAATGTAAGAATGGCTGCAGAAGATTTTAGTTTTTATACCCACCATGTACCGGGGTGCTTTTTTAGAATTGGTACCAATAAAAACGAAAAAGAATTTACCGCCCCAGTACACAATGCCCATTTCGATATAGATGAAGAAGCAATGCAAACAGGAGTAGGTTTATTATGCTGGATTGCTATAAATAATCTGTCCTAATTTTTTCCACTCCATATTATCTGTTTATCACACGGGTAAATCAGGAACTTCTATGTCTGACTAAAAGAATAAGACATAGAAACATGGTAGTAATGCCTAAAGACGTAAAAAAAGTATTACATGTATTAAATTCAATCGGCATAAATTCATGCTTTACTCATACGTTCAAAGTAAGCAATACTCCTAGCGAGTGATACGTTACAGATATTTTTCCACAAGTTTCCTAAAGAGATTTTGTCAACCACATGCTTTAGTTAACTTTGCCATCATTTTTCCTTATTTCTAATGCAACCTTCTGTAAAAATCTTCTCTGGTACGCAATCGCAGTACCTGGCCGAAGAAATCGCAAAATCTTTCGGCAAGCAACTGGGCAAATTAGAAATTGCCCGCTTTAGTGATGGCGAATTTCAACCTGTATTTCAGGAATCCATCCGGGGTGATTACGTTTTTTTAGTTCAATCCACTTTTTCTCCCTCCGACAATCTCATGGAAATGCTCATGATGATTGATGCAGCCCGCAGGGCTTCTGCTTCTTACATTACAGCAGTCATCCCTTATTTCGGCTTTGCACGTCAGGACAGAAAAGATAAACCTCGTGTATCGATAGCTTCTAAGCTGGTGGCCAATTTACTTACAACAGCAGGGGCTAACCGTGTCATGACAATGGATCTGCATGCACCTCAAATTCAGGGTTTCTTTGATATACCTGTAGATCATCTAGATAGTTCAGCCATTTTTATCCCGTATATTGAAAATTTAAAACTAGAAAATCTTATCTTTGCGGCCCCCGATGTGGGTAGTACCAATCGGGTGAGAGAAGTTGCCAAGTTCTTTGAAGTAGATATGGTCATTTGCGATAAGCAAAGAAAAAGAGCTAATGAAATTGCAGCAATGACGGTAATTGGCGATGTTACCGACAGGCATGTGGTATTGATAGATGATATCTGTGATACTGCCGGAACATTAACCAAGTCTGCCGCTATTCTAAAAGAAAAAGGTGCACTATCTGTACGAGCATTTTGTACGCATCCGGTATTAAGTGGGAAAGCATATGAAACTATTGAAAATTCTGTTTTAGAAGAATTAGTAGTGTGTGATACGATTCCTTTGCGTCAGGAAAGCTCTAAAATCAAAGTATTGCCCACCTCAGGATTATTTGCTGTGGCTATTCGCAATACTTTTGAAAACAAATCTATTAGCTCGCTGTTTGTACATAGCAGAAGAAAACATTAGCGACAAACTATAAAGACTGTTTACACATCAAAACCTGTGTCCCCGCTATGCGGCAATTAGTAAAACTTTAAAAAAATAAAAAATTCAGCGAACCGGATGTTCGGACAGGTATGCGACCGGCGTTGAACAAAAACAATGTTATGAAAAACGTTATTATTGAAGGAAAACTCAGAACTGAACTGGGCAAAAAAGCTACTCGCAAACTGCGCACAGAAGGAGAAGTACCCTGCGTAATCTATGGAAATGAAAATATTCATTTCTCAGCACCTGCGCTGTCGTTCCGTCCACTGGTGTACACTCCTGACTTCCAGCTTGCTGAAATTAAACTGGACAACGGAAAAACTCATCGTTGTATCCTTAAAGACATCCAATTCGATCCGGTTACAGACAAAATCAACCATATCGACTTTCTAGAATTGGTTGAAGGCAGAAAATTGATGGCTACTCTTCCACTAAAATTTGTTGGTACTCCAGAAGGGGTAAAAGCTGGTGGACGTTTAGAAATCAAACTGAAATCACTGAAAGTGCGTACGCTGCCTGAACACTTACAGGAATATATCGAAGTAAATATCGAATCACTAGCGCTGAATGGCAATATCCGTGTAGAAGATGTAAAAACTGAAAATATGGAAATTACCAACTCACCAAGAATTCCTATCGCTTCTGTAGTAATGACACGTGCGTTGAGACAGGCAGAAAGCGAAGAAGCCAAAGCAGCTAAGAAATAAAATACCTAATTGCTAATACATTACAAACCCGGAGGATATGCTCCGGGTTTTATATTTTAGCACCAACGCTTCCAAAATCTGCATGCATGCGCATTGAAATTTGGTCTATTGGCAAAGAAAATGAACCCTTTATCGCAGAAGGCATTGCCTATTATTTTCGAAAAATCAAACCGTGGATACAGGTATCAATACAGCTCATTCCGCCGCCCAAGACTACTAGTTCCATGGATAAAACCCACATTCAGCTGCAGGAAGAGGCAATTATTCTGAAAAGATTGAAACCCGAACACTACCTTATTGTATTAGATGAAAGAGGCAAACTGCTGAGCTCTCCACAATGGGCACAACATTTCGAGCAATGTATGACCCAAGGCGTAAAAACCTTAGTACTACTTATCGGAGGCGCTTATGGCGTTACGGAAAATATTCGGCAGCAAGCTCGCCAAACCTGGTCTTTATCCCACCTTGTCTTCCCTCATCAACTAGTTAGACTCATAGTAGCCGAACAGCTCTACAGAAGTTTTAGCATTATCCACCACGCTTCCTATCATCACGAATAAGAGCAGCCTCAAACCCAAAAGCGAGTTGCTGTCCCTATGTCAGCCAGTACTCCCCTATCCCATTCATCAACACAGAAAAATATAAGTCAATCCATTCAGGGAAATCTACTATGCAAGCTATTAACTGTCATTTTGTCAAAATATTTTTAACGGAACAATCCTTGTAATACCGTCTCAAAAAAAATAGTTTCATGAAAGAAAAAGGCACTATCTCCATCCATACGGAAAATATCTTCCCTATTATCAAAAAGTTTTTATACGCAGATCATGATATTTTCCTGAGAGAACTTGTTTCCAATGCAGTAGATGCTACTCAAAAAATCAAACGATTAGCCCTATCTGGTCATTACAAAGACAATGTGGATCAGGTAAAAGTTGAAGTTTCCTTTAATGAAAAAGACAAAACCATCACTATTTCTGACCAGGGGATTGGTATGACTGCTGAGGAAATCAAAAAATATATCAACCAGATTGCCTTCTCTGGCGCTACAGAGTTTATGGAAAAATTCAAAGAAGCTAAAGATGCCAACGAAATTATCGGACGCTTCGGGCTTGGTTTCTATTCAGCTTTTATGGTTGCTGAAAAAGTTGAAATTCAAACCTTATCCTGGCAGGAAGGAGCCCAACCAGCTAGATGGGTTTGTGATGGCAGTACAGACTTTGAAATCTCAGAAGGCAATCGCACAGAAAGAGGTACCGATGTGATTCTGCACATCAGTAAAGAGCATGAAGAGTTTCTTAATGAATATAAACTCAGACAAATCTTAGATAAACACTGTAAATTCTTACCAGTACCCATCAAATTTGGAACCCGAACAGAACAAGTTCCGGATGGAGAAGACCAAGATGGAAAACCTAAGTATAAATCCGTAGAAGTTGATGATATCATTAACAATACCAACCCTATCTGGGTCAAAGCTCCTTCAGACTTAAAAGACGAAGACTATAAAGCTTTTTATAAAGAGCTATATCCATTTTCCGATGAACCCTTGTTTTGGATCCATCTGAATGTGGACTATCCATTTACCCTTACTGGTATCCTGTATTTCCCAAGGGTAAAAAAAGAGATGGATTTACAACGCAACAAAATCCAGTTATATTCCAGACAAGTATTTATTACCGATGAAGTAAAAGATATTGTTCCAGAGTTTTTAATGCTGCTACACGGAGTAATAGACTCTCCTGATATACCACTCAACGTTTCGAGAAGCTATCTGCAAGCCGACAGTAATGTAAAAAAGATCAACACTTACATTACCAAGAAAGTAGCTGATAAACTAAGCGAGCTCTTTAAATCAGACCGCAACTCATACCAAGAAAAATGGAAAGACATAGGTTTATTTGTAAAATATGGAATGATCAGCGAAGAAAAATTCTATGAAAAAGCAAAAGACTTTGCATTGCTGCAAAATACAGCACATGAGTATTTCACTATCGAAGAATACCGAAATAAAATTCAGGATATACAAAAAGACAAAAACGGAACCTTAGTCTATCTCTATAGCAACGATCCTCAACAGCACGATACCTACATTCAGGCTATACTCAAAAAAGGTTATGATGTATTGATAATGGATTCTCCTATCGACAATCATTTTATCAACCTACTCGAACAAAAACAGGAAAAATCAGTATTCAAACGTGTAGATGCAGACGTGATTCAAAAGCTGATTGAAAAAGATGAACAATATGATGATGTACTCACAGATGCACAAAAAGAGCGTTTAAAAGAAATCTTCCAGAAGACCATTGATAAACCCATGATGGAAATAAGCATTGAAGCCAATCATCCCGAAGAACTGCCCGTGGTAGTTACAGCAGATGAATTTACTAGAAGGATGAAAGAAATGGCCAAAATGAGTGGTGGAGGTATGGATTTTTATGGTTCTATGCCAGAAACCTATAAAGTAGCTATCAATGGTAATCACAAAATGATTCATAAAATTTTAGAACTAAATGATGAATCCCAACAATCATTATTAGCTCGCCAGGCATATGATTTAGCATTACTTTCTAGGGGGATGCTTACAGGAGCTGATTTGACCGCATTTGTGAACAGAAGTGTTTCTTTAGCATAAATAAAAAAGGCTATGTATAAGGAGAATGAGCAAGCAAAAAGGTTGATATAAGTATAAGAAGGTTGAAAATCACAGATTTAACAAATCTTCTAAATAATTGTGGATAACAAAAAGTAAATTTTACATTTTTTTAATAAAAAATTACTACCTTTGCGCGCCAAAAGAGGGATATAGGGTAATTTAAATAAAAAATCTTTCTATAATAGCACGCTCATTTATCCTTTTAAAAAAATAATTTTTCTCAAATAAAACCAAACAAAATGGCAAATCCAAACAGTAAAACATTTGTAAACACAATTGTGGATACGCAGAAAAAAGCAGTAGATACAATTGTAGAAAATACAAAGAAATTTGCCTCCGGCAATAAAATGATCAATGATGCCGTAGATAAAAGTAGTGAGTGGTATAAGAACTGGTTAGAAAATCAACAAAATATGTTTACACAGACTTCTGAAAAAGCTGCAGGAATGAACCAAAATATGCAAGATCAGGCAAACCGCATGAACGAATATTATCAAAAATGGTTTCAAACTCAAGCTAATTGGGCAAAGCAGCTTTGGGAAATGAACATGAACTGGTTTAAAAACAATGCCGGACAAGCTACTACTACAAATCCTACTGATGCTTGGCAACAAATGTTTCAACAATGGAACACATGGATGAGCCAAATGCAAAATACGCAGCAATGGATGAATACCATGCGTCAGTGGAGTCAAATGTTTAGTCCTGATGCTTTTAAAAGCAATAACGAAACCTGGACAAATATGCTCAATCAATACTATGAATTGCTGAATAACAATTTTGCACGCATGCAAGAAAGCTTGCAAAATGGAACAGTGAAAGATGTTTATCGCAATATGATCAATGCTTCTGAAGGATTTACACGCTTCTATGAATTATGGATGCCCATGTGGAAATCTATTCAGGAGAAAACATTTAACATGGATATCTATAAGCAATGGATGAACCCCGCCGCTTATCAAGATATGATGGATAAATACTTCGGCTTTGTTCCTGAATCTAGCCGTCAGTATATCCAGCAAATGACTCAATTCTTCCAAGAAGGCTTCAAACAAGCTGCTGGTACCGGAAACGAATATTACCAGCAAATGCGTCAAATGATGCAACAGCACATGCCTTCTAGCGCTGACATGTTTGGCGGTATGCTAAACGGGTATAACAACTTCTACAAAATGATGAGTGAAGCTTATGCTCCGTTTACCAAAATGATGACTCCTGGCCAGCAAACTCAAAACATGTTGGAATGGCAGGATATCGCCAATAGAATGGCTATCTATAATATCAAGAATGCCGAATTGCAATATATGATGTACAGTCAGGGTACAAAAGTTATGGATAAACTGGCGGAAAACATCATGCAAAAAATCGAAAATGGTGTTGAAATCAACAGCATCATGGCTCTTTATCAGGAATGGTTAAACCTGGGCGATAAAACTTTCGTAAGTCTTTTCGAAAGCGATGAATATAGTGTGTTAATGGCAGAAGTTAGTGCTATGCAACTGAAACTGAAAAAGGATATCGAATTGCAAATGGAAAAACTCTTTGCCGGTATTCCTGTAGCTACTCGCAGTGAAATGGATGAGTTATATAAAACCATCTATGAACTGAAAAAACAAGTTCGTCAGATGAGCAAAATGATGGAACTTGAAAATGAAGAAGAAACAGAAGCCAAAACCACTACTCGTCGTAACACTAAAAAAAGCTAAGTCTATTACGGTAGATATATTTTTTGAACAGAAGCTGTCTCTAAAGGACAGCTTCTTTTTTTGAGAGGAAATGTAAGTCTAATAGAGTCATGTCTATTTCTATTTGTACACTATCCAGGAAAGACACACACCTATAACCCTCCAATAATCATTTCTATCTGCTAATTTTGAAGCCTATTTGTACACAGCCATTTATTCCATCTTATGAAAGTATCCGGATTCACCTTTATTCGCAACGCCATCCTATATGATTATCCGGTTGTTGAATCCATTCAGTCTATCCTGCCTCTCTGCGACGAAGTAGTAGTAGCCGTGGGAAATTCGGAAGATGATACCCTCAGCCTCATTCAAAGCATTGACCCCCATAAGATTAAGATCATTGAAACCATATGGGATGATAGCTTAAGAGAAGGCGGACGAGTGCTGGCTGAAGAAACCGATAAGGCATTTAAAGCTATTGACCCGGATGCAGACTGGGCTATCTATATACAGGGTGATGAGGTCTTCCACGAGCAAGATTATAACACTATACGACAAGCCATGGAAAAGCATCTGCATAATAAAAAAATTCAAGGACTGCTTTTCAATTACTGGCATTTCTATGGATCGTACGACTATGTAGGTAGTGCTGATAGCTGGTATCCTCACGAAATCAGGATTATACGCAACGATAAATCCATATATTCCTATCGAGATGCCCAGGGATTTAGAATGGGAAATAACAAAAAATTGAAAGTAGCCCCCATTCAAGCCTGGGTGTATCATTATGGCTGGGTAAAAGATCCCAAAGCGATGCAGCGAAAACAAGAAAGCTTTAATCGCTACTGGCATGACGATGAATGGGTAGAAAAAAACATCTCCAAAGAAGAAGCCTTCGACTACGAAAAACACGTCAGAGAACTCATTAAATTTACCGGGGAACATCCCAAGGTAATTCAAAAAAGAATCAAAGCCACTAATTGGAAGTTTGATTATGATCCTACTTTCTCTAAGCGAAGTTTGAAGCATAGTGCTAAAAACTTCTTGAAAAAATATCTGGGTCTCGACTTTAGTTATAAAAACTATCGTCTGTAAAAAGGAAAGGGCACTCACGTATAAGACATATCATTTACTTTCAATCTCATCCAAATACTCACGGAGATATACCCAAATAACTGTTAAAATTTGGTGACTTTCCATTTTCCAGTGATAACTACACTAAGTTTTGCACCTACAAACATGGAGTTAAGTAAAGAAAAATAAAATACTAGTTAAAAATTAGTTACAAATAAAAATATTCAAAATAAACAAGGAAATAAAAATACCCAGATATGTAACACAACAAGTTTTCCACACTATTGTGCATATAGGGTTAAAACTATTTCTCAGGACTAGGATATCATCCAAAAAGGATTATTTTTGCTTTCCTCAAATAGTATTATATAAGGAATGACATTAGCCATTTTATTCGTTTTAGCCTATCTGATAGGATCGATTCCCACAGCTGTATGGGTTAGTAAGAAATTTTATGGTGTAGATATCCGCGAGTTAGGCAGCGGTAATGCAGGTGCAACCAATACGTTCCGCGTGCTGGGTAGTAAAGCGGGTTCAGGCGTAATGTTTGTAGATATGTTAAAAGGCTTCCTTGCCGTTAAATTATCCTTACTTTCACAATATTCATGGACCAGTGAAGCTATTACCAATCTTCAGGTTTTTCTGGGGCTGGCTGCGGTAATTGGTCATATTTTCCCTATTTGGGCTGACTTTAGAGGAGGGAAAGGGATTGCTACCCTTTTTGGTATGATACTCTCTATCCAGCCACTTGTTGCTGTAAGCCTTGTAGGTGTATTTCTGGTAATGCTATACATAACCAGATACGTATCCCTGAGCTCAATCAGCGCTAGTATAGCTTTTCCTCTACTTATTCTTTTTATTTTCCGTCAACCAGAACTTACTTATCGCCTCTTTGCCATTGCCACTGCTTGTCTGGTTGTGCTCACCCATTACAAGAATATCAATCGGCTCTTGCAGGGTAGTGAAAGTAAAGTGCCTAGTTTCCGCAGACGGAAAAAACAAAAATAATCGTGTCGCCATTCTAGTGGGGACACAACCTACTCCTTAACGGAGCTCCGCATTATGAATGCTATTCCACCTTTATCTATTTTTCAACGGCTGTGTTCCTATTTTTGGCCGATAAAGGTCTTGGAATTATCCTCACCCTTAAACCCTACGCTCTACCTCAAATACTATCAGGGTCAATGGCTGCTGGAAACAGAAGATGCCATTTATTCAGAAGGTACTCGCTATAGACCTCTGGTATTAGGATTTCAAAAAATAAAACCAGAACTGGGAAAAATACAACGTGTGCTGATGTTGGGATGTGGACTGGGTAGCGGAGCTATGATTCTTCAAAAAATGGGGTTCTCTCCTTCTATTACTCTTGTAGATAAAGACCCTGTTATCCTTACATGTGCCCAAAAAATACTTCCAGAAAGTATTCTATCCAAAGCAGAATTTATAGCCGCAGATGCTCAGGAATTTCTTGCTACATCCCCTCAAACATATGATTTAATTGTGGTGGATATCTTTAAAGGAAGAAAGGTACCTGATTTCATAACAAGTACAAGTTTTCTGGAAACTATAGCTCAAAAGCTTTATTCCCCGAAGGGTATAGTCTTACTTAATTATATTGTACAAGACAACAAAGAAGCAGAAAAACTCATCCAAAGATTTTCGCAGACCTTCCGTCCTGCAGTTATCCATCGTTTCGGGTTAAACAGAATCCTGATAGGCTATCATACCTCCTAATTATGGTCGGACTAACAACCCCATAAGTACTCAGCAGTATTTTTTAAAATACTTATAGCTTAGCCGATTGAATTCTTAGCAGTTTCCGGTTTTTCTTTTGCAGTTTCATTTTTTCCGGAATCAGTTTTAAAATCTCATCTAATAAAGATTGAAGCAGACTGATTTGAACAAAATGATCATTGGTAATCAGGCTTACTTCACGTACAGGCTCTGGGTCCTGAAAATACCGAATTCGTTCTATTTGTTCTTCCGTAAAATCTTGAATGGCTAACTCCGGCAATATGGTAAATCCTTTGTTTTTATCTACCATTCTCCGGAGGGTTTCCACATTACTGGATTCGTATTTAAATGGCCTCCCAATTTGTAAACGCTGCACTTGATCACTGCATAAATTAATAACCTGATTTCTCATACAATGTCCTTCATTGAGCAACCAGATTTTATCTAATTCAATATCTTTTGGGGTAATAAGTCTTTTAGAAAGTGCTTTTTCATCAGGAGCAAAATAAGCCACAAAAGCCTCCTCAAAAATCGGATATTCACGAATTCCTGACTCTTCTAAGGGCGTACTTACCAGTCCTGCATCAATCTCATCATCTCGTAATGCTTTTACAATCTTATCCGTTTCCATTTCACTCACTTGTAATCTTACATCTGGAAACTGGGATACATAATTGGTGAGAAGAGGAGGAATAATGTAGGGAGCAATAGTGGGAATTACTGCTAAACGAAATACTCCGCCTACCATATTCTGCTGCTGCATAATGACCTCAGAGATCTTTGCACATTCTGACAATACCTTTTTAGCTTGCTCTACAATGGCAGCACCCACAGGTGTTACTACTATCGGATGACGATTTCTATCAAATAACTTAACGCCCAACTCATCTTCCAATTTTTGAATTTGCATACTTAAAGTAGGCTGAGTAACAAATGATTTTTCTGCGGCTGCCACAAAACTCTTATAGGTAGCTACGGCTACCACATATTCTAGCTGTATTAACGTCATATCTCTAGATTAGCACACAAACCTAAAACTTAGATTGGATTTTATGAAGGTACATAACAGAAGTTAACAGAACTACTTGATATTCAAAATTATTAATTATTTTTTGATAACTAACGGCTAAAAAAGTCAACCCATGTCAAACAGCCAACCAGAAAATGTCGTAATCAGGTATTTTCCTACCTTCGCATCCCAATGCTAAGGTATGGATACATTACTCACACAACATAACTCCGGATTTCTACAGCGTCTGAAAGAAAAATATGAAGGCAAATTGGTTCAGGATGCACATTCTCCTGCCGGCAACTGGTTACAATTTACCTTAGAAAAAATTGAAAAAGGCCTTGTAGAAATATCACTCACAGTACATCCAGACATGTGTAATCCGTATGGAAATATTCATGGCGGGATGATGGCAGTAGTAATGGATGAAGCTATTGGCTGGGCAGTCATTAGTATGGAAATGCCACAGCATTATACCTCACTCAATCTGAATGTAGATTTTCTCTATGCCATTCCTAAAGGTGAAAAGCTATTTGCCCGTGCGGAAATCATCCGTGCAGGCAAAAAAATTATACACGCAGGCTGTACGGTTAGAGATACCCAAGATAGAATATTAGGGAGAGCTTCCAGCAATCTGGTGGTGACAGGTATGCCCCTTCAGATACCAGACTATCCCAGCCCAAGCGCGTAAGGGGAGGTTATTGTTATCTATAAAATAGCACGCACCGACATTCTGCCTGTATGCACTATATGCGCAGAGCCAGGTTTCCTGCCTTCATATTCAAGCGATATTTCAATGCCCTTCCCTACTTTCCGCTCCCAATTGACATACCACAAGTAATTACTGCCTGGCAATAAGGCATCTAGAATGCTAAAAGCAATTGGGTCTGTGGTAAGTCCTTTAAACAATATTTCCGCATAACTTCCTCTTATCTGAATCACACCGGTGGAGGGAAGACTATACCGAAAATCAATGCTGGCGGTTTGGATACGCGCAAATTCTCCTCCATATTGAGAAGCATTCTGGCGTTCTTCCCATTTATAAGACCCCGTAATACGAATTACAGAACGATGCAACCAGGTTAATGAGGGCTCTCCAGACACATGATGAATCAAAAATGTCCTTTTATCCTGTATTCCGGAAGCATAAGAACGCATTCCATGACGAGCCGACAACATTAAAGTTAATGGCCTTACAAAATTCCATCTCAGCTTGTATAAATGTTGTTGCTGGCGTGAAGTTTCAACCCCATACATCAGCAATTGTTTTCCATTTTGCAGCATTTGATTGTAATCCAAACCCCACTTAGTATTATTTCGGTTAAAGTAAAAGCTATTACTTATAGAACTGTTAGTAAAAATGATAGAGGTATCCTGCGATACGGAAACAAAAGGATTATATGCCTTCATGCCTTCAGCCGAAAGGATTTTATTAGCAATTTGTATAGATGTCTGGGAAGAAAAACGTGCAATAAGTTTTTGCCATGATTTTTTTTCCTGTTTTCTGAAAAATTGGGAAGGATCAAATAACATGCTGTAATTGAAATTCACATAATTGGCTTTTACATAGGTATTTGTGGGGGTAAAGATTCTAATAAACCTTTTTTGATCTGCATATTGTGCTATTTCAAACTCATTAGCCTGCTGAATTCCATCTCCGTTGTAATCGATCCAAGTATATATCCCTTGTCCGGCGGGGACTTCCACATAGGTAAATGCCTGTTTTTGTTCCTGCCCAGAACCAAATTCGTATAAGCTTTGAAGGGAAAAAGCGCGTTGTAAAAAACTTCCTGTATAGGATATTCTTCCCAAAAGGGTTTCTTCATTTTTCTGATGAGCAGCTGTACTGTCGTATCTAATTAGCTGGCGGTAGGTTGCTTGTAAATCTATCAAATGGTTTTGCCATTGAGTAAAGCTCAGTTTTAAATCACCATTATGGCTTCTGCTCTGTTCTTTAAATTCGTTGGCTACCGGAACTTTATCACTTCGTGTAAAGTAGCTAAGATTCCACTGAATTTTACGTTCACTTGTATTCCGGATATACATGGTGAGTACATCAAAAGAAAAAGCATGGGCTAGTAAGCTATCATTATGTTTTCCTTTAATCTCGTTATGCTCCATATCATATCGGGAACCTATCCAGGTATTACCCAGTCTGGGAAATAAATAATCGAGGTGGAGGGAGGGACGAAAAAAAACAGATTTCTGAAGGGTATCTGTCGCCGAAAGCACATTTCCAGTAGCCCCGGCTTTAAGTCTTTTTCGGCTATATTCGTGTCCAAGAATATGCTTCATGCCTTCATATGCAGACCCACGCTGGTACCATCCAAACTCATATCTTGTTTCCCCTACCAGTACATGGGTAGCTTTAGCAGCAAAGTTTACTAGATGTTCATCTGGTTTGTTTCCCAACGACGGTACATTCCAGTCTCTGCCAAACTCTACATTCCGGTAGGGCGCGATTGCCTGAAAACGATCCTGTACAAACTCATAAGAGACAAGTTGATCGAAACTCCAGGCATGCTTCCCTATACTGTCTTTCTTGCCTGCAAAGCGTTTTTCTTGATACACCAATCTAGAAGCAAGCCCCCAGTGGGTTTCATCATTTTTTTTAGAAAATAAATTTGGATCTACATTACTTACACCTATCTCTAGGGAAATCTGTTTTAAGGAATCTATTTTATAATCGGTAGTAAGGATAAACACCTGATGCTTCTTAGGTGTCACCAACAACTGGACTGGTGCATAACTACCCTGAGGGATACCATTGACAGGGGCTACCCAATCGTACACTCTCCCATTGGCATCGCCCGTAGAGATAACATAATCTCCTTTATTTTCGCCCACATAGGAAAATGCAAGGGAATAAATAGCACTGTCGGGATGTGTAGAATACACAAACACACTATCATATACTATTCCCTGCACAGTAGTATCAATCATTTTATACAATACCTTCCCCGGAGCCAATGTATCTCTGGTCATGCTGGGATAAAAAGCCTGATGCAAAGAATCTCCTATGGTTTCTAAAAAGCGTTTCTGATCTCCAGACAGTTGTTGTAAATACGGCTGATTTTTGGCATCCTGATTGCTGTACATATTGAGTCTGACCTTCCATGCATCGCCAATCTGCAATTCATCCCATATATAAAATAGAGAATTGAGATAATTTCTGTCCTGATATTCAAACTCCACCTGTATTCTAGAATCACGGGTAATCATACGGCGGGGCATAAAACGAATCTCACCTGTATTGTAATTAATAATATAATCCGCATTTTCCCCACGCTCCATAGGAATATTATCTACATACACCCTTTCTGTACCTGCCAGTATAATAAAAAACTGTTCTCCATTATTTCCAGTAAGTTTATATGGTCCTTGGTTACCTTCTACACCCTGAAATATATTTCTGGCAAATTGCCCCTTCGCAATAGAACCACTTATACCAAATTTATTCTGCACTTTTTGAGTCGTAGGGAAAGCGGTTTGGTAATATATTCCTTGTACGCGTTTGAAGAATTTCAGAAAATATCCCGGGGGGGCATCCAAATTATAATCACCCAGCTGAAGGCTATGCTGATTTTTACTTAAGCGAATATATATCTGATCAAATTCCTGTAATCGTTGTGTATTCCCTTCGGGCTGAAAGGGAATGGTATTGTCTGTGAGTGCTGCCTCTATCTTTATACTATCCAATATATATCCATTCACCTGAAGATTAAAGCTGGAATTAAGTACCACATCCTGGTTATTCCCCAAAGATATACTTCTGCCATAGCTGCCTCTGTAATCAAGTTCATTTGATTGTAACAGACTTCTGTTCTGATCATTTCTATAACTGTAGATATGGGAAACCGTATGAGAATCTACAACATGGGTTTGTTTATGTGCATAGGATTTATAAAAATGGAAAGGCAACGATCGATAGCGAATTTGTACAGAATCCTTATCGGGCAATCTCTTCCATACTAATATGGCTCGCTCAGGAGAAAAATAATACAGACTATCTGGTACACCTTGAATGTAGAAAGACCCAGCCACTACAGATACACTATCTATCTGTAAACTATCTTTTTGAACAGGAATGGTACGTCGGCGAATATTAGAAAACAGATCATTCCCAGTATTCTGAGCCTTCGCCGGATTCATTAGTGCCGACAAAAAAAGCCATGAGACTGCTATACATGCAATCCAACAACACAACTCGTTTACTGATGTTATTTTCAAAATCCTTACAGGGAGATAAACATGTAGTATCCAAATGTAAGATACTATTTAAGCACATACCAGTAAATTATGTTTTTATAGGGAGAACGAGAAATGAATGGGGGATATTGCGTTGGAGAAAGCTATTTTACAGGCTCAACCTTATATCCGTGCTGTCTGAGTAAAGAAATCAAACCGTTTTCACCGCCCAGATGCCCGGCCCCTACAGCGAAAAACACCGGGTTTTGTTCCATTTTCTCTTCCATTCTTTCAATCCAGAGCACATTACGTTCGTCTAGGAAAATATTCATATCAGCCCCACTCTCTCTGGCTGCTGCTACACGATCATACAAAGCACTAATATCCTGACTTTTGTATGCTCTCAGCATTTTATTGTATTCAAATCTTTCTTCTTGATAATCTTTAGCCATAGATACCAATTCTTTTACTACACTATCCCCAGGCATGCGGTCAAACAAGGCAATTTGTTCCTGTGCAGTCTCTAAGCCACTCACCGTTTTTTCTAATTGAAGTGCAATTTCCAGTATTTTAGACTCATAAGAAATGGGGTCCATGCAATTGATAACCTTTGTAGCAAACAATGTCAATAAAGCTGCCGGTTTCATTTGCTGGAGCATAACCATATTCATGGAAAGGCTATCTGTTACAAATCTTTCTACCAGCGTGTATTCTTCCTCAGTAAAATAATCGCGGAGTTTTTTTCCGTCCATATGGATCATTCCCATAGCAATTTGCATGCTTAGAGAAGGGTCATTGATATCCATTTCAAAACAAACCTCCTCCACTTGTGCTAAAGCAGATTCCATGGCAGGCGTCCATAAAAAATCATCTTTGCATAACAAGTGCATGGTTCCAAACAGATACGACGGGCGCTGCATGCCTTTTCCGGAGATACGCCAAAGCAAAGACTTTTCATCATTCTTGTCTTCAGCCAGAGCAATGGCTTTAACAAAATGAGTTAAAAGAAAACTACCTAAAAAGAAAAACATAAAACGCCTCATACTACTAAAGGTAAGCATTACTCAAACAATAACGTAAGAAGCGATATACCCACACCTAATAATATTGCCAAAACTTTAGCTGGTGTCATCATATGTTGACGTGTACCACTTTCGAAAAATATGGTAGTTGCTATGTGGATGAATGCACCCGCTACAATAGGGATAATCCAGATCACCCATTGACTTACCATATAAAAACTCCTACCCATAACACTAGCCAATACAGAAGAAAGGGGTGTTATTAAAGAAAAAACAAAAAGCAGCGTCAAAGCAGTTTTCCTGCCTTTCATACTGGCCACAACTCCGGAAATCAGCATTGCTTCTGGTAATTTATGAGCGGCCACAGCCAGATAAAGGGAAGGTTCTGTAGCCGTTTCGCGATATTGAAATCCAAGAGGTAATCCCTCCATAAATGCATGCACCGCCATACCTATTAAGATGGCATTAATGGGCACATGCGTAGCATGAGGATGTACATGCACATGACCGTGTTCGAAGCCGTGTGTAAACCGCTGGATGAGCATTTGAAGAAAAAAACCGCCTAACACCAGAATACCAGCTTCGTGGTGTAACTCCTCAAAAGTCTCAGGCAATAAATGCAAAAAAGTAATACTAAGCAAAAACGCTCCCGAAAAAGCGAGCAGGTATTGAGATTTTTGCTCATTGATACCTTTCCCCCAGAGCGGGATGCATCCTCCCAAAAAACTTACCAGAAACAAAAAAAAATTATAGAGCAGATACATCCTGAAATTGATACTAAATTGCAAAAGTAAAACCTATTTCACAAATTAATTGAATTCGATTTGCAAGGATTAAAGAGTATTCGTTACATTTAATATGCCATGAACGATTTTAGTCTGCCAAGAAGCACCCAAATCCCTCCCTCTGCAGGAAAGTTGCTCATTGCTGAGCCTTTCCTTTACGAAACTGTCTTTTCTCGCTCTGTCGTCTTACTATGTAGTCATGACGAGGAAGGCTCCATGGGGCTTATTCTGAATAAACCAGTCGGAAGTACCTTAAACGATTTGCTTCAAGATGAACAAATAGCTCCTGCCCCCATCTATTTAGGAGGCCCTGTGCAACCCGATACTTTACATATGATTCATACAAACCCTGATACACTAGGTGGAGAAGTTATACTTCCAGGAGTATATTGGGGCGGCAATTACACGTTACTTTCTTCCTTACACCAAGAAAATGAGGCGTTTACCCATATGCATATCCGTTTTTTTGTAGGATATTCTGGCTGGTCTCCCGGACAGTTAGAAGAAGAATTAAAGCAGGGTTCCTGGCTGGTTGCAGAAGCAGATCTGTCTTTAATTTTTCATACACCTGTAGAAGATCTATGGAAAAATGCCATTCTTTCCTTGGGAGCGCCATTTTCTCTGTTAGCGAATCTGCCTACACATCCTCAACTTAATTAATTTTGTGCATGATGTACAAAAACAAACCATTCATCCTTAATCTGCTGTCGATAGCTTGTGCTATACTTTTCCTTGGGGCATGCCAGCAAGAAGAAAAAAAACAAGCAGAAGAACAAGAAACAGGGCCTGGATATTTTTCCATAAAGGAATTTGCTGCCGACCAGTTTGAAACTTTTTGGGGGCAGCCTTTTACCCTACAAAAAATCATTCACCTAAATGGCAAAACAGATACCTTGTATAAAGATGCATATAACATGGAATGGGGAGAGATTCTAAAGCTTTTTTTTGAAACAGATATTAGTGCGCCCGAGTTTTTAGGGAAATACCAGTTCAGTGATTTTGAAGACAACATCACCCAAACTCGTAATTTTTATTATGAAGCCATAGATCCCAAACTGTTTACCCAAAAATTACAGATTATGGTAGATCCATTTTCTCTGAAAATAAAATCCATATATATAGAAACATCCAGTGAGCAAAAGCAGGGAAAGCTATTATATATCCCCTTGAAGACGATTCAGATACAGGAATACAGCAATTCTTTTACTGCCGGAGAAAAGACATTACAGATAGAATACCGATTTTTGTAGGCTGAAAGAGATGCCATGACTCCGGAAGCCTTTTCACGTATAGCACCCACCATTCCAAATCAACCAGGTTGTTATAAATATTATGATGAAAACAACAACTTACTGTATGTAGGGAAAGCCAAAAATCTTCGCAAACGGGTAAGTTCATATTTTCAGAAAACCCTAGACAATTACAAAACACGGAAGCTTGTTTCACTGATACACCATATTGAGTTTACCGTTACCGATACAGAACATGATGCTTTCTTGCTGGAAAACTCACTGATCAAGCATTACCGCCCTAAGTACAATATTGAATTAAAAGACGATAAAACCTATCCTTATATTGTCATAAAAAAAGAGCATTTTCCTCGCGTCTATATGACCCGAAGGATAATCAGGGACGGCTCGGAATATCTGGGACCCTTTACGCAAGTAGGACAGGTAAGAGAGCTGCTGCAGTGGGTAAAAGAAAGTCTTCCATTAAGAACCTGTAATCTGAATTTATCACCTGGCAATATTGCGAAAGGAAAATTTAAGGTTTGTCTAGAATATCATCTGGGAAATTGCAAAGGTCCCTGTGAAGGCTTACAATCCGAAGCTTCTTATCAAGAAACACTGGAACAGGTAAGACATATCATGAAAGGGAATATCGCATCTGTAATTCGTTTCCTCAAAAATGATATGATGGAACATGCCAAAGCTCTTGAGTTTGAAAAAGCAGAGCAAATACGCCAAAAAATTGATGCTTTACAACAATACCAAAGTCGCTCTGCCATCGTCAACCCGCATCTTGGCAATATAGACATAGCTACGCTATGGCAGGAAGAAAACCGAGTGTATGTCAACTTTATGCGTGTCAATAATGGCAGCATTATTGATACCAGAACTATAGAAGTAAAGTCAAAACTCAATGAAACCCAAGAAGAGATACTTTCCTTTGCGGTAAACCAACTTCGGGAAAGCACACAAAGCATAGCCAAAGAGCTGATTGTTCCTTTTCGCATAATGTTAACCGATGATACAATTAAGCAGGTAATCCCTAAAGCTGGGGATAAGAAAAAACTACTGGATCTCAGCCTCAAGAATGCCAGAGTATTTGCTGAAGAAATGAAAAGAAAGGCAGCCTTGATGCTTCAAGAGCCCGGTCCTGAGCAAAAAATGAAAGTATTAGAATCCCTGCAAAAAGCCTTGCATTTAAAAGAGCTACCTGTACATATTGAATGTTTTGACAACTCCAATTTTCAAGGTTCTTATCCCGTAGCTGCCATGGTATGCTTTAAAAATGGCAAACCAGATCCCCAGTCGTACCGACATTTTCATATAAAAACCGTAGAGGGTATCAATGATTTTGCTTCGATGGCAGAAGTGGTGTATAGGCGCTACAAACGGTTACAGACAGAAAATGCATCTTTACCACAACTTGTAATTATTGACGGTGGGAAAGGCCAGCTTAATGCAGCTCTAGAAAGCATTCAAAAGCTGGGACTTTCTGGTACCATGACAGTAATTGGATTAGCCAAGCGAGAAGAATCTATTTTTTTTCCGGGCGATAAAGAGCCTTTACAACTCCCTTATGATCATCCTGCGCATTTGCTCGTAAGACAAATCAGAGATGAAGTACATCGTTTTGGTATAACTTTCCATCGACGAATTAGAAGCAAGCAAACATTCACCAATGAGCTGGAAGCCATTCCCGGCATTGGTCCACAAACAGCGACATCTTTGCTCAAAGAGTTTCGTTCTATAAACAACATTAAGAAACTTACCGAAAGAGAGTTAACCCGCGTGGTAGGGGCATCAAAAGCAAGAATCATTTATGACTATTTCCAAACAAAAGAACCGGAGTAGTTATTAATTACCACTCCGGTTCTTACGATATAAATTATGATGTCTTGAATTACTTTTTGGCAAGAACTTCAGCCATGGTTTTGCCGATATCCGCAGGGCTAGCTACTACATGAATACCACATTCACTCATGATTTTCATTTTAGCAGCAGCAGTATCATCTGCACCACCAATGATGGCTCCTGCGTGACCCATACGACGACCGGGAGGAGCAGTTTGTCCTGCAATAAATCCTACTACTGGTTTTTTCATGTTGTTCTTCAGCCATTGAGCCGCTTCTGCTTCCATATTACCTCCAATTTCACCGATCATGATAATGCCTTCAGTAGCAGGGTCATTCATCAGTAATTCTACAGCTTCACGAGTAGTAGTACCAATGATGGGATCACCCCCAATACCGATAGCAGTAGTGATTCCTAATCCGGCTTTTACCACCTGATCAGCAGCTTCATAAGTCAGCGTACCCGATTTAGACACAATACCAATATTTCCGGGTTTGAATACAAAGCCTGGCATGATTCCTACTTTTGCTTCTCCGGCAGTAATTACACCGGGGCAGTTCGGACCAATTAGACGACAATCTTTATGTTCGATATAGGCTTTTGCCTTTACCATGTCCTGTACAGGAATACCTTCCGTAATACAGATAATAACTTTAATACCCGCATCAGCAGCTTCCATAATGGCATCAGCAGCAAATGCTGGTGGCACAAAGATGATAGACACGTCAGCACCAGTTTGCTGTACAGCATCAAGTACTGTATTAAAAACCGGGCGATCCAGATGGGTGGTTCCACCTTTACCGGGAGTAACCCCACCTACTACCTGGGTTCCATATTCAATCATCTGGGTTGCGTGAAAAGTACCTTCAGTACCTGTAAAACCCTGAACAATAACTTTAGAGGCTTTATTTACTAAGACTGCCATGTATGTATCTTGATATAATTAAACAACGGGCGCAAAAATAACGTAAATAAGGAGCAATCACAAATTCTTGATATTATTTTCCTTTAGAGATATCCACAGTATTACCTATAATACATTTCCCCATGTATTTTATAACCTAAAAACAAACTATACCATACGAGGGAATAGAAAACAGAACAGAGAAAATGGCAGAAAAATCACATGCTATTCTCTCGTATTGTTTACTCCTCCCTATTTCCTCGCAGTACTCACTTTCCTTATGCCCTTCACAAAGCAACCTGTACCTAATAGTTATTCAATAGGCAAACTGTATTTATAAAATTTGGCTTAACCCTTTGCCTCGAAAAAATTATCTTGCAATCAGAAACCAAATCATATATACATAAAAATGGCACTTACTCGTCTTACAAACTATGCCCTGGGGCAATGGGTAGAAGCCCCGGAGAATGGCGATATTCTGCACAATGCCCTTACTGGCGAACCCATCTATATTGCTGGTAGTGAAGGTCTTGACTTTGCTGCCATGATGCATTACAGTCGTGAAGTGGGCGGGCCAGCCCTGCGAAAGCTAACCTTTCACGACAGAGGAAGAATGCTAAAGGCACTTGCTCTATACTTGCTCGACCGCAAAGAAGACTTTTATAAAATCAGTGCAGCCACAGGGGCTACACGCGCCGACTCTTGGGTGGATATAGAAGGAGGTATTGGTAATCTCTTTGCCAATGCCAGTTTGCGCAGACAATTTCCCAATGAAAGATTTTATGTAGATGGGGAGGCTGTGAGATTATCTAAAAACAATACTTTTATCGGACACCACATAATGGTGCCAAGAGAAGGAGTAGCGCTGCATATCAATGCCTTTAACTTCCCGGTTTGGGGTATGTTGGAGAAAATTGCTGTGAACTTGCTCGCGGGTGTTCCAGCCATTGTGAAGCCAGCTACCTTAACCTCTTATCTTACGGAGGCTGTGTTTAAAGCCATTATAGAATCGGGTATTCTTCCTGAAGGCTCCTTACAATTAATTTGTGGTTCTGCAAGAGGAATTCTAGATCATGTACAGACTGGAGATGTAGTAACCTTTACCGGCTCTGCTGAAACAGGCCACAAGCTGAAATCTCATCCACGACTCATTACCGAATCAGTACCCTTTAATCTTGAAGCCGACTCATTGAATAGCTGTGTGTTAGGCATGGATGTACAACCCGGCTCTGCAGAGTTCGATATCTTTATTAAAGAAGTTGCCAGAGAAATTACTACCAAAGCTGGACAAAAATGTACGGCCATTCGTCGGATTATGGTACCGGAAGACAGAATTGACGCGGTTCGAACTGCCTTACAAAAACGACTGCAACAAGTAGTAGTGGGTGATCCCTCTGTAGAAGGCGTGCGTATGGGATCTCTAGCCGGATTGGCACAAAAGCAGGAGGTAAAAGAAAAAATTGATTTACTGGCACGTACCCAAGAAATTATCATTGGTGACCCTGAAAATTTTGAAGTAACCGGGGCAGATGCTAAAAAAGGTGCGTTCCTACCGCCCGTGGTCTTCTATAATGATAAACCGCTAACCCATACCGACTGTCATCAAATTGAAGCTTTCGGACCTGTTTCTACCTTAATGCCATATAAAGATAACGATGAAGCCATCTCACTGGTACGTATGGGTAAAGGATCCTTAGTATGCTCAGTGGTAACGAATGATCACCGTATTGCTCAGGACTTTGTATTAGGTACCGCAGCTATGCATGGCAGAATTTTAGTACTAAATGAAGCCTGTGCCAAAGAAAGCACCGGACATGGTTCTCCAATGCCGATGCTAGTACATGGCGGCCCAGGAAGAGCTGGAGGTGGTGAAGAGATGGGCGGTAAACGAGGTGTATTGCACTATCTTCAAAGAACTGCCATTCAGGGTTCTCCAACCATGATTTCGCATATTACACAGGTTTACCAGCAAGGTGGAGATCAAAACGAAACAGAAATTCATCCCTTCAGAAAATATTTTGAAGATCTTTCAGTGGGCGATACGCTTATTACGGCCAAACATACCGTTACAGAAACAGATATTACCAATTTTGCCAACCTCAGTGGTGATCATTTCTATGCACATATGGACGCCACTTCACTCGAGGGAACTATTTTTGAAAGACGTGTAGCGCATGGATATTTTATCTTGTCTAAAGCTGCAGGATTATTTGTAGATGCCAAAAAAGGGCCAGTATTGCTCAACTATGGCATTGATGAGTGTCGTTTTACTAAACCTGTATATCCCGGAGCAACAATTGGGGTAAGATTAACCGTTAAAGAAAAAGTAGATCAGGAAAAAAGAAATGAAGAAGATATACCCAAGGGTATTGTGAAATGGCTGGTAGATGTGTACGATGAAACCGGAGAAACAGTAGCGATTGCCACCATTTTAACTATGGTAAGAAAACGGGACAACGCATAAATAGTTTATCCTGCACACTTACCCAGCTTTTTTACAGGTGACCATACATGGTCGCCTGTTTTTTGTTATGAATAGTGGAAATCGTATAGATAGGTAGGATTTGAAGATGATGGTGCTTGCTGAAATATCGCTGGCAAAGGATGATTTTGAGTATTCCCCGATTCATTTGAATGGGTGTGGCGGTCCGAAAAAATGACAATGGCAACCCATATAATCATACTTATTATATACAACTTGAATTTTTATCTTATGGTACACACAAAAAACACAGGGTACCATAGCATTCTTTTACCTACCCTATATGTTCTTTTGCCATGATGCAAATGAACCCACTTTGCGAAGCAAACTCATGAGTACCACTAAAAACAAATAAAAAACATACAAATAAAATATCAAGGTTGTGATGTATTTGCTAAAAATGGATTTCGTTCAGCTAAAATGCAAAACTTGCTTCGTTCAAACAGATTGCATTTTTTAACGCTCCCCTACAGCCATTTTTTTCACACTCATGCGTCAAGGTAGGTATGAATAATTTGAATTATGCAGCTCCTCAAAGGTACTGTCATTTTATGAAGTCCTTCAAAATATACAAAGTTGACTAGGTATTTGCCCTAAGAGGTCATATTGCACAAAACAAGAGGGCTACGATGTACCTCATGGAAATCATTTCCAGACAATATGGTAGCTAGATTATCCACTTTTTTTATGACCGCATTCCATTTTTTCAGTACTATCCAGACACAAAAAAACCAGCCAAAATTTGACTGGTTTTTTATAAAGAGGTAATTAATCTAATTATCTACCACCAAACAGGTAACCAACGCTGATTTGGATGTTGCTGTTGTTGTATTTGGTACCGCCAGAAACTGGAGCAAGGTCAGAAAGACCAATACCATATTGAGCTTTTACAAACAGATTCATTGGTAATTGGTACATAGCACCTACGTTTACACCAAAGTCCATACCTTTCATATCGCTGTTAGCATCGCTACCAAATTTGATGCTTTCGCTAGCACTAGCTCCACCGGCTTCAGCTTTAATTTTACCACCGATACCAAAACCTAAGTAAGGTCCAGCGATAATTGAAAAACCAGACTCACCAAAGCTATAACCTACGTTGATAGGAATTTCTAAATAGCTAACACTCGTGGTCATTTTTAAAGCACCGGCTTCTTGTTTTGTTCCTTTACCAGAGAACAATACACCAGGCATTACGTAGAAATTGCCAAAATTCATTTTAGCAACACCACCAATATGGAAACCCATTTTCATTTTAGAGTTAGCCATACCTGAGATGTTAGACATGTTCAGGCCAGCCATTGGTCCGAAAGTTATCTGCGAATTACCAGTAAATGCAAATGCAGAAAAACATGCAATAAGAGTGATAAACTTTTTCATAATTTTTTGTTTAGTTTTTGCGGTGCAAATTTAATATGACTTTTGAAAAAAACAAATCTTATTCAGGGTTTTATCAGGTAAATATCTATAAAAATTCACTGACATACATAAGAAAACCCCATTAATCACGATGAAACACATTAAACAACAACAAATGCGTTCACAAAAAGCTGAAAAGCAGTACTAAAAGCGTAATTACAAAATTCACTATTTAGTATTTGGCTTGCTTTAGTATTTTCAGTGCCTCCACTTTATCGGCCTCTAATTGTTCTTTTAAAGCCTCAATAGAGGGGAAACGATGTTCTTCTCGCATTTTTTCCAAGCAATAAAGTGTAACCTCCTTAGCATAAATATCTTGTGAAAAATTAAAAATATGAGCTTCTATATGTCGTTCAGGATCCCCTCCGGCCACGGTAGGACGAAAACCTATATTTAGCATGCCACCATACGTATCCTCACCCAGCTTTACTTTTACAGCATACACTCCATTGGCGGGTATTAACTGATCTTCATCTAATAGACGAAGATTAGCAGTAGGAAAACCTATGGTATTTCCTAGGCGTCGCCCCTCTACCACAGTTCCTAACAAGGCATAAGGCCTGCCCATCATCATTGCAGCCGTTTTCACATTACCTTCTAATAAGGCATTTCTGATTTTGGTAGAGCTGATCGCTGCTTCTTTTACTAATTGCACAGGAATTTCCTGTACTTCAAACCCATAGGTAGCCTGCAGGGATTTTAGAAGATCAATATTTCCTGCCCTATCGTGTCCAAATCGATGGTCGTAGCCAATCACAATGCACTGTGGATGGAAATTTTTCACCAAAAAATCTTCCACATATTTAGAAGCAGACAGACAGGCAAATTCCTGAGAAAAGGGGACCACCACAATATGGTCTATCCCCTGTGCCGTAATCAATTTTATTTTTTCTGATAAGGGAGTTAATAACTGAAGAGGCTGTTCAGGATAAAGAAGTTTTCTAGGGTGTGGGTCAAAAGTAACAACAATACTTTCTCCATTACACTCTTTTGCCCGGCGCACCAGTTCCTGGAGTATGGTGACATGCCCTTGATGTACGCCGTCAAAAGCACCTATCGTAATTACCGCATGGGTAAATTCAGGTAAATGGGCATAAGAATAAAAAACCGCCATGGGAATAGTTTAATCATCACAGGAAGAGTACACAAAGTTATTCTTCCTCTAATAAGTCTGTATTATTTTCCGTACTGGGTAAGCAATTCATAAAAACGGAATACATCTTCATAACTATTGTACAGGGGAACAGGAGCAATGCGAATCACATTAGGTTCGCGCCAGTCTGCAATTACCCCCCGCTGACTTAGATATTCAAAAACAGCTTTTCCATGTTCCGTAAACAACAGAGAAAGCTGGCATCCTCTACGTTCAGGATCTTCTGGAGTAATGATTTGAAAAGAAAGATTATCCACTTTTTTCAATAAAAAGTAAAGATAACCAGTAAGTTGTTTGCTTTTGGCTCTCAGAGCCTGCATGCCTGCTTTATCAAAAATATCCAACGACGCATTATGTGCTACCATATTAAATACAGGAGCATTACTCATCTGCCAGCTTTCTGCAGTGGGTACTGGCACAAAGCCTTTTTCCATTTTAAAGCGTGTAGTTTCACTATTTCCCCACCATCCTGCCAAGCGGAAAGTATCCGGATTTTGCGTATGCTTTTCATGCACAAATAATCCCCCTACTCCACCCGGACCAGAATTTAAATATTTATAAGAGCACCAGCAGGCAAAATCTACGTCCCAGTCATGAAGTTGTAAGGGTAGATTTCCTACCGCATGTGCGAGGTCAAAACCAGCATAGGCGCCCACCTGATGAGCAGCGGCTGTAATCTTCTGCAAATCAAAAAACTGTCCTGAATAATAATTCACCCCGCCTATCATCACCAATGCTAGGCTATCTCCTGCCTGAGCAATAGCCTTACAGATATCGTCTTCCTCAATAAGATATTGGCCCGGCTTGGGAGCTATTTCTATAATAGCGTCTTCAGGACTATAGCCATGCATGCGCACCTGAGTTTCCACCGCATATTGATCCGAAGGGAAAGCCCCTGTTTCCATGAGTATCTTATAACGATTCCCTTTAGGTCGGTAAAAAGAAATCATTAACAGATGGAGGTTTACCGTAAGCGTATTCGTAGCCACCACTTCCTGTGGTTTAGCTCCTACAATTCGTGTGAGGCGTTCTGTGAATAATTTATGATAAGAAAACCAGGGGTTTCTGGCCATAAAATGGCCTTCTACACCATATTTAGCCCAATCTTCCAGCTCAGCCTGCATCAGGTATTGCACACTTTTAGGTTGTAAGCCCAGTGAATTCCCACAGAAATACACAGTGTCTTTTCCCTCATGTTGTGGGAAGTGGAATCTTTCCCGGAAAGGGAAAAGAGTATCCATTTGGTCAAGGCTTCTGGCATAATCTAGTGTGGCCTGGTAAGATAGCTGCATAATACATCAAAAAATTTGCACAAAAATAACAGCCTATGCGGATAAAACAGCATACTTCCGGGAGATAATCCTGGAGGGGGAGCGAATCGGTTTATGTAAAATCCTTCAAAACATTTCTTAAGCAGGCGTTAATGAGATTTTAAGCAGTAGTTAACCAGATGCAAAACACAGGTTAAGGCTGCCTAAAAATTTTCCTGGGGCTTGTGGGTATTGCAATTTTGTATTCAGAAACGAAACAAAAACACAGAATAAATTAAACAAACAATGAACACACATTCATCCTTACCCAAAATTGTTGTTTATCTCAGCTTACTAACCAGCATCTTCATGATGGCCAATTATTAATTATTAATCATTACCCATAAACGTCAACGCATGAAACAAAAAGTTACACACATGATTACCGCCTTAATGGTCAGGAGTTATATGGCCATAGGTTTTCTTTGTGCCAAAGGCATGCATTTATACAACCGTATGCATGTACAGGCGCCCAAGCTCGGCCAGGTATCTAATAGAGAGATACAGACTAGAGCTTCAGTAGTTTCATAAACAGATTTTTTTAAGAGATCATTCTTTCTGACCCACCCATTTATCTTTACAATCCTTTTCTTTAAGGTTTTTTACTTTCCTTCCCTCTATTCTTCCTGTTACTTTCAGGAATTTATTAGCAAGAACAGAAAAGCACCCTCTTTTCAAAACATTTTCCTGTTTTGTGCATTTATTTCGCATGTGAGCCTGTAACTCTTGATTTGATTAGGGAAAATTTATCTCACAATAAACCCATAATGTAAAGAGCGCAATAGCAATTTTTCTTTCCTTTTATATGCTTTTGTCTTAATACAAAAGAACCCACTTATCGAATCAAACTCATGAGTACCGGAAAAAAATAAATACCAAGGCGGTGATGCCTTTGCCCAAAAAGGAATGAATAAAAAAAATACACCTGATGATTGGCGCAGACATTACCTAATACATTCAAAATATTTGCAACTTACTATGCACAGGCACTCAACTGCGACAATGTATGCCAAATTGCCATAAGCGTGTAGTGTAATATACGATTAGCAATTGCTTCGATTTACTCTATAGGACAAAACCATACACATAGAGGATAAGTCCTGTGACACAAGTTAGTCCCATATCCCACATTCCTATTTTACCCCAGAATCTATGCGTTTTACTAAACTTGCCTGGTCTAGGATTTTTACCGAATTTGATCAGCGAAGCGATGATTAAGAAGATCCATATGATGGAGGTGGTAATAGATAAAAACGTATGGAAATAGATCATAAATTCAAGAAGAACGTCCCTTCATAAGCCGATCCTTTTATCATTTCAAAGATGCCTCCATTTTGCTGCATATCGAATTCAAAGAGCAAGACCACCACAAATAGAATGATAAACATGGTGAGTTGGATATTTTTTGCAGTGTATAGTTTCGATCGTGTTTTACTTTTCTGTACGAGTACCAGAGGAGGGGTAGGATAATTGCCATAGATACCACCACAATATCCATTAAGATATCGCAGCGAGCACCAAAAATGCTAGGAGGGAAAGACAGGTTCATAAAGAGAAGTTTTTGGGGTTTCCAGATTGATAGAAAGATACTGCGATTTTGTGAA
>Ga0207415_1000062_pt1 | contig 126790 bp, 101 predicted proteins | sample Passage237A_FD_187369 | JGI IMG/M metagenome (GOLD analysis project Ga0207415, IMG submission 187369) | Cellulose adapted compost microbial communities from Newby Island Compost Facility, Milpitas, CA, USA - Passage2 37A (SPAdes) (version 3) ... | reverse complement strand
CTTCCCGAAGTATTTGCATCTTCTGTTCTACACTAAAATGTCTTCTTGTTTTTCCCATTTCATTTACTAAGTTAACTCTACTAAATTATTGCACAAATTTAGTCCAGTTCATTAGGGGGCTAGGACATAATTCATAATCAACTTTGAATTAATAGGGCAATCTTTATCTTTTTACCAATAGCAACTCAGTTTTAAATTTATACAGATATAGTTCCCGGCTTCCAATTCCTGCAAAATAGAAGTATTTTTGCCAGCAAACTATCGAAAAGCAACAACTTCGGGAATGCCCTCACTATCAAAAATCGATTATATAGCTCTTCTGTGCCTGGTTGCAGGCATATTCACCTTCGAGATCTTTCGGGCCTTGCCGGGCATAGGTCTTGGACTATTGTTGTTTTCCGCACTTACCAGACTAAAACATTATAAAGAATTTCTGAAACGCGGTTATTTCTTTATTCCCTCGCTGATCTACCTTCTATATGTTGCAAATCTTCTTCTGTTTAAAACAAATAGTCCGGACAAGGTGGGTGAATTACTGGTTTTCTATCTTCCATACTTTATTCTGCCCTTTTCACTGGCCCTTATTCCCCCGATTGATCGGCGCAAGCTCTACGGTTTGTATATGTTCTTTGTTATCCTATGCACATTGTGCGCACTAGGCACCCTTGTCAATTTCGCATTCCATTACAAAGAGATCATTGCTTCCTATGAGCATTCCAAAGTAATGCCGACACCGGTCAATCATGTCCGGTTTAGCCTTCTGATCTCTTTTGCTTTTTTTGCAGCGCTCTATTTTTATCAGGAACGATTCACTCTTCGCTACGCCTGGGAAAGGCCTGTACTGCTTGGCATCGCGATTTTTCTGTTTACATACAGTCATATTCTGTCTGTGCGAAGCGGACTGCTGACGCTGTATATCGGATTGTTTATAAGTACACTCTGGCTGACAATCCGGTACAAACGATACAAGCTACTGGCCATTGTCAGCGCTGTTTTAATACTTATACCTGTGCTTTCTTTTCTGCTGGTTCCGACATTTACCAACAAGGTAAAAAATACGGTCGAGGATCTCAGACAAGTCAATGTAAAAGGCAGTGGCGCTCATTATTCCATGAGCGGACGGGTTGTTTCATACCAGGTGGCAAAAGAAATTGTTAAGCATAATCTCTGGACCGGATGCGGCTCAGCCAATCTGAAGGAAGAAGTGCATACAGTCTATGAACGGGATTTCCCTGAAATTGTAAACAACGGTGTCGGTGTGCTGATGCCGCATAACCAGTTTCTTTATATCCTGAGCGGAATGGGAATCATCGGGCTTGCCGTTTTTCTATGCTGTTTTTATTCCCCGTTATTTGTAAAAAAAGCCAATACGTTCCCATTACTTCGTATGCACTACCTCATTCTGTCTATATCCTTTCTTTTTGAAGCAACCATGGAGACTCAGACAGGAAGCATGTTTGCACTGACTTTTGTTTTTCTTCCCTTATTATATCTAAAAGATCAACATGATTAAGCTATCTGTAGTCATTATAACCTATAATGAGGAAAAAAACATTGGTCGATGTCTGAAGTCAGTGCAGAATATCGCAGATGAAATCGTTGTCGTGGATTCTTTCTCTACAGATAAAACAGAAGCTATCTGCAGGGAGGCTGGTGCCCGGTTTATCCAACATCCTTTTGCAGGACATATAGAGCAGAAAAACTATGCAATCAGCCAGGCTTCATGGCCTCACATACTATCGCTGGATGCGGATGAAGCGCTTACCGAAAAACTGGAGCAACAGATACTCCAAATCAAAGCAAACTGGCAATATGATGGATACTATATCAACCGGCTCACAAATTACTGCGGACACTGGGTCAGATATTGCGGCTGGCATCCCGATAAAAAGCTCCGGCTGTGGGACAGCAGGAAAGGTGAGTGGGGTGGAGTAAATCCGCATGACAAGTTCATTATGCAAAAAGGTGCGACTATCGGACATATCAACGCAGACCTTCTACATTATTCCTTCTATACGATCGAGCAGCATGTACGTCAGGTAAATTTATTCTCGGAAATCGCAGCCAAGGCCCTTTTCGATAAAAGCAAAAAAGTCACAGTCGCTTATATACTGATAAGTCCGGTTGCAAAGTTCTTTCGGGATTTCTTCCTGAAAAGAGGTTTTATGGACGGCTATTACGGCCTGGTGATATGCGTAGTAAGCAGCTATGCCAAGTTTCTGAAATATGCCAAACTCCGGAGCATGTGGCTACAAAGAGGAAAGCAGCAAAGCTAGCTGATTAATGAACAGCTTCCTTCTCAGCCGGCTTTGTGGTAGTGATAGCCATTACCTTCTTATTGATCATAATAAGAACAATACCCGACAGGATCGTATAAATGCCCATAATCAGATAAGCATACGTGATATTGGATCCCTCATTGAAAAAGCTGAAACTGAAAGCAATGAGGAATACAAAACGGATAATAGTAGTATAGACATTGAACATACTATTGACCCTTCCCATTATTTCATTGGGAATAAGCCCAAACAGGTATGAGACCCTGAATATTCTTGATCCTGAGTTTGTAAATCCTATTATCAGCGCAAATACATAATAGATAAGCACACTCTGCGTAAATGAAGCAAGTATAAAAGCTCCCCCGGTAATAAAGGTCAGCACAATAATGGACATGGAAATCGACATCCGCTTAAGAATGCTTCCTATTACAAATCCTGAAACAAGCGAGCCGCTGGCATACATAAATTCTGTGATGGCCAGCACATCTCCACTTGCTTTCAGATGATTCGTCACATAGATCGGAAGCATAGCAAATATATGTACCAGCACAACTACCAGAATAGCAAAGGAACAAACACCAAATATGGAAATCAGCCTGTTATTCGCCAGATAGTCATAACCGGTTCTCAGTCTTTCCATCAACGGTGCCTCATCATAATCAAACACCATTTTGATTGCCTTGTAGCGGATCATTATAATAACCAGGAATGAAAGCATATAGGCAAAACCATCCATCAGAAATATCTCATGGATAGTCCAGCGGGCTATGTGGATATTCACATTACCGATCACCGGCCATACACCGGAATAATCCATGCCCTGCAGAAGTATCACAGCTACAGCCGCTGCCACAATAGAAGTAGTTTGCCCTACGATTTCAATATTCGTAGTAACCCTCGTATAGTATTTGGGCTCGGTTATTTCCTGCGCAAAAGCGTATAAATTGGGATAGTGCATATAATACCCGAAAAAGGTTATGGTAAAGACCATAACAATAAGGCCATCGGGAAGCGCTCCTTCTTTAAATCCAAGGGACGAAATGCAAAGCACAATCAGCCCGGCAATAAAATTGGTACCCAGGAATACATCCTTGCGGTTAAACCCGTCAATAATAGCTCCCGCATATAATCCCCAGAAAAGAGATGCCACCGTAACCCCGGCATAGCATATCGTAAAGAAACTTGAATTATCAGTCTGCGCAAAATACCATGGAATACTCAGCATGGTTATACCCTGAGCAAACCCTGAGATCCCGTTGGAAAGGAAAAGTAATATGAGCGCTTGTTTATTTTTCAAGTATTTTTGATTATCCTTTGTAAAATTAGCAAAATGCCTGTCTCAAAAAAACAAATTCTGCTTTCCGAAGAAGAAGTTTATACAAAGATTTCCTCCTGGTGTGCTTATCAGGAACGTTGTCATTCTGAGGTTCGCGAAAAGTTATACGGCTTCGTCCAGGAAAATGATGTGATCGAAGAAATTATTTTTCGGTTAATCAGTGAAAACTTTCTGAATGAGGAACGTTATGCCAAAGCATATGCCGGCGGAAAATTCAGAATAAAAAAATGGGGACGTATAAAAATCAGGCAGGAATTAAAACAAAAAGGCCTGACCGAGAACTGTATCCGTATCGGACTTGACGAAATTGACAATGCGGATTATCATAAGACGATTGCTTTACTGGCCGACAAAAAATTACCTGAATTAAAGAATGAGAAAAACCGGTTTGTTTTGCGAAAAAAAATCGCTGATTACATCATACGAAAAGGATATGAGCCGGACCTTGTCTGGGAAGCTGTCAATACAATGGTATCAGAATAAAGAGAAAAAGGCCCTCACAGGGCCTTTTATTTTTCCGAAGGACGATTGTTCTTATTTCAGACCAAACAACTCTTCATTCAATACATTCAAAGCAGTGTTTTTATGCTCTGTACTGATCAGCACGGAAACATTATACTGACTGCCGCCATAGGAGATCATACGAATAGGCACATTCTCCAGCGCTTCGAATATCTTTCTGGCAACACCGCCTTTTTGTGCCGGGAAGTCTCCGACAATACAAATAATGGTCTGATCCTTATCGACACTTACTAGTCCGAACTCATTCAGCTCATTGATAATCTTATCAAGATTCCTGGCATCATCGATCGTTACTGATACAGCTACCTCTGAGGTAGTAATCATGTCGATAGGAGTCTTATATTTTTCAAAAACCTCAAACACTTTTCTGAGGAAGCCATATGCCAGCAACATGCGGCTTGACTTAATTTTAATGGCATAGATGCTATCTTTGGCAGCAATTGCCTTAAATTCTTTCGGAGTCGTATTGGTCGCTATAACCGTCCCTTTTGCATCAGGCTCCATTGTGTTAAGAAGCTTTACAGGAATGCTGTACTTCTTTGCGGGCAAAATGGTCGACGGATGAAGAATCTTTGCCCCGAAATATGCCAGCTCGGCAGCTTCATCAAAAGAGAGTTCCGCGATAGGATAAGTCTTTTTGACAATTCTCGGATCATTATTGTGCATCCCGTCAATATCTGTCCAGATCTGTATTTCATCTGCACGAACAGCTGCCCCGACCAGCGATGCGGTATAATCACTTCCACCTCTTTTCAGATTGTCCACTTCTGCTTCCGCATTCAGACAAATATATCCCTGAGTTATATAATATTCCTTATCCTCATGCTTTTTGAGAAATGCTCCCAAACGCTCTTCCGTATAGGAAAGAACCGGCTCATTGTCCTCATCAATTTTCATAAACTCAAGAGCAGGAAGCAATACACTGTTTAGCCCGATTTCTTCCAGATAAAACTGAAAAAGCTGAGTCGAGATAAGTTCACCCTGAGCAAGAACAACACGGGTTTCCTTTTCACCAAACTCTTTACCGGCAAGCTCTGAAATAAGTCTCTTATGTTCCTCAATTATCTTTAAGCCCTTCTTCTTACCCTCTTCGGAATCATAAAGCGCTTCAACAAAATCATTGTAGGGAGTAAACAGCTTCTCGATTGCCTCTTTAGCAGCATCAATCTGCTTTTTACACAGTTTATCAGAGATATCAACCAAAGCATTTGTTGTTCCGGATACTGCCGAAAGAACGACCAGTTTCTTTCCCGGATTTTTACTAATAAGTTGAGCAACGGAACGCATTCTTTCCGGCTTACCGACAGAAGTACCTCCAAATTTCAGAACTTTCATTATTATTACTTGCTTATTTTATTTTTGAATCCAATCATTTTTATGGCCGTAATAGCAGCTTCATCACCCTTATTCCCGTGTTTTCCTCCCGACCGATCAAGCGCCTGCTTAAGATTGTTAGTGGTCAGCACTCCAAATACGACCGGCTTATTATACTTCAGACCGACTTCCGTGATACCATGAGCCACAGCATCGCATATAAAATCGAAGTGTTTCGTTTCTCCCTGGATGACACAACCCAACGCGATAACAGCATCAAAACGCTCATCCTGAGCAAGCAGCTGACAACCCAGACTCAGTTCAAAACTACCAGGCACATACGTCTTGACTATATGTTCTTTTCTGGCGCCATGCTTTATCAGTGTATCGTACGCACCGGCATACAAAGCCTCTGTAACCTCATCGTTCCATTCGGAAACAACAATTCCAAAACGAACATCCTCTATACTTGCAAGATTATCGGAAGCGTAGGTACTTAAGTTTTTTTGTGAAGAAGCCATTTCTAACTAAAAAAAGGGATAAGCTTATGCCTATCCCCTAAAGATAAGATCGTAATTTTGATTTAACTTATTTGCTGTTCAACAATCCCTCAGCACGGGACTTGTATTTTCTGGCATCACTTACCTGCTGTGAGGCAGGATACTGATTTACAATCAGATTATACTTATCCACTGCTGTTTTATAGTCGTTGCTAAGCTCTGATGCAAGCGCAGCTTTCATCAGATAGACAGGTGAAAACTCTTCGTTGCTGTGGAAAGAAGCAGCCTTTGAATAAAAGCTCAACGCATTGGCATAATCCTGAAGCTCCATATAAGCATCTCCGATAAGACTATATGCTCTGGCTTGTACAAGCAGATCATCCGCCTTAAATTCTTTAAGATGCTTGATTGCTTCTTCAAATTTGCCTTGCCTGAGATAGATTGCTCCAACATAGAAATTAGCAAGCTTCCCCGCCTGAGTATGCCCATATTCATCAGTAACAGACAACAAACCCGGAACCATCAGATTTCCTTCCAGCGCAGTCTCAAGTGAATCCATTTCGAAATATAAAACGGCTCCGTACATCTGGCGCTGTGCCTCTGCATTGTCTTCCTTGGCTTTATACTGATAATAGACCAGACCCGCAACACCCAATACTACCGCGCCAAGAACTGCAAACACTGCTGTTCTGTATTTTACAAAAAACTCACCGGACTGAAACAACCTATTGCTCAACTCATCAGGGTTTTCCAAAATTTTCTCAACCTCCGAAGGTTGTCCTTTTGATTTAGCCATTACTTTCTAAAAATTTGCTGGACCAAAATTAACTAATTCCAATTAAATACAATAAATTTTATTCTACTATATACGGATAATCTTCCTGAGCATAAACATCTTTGTATGCTTCGGAAGTTTCCGGATACGGAGATTCTTCAGCAAATTTAACGCTTTCTGCTACCTCTTCTTTTATTTTTGCATCTATTTCTTCCAGATCTGCTTCTGTAGCGTATTTATTTTTCAGAATAGTCGCTTTTACCTGCTCGATCGGATCCAGTGCCTTATATGACTCAAGCTCCTCCTTGGTTCTGTACTTGGCAGGATCAGACATAGAGTGACCTTTATAACGGTATGTTCTGAACTCAAGCAATGTAGGACCTTCACCACTTCTGGCTCTTTTGGCAGCACGCTCAACAGCTTCATGTACAGCCTCCACACTCATACCATCGACAGGCTCGGAAGGCATATCATAGGCTTCTCCCAGCGTATACAGCTCAACCACATTGGAAGTTCTTTTAACAGAAGTTCCCATAGCATATCCGTTATTTTCAATAACAAAGATTACAGGAAGCTTCCAAGTCATTGCCATGTTCAGCGTTTCATGGAAAGCGCCCTGACGAACGGCTCCGTCACCCATATAACAGATACAAAGTTTACCTGTCTTATTGTATTTCTCTGCAAAAGCAAGTCCTGCTCCCAAAGGAATCTGTCCGCCGACAATTCCGTGTCCCCCTGCAAAACCAACTTCCTTATCAAAAATATGCATGGAACCGCCTTTGCCTTTGGAACATCCGGTAGCCTTGGCAAATAGCTCCGCCATTATGGCGTTGGAAGATGTGCCCAGCGCAAGCGGAGTACCATGATCTCTGTAAGCGGTTATATACTTATCTCCTTTCTCAAGCGCAGACACAGCACCAAGAGCGCATGCTTCCTGACCTATGTACAAATGACAAAATCCTTTTATTTTCTGCTGGCCGTACAACTGTCCGGCTTTTTCCTCAAACTTTCTGATTAACTGCATCTTTTCATACCAGAAAAGATAGGTTTCCTTTGAAAACTTTGACTGGGAGCTGTCCTTTCCCTGTGATTTTGCCTTGTCTTCTTTTACACTAGCCATAATATCTGTTAAATTCGTCTTTCCGGATTTATTTAAGTATGCTAAATTAAATAAATTCGTTCAAATAACAATAAATATTAATTTTCCTTAGCCCGGAACAAACAGCCATGTACTTAAGTGCCATTCAGGTTTTAAACTTCAAGAATTATGACGAATGTTCCCTCAGTTTTTCCCCGGCTCTCAACATTTTTGCCGGGCCCAACGGCAGTGGAAAAACCAACCTGCTCGATGCTATCTATTTTCTATGTCTGACCAAAAGTGCTTTCCATTCCAACGACAGCCTTCTGATCCGTCATAAGGAAGACTTTTTGGTTGTAACCGGTCAGTTTATTAAGAATTCAAAAACTGTATCTGTCCAGGCAGGCCTGAAAAAAGGACAAAAAAAGGTATTCCAGCGGGACCGGAAGCCCTATCCCAAAATCAGTGAGCATATCGGCATGTTTCCGGTTGTTATTATCACCCCCTACGATACCGATCTGATAAGGGAAGGCAGCGAAGAGCGAAGAAAGTTTTTTGATTCTATCCTTAGTCAGACCGATACAGAATATCTCTCTGATCTTCTTGCCTACAACAAAGTGCTTAAGCAGCGTAACGCCCTCCTGAAGCTGTTTGCTGAAAATGGCCAGCAGGACCTTGACCTGCTTTCGGGATATGATTATCAGTTAATCCATTACGGAAAAAAGCTTTATGCTAAAAGAAAGAATCTGATGGATGCTTTTGCACCCGTATTTCAGCAACACTATACCAATATATCCGATAATCAGGAGCAGGTAACTCTTTCATATGAATCAGAGCTGGAAAAAGAGGATTTTGAATCGGAATTTGTACGAAACAGAAAAAAAGATCTTTTGCTTCAACGTACTACAAAGGGGAGCCACAAAGATGATTTTCTTTTCTCCATTGAAGGGCATCCTCTGAAAACCACGGGCTCCCAGGGACAGCAGAAATCATTTGTCATCGCACTCAAACTGGCTCAGTTTGAATATATCCAACATTGCCTCCGCCAAAAACCCATACTGCTCCTGGATGATATATTTGACAAGCTGGATCAGAACCGTATACAAAAGCTGCTGACCATGATTTCGGAAGAAGTCTTCGGTCAGGTTTTTATTACTGAAGCAGGACAAGACAGGGTGGAAAAATACCTGCATACTATTGGCGGAGAAATTCGTACTTTTACAATTAAAGAGGGAAACGTCACAAGCCCCCTCTAAACCGGTCTGCATACCATGAATTTCAAGAAAAAACTGACTGATGCCCAAAGGCGCTCTGAGGCCGCCCCTCTGTCGGAGTGTATAGAAGAGCTACTTAATGTATATCGGCTGAAATCCAGATACAATCAGGTTAACCTTATTGCATCCTGGCAGAAAATTATGGGCAATACAATAGCTGTACGTACTGACAAAATTTATTTCAGGGAGGACAAGCTCTATGTCAAACTGAACTCTGCTCCCTTAAAGCACCAGCTTAGCACTGCAAGTACAAAAGTTGTGGAATTAATCAATAAAGAATACGGTGAAAACTTCGTTTCCGAAGTTATCTTTCTGTGATCAATGCCTGCTGAAGCCTGAGGCATTCGAAACTCCCGACATATATATATCACCATCAAAATTACAGACAGGTAAGCTGCCGCTCAGGCAGAAAAAACAACAGAGTTCGCTATATACTACATAAAATATCTTAACCAAAGATATACTATCTGCTACAGCACGGAAATAAAAAAGGGAGGCAAGCCTCCCTTTCTGGTATACCAATCCTATAAAGCTTTAAAGTGACCTTAGTTCCATAATTGAACTGTCTTTCGCCTCAAGCTTAGATTCACCTGTCAGATAAATATCAACATTGCGCGCTGCTTCTCTTCCTTCCGAGATAGCCCATACAACAAGAGACTGCCCTCTGCGCATATCTCCGGCAGAAAACACCTTGGCAACTGAGGTCTGATATTTTTCATTACACTTCACATTGCCTCTTTCATCATACTCCACGCCAAGCTCGTTAAGCATTCCGGCATGCTGGGGATGAAGAAATCCTATGGCAAGAAATGCAAGGTCACATGGCACAACCTTTTCTGTTCCGGGAAGCTCCTGATACTTCGGCATTTTTCCCGGTTCCGGGGCCGTCCAGCCCATTTCTGCAACTTTTACTCCGGTCAGATTGCCCTCTGCATCACCTACAAACTCTTTTGTAAACAAAGCCCACTGACGGTTACATCCTTCATCATGCGAAGTAGATGTTCTGAGTATTGTCGGCCAGTTTGGCCAGGGCATATCGGCAGTTCTCTCCGCAGGCGGCTTAGGCAGAAGCTCAACCTGAGTAACTGATTTAGCGCCATGTCTGTTGGATGTTCCCACACAGTCAGCACCAGTATCACCACCACCTATTACCAATACATGCTTGTCGGTCGCCAGAATCTCTTCTGTATGAATCTGCTTTCCGGCTACCCTTCTGTTCTGTTGAGTCAGGAAGTCCATAGCAAAATGAACCCCTTTCAGGCTTCTGCCCGGAATAGGCACATCTCTCGGAATAGTTGAACCACCACAAAGCACAATCGCATCAAAGTCATTAAGCAATTCCTTCACCTTAACATTGTCTCCGACATTTGCATTGGTTCTGAATGTAATACCTTCTTCTTCCATCAGCTTCACTCTGCGCTCAATAACCCATTTTTCAAGTTTGAAATCCGGAATGCCGTATCGCAAAAGTCCGCCGATTTCATCAGCGCGTTCAAATACGGTAACCGAATGCCCGGCCTGGTTAAGCTGGGCTGCGGCCGCAAGTCCGGAAGGTCCGGAGCCTACCACAGCTACTTTTTTACCTGTTCTTTTAGATGGTATTCTCGGTTTGATAATACCTTTCTGAAAGGCCACCTCTATAATTGTCTTTTCAATCTCTTCAATTGTTACCGGAGGCTTGTTGATACCAAGTACACAGGATGCCTCACAGGGTGCGGGACATATCCGCCCGGTAAACTCCGGGAAATTATTGGTGGACAACAATATACGAGCAGCATCCTCCCACTGTTTCTCATACACTGCATCGTTAAACTCAGGAATAATATTACCCAGTGGACATCCATTATGACAGAATGGTACCCCACAGTCCATACATCTGGCAGCCTGAGTATTTATACTCTCTTCGGAAGACAGCTCGATGAACTCATTATAATGTTTTACCCTTTCCTTGGCATCCTGCTTGGATGGCAGGGACCTTTCAAATTCGAGAAAGCCTGTTGGTTTACCCATGAATCAATACCTCCTTGTTGTCCGTTGAACCTTGCGTCTGTTGTTTTCTTTTTTCCAGTACAGCTTTGTAGTCTGTCGGCATTACCTTTACAAACTTCCGGCTGAAGCTATCCCAATCTTTCAGGATTCTCTCAGCCACATCACTGCCGGTATATTTAAAGTGATTTTTGATCAGTGTTTTAAGGGTTTCATAATCCTCGTTTTCCATTGGATCAAACTGGACCATACCCATATTAACCCTGGACTTAAATGTATCCTTCTCATCCAACACGTAGGCAATACCTCCGCTCATGCCGGCAGCAAAGTTTCTTCCGGTTTCACCCAGAATAACAGCAACACCGCCTGTCATATATTCACAGCCATGGTCACCGATGCCTTCTACTACTGCCTTGGCTCCGGAGTTCCGCACACAGAAACGCTCACCGGCCTGTCCTCTGATATAGGCTTCTCCCGATGTCGCTCCATAGAACGCTACATTGCCGCAGATTATATTTTCACTCGGTACAAATTTTGCCTTTGCATCAGGATACACAATCAGCTTACCACCGGAAAGCCCTTTACCAAAATAATCATTGGCTTCTCCTTCAAGCTCAAACTTGATACCACGGGCTCCGAACGCTCCGAAGCTTTGTCCCGCAGATCCGAGGAATTTGAAGTGAATGGTTCCGTCCGGCAGTCCCTGCCCCTTATATCTCTTCGATACTTCGTAAGAAAGCATGGTTCCGGTAGAGCGGTCTTCATTGTTGATGCTAAACGATCCGCTCACTTCTTTTCCGTTTTCCAGCGCTTCCTTCGCATGCTCGATCAGCGTAAGATCAAGAATCGCATCTATGCCATGATCCTGTTCTTCTGTCTGGTAGATACCCACGCCTTCGGCGGCATATTCCTTATGCAAAATAGCGGACAGATCCACACTCTGATGCTTCCAGTGCTTAAGATCATCTCTCAGTTGGAGACGATCAACCTGACCTACCATCTCATTGACTGTTCTGTAGCCCAGCTCAGCCATAATTTCTCTAAGCTCTGTAGCAAGGAAGGTAAACAGGTTAACAACATGCTCCGGTTTGCCGGAGAACAATGCTCTTAAATCCTTGTTCTGCGTGGCAACCCCTACCGGACAGGTATTGAGATGACATTTACGCATCATGATACAACCTGTCGTAACAAGAGCTGCTGTAGCCACTCCCCACTCTTCTGCTCCGAGAAGTGCAGCAATCGCAAGATCACGGCCGGTCTTCATCTGTCCGTCGGCCTGTACCACGATACGGCTTCTGAGATTGTTACGAACCAGTGTCTGATGCGTCTCCGCCAGACCAAGTTCCCACGGTAAACCGGCATGACGGATGGAACTGATCGGAGATGCTCCTGTTCCGCCATCGTATCCTGCTATAAGAACAACATCTGCATGCGCTTTTGACACACCGGCAGCAATTGTACCAACTCCCGCTTCCGAAACCAGCTTCACGTTGATTCTGGCAGCCGGATTAGAGTTTTTAAGATCATAAATCAATTGGGCAAGATCCTCAATTGAGTAAATATCGTGATGTGGCGGCGGAGAAATCAGACCTACACCCGGCGTCGAATGACGTACACGGCCGATCCAGTCATCTACTTTATCTCCGGGCAGCTGACCACCCTCTCCGGGTTTCGCTCCCTGCGCCAGTTTAATCTGTAATTCATCGGCATTGGCCAGGTAATAGCTGGTTACACCGAAACGACCTGAAGCCACCTGCTTGATTGCTGATCGTTCCCAGTCTCCGTTTGGCTTCTTCTCAAAGCGAATCTCATCTTCTCCCCCTTCACCGGAGTTACTCTTTCCGCCAATACGGTTCATAGCAATTGCCAGCGTAGTATGCGCCTCAAAAGAAATGGAACCGAAAGACATGGCACCGGTAGCAAAACGCTTGAAGATGCTTTCTATTGATTCTACTTCTTCCAGCGGCACAGGCTCAACATCGGTCCTGAATCTGAGAAGGCTGCGAAGCGTAGCAGCACGCTCACTCTGATCATTAATAAGTTTTGCGTACTTTTTATAAACCTGATAGTCTCCGGTTCTTGTAGAATGCTGCAACAGGTGAATCGTCTGAGGATTGAATAAATGAAATTCCCCGCGACGCTTCCACTGATACACGCCACCTACTTCCAGTTTCTGATTAGGGATCAGCTTGGTCGGAAACGCATTCCGATGCTTAAGCAATGCTTCTTTGGCGATTCCGTCAAGTGACAACCCTCCGATTCTGGATACGGTTCTTGTAAAATATTTATCTATAACGTCTTTGCGTATACCAAGGGCTTCGAAAATCTGAGCTCCCTGATAAGACTGAAGTGTTGAAATTCCCATTTTAGAGAATACTTTCAACAATCCGTCATTAATCGCTTTTATAAAGTTCTTAAACAACTTTTCATCAGGCACATCGGCTTTAATGAATCCTTTGCGCTTCTGATCCACAATGGTCTCAAACGCAAGGTATGGATTGACTGCAGATGCTCCGAAACTGATCAGCGTAGCGAAGTGGTGTACTTCCCATACATCTCCTGCTTCTACAACAATCCCAACCTTACCTCTCAGACCTTTTCTCATCAGGTGATGATGAACGGCTGAAGTGGCAAGCAATGATGGAATCGGGGCATGGCTACTGTCAATGCTTCTGTCTGAAAGCAATATAATCGAGAAGCCATCCTCAACGGCATCTGCCGCATAGTTACAGATTCTGTTGAGCGCTTTCTCAAGTGTACCGGGCGTATCATCCGATTTGAAGAAAATATTGATTGTCTTGGTCTGGAAATAATCCTGGTCAAGATGTCTCAGCTTCTCAAGATCCTTATTGGTCAGTACCGGCTGATTCAGCTCTACCTGTCTGCAATGCATCGGAGATTCCTCCAGCAGGTTCAGCGAACCACCCACATAAGAAACAAGTGACATTACCAGACGCTCTCTGATCGGATCGATCGGCGGGTTGGTAACCTGCGCAAATAATTGCTTGAAATAGCTGGAGAGATGCTGTGTCTGATCAGACAGAATGGCAAGCGGAGCATCAGTTCCCATTGAACCAAGCGGCTCTTTGCCATGCTCAGCCATTTCGTTAAGAATCTTTCTGACGTCTTCTACACTATACCCAAATGCAAGCTGCTTTTTAAGAAGAGTCTTTTCATCCGGTTGTGTATAGGCAATCTGAGGTTCAGACACCTCTGACAGCTTGATTTTATTTTTCAGCCACTCACCATAAGGCCGGGCAGTACATATTCCTTCTTTTAGCTCCTCATCACTGATAATTCTTCCCTCTTCCATGTTTACAACAAACATTCTGCCTGGCTGCAAACGTCCCTTACTCACCACTTTGGACTGGTCAATCTCCAGCACTCCGGCTTCGGAAGCCATAATTACCTTATGATCTTCGGTTACACAGTAACGGGAAGGTCTTAACCCGTTTCTGTCAAGAGTCGCTCCCACAATCTTTCCATCTGTAAAACAAATAGAAGCAGGACCGTCCCACGGCTCCATGAGCGTAGCATGATACTCATAAAACTCGCGTTTGTAAGCGGGCATGTGCTCATTGCCATCCCATGCTTCGGGAACAAGCATCATCATTACATGAGGCAGGGACCTTCCGGAGAGTGCAAGGAGCTCAACAACATTGTCCAGGTTGGCTGAATCCGAGTTGCTCAGGTCACAGATCGGAGTGATCATATCAAGCTCTTCTCTGGTAAAGTATTTTGAGGAGAATCCCGCCTCCTGGGCTTTCATCCAGTTAACGTTACCTTTAACAGTATTAATCTCACCGTTGTGAGCGATATATCTGAATGGCTGAGCCAGCCTGAATGACGGGAATGTATTGGTTGAAAAACGTGAATGCACAAGAGCAAGAGCCGAAACAACTTCCTTCTTCTGCAAATCGGGGAAATACGGCCGTACCTGACGGGTAGTCAGCTGACCTTTATAAATAACAGTCTTATATGAAAGAGAGGCGATATGAAATGCATCTTTTATCTGAGGTACCTGCAAACGAAGAGACTCATGTACAAGCCTGGTTGTGTAATTTCTCAGAACAAACAGCTTTCTCTCAAAATCATCCGGGCTTTCGATGGATTCCGGCTTCCGGATAAATACCTGCTCCATGTATGGCTCAACAGCCAGAGCGCTCGGCCCGATCATGCTGTTGTCTACCGGCAGCTTCCGATAACCAAGAAGAGACATTCCCAGCTTCTCAATGTTTCTGTTGAATATCTCTTTACAGTCTTCTCTTAGTTTCTCATCCTGCGGGAAAAACACTACTCCTACGCCATAATCTCCGAAAGCGGGCAATTTAATACCGATCTTGACACATTCGTCCACAAAAAACTCGTGGGGAACCTGAATAAGAATTCCGGCACCATCACCTGTATTACTTTCGCAACCACATGCTCCGCGATGCTCCATTCTGGCAAGCATAGACAGGGCGTCGGCAACAATATCGTGTGATTTTCTACCTTTAATATTGGCCACAAAACCAATACCGCATGAGTCATGCTCAAAGCTCGGATCATATAGTCCGGTAGTGTTTCTATCTGCCATTCAGTTATGTTTAAATTGTGAGATTCTTTTACCGATTAAAACCCAACGTGAACCATTTTTCAATAGTTCAGGACTGTTATCATCTTTCGTTTGCCCTCACCAGACAAACAAAAAGACATCAAATCATGAACTAAAAGTTTGATTTTTTAAAGACACGCGTCTACAAATTTACAGTTTAAAATTTTAAAAAAGAATTTTTTAAAGCCCGTATTTATTACATCAATTCAATATTTCTTTAAATAGTGCTAAAAAAAATTTAAATCGAAATATTTAACAAGGCTGAATTAATGAAATTTAGCAAAAAAATACCAGAAATCCGAACAGAGTAAGCCAACTATGATTATGGAAAGGAAAACGAAAAAATACAGGATCACTGATCCGGAAAACCACCATCAAAATTGCAATATTTTGATAATGAATAAAAATTAATATAATTTCCGGATCAGCTTGCCTACTGAAGTTCAGCCAAAATAGTAAAGATTTTTCATCATATATAGACTTCCAGCAAAGAAGCTCCGGATGCCGGCTTAAGTGTTACCTGCTTAATTGCTGCCGGAAGCAGTACGGACTCTCCTTTTAATACCTGAGTTTCTCCATCTCCGTAAACAAGAGAAAAACTGCCTTCAAAACATATGTACAAAACGAAGGAATCAATGGCTGTATAATCTCTTTCCAGCGTCCTGTCCAGAATAATCTTGTTTGTTGTAAAATAATCACAGGCTACCAGCTTAACCGGCTTTCCCGGTTCATCGGTATATAACGACTTGTACTCCGGATATGATTTAAAGTCCAGCACATCCAGCGCTTCTTCGACATGCAGCTCTCTTTTTTTACCCTGATCGTCCACACGATCGAAATCATAGATTCTGTACGTAATATCTGAAGTCTGCTGTATTTCAGCAATACAAATCCCCTTGCCTATGGTATGCACCCTTCCGGCAGGTATAAAAAACACATCTCCGGCCGCTACAGATTCCTGGTTCAGAATTTCTTCCAGTCTGCCTGCTGTAAAATACTCAAGATATTCTTCGCGTGACAAATCTCTGTTAAATCCGGCTATCAGTCTGGCATTGTCGTCTGCCTGAAAAATATACCACATTTCTGTTTTTCCCAGAGAGTTATGCCGTACTCTGGCCTGCTCATCATTCGGATGCACCTGTATGGACAAATCTTCATTGGCATCAAGAAACTTTATAAGCAAAGGAAACTCATTCCCGCTCGTCCGGTACACTTTTTCACCGATAAGCATATCTTTATATTCACTAATGAGCTCCGGAAGGCTTTTACCTTTCAGAGGACCATTGGCAACAATGGACTCATTGCCTTTTACTCCCGAAATCTCCCAGCTCTCCCCGCAATTGGGAAGCGGCTCAAAATTTTTATTCAACAGTGACTTTAACTTCCTGCCTCCCCATATTTTGTCTTTATAGATCGGATTAAACTTAAGTGGATATAAAGCTGTACTCATAATGCTGCACTAAAAAAGTATTTTACGATTAATCAAAATGCGTCCTCAAAATGTTCTACTTCTTTTCCGGTTATCGCCACAATATCAAATCGGATATCCGATTTCCAGTTTATCTGTGCGATAAAAGCTTCAGCTGTATCAAGTACTTTTTTCCTCTTCGCAGATCTGACTGATTCCTCCGGATAGCCGAAAGCCGAACATGAACGAAATTTTACTTCTACAAAGATGAGGATATTATCTTTTTTTACAATAAGATCAATTTCTCCATGTCCATAGCGATAGTTTTTTTCTATCAGCTCATACTTCTTTTCCGTAAGAAACCGCGCCGCAATAACTTCTCCTTCTTTCCCCAGTGATTGCCTGTCCGCCATAAAAGAAAAATCGTTGTTATGGAAAAAGTGTTTAATTTTGCCCGGAATATTAAGGATATTCCTGTAGTGATGCAAATTAAAAACAAAAACGTAGTATTCTCAAATACAGGCCTGATCGATTATAAAGACTCATGGGACCTTCAGACGCTCCTGTTTAACCGGATCATTGAGAAAAAGATCGCCAACAGGAGTCTGGATCCGGACAAGACAGAGCCTGTCGAAAACTATCTGTTATTCTGTCAGCATCCTCATGTATATACGCTCGGGAAAAGCGGCAAGGCAGATAATCTGCTAATCTCCGGGGAATATCTCCAGGCAAAAGGGGCCACTTATTATGAAATCAACCGGGGCGGAGATATTACCTATCACGGACCAGGGCAGATTACGGCATATCCTATTCTTGATCTGGACAACTTCTTTACGGACATCCATAAATACCTGCGCTTGCTGGAAGAAGCCGTCATTCGTACTATTGCAGAGTATGGTATCACCGGTGGCCGTATTGATGGGCTTACCGGAGTCTGGGTTGATTATGAGAATCCTTCCGGCGCCAGAAAGATCTGCGCCATGGGTGTAAAAACCAGCCGCTGGGTTACCATGCACGGACTTGGCTTCAATGTCAATACAGATTTGAGCTATTTTGGCCATATCGTACCCTGCGGTATACAGGACAAAGCCGTGACTTCACTTGCCGGAGAACTGGGTCGGGAGATAGATATGGAAGAAGTTGAAAATAAACTATTACTGCATCTGACAGAGCTTTTTGAAATGCAGCTCATCAGAAAAGATTTACAGCAACTGATACAATGAAAAAAGATATTGAATTTCCGCAGGTTGAAGGTGTATTTGTCATCATCGCCAAAGAAACCAACGAGCTTAACGAAACCGGCTGGTATGTACACCTGATCAACCGAAACCCGTATCCTCTGGAAAATGTATTTGTAACTTCCAAAGGATACGGCACACTGAATGATGAAAAACAGGAAACGTCCATTCTTCGTCATCACTTTCCCCAGATTCATGAGCAATCAACCGTCCTCATTGAACCTATAGACACCTCGGTTTTTCATCTCAACAATCAGTACTGGGTCAGCTACTATGCCAAAGGACAACTATTTGACAAAAAATATATTTTTCTTCCCGACTCTATTATTGAAGAAAACCTGACAACCATACCGGAGTTTGAAAGCCCGGTGGTGCTGCACAGCTGATACATATTCTTACATTTCGGGAGCAGAAGACCGGATTTTGTCGGAAGACCGATGCGAAAACTGTCTTCCTTTTTCTACCTTTGCAAATCTGGCTTTCTGCTATTCAGTATTGCCAGTAGCATGTTTTTCTATAAACAGACAAAAATAACGTGGCAAATATTGTAGCAATAGTAGGGCGCCCCAATGTGGGCAAATCTACCCTTTTTAACAGACTGGTAGGCCAGCGGTCAGCGATCATGGATAATGTGAGCGGGGTGACCAGAGATCGTCATTATGGTCATTCGGAGTGGAGTGGTAAGTTTTTCACAGTTGTTGATACCGGCGGTTATGTTACCGGGTCTGACGATATCTTTGAAGAAGCGATCAGAGACCAGGTCAGACTGGCGGTTGAAGAAGCCAGTGTGGTACTTTTTGTGGTGGATATCGATGCAGGCCTGACCGGTCTGGACGAAGAGTTTGCCAATGTCCTTCGCAGATCACCCAAGCCGGTGATTATAGTAGCCAACAAAGCAGACAACACAAACAGGATTCACCTGACCGGAGATTTTTACCGGCTCGGATTTGACACTATATATCCGATCAGTGCAAGCAGTGGCTCAGGTACGGGCGATTTGCTTGATAAAGTAATTGAGTTTTTTCCGGACAGTGGCATTGAAGAACCCGATGCAGGAGTTCCAAAGATCGCTGTTTTGGGCCGCCCCAACGTGGGGAAATCATCTTTTATCAATGTGCTTCTGGGCGAAGAAAGAAGCATCGTAACGGATATGGCGGGCACAACCCGTGATGCGATCAACGCTCGTTATAAGGCATACGGTAAGGAGTTTATCCTGGTAGATACAGCCGGAATCCGAAAAAAAGCCCGTGTGCACGAGAAAATTGAGTTTTATTCGGTTATGAGAAGCATCAAGGCGCTGGAAGAAGCGGATGTGTGTATCGTAATGCTGGATGCCGCTCTCGGACTTGAAGCCCAGGATATAAATATTATATCACTTGCTCACCGAAGACGTAAAGGGATTGTCCTGCTGGTTAATAAATGGGATCTGATCGAAAAAGACAATAAGACGCATAAGCAGTTTGTCGATGAAATAAAGGCTAAGCTCGGCCCTATGGGTTATATTCCTTTACTCTTTATTTCCGTTGTAAAAAAGCAACGAATCTTCCAGGCGATCGAAAAAGCAATTGAAGTCGATGAGGATCGCCGGAAAAAAGTTTCTACCTCCGCTCTCAATGATGTTTTATTGCCTGTTATTGAGAAAACTCCGCCACCGGCTCTGAAGGGAAAATATATAAAGATCAAATATATTACACAATTACCTACGCATACACCTACGTTCGCTTTCTTCTGCAATTTACCCCAATATATAAAAGAGCCTTATGAGCGTTTCCTCGAAAATAAAATAAGAGAAAACTTTGGTTTTGAGGGAGTTCCCATAAATCTTGTTTTCAGACAAAAATAGACCATCCGTATTTTGCATTTAAAACTTCAAATTAATAGTTGAATAATACCAAAACAGCAGACTTTATCATGAAATATCTTCAATTAATCATACTTCTGACATTTTTTGCCCTTTCGTCAGGCTGTAAAGAGAAAAGCTCCTGGGAAAAAGCCGGGGATGCAACAAAAGAGTCTTCTCAGGAAATAAAAAAAGAATCAAAGAAAGCAGGGAAAAAACTAAAGGAACTCTTATAAGTAGGTAGATAGCAGCCGGGATAAAGAAATCGCCGATTTGCAGGAAACACGTCAAGTCACTTGGAATAATTACATTTTAGACTGTTCAGAAAAAAAGTGAAATCACATTGGATTGTTGGAATATAATTATATTTGTATCCTAGTTAACATCTAAAACACTATAACTATGAAAAAAGTATTTGCCCTTATGTTTGCAGCAAGTATGTTTGTATTTGCTTCTTGTGAAAAACCTGCTGAACAGGCTGACTCTTCAGCTGCTGATTCTGCGGTAATTGAAGAGCCTGTTGCTCCGGTAGAAGAAGAGGATGCTACAGAAACTGATTCAATTGTTGAAGAGCCTGTTGCTGATGACAGTTTGGCAAACTAATATTCCAAAGCAATCCATGAAAAGAATATTAGCTGTATTTGCTGTAACGGTTACTTTGCTGGCAACATCCTGCGGAAATAATGCAGAACAGACAGTTTCTGAAATTGCTGCTGATTCTGCAATTGCTCCGGCAGATGCCACCGCTGAAGAGACAACAACCGACACAACAATTGCAATCGAATCCGATTCTGTTATTGTTGAGGACAGTATCTCTGCAAACTAGACTACCAGGTTGAAAAAAAATTAAAAAGGGCTTTGCTTAACCGTGAAGCTCTTTTTACTTTTAAACAAGATGAGTAGTCAAAAGCTTCGTTTCTTCCTTTCCAGATATATCCCCCCGCAGGCTGTTGATTACTGTGTCCAATTGTGGGAGGAGAAAAATTTCGATCTTACCATCACCCCCAAAAGAGCTTCCAAGCTGGGGGATTACTCGTATAACCCCAAAACCAGACGCCACAAAATAACCGTCAACGGAGATCTGAACGCTTATTCTTTTCTGATTACCTATATCCATGAGATTGCACATTACCGGACCTATTTGCACTATGGATTTAATGTAAAACCTCATGGTCATGAGTGGAAGAATCAGTTTGTCCGTCTGATGCAGCCTATGCTCTCTCCGGAGATTTTCCCATCTGGCCTGCTCCCTGTATTATACAATTATTTTAATAACCCTAAAGCATCCTCCTGCTCCGACATTCAGCTTCTGAAAGCCCTCCGAAATCAGGATAATCCGGAAAAGATTACGTTTCTGGGAGAATTACCCACAGGAGCATATTTTCAGTTCAACAATCGCATATTTGTCAAGGAAAGTAAAAAACGAACCAGGATTCTCTGTTCGGAACCTGCCAGCGGAAAAAAATTTCTTATATCCGAAGCTGCTACAGTAGAGACCATTGACCAGAAATAATTGTGCTTACTAAAAGAATCAGAATCCGATTCTTTTAGTAATCCTGTCATTTACATACCTGCAAAAAACAATCGGTTTCATCGTTCTCCAGGCAGGAATATCCAGGTTACCACCCCAGCTGATATAACTGTCAATATTGTACTTTTTCCACTCCTCGCACACAAAATCCCTGAAATTGACAGCGGCTATCCAGCCATCCTCTATGTCCTCATACCATTCTTCATAGTAACAGTCGTCCGCACCATGAAAGTTAAATATGTTTTCGCCGATCAGTATGAATTTATTAATACCTGTAGCGATTATGTAATCCAGGATATTCCGTTTCAGATGCATGATATCATTATGAAGCGTATCATTCCACTCCCCCAGCATCTCGATTACCGCATATCCCTCAGAGTAATCCGCATATAATATTTTGATATATAATGTTTCGGAACCTATATAATCCCACATTGGGTGGATATAGTAACCATAAATCGCATTGGTATACTCAGAGATAGTATACCGGGCATTGTACAATGGTGAGCGGGCATCTTCCGATGCGACATAATATTTTTCCCAATTATAATATGGTTCTATTTCATGCATGATCTCTGTACCAGTCTATAGCTTTTCGAACGTTCCGGTGCGTCATCAGCAATTTTTCAGCTTCCGGATCCGATATTCCAAGCTGGTCAACCAGGATCCTGATCCCTCTCCGAAACAGTTTATTATTGTTTAATTGCATATCAACCATATTGTTTCCCTCCACTTTGCCCAGGCGGATCATTAGCGAGGTCGATATCATATTAAGCGCAAGCTTTTGGGCGGTACCAGCCTTCATACGGGTACTGCCGGACACAAATTCAGGCCCCACTATAATTTCTATGGGAAAATCAGCAAGCGACGCAAGCCTCGTATCACGATTGCAGGTAATACAGCCTGTCCTGATACCATTCTGCCTGCATTGCTCAATAGCCCCGACAACATAGGGAGTAGAGCCTGATGCTGCAATTCCCAGCACAAAGTCTTTATCAGACAGATTATAAGCCTGCAAATCCTCCCAGCCCCGCATATAGTCATCTTCCACAGACTCAACAGCCATTCGTAAGGCTTTGTCGCCACCGGCAATAATCCCCACAATAATATCGTCGGCAATTCCATAGGTTGGCGGACATTCAGACGCATCCACCACACCAAGACGCCCGCTGGTACCTGCTCCGATATAAAAGAGCCTTCCACCCGCCTTTAATTTTCCTTCCAGAACTTCTACCACCCGCTCAATCTGGGGGATCGCTTTCTCTACAGCCTGGGGCACCGTTTTGTCTTCTCTGTTAATATTCAGCAGAAGCTCACTGACAGACATCTGTTCCAGATTGTCATAACCGGAGGAGGATTCAGTCTCTATACCCATTATTATTTTATAGAATGAAAGTCTGTGAGCGCATTAATAGGGTCCTGAATAACCTGACCGAGTTCAAATCCCATATTCCCGGCCAGCTTCTGCAAATGAGGGAGACACAAATAGGCTACCGATCCTACAAACGCGATTTTTTCATCCCTCCATCCTGAGTAACGGGCAACGTTTTCTTCAATAAACGCCCGAAAGCTCCTGGAAATAAGATTGCTCATGTACTCATCCTGCTGATGTTCGAGTATAAAAGACATAAACGAAGCCAGGTAGCGGTTGGGCATCGGTTTTTTATATATCTTATCCAGAATATCAGCTGTCCGGTCTTTATAGGTTTCCTCAAATCGCTCTTTCAGATGACCGGGCAGCTTATTGCGCAGATAATCGGTAATCAGAAGCTTGCCCTTATATCCTCCGCTGCCTTCATCGCCAAGATATAATCCCAGAGATGTCACATTCTCTATAATATTCCTGCCATCATAATAACAGGAATTTGAACCTGTACCGGCAATACAGGCAATACCTGAGGTATGCCCCAGCAATGCCCTAGCTGCTGCCATAAGATCATGATCTACCTCTATTGAGGCATGTCTGAAGACAAAATGTAACGGAATATAGACATCACGTTTTCGGTCTTCGTTGCCCAGACCCGCTCCATAAAAAAACACGGAAGATACGGAAGAGGGATCTCCGATCAGAGGTACCAGCTCCTTTCGAAGCGTTTCCTCAATTTCTGCCTGGCTAAGATAATAAGGATTTATGCCACTTGTTTTCACCGTCTTTACTTTTGAGGTCTCCCAAAATCTCCAGGTCGTTTTGGTAGATCCGCTATCGGCAAGTACTATCATGCTATTAAAATTCCTTTATTTTGGTGATAACAAAAAATCATCGTAGAATGCCCACTACATTAAACTTGTCAAAAACATTTTCAGTATGGGGAGCGTCAGCCATCTCTGCAGTAAGATCCTGTCCTGCCCAATGTTCGTAATGCTTTCCACCTCTCCACAGACGGCTCCGGTTGAGCTCATATATTTTCCCTTTATAGGCACACCATATCTCCTCTTTGTCTACACCATTGCGCAATGCAAGCTGAGAACGCGTATAAACAGGCAGGGGTTCATTACTATTTTCCATGCTGCTGAACTACCATTGTATTGGCAAAGCGGTCTCCCAGCCGTTGATTATTATCACTGGTATATAGCTGATACAGCTCAATAAGGATCAGAAGCAGCGTTATCCCGCCGACCGTATAGGCTATCCATAATCCGAGCAGATTAGGCAGAAATACAAAGTTGCGCTTGATTCCGTCAAGATAAGACACGGGTGTTTCTTCCTTGTGCAATACCTTGAGACCGACAATTTTCTTACCGACTGACTGATATCCTAATCCTTTCAGGCTGTCTCTGAAAAACAGATACGACAACGCAATGATCTCACCAACTCCGCTCAAGCCAAACAAACCAAACACGACACCAAGTACAAGCGCAATCACTGCATATACCAGAAGATCAATTACCCCGGCTGTAATTCGTTGTGCCGGAGTAGCAATCGTATGATTATCAATCACGGAGATATTTTCAAAATTTACCATTTGTGTATTTATTCAATTGTTAGCTTAATTTTGCCTGAGTCAGAATCCAGCGGTTGGGAATATCTCCGTTCACCGCATCCGAATAATCTTTGTAGCTGCAAGGTATCAGAGCACTCCCCTGCTGTCCTCCGGATGCAGAGGAGTAGGTCACTTCCATCCACCATTTATCAGTCAGCGTATCTTTATAGAAGCACAGCTTATGAGGATGTTCTTTCATGTCCACTATATATTTGGTAAAACGCAGATCGGTAATGTCAATTTCAGCATTCCGATGGTAATAACCCTCAACAAAATACCAGATCATGGTCGACACCACAAAAGCGGTCTGCTGCCTGTCATCACACTGAGGATTATACTCATAAATTCCCAGAGAAGCCATTTTAGAGCTTATGCCGGCATACCAGCACAACCGGCAAGCCTCTTCTGCAGTCAGTCCGAACGGAACAGCATTGGCATTTCCGGGTGCATCTGACATCTTTACGGCGCTCAGATCAAAGGAAAGCATATCTGCATTTCTGATCACAGGCTCACATTCTGTAAGGTCATCCTTTACATGACCAAGCCGGCATACCTCGAAATAAAGCTTTTCCAGCGCATTGATTTTTTCCTGCTCAACCAAAAAGCTCTGAAAGGCAAGATGACTGTAATGAAAAAGAAAATTGGGCTTATGGGTCAGAATACGCTCCAGATGTGATGCGGATTCTTCTCCGAAATGTTCCATATCGATCCGGGAGTCAACTGCCACCAGCGATATGGCCCTGTCCAGAGACTCAAAGGCCATATACTGACCAATATCAAGATCGTGAGAACCACCAACAATAACCGGTACAATATTTAATTCCATAAGTCCCTGACAGACTTCTTTAAGGCGAAGCAGCGTATCTTCGTATGTTGCCCCGGACCGGAGATTTCCGAGATCTGCAATACGGTACAAACCACTTCCTTTCTTTAGCTTATATAAAACACTTCGTACTGCATCCGGCCCTTCTTCCACAGGCTGATTAGTTAACGTCCCTCTGCTTTCAGGAACACCCACGATGGCAATATCAATGTTTTCCAGAGCAGGAAACGATTCATGAAAAATCCGGATATTGGACTGCCACTCAGCTGCCGAAGGATTGACTGATAAGACACTATCTGAAACGGGATCGAAGAATATGGCAAGATTCATACATAAAGCTACTAGCTTTTATGTTAAGTAACAAAACAGAACCATGATAAAAAAGCAATGAAAAAACGAACACATTGTTATATAAACTTCTCTTTTCCGAAAAACATGATACCAACTATTTCGTACTTCTCTTTCACAACATGGTTATATGATGTCATCTGAAAACAACCAATCTTCTTTCTCTAAATATATTGCACTGGGAGATTCCCTCACCGCGGGATATGCGGACGGAGCTCTTTCGCTGGAAGGTCAGCATTTCTGCTATCCAAACCTGATCGCCAGCCAACTCGGTCATCCGGCTATCTTCCGCCAGCCTCTTGTCAAAGATATTGCCGGAATCGGCTTCAACGGAACAGAACCCCGTTCAAGACTTGTTCCCCTCTGGAAGCATGACTGCAAAGGTATGGTTTGCCTCCAACCTTCTCCGGGGCCAGTCCCCGATCCCGACAATCTGAATTACATTGGTCATCTCGGACCATACCATAATCTGGGGATTCCCGGAGCCAGATCGTTCCACTTACTGATCCCGGGTTATGGTAGTGAAACGGGCAATCCATATTTTCGCAGATTTGCCACATCTACGGAAGCATCTGTGCTACAAGATGCTACAGCCATCGGGGCAGACTTCTTTTCCCTTTGGATAGGCAACAATGATGTGCTGGCTTATGGTATTGCCGCAGGGAAGAGCGACCCGGTTACTCCTGTGGACAAATTTGAGGCTTATTTACATAAAATACTGAAAAAGCTGACCGGCAAGGGAGCGCGTGGAATAATCGCAACTATTCCGGATGTGACTCAGATTCCTTTCTTCAATACTATACCAACCGGCAGCTTTCTTCCGGAAAAGCCTGAAGTTATAGACTTATTGAATAATCAGTATAAGACGGCAGGACTCAAGTTCAAACCGGGCTATAATCCTTTTGTACTACAGGAAGCCGGGAAGATCCGATTTATAGAGGAAGACGAAAAGATACTGCTGGATATTCCGTTTGATATGGTAAAATGCGAAGGGTTGGGAAGTTTCGCCCCCATACCGGACCGTTTTGTTCTGAAGACAGAAGATCTGAAACTATTAGCTTCAACTACGCTGGCTTATAATGAAATCATCCGTAGCATGGCTGCCAGATTCGACCTCGCACTGGCAGATATCAATCTGAATATCCGCTCATGGCCGGCCGGGATCGGATTTGACCAGATCCGAAACTGCATTAGCTATTTACCGGATGGTATCTTCTCACTTGACGGGATTCATCTCAGTCCTAAAGGATGCGCGGTAGTTGCAAACATCTTCATCGAAGCTCTCAATGAAAAATTCCGTTTCAATGCTCCTTTGACAGATCCTGAAAACTTCAGAGGAACCGTAGAGAAGAAAGTTTAATGCTTAACGTTTAAAAGATCACAGCGGGGAAGTTCAGGCCGGCTTCGAGAGCCTCAGCTTCCTGGCAGCAACCTTACCTGAGTAATTTCAGATAAAAAAACGGATCTTTGAATTTTTTCCTCAGATCAACATCATCAAACATCGATGAGATAAGGCTATTCAGCGCCTCATTTTTATTTGCTTTACGGACTACCAGATCAAATAGCCAGGGGTAGGCCACCAGCTTCTGAAGTTTGGTGCTTACATTTAACTCTTTCCCCAACCGGCGGTATACTTCCTGATCATAGCCCTGCATCAACGATGCTCCGAAATCAGCCTGCCTGATGCACATTTCGGCCTGTTTCGCAGCAAACATGCCACTAATCATAGCATTACTGATTCCCTCACCGGTAAAAGGATCTATCAAAGAAGCAGCATCACCGCAAAGCATGTATCGGTCTCCGGATATACGACGATGCTTTGAGCCAAGAGGCAAACCATATCCTTCTATCTTTCCCAGGGCTTCTGCCCCTTCAAAACGCTTTTTCAGATATGGATCACGGGACAATATATCAGCAAATATTTTTTTCAGATTCAGTCGCTTCCGGGAAACAACATCACTCCGCATACCTAAACCCACGTTGGCTTCATTTTCCGAAAGCGGAAAGATCCAAAGATAACCAGGCAGTACATCTTTCAGAAAATGCAGCTCAATAAAATTATCCTTGTCCATTCCGGAAACATTGCGGAAATACTGACGAATCCCGGCACTATAGTGAGCAGGCTCCATCGCTATACCGTTTTCTCTTGCAAAGCTACTGTGCGCTCCGTTACTCATTATCACCAGATCTGCACACAGAATCTTCCTGCTGTCTTTGCCATACAGGATTGCCTGCTCTTCGGTTACCTCAACCTTAGAAACCTCTGTATTTTCACGAAAATCGATACGCTTTTCTTTCTTTACCAGATCCGCCAGGAAGTTATCAAAGTCAATTCGTCTGACAGTGTATCCGGGAGCGTTGGATGTAATAGTGCTGCTCTTGAAAGGAAGGCGCAGACACTGACGATTGGGAGCAAAAAAGCTGACTCCATGTGAGCCGGTTGCAAAGCTCTTCAGAGACAGCTGGTCCGGCAGCTCCGGGTCCAGCCTCTTCAATACAGAAAGGACCTTGCCGCTTAAAGCATCACCGCAGATTTTATCTCTCGGGAAAGCTGATTTTTCCAGCAATACGGAAGATATTCCCTGACGGGCCAGAAACAATGCAGCGGTCATTCCACCTGGTCCGGCTCCTGCAATTACTACATTGCTCTTTTCCATTCTTTACAAGTACAAGTATTTCTCCAAAATGGAAATTAATGGTCTGCAAGGATATAAACAAATACCAAGGAAGAAGATCAGCTGCAAAAAATGCACAGAATGTCTTCACTGACAGACTGACTATCTCAAAAAACACTTTTTCCTTTTTCCTGCTCCAGGTGCACATTACCCGACAGGGTAAACCCGGAAGGAATAACTGTGAAATAGGTATAAAAAGTAATCCCTCCCTGCTTTTCGCAGTCTTTCTTATATAAAGTCGCTGATACCATTCCGGACACAGAGCCGGCTTCCATTACTACCCTGGTATCATTATGATGGTCCTTATATAGGGCAGGTTCTCCGTTTACATACCAGTCTGCGGGTGCATTCCACAAAACTTCATACTCCGCGTACTGATCCGGAATCGTTAATTTTACAAGAAATTCACTTCCTTCCTCGATAACTTCTGAGTTTCTTTCAAAAGACATCACGAGTTGCTGCCCATTGACTTTCTGTACTGCAAAGAAGCTCAGAAGAACTACAAAAAGTTCAACCCATTTTAAATTCAGAAATCCCGGAGAAGTTATATTAAACACTGACAGGTAAATTATATCGTCACTACAAAACAACAACTTATATTGACACAAACATACCACTCTTAAGAATCACAATAAAAAAATACAGTTACATTTTTGAAATTTTGTTGATTATTAAAAAATAAAAATATGAATAATACAATTATGCAATAACCTGGAAAAGAAAATTGTGAAAACGGCTAACTTTTAACTATAATTGTTTGTCATTTAATTAGCCAATATTATGCGTGTTGTTGGAGAATATACTCAGCCTGATCTTAAAATCACTATTTTTTCATGGAATGGGAAATACCTTCTCAAGTTTGAAAGAGGTATGTACGAGCAGACTTACAAGGTGAGCGAAATGGATATATATGGTGATGAAGAGATAAAAAAGCTTGTCTCCGACCCGGAGTTCCTCTCAGATATCCGCTCAAGATTTCAGGAAATGAATAAATCGCTCAATGAAACGCTGAACCGGATCTGATTTTTTATTCTTCCATATAACTGGCCTATCTCCGAAACTCTGTTACCGGTCTTTAAAAATAAGTCCAACCGGAAAGTCATTTCCTCTTGAAAAGGTGTAAGGATATTGAGGCTTGCCCTTCAGTCGCATATTCAGCTCAGGCATTATCTCATCAACAAACGATTTCATCTCGTATACGGTAACTTTACCATCTTTAGGCGCACCATCCGCCTCTCCTTTAAGCGCTTCCAGCAGCACGTATGTAAACAACCCATGTCCGAGCTCTGTATATTCGGACGCATATTGCTCACTTCCTGCCGCAGACAGCACATGAATACCGGCGCTACGGGACAATTGGGCAATCGCTTTTTCTTCCAGCGCTCCCCGCTGTGCCAGTACATCTACCGATCCTCCGGACTGACAGGCATCTATAAAAACTATTTGTTTTAACGCTTTTAACTTCGTAAGCTTTTGTTGTACCTCATCCGCACTTAAAGCACTTTTTTTCAACAGCTCTGCATCATATAGCTTTGTTGCTTCATAAGGAATAAAGTAGAAAAGCTCATCACTCATGCTCCCATGCCCGGCAAAATATATGATAAACATATCATTGATAGCGGCTTCGGATATAATCGTATCCAGTACACCGAGGATATTCTCTTTGGTTGCTTCTGAATCAAACAGAGCGTAGGATTTCAATTCAGAGAACATGCCCTTCGCCTGTAAGCGGATCCGGTCTGCAAACGCTGACGCATCCGCACGGGCATAATTCAGATTCAGCTTTGGGTTTTTATATTCATTAATACCTATTGTCAGCAAATAGCAGCTCGTTCCCGGCAAATGATTACCCGATACAATTTCCGTTTCGGCCGGCACTGACTCCAGCTTATCCTTGTTCAGCACTTTCACCATAAAGTGATTGCGTCCCGATACTACACCTGTTGTATACGAATACACTACTGCATCGCCTCCGGACCTCTCTGCTCTATAATCTTTTATCTCTGCCGGAAGTCTTTTACCATTATGAAAAAGCTGGATTTCATCCACATTTTTCGGATCAGTGATCTTAATATACAGGGTCGCGTGAAGCGCATTCTCTGAAAGCACCCCGGCTATCTTCACCTCTGAGATGGGTGAAGAATCGAGCATACCATGCAAGCTTTTATTTTTCCGGCCGGTATTGCCGGAAAATGTTTTGCGCATCAGTTCCGGAGTATAAAACTCATGAAAAAACTGATCCAGCATATAGGCTTTGTTGCCTTTGACGTAATGCACATATTTTTTTGCGCCATCGGTAGCATAAAAATATCCTTCCGGATTACGTGCTACCCAGTTGGCCTTATCTATGATTATATGCTCCAGAATTTCCTTACCGGTATTGAGATCCCAGAATTTGGTAACACCATCCAGATCTCCGGATATCAGCATCGTCCCCTTTTGATTGATATTGAGCGAACTGACCGGAGCCTGATGCCCGGACAGCTTCTGCCGGACTGTATTGCTCTGCTGGTCCCACAGGTATATTATGCGATCATCCCCGGCGGTATATAGCTTTCCCTGATGTAAAAGACCGGCACGTACAGCTCCGGAAGGATGTTTATAGCGTTTTCTGATAAGCCCGTCATATATATTCCAGATCACAGCATACCCGTCGTCGGAAAGACTAATAAACTCATGCTCATTGTCATTCAGCAGCAGATCATTTACATTCTGTGTATGTCCTGCATAACTTTTCACCAGCTCACCGGTCAGGACTTCGTACAGCTCCAGTTTTTTGTCCAGACGCGCTACTAACAGATACAAATCATTTCTGGTAAAGGTAACGGCATAAGCAGAAGCATTATTCCAGTATATTCCGGAAAGCTTCTGGCCGGATTCCACATCCCAGACCAGTACCTGACCGTCCCAGGAACTTGAAACCAGCTTTGTCTGATCATGACTCCATCGGACATCGAATACAGGCGACCGATGCCCTTTCAGGATTTTTAACAGCTTACCAGTCTTTTTCTGCCAAATAATCACATGACCTTCTCCACCACCTGTAGCCAGCAAAGTCTGGTCTGGTGAAAGGTCAAAGCTAATCACTGCTTTTTCATGTCCGATAAACTCCACTACCGGCTTGCCGCTACTGACTTCCCACATCCGGACTACTGTCCCGAGCTTCCCTTTAAGCAAATACGCATCATCCGATGTAAGCAGCTGTTTGTTTTTATTATGAATATATCGGGCGATATACGATTCCCAGTAATTATTCGGATCATATAGGATGCCTCCTTTATCCTGATCCTGCAGCAGGCCCTGGAAGTATGCTTTGGTTTGCCAGCCGGAAACCCCGATCAGCCAGGCATTATTGTCATTGGTTGCAATAATAACAGATGCAGCGTCTTTAGTAAAGACTGCATCATTGATCACCAGTGATGACTCAGGCAAGAAGCGCCCGGACTCCTTTTTAGAAACAAGGTCATAAATGATCAGCTCCTTTTTTAAGGCCACGAGCAAGCGGGAACCATCCGCACTATAGTTAAGTGCACGGATATCCTCCATGATACCTCCGAGCGTATCCGTTGATTTTCCGGTATCAAGGCTTATCAGCTCCAGATTGCCCTTGTCAGAAAGTTTCGCCAGCTGTTTATTGCCCGGATGGAAGGCTACCAGTGTCGGGCAGCCACCGCACCATCCTTCAGCCGGCTTGATACGATAGGTCTGGCTTCTTTTTTTTACGTTGTATATTCCGGCAGTCCGGTTGTCTTCTCCGGTAGCAAGCCACTCACCATCGTTGCTCCATGATAATGATATTCCATACCCTGTACTTTTATCCGGATTCACATCAAGGGCAAAAAGAGTATCCCCCGTAGCTACAGAATAGACTACAGCCTTATCATCATATCCGCCTGCTGCAAGATATTTCCCATCAGGCGAAAATGATACGGCCGTCATATATTCCCTGCTCTCCGGACTCGTCCATTTCAGCTCGCCTGACACAATATCCCAGAGTCTTACTGTCAAATCTGCCGATGAAGAAGCAAGTAGTTTCCCATTACCACTGACGGAAAGATTATTTACTGTATGCTGATGACCAAACAATGTCCGCACTTCCATACCTGTCTCCACATCCCATATTTTTATACTTTTATCCCTGCTTCCGGTATACAGATAGTTGCCATCACTGCTCAAAGCAAGTGTCTTTACTACAGCGCTATGCCCCTTCTGAAGATAAGCGGTCAGCGATTGCCCAAGCGAGAAATCCGGGAAAATATTCAGGCACACAGTCAGAAAGAAGACCGATAGAATGATTCTCATACAGTGAAATTTGGAGAATCAATATCGCCTGCCTTTCTGGTAAAGTCAATGAAAAAAAGAATTACCTTCTCAATCCAGCTCATATACCGCCTCTTTTTGCGGTATCTCCACACGGTTATACCCTTTTCCTGATAGCTTGTCCGCAAAGTCTGTCATACTCTGCTCTTCTCCATGAACGAGAAAAATCGTTTGTATCTCTTCCGGTTTCTGGCTTTCGACAAACCGGAGCAGATCATTCTGATCTCCATGACCGCTGAATACATCTGTATATATAATATTGGCATTTACCGGAATATTATGTCCCTTGATGGTAATGGTTTTTTCCCCTGTAAATAACGAATGTCCGATAGTGCCCTCAGCACAATGTCCCACCAGCAGAATGCTGCAATATTGATTACTCAGGTTTTTGCGTATATGCTCCTGAATCCTTCCGCCGCGGATCATACCGGATGATGACAGTATGATACAGGGTTCCATATAGCTCGAAATCGCCTTGCTTCCGCGATTTCCGCTAACAGTAATAAGATTATCAAAATCAAACAAAGAGGAGTTGCTCTGATAAAACTCTCTGGCTTCATCATTGAGAAGCGAAAAGTAGTTCTGGTAAATTTCTGTACAGGCACCTGCCATCGGGCTATCCGCAAACACTTTTACGGGCGGTAATCTTCCTTCCCTTGCCAGCTTGTTAAGTGTAAACAGCAAAGCCTGTGTACGGCCTACACTAAAAGATGGGATAATCATCCTCCCCGGAATATCAACACAGGCTTTATTAATCAGTTCAAAAAGTATTTCTTCCGGGTTGGTGGATTCCTGATGTATGCGATTGCCATATGTTGTTTCACATATCAGATAATCTACCTGGGGCATTTTCTCCGGATCTTGCAGAAGAGGGTAATTCATCCGGCCTACGTCGCCTGAAAACCCGATTTTTATCCACTTATCTCCGGACAATACTTCTATAAGAATGTGAGCAGCGCCCAGCAGATGCCCGGCCGGAATAAATGTAACGGCTATATCACTGCGTATTTCAAAGCGTTTATTAAATGCCAGTGTTACAAAACGGTCTTCTGCTTCCTCAAGGTATTTATCAAGTAATTCTTCATCGGAAACTTTGCGTATCCCGTATTTTTTCCTTCGCAACCGTCTTTTTACATTCTTGCTTTGTATGGCTACAGAATCACTAAGGATTAACCGGGTAAGATCAAATGTAGCCGGAGTGCACAGAATCTGGCCATCATATCCGGCCTGATACAGATTGGGAATTTTTCCGGAGTGATCCAGATGCGCGTGTGTCAGCAACATCAGATCAATAGACGCCGGATCAAAAGGGAAAAGAGCACTGGCCTGATTATTTTCAAAATCGATACCACAGTCAATAAGTATTTTATATTCATCCTGAAGTTCCAACAGGAACATGCTTCCGGTAACCTGCCGGGCGGCACCATAAAAAGTCAGTCTCATTTTCTCAATCCTCAAAACACATTCTTATCATAATAAAGTAAGAAAAAATTTAATAAAATCACGAATTATTGCTAAAACTAAACAAAAAAACCGGGATTGTTTTCCCGGTTTTTACAAGTCAAAACTTATTATTTGCAGCCTAACGAGATTCTTCCGTCCCCTTCTCCTTTCGTGATTTTTTATGAATATTCCTGGAAGCCGGTCTGAAAAATCCACGTATTGTATCAAGTGTCCTCGTCGGAGCTTTGAGCTCTCGTATCGTATGATCACTGGATGAAAAAAGGATTCCGGTATATTGCACCGAATCCTCCGAGGCCAGAAACAGATAATCTTCAGCCAGCTCTTCCGCACTATGCTTCCAGTTCATATTCATTGTCTCCGAAAAGCGAACATCTCTGTTACGGACATTGCTCAGCCAGGAAATATCCAGAGGTCCGTTAAAAACACAATTTACACGAACTCCGAATTTTGCCTGTTCGGTGGCAAGGCCCCTGGAGAATGCATGAACAAACCCTTTTGTAGCTCCATAAGGAACATTTCCGGGCATACCATCAACTCCGGTTTCGGATCCGGTGAAAACGATAACGCCACTGGTTTTTTGTAGTTCCGGGAGAACAAAACGGGTCATCATAAAAACGGTCTGAACATTATGGCGCATCATAAAATAGAATGCATCCGTAGGATATATATCCATTTCCTCAATTCCCGGGAATACCCCCGAAGCACTAATAAAGATATCAACTTTGCCCCATGTATTAACAGCTCTTGTCACACACTCTCTGGCCTTTATCTCAGAAGATAAATCTGCCCTGAACGGGATAGCCTCCCCTCCTTTTTCTATGATATGCTTTACGACATCATCTGCCGGATCATCCGGAAAGCCTGCCACCATTACTTTAGCTCCTTCCGCGGCAAACCTCTTACTTATGGCTGCTCCCGTACCGATGCTTCCACCAGCGACAATGGCGACTTTGTTTTCCAATTTACCCATACCTCACTATGTCAACCTCTCTATCTTTTAAATTAAATCCGCAGACTTTTTGTTATCCGAAGGGAACCAAATCTCAGAAAGATGTCGATGATGCATATCCGCTGAAAACCGGATCAACCACTATCATCCGCCCGTAGCCTGTCTGCTATACAGTAACGAGACACGAAGAAACGCACTGATCAGCATGTCCTGATGCCATGTCTGTTTAATCCGGCTATTTCCTGAATACGATCCGATTCCAGAATCAGTGTTTTGTCAGGGCCTGATACAGCGCTGATCATTGCCCTTGCAACATCTGTAGCATCAATTCCCCTGTATTTGCCCAAAGGCCCGATAAACAGCCAGCCAAAAACTTTCATAAAGAGAATAGCCGCCTTTTCCCCGAACCTGAATTCACCGCGTTTACCCATAAGCAGAGACGGGCGAAAAATAACAAGATTTCCCTGAAAAACATCCCGTACTTCTTTTTCCATTTCTCCCTTGGTTCTTAAATAAAATGAAGAAGAACGAGCATCTGCACCAATGGATGAAATCACCGCCAGCCGGTCAACATTCATTTCTTGCGCCAACGTGGCGATCATTGCCGGGATCTCAAAATCGATATGTCTGAAAGCAGCTTTGGTTCCTGCCTTTTTAATAGTAGTTCCGATACAGCAAAAATACTCCGATGCCTGTAACTGACTGCTAATTGTATCCAGCCGTGTAAAGTCTGAAAGCTGTATCTGTTCCAGTTTTGGATTTTCTATGGTAAGACGATGACGAACTACCAGCGTTACTTTTTGGTAATCGGAGTCTTTCAGCAACAATTTTACCAGCTGACTGCCTACCAAACCGGTAGCCCCAAAAACCACTGCTGTTTTTCTCAAATGCTGATCTTTCATTTGGTCCGGATAAATAAAGTCACACAAAGATAGTACGTATGCAACATAAGCTCTGTATATGAAAAATGTTATTTCAGAAAAAATGATTTATCAGAACCGGCGCACAGTACAGCGCTATTTCTCCGCCGACATATCAACTACAGAAATTAAACTCAAAATTATTCATGCTCATTTACAGGTATTTTATCAGAATCCTTATTTTTGCCTGCTTTGATCCGTCTTTTTTTGTAAAAAATAATTCAGAAAATTAACGGATAAAAACCTTTCCCGGCTCAATTTAATTATTCATAGTTTTAAGATGATAAACGTACACCGCAACAATCCTCTAACTTAAAAGCCAAACAAAATAAAATTGATGAATCAAGTAAAAATCACCCCGGTCGACAAGTGGATAATTGACCCGGTTAACCGCTTCATAAGCAATTCAGCAACCGGCGGTATTGTATTGATATTATCTGCTGCTGTTGCCATTATTATGGCCAATTCACCATGGTCCGACTGGTTTCATGATATATGGGAGTATAAAATCTCGTTTGGCCTTGATGATAATCTGTCACTGAACAAATCGCTGCATCACTGGATCAATGACGGACTGATGGCGATTTTCTTTTTCGTTATTGGTCTTGAGCTCAAGCGGGAAATTGTAGGCGGAGAGCTTTCTCAGCCGAAAAATGCCATACTTCCCTTGTGTGCAGGTATCGGTGGAATGATCTTTCCGGCCTTAATTTATACCTTCTTCAATTCCGGAGAGGAAACAATGAATGGCTGGGGAATCCCGATGGCTACCGATCTGGCATTCGCACTCGGCATACTTTATCTTCTGGGCGACAGAATCCCTCCGGCCCTTAAAATATTTCTGACAGCCTTTGCCATCGTGGATGATATCGGTTCGGTACTTGTCATCGCCATATTTTATACATCCGAGATATCACTCAGCAACCTCGGAATTGGCTTTTCATTTTTACTGCTTCTGATCGCCTCCAACCTTCTTGGAGTCCGTAATACATTCTACTATGGTCTGATAGGTATTGGCGGTGTCTGGCTGTTCTTTCTTCTCTCAGGCGTTCACGCCACCATTGCCGCGATTCTTGCAGCATTTACCATTCCGGCGACTACCAAAATCAATGAAGCTCACTTTATAGATCGCATGCACAAGTATCTGGAGAAATTCAAAAAGGCAGATCCCAATTTCAAAGCACCGACACTTACCCCCGAGCAGCTGCATATCATCGATGATATGGAAGCTCTGACTAAAAAAGCGTTGCCGCCGTTACAAAAACTGGAACACGATATGCACCCTCTGGTAGCCTTTATAGTGATGCCCATCTTTGCACTAGCCAATGCAGGAGTTACCTTTGACGATAACGTGCTGGATAATGCGACAAGTCCCGTAGCCATGGGTGTAGCGTTAGGACTGCTGATCGGTAAAATGATAGGAATTTTCGGGGTTTCAAGCTTGCTGATCCGATCTGGCATTGCCCCTATGCCCAATAAAGTTACATACAAACAACTTTTCGGACTGGGTCTTATTTCTGCTATTGGATTTACGATGTCATTATTTATCAATGAACTCGCTTTTGCTCCGATTGAGGAACACGGTTCTACCTATATTGATCAGGCTAAAATCGGCATTATCATAGCCTCGCTGATCGGCGGTTTTTCCGGTTTCTTTCTGCTAAAATCAATAAGCAGTCCTAAAGACAATTAACAACCAAAAAGGGCTTCCGGCGCAGAAAACACCGGAAGCCCTTTAATAATCAATTCACTCTCCGCCTGACAATCTATTTTTTCACAATTTCCTGTACCCATTGGCGGGCATTGACAAAAGCCTCAAACCATGGCGTACAATCGTCTTCTTTGCGGTTTTCAGGATAGAACCCGCACTGCCATGGGAATACGCTTCGCTCCAGATGCGGCATAATGGCAAGATGTCTTCCGTTGTCCGATACAATACCTGCAGCATCAAAATTGCTTCCGTTCGGATTACCGGGATAACCGCTGTGACTATATTTCATTGCAATGGAATAGTCCGATTCCTGTTTCGGGAAAACAAACTTCCCTTCACCATGCGCTATCCAGATGCCAAGTTTGCTTCCGGCCAGAGATTTCAGCATTACTGAGTTGTTTTCGGGTATTTCAACCTGAAGAAAAGATGACTCGAATTTGCCGGAATCATTATGCGCCATTTTAGGTCTGCGGCTGTCTTCACGATAAATCAGCCCCAGCTCAACCATCAGCTGGCAGCCGTTGCATACTCCAAGGCTTAGTGTATCAGGACGGGCATAGAAGTTTTCAAGCGCTTTTCTGGCCTTTTCATTGAAAAGAAATGCTCCGGCCCAGCCTTTGGCTGATCCAAGTACATCTGAGTTGGAAAACCCTCCGACAAAAACGATGAAGTTGACATCCTCCAGGGTTTCTCTTCCGGAAATAAGGTCTGTCATGTGTACATCCCTGACATCAAAACCGGCCAGATACATGCAATAAGCCATTTCCCTGTCCCCGTTTACACCTTTTTCACGAATGATAGCCGCCTTGATACCAGACTTTTCTTTCCTTTCAGGCAGTACTCCGTACTGAGCAAACTTTCCGGTAAAATGTCCGGGCAGAACAGGACGTATCGGCTGCTGCTTATAGTTTTTATACCGTTCTTCGGCAAGACGTGCCGTAGACTGATTTCTGTCAAGCAGATAGGATGTTTTATACCACACATCCCGAAGCATATCAATATTCAGATGAATAGTTTCCTCCCCATGATTCAGTGCAAAAGAACGATCATTTAACACATTCCCCAGAATGAAGGAAGCAACCCCCTGCTTCTCCAGAAATGCCTGCACTTCCGCGGCATCTTTTACCTGAAGAACCAGCGCCGGATTTTCCGCAAAAAGTATCTTTACAATATCATTTTCCCCGAATGGCTGCAAATCAACAAAGAGACCTGCTTTCTCGGATGCAAAACACATTTCCAGCAGGCAGGTAACAAGTCCGCCTGAGGAAACATCATGGCCGGCTATTACTTCGCCTTGTCTGATAAGTTCCTGCACAGCATCAAAAGCCTTTGCAAAGCTTTTTGCATCTCCTACATCCGGTGTGGTCCCGCCAAGGCTGTTTACTGCCTGTCCGAAAGAAGAGCCGCCCAAAGCCGGAGCCACAAAAGAAAAATCGATCCAAAGCAACTCTGTTCCTGATTCCGGAACTAATGCAGTTGAAACAACTTTCCGAACATCCGAAACTTCACCTCCGGCTGTTATAATTACCGTACCGGGGGCATATACCTTATCTCCGTCCTTGTATTTCTGAACCATAGACAGAGAGTCTTTGCCTGTAGGAATATTAATTCCCAGTTCAATGGCAAAATCCGATACCGCCTTTACCGCATTATAGATTCGGGCATCTTCTCCCTCATTCTTACAAGGCCACATCCAGTTTGCACTCAGAGACACACTCTTCAGACCATCTTTCAGAGGAGCAAAAACAATATTGGTCAGCGACTCTGCAACAGCAAGTCTGGCTCCCGCCTCTTCATCAATCAGGGAAGGTACCGGAGCATGACCAATTGCTGTTGCAAGCCCCGGTTTACCCAGATAATCCAGCGCCATAACTCCCACATTATTGAGCGGAAGCTGAATTTCTCCACACGTCTGCTGCTTTGCTACTTTACCAGTCACAGACCGGTCTACTTTATTGGTCAGCCAGTCTTTGCAGGCTACTGCTTCCAGCTGCAATACCCGCTGTATATATTCGCTTAGATATGTCTGATCATACGCCAGCGCACCAAAGGATTGCTTAACTGTCTTATCCTCCATAATTGTCTTGGGCGGATTCCCGAACATATCACTCAGTGACCAGTCAATAGGCTTCTCACCTGTTCTCGCATCTTCGAATGTAAAACGCATATCGCCCGTAGTCTCTCCAACCACATACATTGGTGCACGCTCTCGCTCAGCTACTGCCTTTAACAGGTCAATATCTTTCTCCTTAATGACCAGCCCCATCCGCTCCTGTGATTCATTCCCCACAATTTCTCTTGCAGAAAGCGTCGGGTCTCCTACCGGAAGCTTATCAAGAGCAATCTTTCCTCCGGTCTCCTCCACAAGCTCGGAAAGGCAGTTCAGATGCCCGCCTGCTCCATGATCATGAATAGACACTATAGGATTATTGCCTGTTTCTGACAATGCCCTGATCGCATTGTAAACTCTTTTCTGCATTTCAGGATTGGACCGCTGAATAGCATTCAGCTCAATAGCATTGCTGTATTTGCCGGTCTCAACCGATGATACTGCACCGCCACCCATACCAATGCGATAATTATCACCCCCCATTACAACTACTTTATCACCTTTTTCAGGATGACCTTTCAGCGCATCTTTTTCAATGCCGTATCCGATTCCTCCGGCCATCATGATGACCTTATCAAATCCGTACTTTCTGTTATTTTCAAAGTGCTCGAAGGTAAGAACCGACCCGGTGATAAGAGGCTGCCCGAACTTGTTCCCGAAATCAGAAGCGCCGTTGGATGCCTTGATCAGCAAATCCATAGGAGTCTGGTACAACCATGGTCTCGGGGTAGTGGCCTCTTCCCAGGGACGACCATCTTCAAGGCGTGAATATGGCGTCATGTAAACAGCTGTTCCGGCCAGTGGCATAGAGCCCTTACCTCCGGCAATTCTGTCTCTGATTTCCCCTCCTGATCCTGTAGCTGCTCCGTTGAAAGGCTCGACTGTAGTAGGAAAATTATGTGTTTCCGCCTTTATCGAAAGAACCGATTCTATTTTTCTGGTCTCAAACTCATCCGCTATATCCTGCCTTGCCGGAGCAAATTGCTCGATAACAGGCCCTTTAAGAAAGGCAACATTGTCTTTATAAGCCGATATGACCGTATTGGGATTGGTTTCGGTTGTCTTTCGGATCAGCTTGAACAGAGATGATTCTTTTTCTTCTCCATCGATAATAAAACGTCCGTTAAATATCTTGTGACGGCAATGTTCGGAATTGACCTGAGAAAAACCAAAGACTTCACTATCGGTAAGCTTTCGTCCGATTTTTTCTGATACACTGTTCAGATAGCTTACCTCGTCTTCACTCAGCGCCAGCCCTTCTTTTTCATTATATTGCTGAATATTGTCTATATACCGGACAGGTTCCGGAGTAAGCCTGATCGTAAATATCTCCTGATCCAGACCATCGTATACGACTTCCAGCATTTTATCGTGCGCAGACTCTTTGCCGGCGACCTGTCTGAACTCTTCCAGGCGCTCAATTCCCTCTATTCCCATATTCTGGGTAATCTCCACTGCATTCGTACTCCAGGGAGTCAGCATCTCTTTTCTGGGACCAACAAAGAAACCTTCGAGTTTCTCCTCCTTAAGAACAGCAGCATTCAGCAACCATTCCATTTTTTTCATGTCTGCGTCTGAAAAACGGGATTTTGTCTGAATCGCAAAACAGCGTTCAGCATTGCGGGCAAATAAGATCATTACTTAATGATAATCGTTGAAGATTCTGCAAAATTAGAAAATAAGTCTGAAAGCGACTTTACTATCCGGTAGAAAAAGAGTGAATAATTATTACTCGCTCCACAGACAGCGCTTATATATAAGAAGAATAGAGGAAGTACGATAAAAGTTCTATTTTCTTCCTTTCTTTTTGAAATAGTTTTTAACAGGATCTGCTTCTACTTTCTGTCCGGCTTCCACTTTGGTTCCATTAACAATAATCTGATTGTTTTTCTCATCCCATTCATTGAGCACATAGGGCTCTTTATCCTGATAGGAATCTTCCGGATACTGGACCTCCCGCTGCCTTTTCTCCTTGTCCGGAAAATATTCCACCCATAAACCTACTTTCTTTCCCCGATCATAGGTTCCCTTCACAAAAAGCATCCCGTTTTCCTGAAACATATAATAAGTGCCATTCAGCCTTCCGTTCTCATAAGGCCAGACTTCCTTTACCTTTTTCCGGGCAGCGTCATAATAGACCACTCTTGTTTCTCTCAGCCAGCCTTTGTAATATTTCTTTTTATCCAGCAGAACATTGTAAGCCACTTCTTCGCCATTCACCTCCTCTTTTTTTTCGGGAGCGTAGGTTTCCCAGCGCCCGTGCTTGGTTCCTATATAAAAGATACCCTGCTCCATGACATTTCCCCCGATTGTCCGCACATAGGGCCCATGAAGGATCTTGTGAAACCTTGGATCAAATTTCTCTTTTTTGGCAATCTCAATGACCTGCCCCTCTCTAATATCCCATACATACACCGTCGGAACATAAAAATCCGGATCTTCCGGTCTTTTCAGGTAGTAAAACTGCTCAAGCTGCTGCTTCTTACCTGAGCCTTTCTTTGTAAAAGATTTCCGGCATTTTTTCCCGTAAAAAACTTTCTTGGGAACTTTCTTCTTCTTTTTCGGCTCCTCTTCCTCCAGCACAGCATGTACATCAATATCAGGCAGGGTATCTGAAAGAAAAATGGGCTCTCCTACAGGAGGAGCATTATCAACCTGGGCAAAACCAATACCAGCTGTCAGTACAAAGGATAAAACAAAGAATACGGGAATCCTTACCATAACCATTTTTTCGACATTTATCTCTTCCTCTTTCTGTTCATTTAGGACAATGTAAATCTCAACTGTATACCAAAGGCGGTAGTTGTCCGCTTAAACGAGTTGGATACTTTCGGATCATTGATCGTCCTTTCAAAATAAAGAGTCAGATTTAAACGCTGATTTACAAGATAACTTATCGTTGGTTTAAAATTCAGACTCATTGCTCCTTCTGTGGTGATACTGCCTTCTTCCAGACGTCGCTGCACTGTTTTCCGGTCCCTGATAGCAAAATCAACCCGGAAGCGAACTTCGTTTCTAAGAATCGTATAGGGATTGCCGCCTGATGCAATCGGCAACTTTATCCCTGCCTTAGCATAGCCGAGTCCGACAACAATACCACTGCTGTTAATCTCCTGAATCTGTGAATTGGACATGCTCAGTGTCATTGTCCGGTCCCTGACATACTCCAGACGTCCTTCCAGTTTTGTTTTTGTCCGGAAGTTTACACCTACTAACGGAGAAAACTTCTCCGATATTACAACATTGTCGATCACATAGGGAGAGACATACCGCCCTTCACGCAAAATAAGATCATCAGGGTTTACAGATTCCATATACTTGCTTGACGAGCTGATTATATCAGGATTATTACTGTACTCCAGAGAAGATGTAAGCGATCCGACTACAAAAGAACTTTGATAGGCATGACTGAAAGAAAGCAGGCTAAACCATTTCGAGACTTTCTTCATACGGGTAAGTCCATTATAATCAATCCGCCAGTTCGGCAACGGTATTGAAGGGAATGATGACAGACTTACCTTATTTACATCTTTGCCGCTATACGCAGCAATAAATGCCGGCACCATTACTTCATGAGAATTCTGCGCATATCTGCTTCCATCTGGCCGCCTTCGTTGTATTGCCGTAAGATTACTGATAAAACGATCAAAAGTCTCTGATGCGTTGGGATTATCCCGGCTGCCACCACCATCAAAAGCAGTTTTGATAGCTATAAATGATACAGTATAACTTCCTCTGATCCCGGCAGCATCCGAAAACCAGTCTGATCCGGTTCCCATTGAGTCCGGCCTGTAGCGATATATCTCATCGTATATGCTGGTCTTATTGCGCATCATGTCAATCTGAATCCGAAGATCTCTTACAGGCTCAAGGGATGTACGGACATTGATATTTTCGCTGACCGACTGCATGTATGGTGTGTTGAGCGAAGAGCTTGTTGAATAACTGCTGTCATCCCTGAGCATCCTGAGTATATTAGGATCCTGGGCTCCAAACACAAATGGCAGCATATTAAACTGTCCATGCTGTATTCCCAGATAATCAACATCTGATAAATACCCTCCAAAGCTTGTTCCTCTTGACAAAGTATATGTTCCGTTTATCACCTTAAGGCTCATTAGTCCTTTGGCAACCTGCTTCATCCCCTTGTATTCTCTTTTTACCTTTTCGGTACTATCTTTATCGTTTTTCTGCTGAGGTGCTTTTGCCTGCGGCCCGAAGCCGGGTCGGGTCGGAGCCGGTCGTTCATTGAGAATCTTTTTCAGGGCCGGCACTTTGCCATATAGCTTATCAAGATTAACCCTCCCGTTCACACTTATGTCCTGCTTGTTGGTCACCAGGTTACCCAGCGTATCCTGCAAATCCAGCGCCCCCGCAGTCCAGGTATATCCGGAGGCATAGCGGGTATCGGCACCCAGCCAGTCTGTTATCGGAAACTTATCCAGGGGAACTTTGTAATTCAGAGAAGCCGCCTGATTATAGTTTTTCTTCCGGCCCAGACCCTGTATCTCTTCCCATAGCTTCTGATTATACACCCTGGACCCTGGAGTAAGAGAATCGTCCGGCTCGTCTATTACTGTATAGGTATTGGCACTGAAGTCTGCTGTAAGGTTTTTGGTAAAGTTCCAGTTAAGCCCATATATCCGGTTGTGTGTAAATGATTTTGAAAAAATAGGGTCCTGAAGAATATCATACATAGGATTTCCGGCATAGTATACCGTCTTCGTAAGACGTCTGTCGAAATCAGACCGGAAGGTAACTGTACTCGGCAAAGGGGTAAAATTAAAGTCTTTAATTGCTTTAAAATACTTTGACTTGACTTTCACACTTTTGAAAGGTTCGATCGATTTGGCATTGGTATTGTAGGTATACCCCAAAGCTGCTTTCCATGTTTTCAGATCGTATTCATGGAGATTGGCATTCGTTCGTGTCTGATGAGTCATACCAAAGCTGAGGCTGAGGTTTTCAATATCATAAAAATGATTCTTCGCTCCAGGGTTGGTTTTTACCTTTCGTACATTTGTAAAGTTCCATCCGTTGGTGGTTGTTTCATCGACTACCTTTGCTCTGTATGAGTCTCTGAGCTCGTCCGGTTTGGACGCAATAGACTCTCTCAGCCGCACATCCGGGTCCAGAGGATCATAAACCGGCATAATAATCTTCTTGTCATGAGCTACATAAAAAGGAAGCTTTATGCCCAGGTTGCCCGGAATGAACTTATCTGCCGCAATGTTGGAAGCTATTCCGTATTGCAGAGTATTTTCGGTCGAACGCTGTGAGACTTTTTGTTCCAGTGACCCGAATCCGGCTCCGATATAGCGTACTGATGAACTGACCGTAGCAACGTCGGCCAGCTGAATATTCATATTAGCTGTAGCCGCATACCCTGCCGCTTCGACAAAGTCTGATACCTGAAGCTCATTGGCCCAGATACAGGTTTCAACGCCTCTGCTCACTGCGCCACCTCTCGGATTTCGCAAGCCGATCATCAGAGTTTGTACAGAACTCAGATCGGGATTCCCCACAACATTGATTCTTCGTCCGTTTTTCTCAACTGTATAAGCCTGTCTGTAGTTGATCTGAGTCCCGCCTTCCCTGTTTCGCTGGATCTTTGCCTGAACAAGGTCATCGAGCTCAATATCAATTCTGTCCTGGCTGGGCCAGACAGCCTCTGCACTCATAGTTCCTCCCGTAGGATAGACATAATGCAATGGTACTTCAACTTCATAATAGTTTTCATCAAAGTCTGTACCTATACGAAGGAATGCTGAAACCGCCGAATCAGGCAACTGCTCCTGACTCTGAGCCGACAAAAACATTTTCAGACGCTTGTAATGCAATAGATTGAGACTATTGACATATTTGAATACTGCCCTCGCCTGACCATCTCCAAGATCCTTGACACAGACCTGCAAAGACTGCTCATTCAGCTCCCGGTATATCTGCGAGGTAATATCCTGATCCCTGTTATACCCCGGCGGTATGACATAGGGAACCGTCTGGGCGTCTCCGTAACCATTTTCTTCTATATTTACGGTAGATACTACAATATCAGGCTTTCTCGGTTCTACTCCCGGCCCTCCGATACCCCCTTCGTTCAAAGGCTGATCATATACTCTCCACTGATTTGCCACAAGCTGCATCTGGGCAAACCGGAGAATAACCGGGCTTTCAAAACCGGTCATATACATTCTAAGGAACTTAAGCGACTTAAATCCTTCTATATTTCCGATTTTATTATCAAACTCGCGGATCGGAATCCGGAACTGATACCAGACAACGGAATCTCCATTGGTATACTGTGGATTGGTAACCACGTTGCGATCTACTATATAATTCTGTCCGACTACAAACTGAGCTGGGTTAATATCTATTTCATATTCGTAGTATTCATCCAGAATCTCTACGTTATTATCATTGTTTATATCTTCATTATCCGGCAAGGTTGTATTGGCTTTAACCGCTGTACCCTGCGTAGTGTTGACCGGGGAGTTATTCTCCTGACCATTGAAATATTTGTAACGTTGCAAGATAGAAGCATTCTGTGAATCATACAGATCATCCAGATAGTATCTGAAATCATCTCCGGAAGGGTCACTCAAAACTCTGTTGAATGCATCACTGTTTGGACCAAGAACAATTCTGGCCTGATTCATATACTCCGTAAAATAATCTGCTTCTGCAGCCGAATTCAGACCGTCAAGTCCGACATCCTGGTATCCTCTGGAATTGTCTGAATTATCGAACGAATTGGTAAGATAGGTTTGCGTGGTTACCCTTCCCCATCTATTATATATTACCTTGCTCGAATCATTACGGTCGGCCTCGCTGACTGGTAAGCCATTTTCAAAAGCATGCCGCTGATCCTTCATGATATCTTCCGAGATGCTCCCCAGGTTAAAATAAAGCTTTCCCCGGTTATTAAGGTCAAACGGCACTCCGGGTTCTATGTCCGTATAGTTTTTACCTGATCGTATATAAGGGCTCATCATCCAGAACTCAATGTACTGAATATTGGCCTGGTCAAAATCAATTTCGGAATTCAGAATTGCTCTTGTTATACCACCCCAGTTTGCCGAAGGAGTCGCCAGGTTTCCTTCACTGCTCATGGAAGGATTGTAGTTATACGGACCTTTTTCCTCAGGATAATACGCCAGGTTAAGAACCGGCTCATTGTACTGAACCTGCAATGCCTGTCTGTTCGGAAATACTTCCTGAGGAAGAACCTGACGGACATAGTGGTTTTTAATATCCTCTTCGCTAATGTGCTTGGGTTTGTTAGGATTGGAATTCAGATAAAACAGCTGATCCACATTATACCAGGCAAGTCTCGCCCTGCGATAGGCATATTCCGGCCCCAGTGCAACACTTTCTTCAAAGCGAACGGGGGTACTGCTTAGTTTCCAGCTTATGGGATTACGTGTCAGATCGTATGGGGTCTCACTACCTTCAAAGTCATCCAGGAAGGTAACACCACTCCTGTTATCTCCCTGATTTATGGCCTTTGAGTGACCAGGGAATAATCCGGCGCCTTCGGCCTGAAACGAAATAAGCGAAGGAGCCTTGGTCTGGATTACGGGTAGCTTATCAATTGCTTTGGTCAGAAATCTCGAATCCCTTGTAAAACTCACATCCAGACCAACCATACTATTTCTTGAAGGCTCCTCACCTATAGCTACCCTCGTAGTCTGCGGCGCCTCCCCCTGGCGAAGGAATGTACCTCCGACATTAAAATTTTTATTTATCAGATAATCAAAGCGTGTCCCAAGAAAAGTCTTTCTTCTGAAGCTGAATAAGTCTGCCTTCTCATACTGAATCCGGATCTCTTCTCCGGATTCCAGCAGTCCCTTATCAAGAATAGTAACCTGACCCGACATGTAATCGATACGGAAGTGAACATTTTCCTCCAGTCTCCTGGCTCCGGCCATTAAAACAACCGATCCCGGAGCAATATTTATGGCAGGAAGCCTGAGATTGTCACCACTGCTGGACTGGTACTTTCCGGTAATAAAGTATTTGTTTTTCCGGGCATAGTTGAGCATGTCACTTTTGGTGGAGTCATAAAGTTCCTGAAACACATACTTATTTTTCAGGGCTATCTCATCCGAAGCAAAGTATTTCTCAAGATTGCTTCCAAAAGGCTCAAGCACCGGGAATATGATTTTTCCGTTCCGGCTGTCAATCGTTACTCCTTCTATATAGTCAAAATTACCGTCTCCCGGCGGGTCATTGTTCGGACCAAGCCTGTCTAATCCCGTCAGACGAAGCAATAGCTTTCTGTCTGTATTTCTGCCTTCCTGCAAAAACGGAAGGTCAGCTCCGGACTGGTCATTCTTATAGATTATATTAAGAATAAAATTTTCAGGAGAAATCTGTGAAGCACCCAGATGGTATACGTTTTTCATCATCAGATCCCATGTCGGAAGCCTTGTATTTACATTATTTGGCTTTAACAGCTTAAGAATAAGTGGTGAATTGGTCACTGTATCCGAATTGATTCCGGGAATCTCTCCAACGGTATAGTTCCTTCCATTGTAGGAATACTGATAGGCAACCGCTATGACTTCATTCAGACGTACAATCGTATTAAGGGAGATATATCCCAGTTCGGGATGAAAACGGTATTCTTCGGGTTCCAGCTTTCGTGCATTATTGATTATTGCATAGTCTGAGCCGTTCTGCATGCCACGGGAAGCCAGCTCATTAGGAAGTGTTTCGAGATTCCGAAGATCTTTAACAGTAGAATAAAGAGCATTGTAAACACCTTCTTCATCATTGCCCAGCGGTACAAATCCGGGAGACCGGACAAAGCTCTGGTTGTAAACAGTAGAATCACTTTCTCCAAGATCCGTATATCCGATGATTGTCCTGTTGTTCTTGGTATTGTTGTTTGTATTTGTTACATAGACATCGACCCGGGTTATCTTCACCCCCGAAAGAATTGTCGGCAGACTCCTCAGGGATGGCTCATAGTTTTCTCTGAAAAAGTGGCTTAGAAAAAAGTTCCGGTATTCATCATAGTTATCTGCCCGAAAATCAATTTTTCTGCTCATTGCCCCGCCCTGGATTCTCAATTCTTCTTTGGCTCCCCGCTGATTGGCAGCCACTGCTGATACTGTAAGTCTCCCGAACTGCAATTTGGTTTTTACACCAAACAGATTCTGAGAACCACTGATCAGCGAACTATTCAGAGGAAAGCTCACATTCCCCACCTCAATACTCTGAATAATATCTTCTTCATAACCTATGTACTGAAGCTTTATATTATTCTGAAAATCGAAGCTGGCTTTGGTATCCCAGTTGGCAGTCAGTTTCAGCTTATCACCAATAGTTCCTATGACATTAAGGCTGATCTGCTGATCGAATTCAAAACCTCCTGTCCTCTGCTGCCGGACCGGGATACTCGGGTTTCTGGAACGCTGCCATCTGCCGGAAAAATCGAGTGTTACACTACCATTGGGCTTAATTTCCACAAAATCTTTCCCAAAGATCGATCCGATGCCCGGAGCGGGTATTTTCAGGCTGGCCTCGGTAACATCCTTATCCTGAACTTCACTTGTTCCTGCATTTCGCTTGTTCCAGTAGTTTTTAATCATTTCCCGGTCGCGATAACGCATATATTCATCAAAAGTCATGGTCGAGGGTGCTCTGTAATCCATGTCTCCGATTTTTTCCTGAATCGTATAGGTTCCGTTGACCGAATCCAGGCTGATCTCCTGAGTGACATTGCCCGGATTATCCAATATCAGCGGACTCTCAGACTCGGGGTTCGAGAATGGATCGCCATAACGGTCTCTGGGTGTATAGTTTGGCTTGGTCTTGTCTCTTTTTTCTTTTTTTGATGAATCGGCCGGAACTAAAAAAAGGAGTTCCGTGTTTTCAAAAGGAAGAGAACCGGAACCATGGGCGAGCCATGCTACCAGACTTATCACTGAAAAACCCAGAAGAAATGAAATATTTTGGTGAAACTTGAACAAGAAATAAAAAATTATCCGGTTTTTAATGCCAACTTAATCAATGTTTCCAGCGAAACATCATTGCCTTCTCTTTTCAGTACAGCGTCAATACTTTTCTCTGCAACATTTTTTTGAATTCCCAATGTAACTAGTGCGGATAACGCTTCATCCCTGCGGGTATTGTGCGATTGCTTTGCTAATAATACGGTTGGTGAAACAATAGTGTCTTTTTTGAGTTTATCCTTCAGTTCGAGTATAAGTCGCTGAGCTGTTTTGGCTCCGATGCCTTTTACAGCCTGTATGGCTTTTACATTTTCGGAAACAATATTGGAATGTAACTCGTCGGGGTCGGTAGAAGATAAAATTGCCAACGCTGTATTTGGTCCGATACCGGAAACGGAGATAAGATCAAGAAACATTCTTTTTTCCCGTACTTCCAGAAAACCGTAAAGAACCTGAGCATCCTCCCGAACATGAAGATAGGTAAGCAACTTGCAGCGCTCACCTTCTGTGAGCTGTGTATAGGTATTCAGTGATATCTTAATCTCGTAGCCTATTCCGTTTGCTTCGACAATAACATAGGCTGCTTCTCTGAACGTTAACTTTCCGTCTATATAAGCGATCATAAATTATTCTTCTGACTATATGCCTGAGCATCTACTACTGCGATGGCAACCATATTTACAATTTCACGAACCGAACTTCCGAGCTGTAATACATGGACCGGTTTCTTCATTCCCATCAGTACGGGGCCTATAGCCTCAGCCCCGCCTATTTCATGTACCAGCTTATAAGCGACATTGCCGGAAGCCAGATCCGGGAATATAAGCGTATTGGCTCCCTCGGAAGCCAGTGTACTAAAAGGATAATGCTCCAGCAATAAGGCCGGATTAACAGCAATATTTGCCTGCATCTCTCCATCAATGATCAGATCGGGATGTTTCTTTTTGATAAGCTCGGTTGCTTTACGAACCTTATCCGGCAACTGCCCCTTGCCTGCCCCGAAATTGGTATAGGACAACATGGCTACCCTTGGCTCTATATCGAAAAAACGAACTGTGCGTGCGGTAAGACCGGCAATATCTACCAGATCTTCGGCAGATGGTTCTGTATTGACGGTTGTATCCGCAAAAAAATATGTCCCGGCTTTATTGAGTATAATATACATCCCGGCAACCCTGTTTACATCATTCTCCACTCCGATAACATGCAAAGCCGGACGAATTGTAGCGGCATAATCCATGGTAAGGCCTGAAATAAGCGCATCTGCTTCGCCAAGCTCGACCATCATGGCACCAAAGTAATTACGCTCTTTCATCATCCGGCGACCTTCAAACTGGGTTACCCCTTTTCTCTGCCTGCGCTCAAACAGAATGTCTCCGTAGTAGTTCCTCTTCTCCTTCTCCTCTGCCGGATTAATTATCTTACAATGAGTGAGGCCCAGCTGATGCTCTTCAATAAGTCCAAGAATTGTATCTTTTCTTCCCAGAAATATCGGCTCCGCAATCCCTTCATCTACAATAATCTGAGCAGCTTTAAGAATCTTGTAGTTGTCTGCTTCGGCAAATACGACCTTCTTGGGATTCTGTCTTGCCCTTGATATGATCCGGCTCATTAATTTCTGGTCTATACCAATACGCTGCTGCAGCTCCATATGGTATTTATCCCAGTCCTCAATAGTTTTTCGGGCAACTCCCGACTGAATGGCCGCTTTGGCAACAGCCGGCGCAAGGGTAGTGATCAGTCTCGGATCAAGAGGTTTCGGAATAAGATAGTTTTTCCCAAATGTAATCTTCCGTTCTCCGTAAGCTTTATTGACCAGATCAGGAACGGGTTCTTTTGCCAGGCCGGCCAGCGCCTTAATGGCAGCCAGCTTCATCTCTTCATTGATTTCTCTGGCCATTACATCCAGGGCACCCCTGAATATATAGGGAAAACCCAGAACATTATTTACCTGATTAGGGTGATCTGACCGTCCGGTCGCCATAATGATGTCTTTCCGGCTGGCAATAGCAAGATCATAATCTATTTCCGGTACTGGATTGGCAAGCGCAAATACAATCGGATTATCTGCCATTAGCTTCAGGCTATCGGGAGATAGAATATTTCCCGCAGATAGTCCCAGAAAAACATCTGCCTCTTTCAGCGCCTCTTCCAATGTATGTATATCCCGTTCTGTAGCAAACCCCCTTCTGATCTCATCCAGATCCTCCCGGTCTTCCCTCAAAACACCGTTTATATCCAGCATTACAATATTTTCAGCTTTGGCTCCAAGCTCCAGATAGATCCTGGTACAGGCAATAGCCGCAGCTCCTGCTCCTGATATTACTATACGGACTTCTTCCAGTTTTTTGCCAGCCAGCTCAAGTGCGTTGATTAATGCAGCTCCGGAAATAATTGCCGTACCATGCTGATCATCATGCATGACCGGAATATTCATTTTCTCGCGAAGCTTTTTTTCAATTTCGAAACATTCCGGCGCTTTGATATCCTCGAGATTAATCCCGCCAAAAGTCGGTTCGAGCGCTGATACAATCTTTACAAACTCATCGGGGTCGAGGCAGTCAACCTCTATATCAAAAACATCAATCCCTGCGAATTTTTTAAAAAGAACCCCTTTCCCCTCCATAACCGGCTTCGATGCCTCCGGGCCTATATTGCCCAGACCAAGCACCGCTGTTCCATTCGATATTACAGCGACCAGATTACCTTTAGCCGTATATTTATATACATTTTCCTTGTTCTCAGCAATTTCCCTGCAAGGCTCAGCTACCCCGGGAGAATAAGCCAATGCAAGATCCAGCTGGCTTCCTAACATTTTAGTCGGCTGCACTTCTATCTTACCAGGCGGCTCCTGACTATGGTAGTTAAGAGCATCTTCTTTTCTAATATTTAAAGACATAAAAATGGGGCTCTGATTAACTCACAAATTTACCACTATTTAGATCGAAAAAAACCGAATTATCCTTTAAAAAAAGCAGAAATAGAAGTAAAAAACGAAAAATGCATAAATTTGTCTTATCTGAACAGGCTACATGCATTTAACAATACATACATTATTATGCGCATAGCTTTATTTTAAAGGTATTATTTTCTATTAAATAAGAGCCTGAAACCTTAAATTATTGTATCATTAATTAAAATTATTTTACGTTTTGAGTTTACTTGCCGTGTTTTCGTTCCTGCTGGTTTTTTCAGCAGTTTTTTCCTGGTTCAATATCCGTTTTATAAAACTGCCTGCCAGTATAGGACTGATGCTTCTGGGAATTGTCTTTTCGCTGATTGTTCTGGTCTCCGGCTCATTTTCTCTCCAGTTTCATGAGCAGGTCAAGGATATCCTGCTTCAAATCGATTTTTCCGAATTTGTTCTTGACTTCCTTCTGAGCTTTCTGCTATTCGCCGGAGCGTTGCATACTGACATTAACAAGCTGGCTAATTCCCGCTGGCCAATTCTGATCTTCGCCACCTTCGGAGTAGTCATAAGCACTTTTCTCGTGGGAACTGCTCTTTTTTATGGCCTTCCGCTCGTAGGCATTCATATCAAATATGTCCACTGCCTTCTCTTCGGAGCGCTTATTTCCCCAACGGACCCGATTGCTGTAATGGGGATACTGAAAAAAATGAATCTTTCAGAAAAGCTGGAATCAAAAATAACCGGTGAGTCATTATTTAACGATGGGCTTGCGGTTGTACTTTTTGCAACACTCTATCAGATTGGTCTGAATGGGACGGAAGAAGTCACCGTCGAAAATGTAGGACTTGTCCTTTTGCAGGAAATAGGCGGCGGGTTGCTGCTGGGGCTGGCTGCCGGCTATGTTGCTTATCTCCTTATCCGCTCCATTGACCATTACCAGACTGAAGTACTGATCACCGTTGCTCTTGTAATCGGGAGCTATACACTAGCTTCTTTTCTTCATTTCTCGGGTCCGCTTACCGTAGTTCTCGCCGGACTGTTTATCGGAAATAAAAGCAGAACTACAGCCATGTCCCACCAGAGTCTGGATTATGTAAACAAGTTCTGGGAAATGATTGATGAGATACTGAATACCGCACTCTTCCTCCTCATGGGTTTCGAGGTGCTTGTTGTAGATCTTACTCCCCGGCATTTTATTATTGGTATCCTGGCCGCCATCGCTGTTGTTGTAAGCAGGTATCTCTCACTTTCACTTCCCTCTTTTCTTTTCGGCCTTAAAAAGACTTTTGAACCCAATACATTGAAAATACTGACCTGGGGCGGTCTTCGCGGCGGAATTTCCATTGCGCTTGCCTTGTCGATACATCCGGCCATGGACAGGGATTTTCTTGTAGCGCTGACCTATGTGGTAGTACTTTTCTCCATATTCGCACAAGGCCTCACTATTGAAAAAGTTATTAATTACCTCAATCGCAAAGAGTCCCTGAGATAGAAATCTGATAGTTAAAAACAGCAGGATCCCTTTTACGTACGGTATGCCGTACAAAGGATCCTGCTGTTATTTCCTACTCAAATGTCGAAGAAGCTCTATACTACTTATATTAGGGTCGAAATCAGAATTTATTTATATTTCATTTAAGGCAAAATCAAACATTTCTTCTTTTCACCAGTATAGAAATCCGGCCTGTTTTTTGATTTGATACTTCAAACTTCAATACCTATTATGAAAACATTAAGAACTCTTTTACTTGGCTTATTCTTTATACCACTTACTCTAATGGCACAAAAAGAAAAATCAGCCGCTACACTATCCGCGACCGGTAGCGCATCGATGCAAGTAGCGCCCGACTGGATATCTGTTAATATGTCATTAAATGCCAAGCATGCGGACTACGGAGAAGTTGCCAAACTTCTCACTACAAAATATAATCAACTTGAAAAACAGCTGATCATGGCTGGTTTCCGAAAAGAGGATCTTAAAACCATAAACTATACAATCAACAAAAATATAGTCTGGAACAATGGACGCAGTATTGACAGCGGATATGCAGGTAATCAAAGTCTCCTGATCGAATTTGACAATGATAACAAGAAAATTGCTAATCTCGTTAAGGCCCTGTCTAACGGTAAAGTAGACGTAAACTTCGGTTTTAACTTCGGACTCTCTGAAAAGAAAAAAGAAGAAACCAGACAGGAGCTGATAAAAAAAGCTGTAAAGGATGCGGAAAGCAAAGCTACAGTTATTGCTTCAACAGCCAATCTGAAATTGAGCCGGATCGCAAGAATTGACTATGGGAAAATGGAGTTAAACCGTCCTGTTCCTATGTATGAAATGAGAGCAATGAAAGCGGATATGGCAGCAGAATCCTTCGGTGGTTTCAATGCTCAGGAGCTGGAGCTTTCGGATACAATACATATTATTTGGGAAGTTGAATAAACAAACATCATAAAAAAGGCGAAACATTGTGTTTCGCCTTTTTTATGATGCAGTGGCCTTTATTTAGTACACAATCTCCATTATTTTGTTGTGCTCATCCGAACGTTTTCCCGGCTGGCAATAAAAGGCAGAAGGTCTTCAATAAAATCTCTGCTATTTGATAATCTGGGCACCTTATTCTGCCCGCCCAGCTTTCCTCTTTTTTTCATCCAGTGGTAAAAGGTCCCAACCGGAGCTACGTGTATAACGGGCATCTGAAGTGCCATATCCTTATAGCGTTTGGCTTCGTAATCAGAATTGAGCTCTTTGAGTTTCTGATCGAGGCTATAGGTAAACTGTTCGAGACTGGCAGGAAGTGTCTGAAACTCGATTATCCATTCATGTCCTCCTTTTGAGCCATCACCGAAATATATGGGAGCTGCCGTAAAATCACTGATCAGCACATTGGCTTCGCGGCAGGCAGCCGTTATAGCCTGTTCGGCATTTTCTATAATCAGCTCCTCTCCGAATGCATTGATAAAATGCTTGGTACGGCCGGCAATTCTTATCCGAAATGGTTTCAGCGAGGTAAACTTGACTGTATCTCCGATTTTATAGCGCCACAAACCAGCATTGGTACTGATCACCATGGCATATATCTTTCCCAGCTCAACCTGATCCAGTGTATATGCTTTGGGGTTTTCTTCATCTGCATGCTCAACAGGTATAAATTCATAGAAAACGCCATAATCTACCATCAGCATCATATCATCCGCCCCCAGCCGGTCCTGTAATCCAAAGAAGCCTTCGGAAGCATTATAGGTTTCCACATAGTGAATTCCCGGATCCGGAAAAAATTTTCTGAATACATCTTTGTATGGATGAAACGCAACGGCTCCATGAAAGAATACCTCAAAATCAGGCCATACTTCATGAATATGCTTTTTACCTGTAAGCTGCAAGATACGTTCGAGCAAAACGATTGTCCAGGTAGGGACCCCTGAAATATTTGTTACTTTTTCCCTAATGGTATCTCTGGCAATACGTTCAATCTTTTCCTCCCATTCAGACATGGTAGCCACTTTTAACGAGGGAGTACGCACATATTCAGCCCAGACCGGCAAATTGGCCATAATCACTGCGGAAACATCTCCATAGAATGAATCGTTTCGGTAAGGGTTTTTTGTATAGGAACCACCGATAGCCAGCCCTTTTCCGGCAAACATTTTACTCTGCGGGTTATTACTGGCATACAGCGCAATCAGATCCTTACCGCCCTTATAATGCGTCTCATGTAAAGCCTCCCGGCTAACCGGAATAAATTTACTTTTGGCATTGGTAGTTCCGGAGGATTTTGAGAACCAGTGTACAGGGCTGGACCATAGCACATTCTGCTCCCCTTTCATCACGCGTTCAATCCAGGGAGTCAGCTGTTCATATGAAGATACCGGCACTCTCTTCTGATAATCCTCATAATTACTGACAGACTTATAGCCATGTAAACGCCCCCACTCCGTAGCAGCGCCTTTTGCGATCAGATTCTTAAACAGTTGATATTGCCTGGTATGCGGATTCTCCATCGCATAGCGAATCCTATTTATGCGTTTTTTAAGAAAGCCGAGCAATATGGAATTTAGCAAGCTCAATTTCAAACGAGGTCTTTTCTTTTTAACTCAAAATGCTGTCCGAGATATACCCGACGTACCTGTTCGTCAGCTGCGAGGTCCTCAGCAGTACCAGACTTTAATATTTTTCCTTCAAACAAGAGATAGGCTCTGTCGGTAATAGACAGTGTCTCATTCACATTGTGGTCTGTAATCAGGATACCGATATTCTTGTGCTTTAGCCGGGCTACAATCGTCTGTATTTCCTCAACTGCAATGGGATCGACACCGGCAAAAGGCTCATCCAGCAATACAAAGCTCGGATCAACGGCCAGCGCTCTGGCTATTTCTGTCCTCCGACGTTCCCCGCCTGAAAGCACCATACCCAGATTTTTCCGGACTTTGGTAAGGCTAAATTCCTCCAGCAGCTCTTCTACACGGGCTTTGCGTTCCGCTTTGGTTTTGTCGGTCATTTCCAGCACAGCCATGATATTTTCTTCCACGCTCAGGGTTCTGAATACCGAAGCTTCCTGAGCCAGATATCCTACACCATTCCGCGCCCTCATATACATGGGCAATTTGGTAATATCGGTATTCTCAAGGAATATTTTACCTTCATTGGGCTTAATCAAGCCTACCATCATATAAAAACAGGTTGTTTTTCCAGCACCGTTTGGTCCAAGCAGTCCAACAATTTCTCCCTGTTTTACTTCGACTGACACATTGTTAACGACCGTCCTGGCCTTGTATCTTTTTATCAGATGTTCTGCCCGTAATACCTTCATAAATTAGTCTCGGAACTTAATGTCTTTAATATTCAGCTGTAAAGTAGTTCTACCATTGAAGGTATTTTCCTCAATACTATAACACACGTCAAACACCTCTCCCCTCTTTATCCTGTCATACACATCCGGCATATTAAAACCTATCGCCTCATATACCGGACCACCTTCATTCTGCTGCAAATACAGCTTCAGATGTTTGTCTTTTAACAATCTTCCCCGTCCGTTGTCCCGAACGCATTCGGACATAAAAACGGGGTTAAGATTACCCGGGCCGAAAGGACCCATTTGTTTAACAATATTAAAAAATTTCCAGTCAATTTTGTTTAGCAAAATCACACTATCTATTTCTATGGCAGGAATCATGTCTTCCTCTCCCAGCATACTTCTGGTTACTTCCTCAAAGCGCTGCCTGAAAAGCTCCACATCTTCCACTCTGAGCGTTAACCCCGCAGCATGTGTATGCCCCCCGTACTGAATCAGCAGATCAGAGCACTTTTCAATTGCTTCATAAAGATCAAATCCTGATATCGAACGCGCTGAACCGGAAGCCAGATTGTTGGACTCTGTCAGAATAATCGTCGGACGATAAAATCGTTCAATACACCTGGAAGCAACAATCCCCACAACCCCTTTATGCCAGTCCGGCTTATACAATACAGTAGACCGGTATTCCGCTTCAATCATTTCCAGCGCTTCTTCGGTAATCGAAGAATCAAGGTCTCTTCTGACCTTGTTGTGCTCATCGATCTTCCGGGCTATGGCGTTTACTTTCTGTTCATCCCCGGCCAGCAATAATTCGACTGCTGCTCCGGCATGCTCTATACGCCCGGCTGCATTTATTCTGGGTGCGAGGCCAAACAAAATTTTATTGATATCCAGCCCTTCACTGATATCCGCTACCTTTATCAGCCCCTTTATTCCGGGACGACATGCTTTATTCAGCACTCTCAGCCCCCAATAAGTAAATATTCTGTTCTCTCCGGTAATGGGAACAATATCACTTGCGATACTTATAGCCAGCAAATCAAGATACTCCCACAGCTCTTCGGTGTTTCGTCCGGTTTTCAAGCAAAAACCCTGCAGAAGTTTAAATCCGACCCCACATCCCGACAATTCTTTATAAGGATATGTACAATCCGCCTGTTTCGGGTCTAAAACAGCCAATGCCGGGGGCAGGTTTTCAGAATCCGGATTATGATGATCACATACAATAAAATCAATTCCCGCACTGGCAGCCTCTTTTATACGGTCAACGGCCTTTATCCCGCAATCCAGACTTATGATAAGATCAACATTATGCTCAGCAGCCAGCACTATGCTGCGTTCTGAGATACCATATCCCTCCTTGTACCTGTCCGGTATATAATAGTCAATATTTGAGTATATGCGTGAAAAAAAGCCATAGACCATGGCAACAGCAGTGGTTCCATCCACATCATAATCCCCGTAAATCAGTATGCGGTGATTATTGTTCAGCGCCTGAACAATCCGGTCAACGGCTTTATCCATATCCTTCATCAGAAACGGATCATGAATATGACTGAGCGAAGGTCGGAAAAAATCCCGGGCCTGTTCATATGTCGCAATTCCCCTTTGAACCAGAATCATAGCCAGCTCGCTGCTTATATTGATTGCCCTGGCCAGGGAATCAGTCAGATCTCCAGGAGGCTTGTCAGCATATGTCCACTTTTTCTCAGGCATATGCAAAAATATAAAAATAAACGTGTCTGTCTGATGTCTTCTTTTCAACAAATGCTGACATTACATCTTAATTTGATTATTCATTGAAAAAAGTGTAAAAAATAACGACCTTTAACAACTATATAATCCAAATAATAAGAATACAACCCACCCAATAAATTTAACTATTATAGATGCAGCGGAATTTTTATTTATTTTTTCTGATTCTGATAAGCTCAGGCTTTAACCATATTGCAGCATATGGCGGAGCTTATCCATTTCCCCAAAATGTAACATATGCCTACGGACAAAAGCCAGACAATGCGCTCGCCGGACATGCTCTTATGGCATATACAGAATGGAAAACAAATTACTATGACGAAATGCCCGATAATACAGGCAGAGTCTTCTTTAACAGCTCCGGGGAGGTAGTCTCGGAAGGCATCGCCTACGGTATGCTATTAGCTGCCTATGCTGACGATAAGACTGTTTTTGACCGATTGTGGCGATTCTATCTCAAACACAGCAATCCCAACGGGATTATGCACTGGAAAATATCTGTTGATGACAAGGTTGTAGGCTCCGGTGGCGCTACTGATGCCGAAGAAGATGCAGCCATGGCGCTCATCGTTGCTCACTATCAGTGGGGAAGTACCGGAGATATCGACTATCTGAACGATGCCAAGAACCTTATTGACGCTATCATGAGGTACGAGGTCGAGCCGGTAACATTTCGCCTGAAATCCGGTGATGGCTGGGGCTCCAGTCAGGTAACCAATCCTTCCTATCTGTCTCCCGCTTATTACAGAATATTTGCCGACCTTAGCGGTGATGAGAACTGGTTGAAAGTAATCGCAACCAGCTATGCGATTATTGAAGCCAATGCACATCCGGTTACAGGTCTTGTATCGGACTGGTGTTTACCGGACGGAAGTCCTGCCAATAATTTCGGCTACAACTATACCTTCGATGCATCCCGGTTTCCCTGGCGTATGGCCATGGACTACCTATGGTTCGGAGATGAAAGAGCCAAAAACTATTGCATTAAAATGTCCTCATTTGTCCGAAATACTCTCAGGGGTTCTCAGCGGGTAAACGGAGCTGGCTATAGCAGAGCCGGCAACTCTCTGGGTGGTGGTCATAATCCTGTGTTTGTAGCCACATTCGCTCTTACAGGTATGGCATCGGGGCCTGAATTCACAGACCATCTCAATAACTCCTACGCTGATACCTATACAACAGATGCTCCGGAATATTTCGGTGCGACTTTACGGGCATTGAGTCTGTTCATGCTTACCGGAAACTTCTACCGTCTGCCGGAACCGGTCTGTATAGCACCGGCATTAGGAGATGATATTCTTTTTTGCACAATGGAAGAGATAACCCTGAGCTCAGGCCTTACAGCCGAAGGTGACCGGCTATTCAAGTGGAATACGGGGCATACAGGACCGGAAATCACCGTAGATACTCCGGGTGTATATATCCTCCGTGTTGATTCTGCCGGGTGTGTACACAATGACACTATTGATATTTCGGTATTTGAAGTTTCGCTCGGACCGGATGTAGAATTGATTAATGAGACTGTTCTCCTTCAGGTCAGTCCTGCAAGGACAACGGCCAGCTACCAATGGTCAACGGGCGAATCTGGTCCGGAGATTCGTACAGGAACAACCGGAACCTATTGGGTAAGGGGGGAATATGATGGATGCATTCGGAGCGATACAATTAATGTTAACCAAAAGCCTCCTGAAGCTTATACGCTTTACCCCAATCCAAGCAATAATGGAGATGTCCGGCTGTTCGTTCCCGATCCTGAGCTAACAAACGTAACTGTGAGCTTATACAGTTCCCTCGGACAATTTATCCAGACTTTTGATTTGTGGCTTCAGAAAGATGTAAAATCGTATGACCTGAATCTGGCGATAACAGGACCAGGAGTGTATCTGGTCCGGACTGTCTTCTTTGCGGAAGGGAAAAAACGAATTAATAAAACCCAACGGTTGATTATCCGATAAAATTCGGATATTTATCTTTTTTAACTATTATACAAGATGATAAAGCATATTTTTAAAGCAACAGTACTATTATCTCTTCTGTCTGCCTGTACCCAGGAATCAGGCCAACAGGATCAAAAGATCTCCGAAACGAATGAGACCGATCATTCGAAAAATTCCGGCATCATTCAGATAGCTGATCAGACACTTGAAGTAGATGCCCGTTCAGGCGGCCGGATCAAGGGTATTTCGATCGATGGCTTCAATTTTCTTACCGGCCGGGAGATCAATGCTGATAACTGGGGTTCTACATTCTGGCCAAGTCCTCAAAGCGCCTGGGGCTGGCCGCCCTCCGAAGAAATTGACAAAAAAGAGTACGATGCTGTATACGAAGACACTAAAATACTAATGACAAGCGCAGTAGACAGTAAGCAGGGATTTGTTGTTGAGAAAAGTATCGAAGGGAATGAGCGTGATACGTCGTTTTCTGTAACCTATGCTATTGTTAACCAGACCGACTCGGCACAAAAGGTCTCCCCGTGGGAAATTAGCCGCGTACGTCCGGGCGGCCTGACTTTTTATCCCACAGGTAAAGATACTAAAAAAGGCGACCTGGCTCCGCTCACTAATGATCTGAATGGGGTAACCTGGTTTGCATATGATTCCGCGACTATACCTGACGGAGTTCCCAAGCTGCTGGCAGACGGAGCAGAAGGCTGGCTGGCCCAGATTAATGGCCGTTATATCCTGATTAAATCCTTTGATGATGTTCCCTCAAACCTGCAAGCTCCCGGAGAAGGTGAAATTGAACTATATGCCAATCCTGACAGAAGCTATATTGAGATAGAGCAGCAGGGCTCTTATCTGGAAGTAAAGCCAGGACAGAAATATGAATGGAAAGTAAAGTGGATCCTGCGGAAATTACCTGATCCGATAAAAACAGAGCCGGGAAGTCCGGAACTGATCGCTTATGTAAGAAGTCTGATCCAATAAACAAAAAGAGAGGCTCCCGCATGAGAGCCTCTCTTTTTTTGCTTCTGGACAAGCCTATTCTTTTACAATTTTTGTTACATTTCCTTCTATATTTATCAGATACGTTCCTGCCTTATAGTTCTGAAGGGAAATTTCTGTATCACTTCCGCGCAGCAGCTCTATTCCCGTTATATCCGTCAAAATCCAGTCTGCCGGTTCTGAAAGAGTCACCTTGCCTGCTGTAGGATTGGGGTATATAGCTATGCCTTTCGCATGCATATCTTTTGTAAACGAAGTCACAAGACAGGAGGCTTGTGACAAACCTTCAGAAAAATACAACTGATCCAGATTCGCAAGTCCGCCTTCGGTCAGGGCTTCCAGTCTCAGTTCATTAGTTCCGGGAGCAAATTCCAGCGTAGCTGATGCAATCTTCCAGTTTGTCCATACTTCGGTAGTCGGGAACAACAGTGTCTCCTGTATTTCTCCGTTTATCAGTATTCTTGCATCTCTGGACAAATCTCCGCCTCCATTGGCATAACGAAACGAGAGAGTCACAGTACCACCCTGATTACTTTGCAGACTCCAGCTTGCATAAGCATTCAGCGCATTGACAGAGTTTACATATCCTGCACCTGAAAAACCGGCGTTACGGCTTTCAAGCAAGATGCCATCCACATCGCAGGCCTCCTCCGCCTCCATGCTGTCTTCACACGGCATCATTCCTCTTCCTATACACACTCCGCAATCATCAAGATACCCATTCCCGTTTACCTCACCATTGCAATCAATACAGGAGCTTTCAGCTACGTCACAGCCGCAAAGTCCCGGTTCCGATTTTAACGGATCAGAAGGACACAAATCCTTACAATCCGGAATACCATCATTGTCCGCATCATCACTGACATGGCCCGTAGTACCCCCAATACATTTACCGCAATCATCACGATAAGCGGAACCACCAATTATGTCCGCACAATCTTTTGTGCACGCTCCCTTCTGAATTATGCCATTTTCAACAATAATCTGATCCAGGTTAGCTACTCCGCCATCAGTAGCTGCAACCAGAGTGATTGAATTGATTCCGGAGCTCAGATTAACAGAATATGCCTGATCTTTCCATTCTGACCAGGATCCGGTTGGAGAAAAATTAAGGCTGGCAATCTCCTGACCATTCAGCAGCAGAGTAGCCGGCCGGTTTGCTTCTCCTCCGTTGGCATAAACAAAAATCAGATTTGTATTGCCCGCACTGGCAGGAATTATGGTCCATAAAATTCTGGAGCCGGTAACATTATCCGTATTTACGAATCCGGTTCCGGTAAACCCGGGATTGTTGCTATCAACTGTTCCATCGTACAGGCAGGCATCTTCTGCCTGAATACCTGAAGAGCAAGGTCGTTTGCCTGTATTACCTCCGGTACAGCGCCCGCAGTCATCCAGAGCTGCACTGCCATTAGCCACCCCATTGCAGTCAAGATTCTGAGGAGCCAGTACAGTGATGGTTCTGGTAACTGTGGCATCGGGATTGCCTCCTACTGTAGTCACAGTATATGTAAAAACACCAGCCTGCGTAGGTATACCTGAGAAAGTAACAGTTTTTGCAGTAGTATTTGTTGACACATTCACCCCGGCAGGCATACCAGTCACAGTGACAGAGCTTGCATTGGCCCATGTATAATGAAAGCCCTGAATACTTTCTCCCAGATTAATGGTTTGTTCAGAAGGACCGGTACCACCTTTTATCAGTTCCGCTGCCTGAGAAACACTCCCGCTACAGGTGGAACAGGACGTCGGATTTGGCAATGTCGCCCCCGCACAGGACTTAATCGGATTGACAATTGTTGCCGGACCAGCTACTGTAAGGTTATATGGTGGTGTAAAAGCAGTTCCTCTTCCCGAAGTGTTACCACTAACACCGGTAAAGGTATTATTTCTGGCAGTAACAGCTGTAAAGGTATTGTTCATGAAATCGATGGGCGTATTTACTTTTTCGAATACATTTCCTTCAACAAGAAGATCTGCTTCGAAACCTGCCATAATACAGGAGCTGGATACTGTACTATTAAAATAGTTATTGGCTATATGGACTTTACCAAAACGTACTCTGGGCATTCTGGCCTTACACCCTTCGGCCCACCAGTTGTACTGAAAGGTGATTCGAAGCTTTCCTCTGTCACCTGTAGCTCCGTCACCGGATCCGATAAGGTTGGAAAACCGATGATCGGGTGACCCGCCTGAGCCTCCGGCTGTAGGCGGCTTATTGTAAACGAACTTGCACCAGGTTACTGAAATAAAGTCCGAAGCGCTTTTTATATCAAAATTGCCATCCAGCGCATCCTGAAACTCACAATGATCAACCCATATATTGGTGCAGTTATCCAATACCATATTGTCCCAGCCATCGACATCATAGGCGCCGGGTCCCTCAAAAATCAGATTTCTGATGATTATATTTTTGCATCGTTTGACATTAAAAATCCCGGAATTGCCGGATGTCCGGTCAGCGGAAACAAGTTTCGCTCCGGGAAGACCAATAACAGATTTTCCTGTCTGATCCTGGAAACTAATTCTTCCGCCGGAAGGAATGGTGATGGTTCCGGAAACATGTACCACCTTGACAGAAGCTGAAGTAATAGCATCTTTCAGCTCATTGTATGTTCGTACTACAGTCGGCGTTGCATTGCCACCGCCTGTTACACCACCATTCTGGGTTACCCAGCCAACAGGCTGACACTGATCCTGCGCAAACAAGCCGGACAGCGGCCCAAAAAACAAAACATTAAACAGACAAAGTAGCTGTATGCTATTTCGTAAACCGGATAAATAATAAGACATAGGCGTATCTATAATTGTGTTTAATTTCTTCCTGCTTTATCTTACTAAAGTCCGGTAATGAAAAAGTAAACAGTCTTTCCTGAAAAAGATCGCCCGTATCGGGAAAGAATTCCGGAATAAATTAAAAACAGAAAGGGATTTTTACAGTTCGGAATAAAACCGGATCAGTAAAAATCCCTTTTAAAATTTCTGAATTTGTAAGACAGATTTTATCTGCTTTCTTTCAGGAAATAGTTAATCAAGCCATTAGTCGATGAGTCATGAGAAGAAACAGTCTCCCCTTTGCGAAGCTCTGTCAGGATATTTTTTGCAAGCTGCTTCCCAAGCTCGACTCCCCACTGATCAAAGCTGTTTACATTCCAGATCAGTCCCTGCACAAATATTTTATGTTCATACAAAGCAATCAAAGCTCCCAGAGTCTTAGGTGTCAACTGCTTAAATACAATACTATTGGTCGGAATATTTCCTGGAAATACTTTATGTGGTAATAAGGCATCTACTTCCTCTGCGCTTTTTCCTTCTTTCTCCAGTTCCGCTTTAGCTTCACCTTCTGTTTTTCCTTTCATCAACGCTTCTGTCTGGGCAAAGAAGTTTGCCAAAAGCATTTTGTGATGCTCACCGATGGGATTCTGAGAAATAACTGGCGCAAGAAAGTCGCAGGGAATCAGCTTTGTACCCTGATGAATCAACTGATAAAACGCATGCTGGCCGTTTGTTCCGGGCTCACCCCAGATAATCGGCCCGGTCTGATAGTTAACAACTTTACCATCTTTGGTAACGCGCTTACCGTTGCTCTCCATATCCGCCTGCTGGAAATAAGCCGCAAAACGGTGCATATACTGATCATAAGGCAGAATAGCCTGACTATCGGCACCAAAGAAATTGTTATACCACACACCAAGCACCGCAAGTATGACCGGCATATTTTTTTCAAAAGGAGCGGTTCTGAAATGCTCATCCATCTTATGAAATCCTTCCAGAAGCTCTTCGAACTTATCAAAACCGATATACAACGCAATCGAAAGACCGATAGCAGAAGTCAGCGAATAACGTCCTCCAACCCAGTCCCAGAACTCAAACATGTTGACTGTATCAATACCAAATTTGCTTACCGCATCGGCATTGGTCGAAAGCGCTGCAAAATGCAGAGCTACCGCTTTTTCATCACCTGCATGCTTCAGGAACCAGGCCTTGGCTGTTTCAGCATTGGCTATTGTCTCCTGAGTTGTAAATGTTTTGGATGCAATTATAAAGAGCGTAGTCTCCGGATTTACTTTCTTAAGCGCCTCAGCAACATGCGTACCATCAACATTGGAAACAAAATGTACATTCAGGCCTTCTTTCGCATAAGGCTTCAGCGCCTCACATACCATTACCGGGCCCAGGTCTGATCCTCCGATCCCGATATTAACTACATCCGTAATGGCCTTGCCTGTATAGCCCTTCCATTCACCGCTTCTTACAGCTTCACTGAATTTTTTCATCTGACTCAGCACCCTGTTTACATCTTCCATCACATTCACACCTTCTACATACACAGGTCTGTTCGAATGATTGCGCAAGGCTGTATGCAACACCGCCCTGCCTTCCGTCGTATTTATCTTTTTGCCGGAAAACATGTCCTCAATGCCCGCTTTGACGTTGCACTGCTCCGCGAGCTGAATAAGCAATGCCATAGTTTCTTCGGTTATTCTGTTCTTTGAATAATCGAGAAATAATTCATCTGTTTTCAGTGAAAACTTATCAAAACGCTCTGAGTCCTTATTGAAAAGATCTCTCATTTGCAAACCGGATACCCCGGCGAAATGCTCGGTTAATTTTTTCCAGCTGGAAAGTTCGGTTAGATTGGTCATCGAATTCTATATGGGCAGTTTAATTTTATCCGCCAAATATAACATATAGTATACTAAAATCTGAATTTTGACGAGCGAAGTTCAAACCAATTCAGGAAAAATACAAAAAGATGGCAAGCTGCTATACCGACACGGACCACGCCCTATAAGCACGTTTTCCAGAGCACATATCCAGCTGCAAAAGCCGGATATGCTATCACTCTCTATATTAAGAGAAAGATACGACGATTGCTGCATTAATTTAAGCATCCGGTATAGCATTTAGTAAGAGCCGGAACCGGGATTTCAGACAGTGAAGTTTCTCTTAGTTCCAAGCTTCTACCATCAGAATCCCCTTTTTAACGCCTGATTTTCAAAACAATATTCCAATATCCTGGTATCCTGACGAACCAGGCCTTACAAAGAGACAGGCTGAAGCTTATAAACCTGGCTAGTGCTGATATCTTCCTATCTCACATGAAAAGCCTTCGCCATAATGGCATGCAATTCGGGATGCTTCTTTTTAAATCCATCCGGGTTCTCAAAAAAATATTCGCATACTACGGCAAAGAACTCCGCTTCTGAGGTAGCCCCATATCCGTTAATATCCGATTTACCTTTCCGTATCCGGCTAATTTCACGGTACATCAGCGAAGTCCAGGGTTTTATAAGCTCATCCGGAAGCAGTGCCCTGGGGATACCATCAATATCATTATCAGCCTTATCAATCATATGCGCAAATTCATGGAATCCTACATTTTCTCTCCCATCCATGGAACGGAAACCGTTTTCGAGCGCTGCCTGACTCAGAAGTATGATATTCCCGGCCTGAAACGGCCGGACCTGACCGAGAATGGTCGAAGACCTTTCTACTTCTTCAATCCGGTAGTCATTGATCATTCCTTTATAAAGCAATATTTCTTCGAGACCGGCATATCTCCATTCTTTAAAAGAAAATACCGGAATCACGGCACTGGCAGCAACCAGTATAAGAATTTTGTCAGTTATCTCTACATCCACTCCTGTGATCCGGGTCTGCGTCAGAAACCTGCGGACTCTTGCCTCAAAACGTGCTTTTTCATCCTGGGACAGTTTTTTATAGTAAGCCACATTCCGGTTCAATTCTTCCTTCCAGCGTTCCGGAAAAGGCTCTGATGATTTGAGCTTAATACCTTTTGACCGATCCTTGCCCAAAATAAGATATGCAAATGGAAGAATCACCAGAAGAAGAAACAAGATGATGAAAGCAGTTGACATGAGTAGCTTTATTGTATCCGTAATAAAACAAAAAAACCTGCTGTACGGCAGGTTTTTCATAAACTTTTATCGAAGCCGTCCGCGGAGGACTACATATGGATCGCTCTGTTTTCGGTAGCGGCCAGACATGCTTCTTTTATTGCTTCCGTAAAGGTAGGATGCGCATGAGACATTCTTGAAATATCTTCTGCAGAAGCCCGGTATTCCATCGCAACCACAGCCTCTGCAATCATATCAGCTGCTCTCGGCCCGATCATATGAACACCAAGTATCTCATCCGTCGCCACGTCGGCAAGAACTTTTACAAATCCGTCGGTATCCATGGAAGCTCTCGCTCTTCCGGAGGCTTTGAACGGGAATGACCCGGATTTATACTTTGTACCTTTTTCTTTCAACTGCTCTTCGGTATAACCTACACTGGCAGCTTCCGGCCAGGTATATACCACACCTGGTATCAGGTTGTAATTGATATGCGGCTTCTGCCCCGCCATATACTCTGCTACATAAACACCTTCTTCTTCTGCCTTGTGAGCCAGCATAGCGCCACGTACCACATCACCGATTGCGTAAATACCCGAAACATTGGTTTCCAGATGGTCGTTTACCTCTACTCTACCGCGATCGTCTGTTTTTACACCGGCTTTGTCCAGACCCAGTCCTTCGGTATAAGGCTTACGGCCAACGGATACAAGACAGTAATCCCCTTTGAACTCAAGTTCCTTACCGTTTTTATCTTCTGCTTTTACAATTACCTCCTTACCTTTTACCTCTGCTCCGGTTACTTTTATGCTAAGGCTAAACTCGAATCCAAGTCCTTTCAGCACTTTCTGAAGCTCTTTTCCAACCTGCTTATCCAGCGATGGTACAATAGTATCCAAGTATTCCAGTACGGTAATCTTTGAACCAAGACGGGCATATACCGAACCGAGCTCCAGGCCGATCACCCCCCCTCCAATCACGATCATGTGCTTTGGCACTTCCTGCAGATTCAATGCTTCTGTCGAAGTAATAATCCGTTTTTTATCGATTTCGATTCCACGCAGCGGCGCAGGCTTGGAACCGGTAGCAATAATGGATTTCTTGGTAGTAATCTCTTTTTTAGAGCCATCTTCTGCCGTGATCTCTATGGTATTCTTGTCTTTATAGGACCCAAGACCATGATGCACATCGATCTTGTTTTTTTTCATCAAAAACTTTATTCCGTCACAAGTCTGCTGAACAACTCCGTTTTTACGTTCAATCATTTGTTTCAGATTGACTTTCAGATCCTTCAGCTCTATTCCATGCTCTTTAAACTGGTGAGCAGCTTTATGATAATTTTCAGAGGAATCCAGCAATGCTTTTGAGGGGATACAGCCAACATTCAGACAAGTTCCTCCCAGGGTGCTGTATTTCTCAACCAAAGCTGTTTTCATACCCAACTGGGCACAGCGAATGGCCGCCACATATCCGCCGGGGCCTGAACCTATAACAACGACATCGTATTGCATAAAAAAGAGCGTTTAACGGTTAGAAAAATTCCGGAATCATAATTCAGACTCCGGAACGTATTTATTGTTTTATAAAATAAAAATTTAAGTCGGCTTAAACCTCCGGGGTTGTACACTTTGCATTATACACCCAGCATCAGGCGGGCAGGATCTTCCAGCAACTGCTTTACCCTGACCAGGAATCCGACGGATTCTCTGCCATCAATGATACGATGATCGTAAGAAAGTGCCACATACATAATCGGACGAACAACAACTTCTCCGTTTTGTACCACAGCACGCTCTACGATATTATGCATACCAAGTATAGCGGATTGCGGTGCATTGATAATAGGAGTAGACAGCATTGATCCGAAGATGCCACCATTAGTAATAGTAAAAGTACCTCCGGTCATTTCTTCGATGCTTAGCTTGTTGTCTCTGGCTTTTCCGGCAAGTCGTACAACCTCACTTTCAATTTCTGCAAATGACAACGTTTCCGCATTGCGTATTACCGGTACTACCAGACCTTTCGGAGCAGATACGGCAATAGATACATCGCAGAAATCATTGTAAATGATTTCATCTCCGTCGATATAGGCATTGACCGCAGGGAATTCCTTAAGAGCTACGGTACATGCTTTTGTAAAGAAGGACATAAAGCCAAGTCCGACACCATGCTTGTCTTTAAATGAGTCTTTGTATTTTTTACGAAGATCCATGATTGGCTTCATATCTACCTCATTGAAAGTAGTAAGCATTGCCGTTTCATTCTTCACAGATACCAGACGCTTGGATATGGTCTTTCTCAGATTCGACATTTTTTCTCTGCGCTGCTCTCTGTCACTTCCGGATGATGAGGAAGACGAAGACTGTTCCTTCTTGCTTTCCTTAGACGAAGAGTTTTCCTGCTTTTTAGCAGAGGCAGCGTCTTCCTTGGTTATACGGCCGTCTTTGCCGGTTCCTTTTACTTCAGAAGCGCTGATGCCTTTTTCGGACAGAATTTTCGCTGCTGCCGGCGATGCATGTCCTTCGGCATATTGAGATGTACTGTTCTTCGAAGTTCCGGAAGAAGCAGCTTCAGAAGCCTTATTGGTAGCAACCTCACTTCCTTCACTCACTTCGATCTTGCAGATCGGATCTCCGATACTTATGGTTTCTCCTTCTTTTGCAATGGTAGTTAATACCCCTCCGGCTTCTGCGGTAAGTTCAAAAGTCGCCTTATCCGATTCGATCTCACACAAGACCTCATCCAGCTCCACACGGTCGCCGGTTTTCTTCAGCCAGCTCGAGATTGTTACTTCCGTAATAGACTCTCCCACTGCCGGTACTTTCATTTCTATCGTTTCCTTTTTACCAGAAGACTCTTTTCCGGATTCCTTCTTCTCGGATTTCTCTTCTTTGGAAGAGGACGAAGAGCCGGATTCTCCCTTACCTTCTTCGATTACAGCGATCACACCGCCAATTTCTACGGTATCACCTTCCTTTGCTTTAATGCGAAGCACACCCGATGTCTCGGCATTCAGCTCAAATGTAGCCTTGTCAGACTCAAGTTCGCAAAGAAGCTCATCAGCTTTCACAAAATCCCCGTCCTTCTTTGCCCAGTTGGCGATCGTAACTTCAGAGATGGACTCCCCGACTGTCGGAACTTTAATTTCTATAGATGACATGGTATTTTCTTTAAAAATTTTAGTAATAAAATGATTTAGTTTGCGAATGCCTGCTGTACAAGCAACTGCTGGGTTTCATTGTGTGTCTTGAGATAACCAACCGCCGGAGAGGCCGCTTCTTCTCTTGCCACTACCTCGATATCAACTTTCTTGTACAGACTTCTGAGAATATACTCCCATGCCCCCATGTTGACAGGCTCTTCCTGTACCCATATCTTTTTGGCATTTTTGTACTTCTCCAGAATAGCATTCATCTGCTCCTGAGCCAGCGGATACAATTGTTCCAGACGAACAATGGCTACATCCGAACGCTTGGCATTTTGCTTTTCTTCCAGCAAATCGTAGAAAACTTTGCCTGAACAAAACAATACACGCTTCACTTTTGAAGGATCCGCGTCCGCATCATCAATGATTTCCCTGAAAGAACCTTCCGTAAATTCAGACAACGGAGAAACCACTGACGGATGTCTCAGCAATGACTTGGGAGACATATTGATCAGAGGCTTACGGAAAGGCCATGCCACCTGTCTTCTCAGGGCATGGAAGAAGTTAGCCGGTGTTGTTATATTGGCAACTATAATATTGTAATCAGCGCCCAATTCGATGAAACGCTCCAGACGGGCACTTGAATGTTCCGGTCCCTGACCTTCATAACCATGCGGCAGTAACATTACAAGGCCATTCATGCGCTGCCATTTGGTTTCCGCACTGGAAATAAACTGGTCAATCATCACCTGAGCTCCGTTGGCAAAATCCCCGAACTGTGCCTCCCATACGACAAGAGCATTTGGATTAGCCATGGCATAGCCATATTCAAAACCTAATACTCCGTATTCGGAAAGCAGGGAGTTGTATATCCTGAAGCTTTTCTGATTGTCTGCAATATTATTAAGCGGATAATAGGCCTCATTAGTCACAGCATCCTTAAATACCGCATGGCGGTGAGAGAATGTACCACGCTGAACATCCTGTCCGGAGATACGGACTATCTTACGATCAAGCAACAGTGAGCCATATGCCAGCAACTCGGCAGAGGCCCAGTTCAGCACTTTATCCTTGAAGAACTGATCTTTCCTGTCTTTTAGCAGTTTTTCGATCTGCTTCAATGGCTTGAAGCCATCCGGAATCGAGGTAAGCGCATTGGCTACTTTCTCAACAATTTCCTGACTAATGCCGGTTTCCGGAGACTTTTCAAAATCGGAAGGCTCGGAGCTTCTCAGTTCCTGCCACTCTTTTTCCATCTTCTGGAAGGTATATGGAAGCGGCTTCTGTTTTACCTGATTGAATCTGTCCTGAAGCAGCTCTCTGAACTCGCGGTCCATTTTCTGAGCCAGCTCAGCATCCACATCACCTTTTTCAATAAGCTTTTTGTTGTAAAGCTCTCTCGGATTCGGATGTCTCGAAATAATGTTATAAAGTGAAGGCTGTGTAAATTTAGGCTCATCACTCTCATTGTGACCATGACGACGGTAGCAAACCATGTCAATAAAGATGTCACGCTGGAACTTTTGTCTGAACTCAATAGCCAGCTTCGCACAGAATACGACAGCCTCAGGATCATCGCCGTTTACGTGCAATACCGGTGAATCAATAATCTTAGCTATATCAGTTGAGTAGATACTGGAACGGGCTTCGTCAAAATCGGTGGTAAAACCAACCTGGTTGTTGATGACAAAGTGAATAGTGCCACCGGTAAAATATCCGGGGAGCTTGGACATCTGTACGACTTCATATACAATACCCTGCCCGGCAATAGCTGCATCTCCGTGAATCAATATAGGAAGTACTTTGGTATAATCGTATTTATAAATCCGGTCACCCTTGGCACGAACATACCCTTCTACAACAGGATCTACCGCCTCAAGATGCGAAGGATTGGGCGCCAGCTTCAGATATACCTGCTTTCCGTTCTGAGCGGTGATCTCACTGGAATACCCCATGTGGTACTTAACGTCTCCGTCACCCATGGTAAGATCCGGAACCGCTGTCCCTTCAAATTCATTAAAGATGTGTTCATAGGTTTTGCCCATGATATTCACCAGTACATTGAGACGACCGCGATGGGCCATACCAATAACAACCTCCTCGACACCGTGTTCCGCTCCGTGATTAATCAAAGCGTCAAGCGCCGGAATAGTTGTCTCTCCGCCTTCCAGAGAGAAACGCTTCTGTCCGACATATTTTGTATGCAGAAAGTTCTCAAAAACTACTGCTTCATTCAGCTTGGAAAGGATTCGCTTTTTTTCTTCTATGGATGGATTATGCTCCAGCGATTCCTTTTCAACTTTCTTCTTCAGCCATTCCTGCACATCAGGTTCGCGAATGTACATATATTCAAAACCGATAGTTCCTTCATAGATATATTTCAGGGTATCGATGATATCCTTCAGCTTTGCTGCGCCAATACCAAGCTCATTACCTGCCTGAAATACGGTCTGAAGATCGGACTCGTCAAGTCCGAAGTTCTCAAGCTCCAGTCTTGGCTGGCGATCTTTCCGCGGTCTTACCGGGTTCGTTTTGGACAAAAGGTGCGCTCTGCCACGATAGGCCTGAATCAACTGACTTACCTTAATTTCCTTAGCGATATCTACCGACCCGGCCAGAACAGGAGCTGACTGTTTTTCGGTTCCGTTGGTTTTACCATTCGTCTTTAGCTGAGAGAACTCAAAACCTTCGAAAAACTTCTGCCAGGAAATATCTACTGATTGAGGATCCTGCTGATAGGACTTGTAGAGCTCATCGATATAACCGACATGAGCATTGCTGACGTAGGAATACTTATCCATCCAATTTTTTAATTTTAAAATACAAATTTAAGGATTTAATACTATAAGAATAACCGCTAATTCGCATTAACAAATTGACCTGATTTACAACACATTCTAATAGCATCCGTTGACATAGTCCTGAAGGTATGAAAAGCGTTCGGTAAGACATCCGTTCTTATCTGTCATTTTTCCTCTGAAAAGAATTTCATCAGGATCAGTGCCGGTACAAAGCAGGGGAAACACATGGGTAAGAAGCTGATTTCCGAAATCTCTGGAAGCGTCTCTTGGCAGCTCGCCGGGCAGATTGTCAATCGCCATCACTGTAATATTGCGTGATCCGGAGAACAGAGGCTCTATACTATGAGTGACAGGATTATAATCATAGGCAGGGTCAGGGATCGTACAGGGTTTCAATGTTGAAGGTATAGAACCATTAATATCACAGGTAATATCGGCTATGATTTTTACCTTAAAATCCGGCTCTGTCATATTTTCTCTTTCAAAAAGTCTGGGAGCTGCCGGATCCCAGTAGGCACCAGCCATAAAAATCTCCGCTTTGCGGGCATAGGGCAAAAAGACGGAGGTGTATCGTTCCGGATTAGAATAAAACTCAGCTTTTTCGTAAAAGCCTGTTTCTTTGCTGATGTAGTAGTCTTTTGTCGAAAGCAGACTATAAACCGGATAATTAAATTCCCTATTCAGAAAATCCTCCGGTGATACCCTGGGAATTTTAAGATAATCAAGAATATAAGCAATTCCTTTTCCTACTCTTCCCGTACCGGTTGCAACAATTTTAATCGGAGGCAGGTTTACTTTTCTCAGCTCATCCAGTACTTCCTTCAGATCAAAACACTTATGAGCCGGCTTCAGCTTATATCTTCTTTTTTTACGGCCATACAGAAGCAATCCGTTGTACGCGCCGACAATACCTGCAAAACGACCAAAAGCAATCAGTCTCTGATAGTTGCTATCCGTCAATACCTCATAGTCAATCAGCTCTATTCGTTTTTCAAGAATTGTCTGGAGCAGCTTCTGATTATAGCTTTGTTTTTTCAGGGTATGAGAAAAGAAGAAATATGTTTTTTCCGGGATCAGCAAATGAGGCGGAACTTCTTTTATCCCAAAAAGCACATCGCAGTGACTCAGATCTTCCGTCAGCGTGAGGCCCTTTTCCGCATATTCTTTATTAGAAAATGCCCTTATATCACTCGGCTGAATGAATATAGAGACATTCGGATAGCGGTTCTGCAGCTCAATACACTGATCCGGCATCAGCGCTACGCGCTTATCCGGCGGTATTTTCCCTTCTCTTAAAATACCTATTTTTAATGGTTCCATCGATTCACAGGGTGCTTGGGATTCATATTAGACTCAAAGTTTTTACTAATTTATCAGAAAATGGTTATGCATTTCCTGTTAAATCGAGGCAATTTATTGAGCCGGAACAGGTCGCTTATAAAAAACATACCCATTTTCCCTGTAAAGCAATTGTAAATCACTGTAAGCATCCAGGGCCTGAATACGTTTGGGATAATCCTTGGCAATAATATATACCGGTTTGTCCACAGAGCCAGTCAAAAGCCAGCTTTCATCCAGGCTCTCGGGATTGTAGCCGGGCATTTTTTTTCCGTAAAAAAGATACGCAAAACTTTTAAACCCATAAGGAAGCATATAGGCATCTTCTTTCCCTTTTTCGGTATAAAATCGTACGGCTGCCCCCTGGGTCATTTCCTCAATTTTTGGAACAAGGCTATAGCTAAGCAACTGCACGGTCAGAATCATCGAAACAAAAAGGATAAGTACTGCTGCCTGGAAGTTTCGTTTGAATAGCATGGCAAACAACAATACTCCGGCAATAAGAACAGGACCCGCAAGATAATCCCAGCCGGAAACGGTGAAGTTTGCAGACAGATTGCCAATTGCGAACGGATCTTTTATATATTCGCCGTACTCTTCCAGAAACTGCTCTTTGTGATCAAGCAGATAAAACACGGCAATAAACAGGCTGCCAAATAGCAATCCTGTAATCAGAATCAGTGAACGGAAAAGATTGCCATAAAAAATTCTTTTGCCTTCTACCTTTATCAGCACATACGCTGCCAGAAACGAAACAGGGAAATAGCACAAGGATGAATAATGAACCAGCTTGGTTTTTACAATGGAAAACAAAAAGAGCACTACCAGCATCATAATCACCAGAGTTACTTTGATATTCCTTTGCAAATAGTTGTCGTTGTCAAAACTTCTGAGTCCTTTGAATAAGAAAAAGGACACAGGAAAGCATCCAAGAAGTAACACAACAAAATGAAAATAAAAGGGACCGCTGTGTCCGCTATGAGGCTGCTTCAATACATACAGCTGATACTCGATAAATTCTTTGATAAACCAGGGACCGTTGATCACTACCTCGATTGCAAACCATGCACTGGCTACCAGCAACATCGGAATCGTGAACAGGATGATTTCACGAAAACTAACAAGCCGAAAACTTCTCTTATAAATACTGAAAACCAAAGCAGTAAGAAACACAATCAGAAAAGCGACCGGACCTTTGGTCAGAATCGCAAAACCAATCAGCGTACCGGCCAGAACAGCCTTCCTGTCCCTTTTGAATCTTAATTCCTTGTTTGTGGAGACCAGTAATCCCAGTGTGAAGATGCCAGAGAAGATAAAGAGGTTAAAAGCCGGATCTATCAGAGCCGTACGAAAATAGAAATGGGGAAGGATGGATCCCATATATGCCAGGGCCCAGTAAATGCCGAAGCGGTTGCAGAAGTACTTTCTCCCTAAAAGATATATCAGTACCAGCGTAATCATTCCGACAATCGCATTAGGGAAACGCGCTGCAAAAGCTGTTTCTCCGAAAAGGATCATACTCAATGCCTGAAGCCAGAAGAAAAACGGTGGCTTCTCCTCAAACGGCTGGTAATTGGATTGTATTTTATAGAAGTTGCCTGTAACCAGCATTTCCCTGGCTGATTCGGCAAATATGTTTTCATCCCAGTCAAAGAGGGGAACAGATCCAAGGAAAGGTAAAAACAGGACTGCTGAAAGAAATAGAATGATCAGAATAACATTCCAGGGAGATGATAAAAATTTCATTTTGTAAAAAAGGATAATTTTTCCCTGCAAATTACTAGTATATAGTTCAGACTAGCAAATGCTATGCAAAAAGGATATCTCTGACATGATAACTTTACTCCCGCAGGATATCAGATCTACTCCGTTCAATCTGCCGGATCAACTTTTTTATTTATTTCCCTTTACCTTCCCAACCGATACACCGGTCTGTTCAGACGCTCATTCTCTGACCAGCGGGTATGGTATTGAATAAGTGAATATACAAGGGCAGTGACTGTAACACCGATTAAGGTTCCTGCATATATATCCATAAAAAAGTGCTGCAGCAGATACACTCTGCTAAAAGCTGTGGTCAATGCAATCGTAAAGCAAACGATCTGGCTGGATGTGCGCCGGGATAGCAAACTCAGCAATAGGAAGATAGAAAATACACTCGAGGAATGCCCGGAAGGAAAGCTGAAATAGCTATGAATCTCCAGTCCGTCAACAAACTTAAGCTTGAGTGACGGATCAAAAAATTTGTAAGGACGTACGAAATCATCGAAAACAGCTCTTTTAAGCACCTGCGTCACCAGCGAAGTGGAAAGAAAAGCAAGAATACTCAGAATTCCGTAATAAATTCTCCGCAAAAAGAGACCCAGCACGATCAGTATGCTGAATATACCATCGCCCAGATAGGTGATATAATAAAAAAAGACATTGAGCGCCGGATCATGAAACTGATTGACCCAAAGCTCAACATCTCCTTTACTGGTACTACCAAGGATAATTGCTCCGATTATGGCAAACACCATGGTAAGATTGAAAAACAGTGGCGATTCTTTATATACCCTGATCAAGGAATTATCAATTATATTCTATTGTTCACTATCGGATGTCTTTCCTTTTGCCTGTTCAATATCGTCACGATCTCTTAACTTTTTGTCGTCAACATTACGATTCAGGAAACTGTTGATCTCGTCAAGATCATAATCCGATACGATCTCTCCAAATGTATTGATCTGGATATTGAATCCGTCCAGTTCCTTATTTACTTTAGGCTTTTTCCCCTCTTTTTCTTTCTTCTTTCCCATAGCGCTATTCGTTTACTGTTATACTTTTACCTGATCACTCAGCGTAGCAATTGCTCTTTCGATTCTGTCTGCTGTCTCATCACGTCCGAGTACCTCGACTATCTCCATAAGATCAGGTCCGGCACCCTTACCCGTAATCGCCAGTCGCAGGGCCTGAAGTACTTTCCCGATTTTCATATTTTTCCGTTCCAGTACAGCATTCAGGATATCTCTGGCCTTATCAGCAGTTGCTACATCTGTCTGAGCAAGTTCTTTGCCAAAGTCCGCTATAACTTCAACAGCTTCCGCTGTCCATTTGGATTGAACTACTTTCGAATCATAATCAGCCGGAGTTTCGAAAAAGAAAGAAGCTTCGTTCCAGAAATCGGCCGGAAATACGACTCTTTCTTTCATTAGTTCCACCACTTTTTCCGCTTTTTCCTCCCCTGCATTCATACCTCGTTGCTTTAGCTCCTTCAAAAGATAACCCGCCAGTTCATTGTTTGGTTTGGCCTTGATGTACTGCTGGTTAAACCACATGGCCTTCTGAATATCAAACTTAGTACCTGATTTACCGATTCTTTCGGCGGAAAAAGCCTCTATGAGTTCCTGCATGGAGAAAATCTCCTGTTGCGTACCCGGATTCCAGCCCAGCAAAGCAAGAAAATTGACTGCAGCCTCGCTCAGATACCCGGCTTCCCTGAAGCCTTTCCATATATCTCCGCTCTCCGGATCCTTCCAGTCGATAGGAAACACGGGAAAACCACCGGCATCGGCATCTCTTTTGCTTAGCTTGCCGTTTCCGTCCGGTTTGAGCAGTAAAGGCAGGTGGGCAAACCTCGGCATAGTATCTTCCCAGCCAAGGAAACGATATAAAAGGACATGCAGCGGTGCCGAAGGCAGCCATTCTTCACCCCGGATCACATGGGTTATTTTCATCAGATGATCATCCACGACATTTGCCAGATGGTAGGTAGGCATACCATCAGACTTCATCAGCACTTTATCATCAATCGCTGAAGAATGTACCATTACCCAGCCACGAACCATATCATTGAGACGAATCTCTTCTTTTCTTGGTACTTTAAGACGGATTACATAGGGCTCTCCGGATTCCAGTCTGCGCTTAACTTCATCTTCCGGAAGCGTCAGAGAGTTTTTCATGGTCATCCGGGTGATCGCATTATACTGCGGTGTAGCCACTCTGGCAGCTTTCAGGCGCTCCCTCATGGCATCCAGCTCTTCAGCTGTATCAAACGCGTAGTACGCATTGCCTTCCTCCACAAGTTTCATGGCATACTGCATATACATAGGTTTCCGCTCCGACTGGCGGTAAGGACCATAAGGACCACCCACCGCCGGGCTTTCATCCAGCTCTATCCCCAGCCACTGCAACGCTTCGAGGATGTATTCTTCCGTACCCGCTACAAATCTGGTCTGATCGGTATCCTCAATACGAAGAATCATTTTGCCTCCATGCTTGCGGGCAAACAGATAGTTATATAGTGCTGTACGAACTCCTCCGATATGTAACGGGCCTGTAGGACTTGGTGCAAATCTCAGCCTTACCTCTTTTTCCATGAATTTTTATCCTTACTTAAGGGTAGATTTAATGATTATGTACTATTATTTTACTGCGATACAGGATATCTCTACATTGACATCCTTGGGCAGACGGGCTACTTCGACAGTCTCTCTTGCCGGAGCACCTTCGCCGAAATACTCCCCATAAACTGCATTAATCGCCTGAAAATTGTTCATATCTTTTACAAAGATGGAACACTTAACCACATGCGAAAAATTCATTCCTGCAGCAACTAATATTCCATTGAGATTTTTCATAACCCTATGCGTCTCAGACTGGATATTGTCCAGCATCAGCTCACCGGTAGCCGGGTCAAAAGCGATCTGCCCGGATACATATAGCGTATTGCCGGCAAGTACCGCCTGACTATACGGGCCTATCGGAGCCGGGGACTCGTTTGTGTTTATTATCGTCTTATTCATTGATGATCTCGGATAGTTGAAGGTGACAAAAATAGCAAAAAATGCATCGAATTTCGAAAACCCTGTTCATAATTTGCCTCAATATCCCCTCTCCTGCCTAAATCAATAGAAAACAAGCGTATGCAGTTGTTATTTGATGGTCAGATTCTCAGAAAATCTAAAAGCCACTTCTTTTACAGGCCTTCGGCTTCTTTCTGCCTGCTCCCGTTTTTTCAATTCATCATTTAGCTGATCCGGGTCACCTTTATATCCGATTGCTACCATAGCAGCCGGAATAAAGTCTTTTCCCAGCTTAAATGCCTCAGTCACCTTATTCATATCGAAACCGGCCATCTGATGAATGTATATATCCATGGCAGCAGCCTGTATAGCCAGTGCACTCATGGCCTGGCCGGCATCATACATGGCATGCCTGTTTTCTTCTCCGGTTTTGGCAAATCGTGCACTGGCCAGCACCGCCATCAGAACCGGAGCTTCTTTGGCCCAGACTCTGTTAGCATCCGTAAGAAAACCCAGTAAAGTATCGAAGCCCGCAGGATCATCTTTTTTCGACGCGTACACAAAACGCCAGGGCTGCTCATTGAACGAAGAAGCAACCCATTGGGCCGAAGTAAACAGGACCTGTAAAGTATCCGAATCCAGCGGTTTCTCTGAAAAAGCTCTGTAACTGCGCCGTTTTAATATAGTCTCCCGGATAATTGTCTGGTTCGTGTTCATAGTTGGCATTTATTCGAAGTTTAGATTATTATGCATTAGATTTTACTTTATCCTTTTGTCTGATATTCTGCACAGAAAAACTTGTTTAACTTTAATCCATGGAGGTCTGTTTAGTTTGGAAAAGCCTCAGAGCTCCGGGAAATCCGACAAATTCAGATGACACACTAATATGCGCCAAGGTGCCTAATCGATCAAAGATATCCCGGAAGACATTATGATACAATGAGGGACGGGAAGAAACAGTTAATCTCACTGAGTGGCTGGCCGTTAATCAGAAAATATTACCCGAACATGTGCTCCGCCGGCTCGATCGCCCGGAATACATAAAACCTGTGGTATCCCGGATAGATCGGCTGGACAGACAAACGATTAATACCCGCAATGAAGCGAGTGAGTTTTGTAAAAGAACTATGTGAAGGAAAGCCCGACAAAAGAAACAGCTTACATCATCCGGAAAGCAATGCGGTCAATAGCAGGAGAGCGGCCAAGCAGGAGAGAAACCAAAAAATATAGCAGCCCCTCTGCCCGGGGCTGCTGCAAGAGTTGTCAATATACAAATACTTTACTTTTATCGACTATATATACCCCCGGATCAAATCCTCGATAGGTATTAAGACCTTTCTGATAGGTAATAATAGCAACCAGACGCCCTTCAATGCTATAAACAGAAGCTTGTCCGGCAAGAGTGGCTTCTATATGAAAAAGTCTTTCTCCGCCATATACCTTTATTCTTTCGGCCCGGTTACTTTCGGTTTCAATAGTCCCGGTCACCACATCATCCTTTACATACTCTACTATCTCAGCCTTAAACAAGTCTACCATACTTTCTTCGCAGGTAAAACCAAATTCCATGTCATAAAGCGGAGCACCGGTATTGGTCACATTATAAGTATAAACCTGCCCGTTTCTGGCCGTTATGGCCGCATTGTACGTAACGATATCACTTTTTCTTTTAATAGTGAGCTCCACATTTGCACCGGACATCAGCGACACAAAATCATTCCAGCTCCAGTCATATGAGTAGTTCAGACTACCAGCTACGTCCATTGCATAGGCATCAGCCCGAAGCAGCATTGTCTGACCGCCGGAGATAGCCCGTATGATATAATTGTCCCAGTTGTCGTTACTAACCGGATTGCGATAATTATTGAATGTATAGATCAGCTCAAAGTCACCCGATACCCCGATCGTCTGACTTCTTGCCACGTTGAAGCCAACTGTATAGGTTCCGTCATCATTTACTGTACCCACACGCTGTCGCTCACCAATTGCACCAGCCGATACCTTTTTCACATCCAGATAGCAGGCTTCACCCCCGAGATACACGATATAGTTGCCCGAAGGACAATTGGTCGCTGTACTGGTATACACAAGCTGATCGCCCACAAAGGCAAATACGTTGGCGCTGGTACCTGTTTTGGATATTTTGACCCGGACTTCCTTATTTTTATATACTTCCTTAAACTCCGTTTCCCAATTCCAGCCGTATTTGTAATTAACAACGGAACCGGTAAAGGTTGAATTAGACCAGGCATCAGCACGCATATACCAGGTCTGACCGCCACTTGTAAGAGCGATCGCCCAGTTATGCCAGTTTTCAACGGCCCGGGTATAGTTATCAAAGATATATTCAATCTCAAAATCACCGCTTATCTCCGTCCGGTGAAAATCACTATAGGCATCCCAGTCCAGACCGTAATCCGGGGTACCAATTACCAGACGCCCATTGTCATAATACGTCGTCCTTGCGATTGTCGTACCGGTATGCTTATATCCCCACAGAGCCCGTTCATTGGCCGGGTTCATACCCGTAAAAGCCAGTGTGTAACTGGACAAGCCATCCATTAGCTGCTCGCAAAATACACTATAAAAAGTTCCTGCATTGGTCGTAAGCGTCAGAAACTGGCTGCCATCTGCATAATCGTACGACCACGTACCACTATATGCCCCGGATAAGGAGCCATCCGCATTGATATACAGCTCCTGCTCCCGATTGGTAGCCAGATTGGCGTAATCGACCGCGTTGTGTGTAATCACACTATACCTGCCGGCAATATTTTCAGCAGCATAAGCTTTTTTTCCCAGGTCAAATCCTGTTCTGTACTCAAACGGAGCAGCCAGCGGCCAGCCTCTTTCGTTAAAAAATAACTGATGAACTTCCACATTATGGTGCACCGTACCATTGTCATACTTGGTATGGTAAACCAGATAAGCGCTTCCATCTTCATCTCTCAGTACAGAGTTGTGGCCCTGTGCCACTTGCCCGATGTTCCACCAGTTATAGCGAAAGTTCTGCATTATGGGAAATCCATACTGCACATTATTGCCATAATTGAATATATAACGGTCAAAAACTGCATTGTCTCCGCTTACATCGGTATAAATTCCATCAATGGTTTTCGAACGAAACACCCGCATGGTATATCCTCCCTCCGGCGAATAAAATCCGTGGGTGACAAACAGATAATAGTATCCTTCGCCGTTCGTATCAGTCAGATACTGAATATAAGGACCTTCTCCGGAAACATAATAGCCTCCGCTCAGATGCACACCCATATATGGATCGTATCGCAATCGAGAACCGTTCCAGACTGTTCCATCCGCTGAAGTATTTGTAAATCCATAACTGTAGTGATAGTCCCGAAGACCGGTGTTTTCATCCAGCTTTAGCAGAAATACTCCCCCGGACCAGGAGCCATACACCATCCACAGACGATTGTTTTCGTCGTACAGTACCGAGGGATCAATACAGCTGCTTCCGTAGTCTCCATGCCAGCCACCGTTACGCAAATAGCGCGCAGGAGTGGAGCTTAAGCCTGTCACGCGCTGAAAGTCTGCGTTGCCGGCACCATTGGACGCATTATCCATACCGGAATACACAACCATGCCGGCATATTCATAGGGGCCTTCAATCCTGCTGGCGGTATGCATTACGACCGATGACAGCCAGTCATCACCATTAACGGAAAAATAAAGGCACCATTTGTTCATCCTTTTATTGTAAATAATATCCGGAGCCCACAGATTGCCCCGCAGATCATTACTACTGGTATGCCGGGACCAGTCAGCCGCTGCCTTAAAAGCCTGCAGGTAGTTGGTCGTGACCACACCGTTGACCGAAAAAGCCGGCGTAAAGGGCGTCCAGTTGATCATATCCCGCGAATATGCCGCACCCAGCTGGGTTCCGAATATATAATAATATTTGGTACGGGTACCGGCTGCATCATTTTCCGGATACGAATTACCTCCTGCATCTTTATAGACAATGATAATCGAAGGATCATGAACAGCAACTGTTGAAGCATAACTGCTGAAATGTACACAACACAGATATATGATTGTGCAGAAAAAAACTTTAAAAATTTTATCCATCGTGTTTTACCGGTATATTATACTATATAGTACTATACATGTGAAACTATCAAAAGGTAACATCAGGAATATTCTATTTTACCGGTAAACCGCTTTCCGGCTCCCCGTTTAGGTCATACAACTTATGCCAAGGATCATCCATTCTTTCCGCTGCTTTTTTTATATTGCTGCTTTTATGTTTTAATCCGGTATATCCAACAATACATTATGGCAACACAACGACCATTCAGTTTCAAAAAATGGATTGATGAAAACAGACATCTGCTAAAGCCGCCTGTAGGAAACCAGCAGGTATACAAAGGCAATGACGATTTTATTGTAATGGTAGTTGGCGGTCCCAACAGCCGCAAGGATTTTCATTATAATGAAACAGAAGAATTCTTCTATCAGCTCGAAGGAGATATCACACTACGAATCATAGAAGACGGAAAAATAGAAGATCTTCCCATCAAAGAAGGAGAAATCTTCCTGCTTCCCAGAAAAGTCCCTCACTGTCCGGTACGGCCTGCCAATACCATAGGCCTGGTCATGGAACGCTATCGGGACGATAACCAGAAAGACGGCTTTATGTGGTTCTGCGAAAACTGCGGTCATAAACTATACGAAGAGTTTATCGAAGTCAAAGACATTGTAAAGCAACTTCCGGAGGTTATGAATAGATTTTACGCCAGTAATGAGCTCCGGACCTGCCAGCAGTGCGGAACAGTAATGGAAAAACCTCAGCCAGCCTGAATCAGTATGACTACTGACAGAGATTTTGCTTTAGCAGCAGACAGAGAAGATACACTCCGGACATTCCGGGACCGGTTTCATATTCCGGTTATCGGAGAGAAAGAATGCGTATACTTCTGCGGAAACTCGCTGGGGCTTCAGCCCAGAAGTACCGGAGAATATATCCGGCGGGAACTGGATGAATGGGGCCGCCTTGGTGTAGAAGGACACTTTGATTCCCGCAACCCCTGGCTGTACTATCACAAGTTTGTACAAAAGCAACTGGCCGAAGTGGTGGGTGCCCGGCCTGTTGAGGTTGTCGCAGCCAATTCCCTCACAGTCAATCTGCATCTGTTATTCAGAACTTTTTACCAGCCTGAAGGCAGAAAGACTAAGATTCTGGTAGAAGAAAATCCATTTTCATCAGACTGGTATGCCTTACAGTCTCAGGTTCAGCTACACGGACTGGAGCCGGAACAATATATCATTGAACTGCAAAGCGACGACAACAGTCAGTATCTTTCTACAGAGTCCATACTCCGGACCATTGACCGGCATCATGAAGAGCTGGCCATGGTTTTTCTTGGCGGAGTAAACTATCTCAGCGGTCAGGCATTTGATATGGCAGCTATTATCCGGCATGCCCACCAGTATGACATTATTGTCGGACTGGATCTGGCTCACGCGGCAGGCAACCTGGATCTCAGGCTTCATGATTGGGAAGCCGATTTTGCTGTCTGGTGCAGCTACAAATATCTTAATTCCGGTCCAGGTGGCACTGGCGGATATTTTATCCATGAAAAACACGCTACCAACAAAAATCTGCCCCGGCTGGCCGGCTGGTGGGGTCACGAGGAAGAAACGCGCTTCCGGATGAGCAAAGAGTTTGTTCCGGCTGGCAGTGCCGATGGCTGGCAGTTAAGCAACGCACCTGTGCTTTCTCTGGCAGCACAATGGGCCTCTCTGGATATTTTTCAGGAAGCAGGAATGACAAGGCTGCGACAAAAAAGCATTCGTCTGACCAGCTATCTTGAATTTTTGCTGCAAGAACTGATTCTGAAAACCGAGAACCCATTCGGAATACGAATTATTACTCCTGCCAATCCTCAGGAACGGGGCTGTCAGCTTTCTCTGAAAATCGGAAGAAACGGCCGGGAGCTTTATCAGAAGCTGGGTAAAAACGGTTATATAGTTGATTTCAGAAATCCGGACATTATAAGAGTGAGTCCGACTCCGCTCTATAACCGCTTTTCTGAGGTTTATTCATTTGTACATTTTTTAAAGGAGTTAAGCTAAATCGCGATGAAAGACAACAGTCTGGCAAAGGATGTGATCATAATAGGCGCCGGTCCCGTGGGTTCACTTCTGGCCATTTTGCTGGCCAGACAAGGCTTTTCGGTTTCCGTATTCGAAAAAAGGGCGAACCCCTTGATCTGTAAGACAGAAGAAGGACGCTCTATCAACATGGCTCTGAGTCACCGGGGACTGAAAGCACTCGGAATGGCCGGTATGGATGAAAAAGTGCTGCAGCACACCATCCCGATGGAAGGGCGCATGCTCCACGAACCCAACGGCCAGGTGGTGCTTCAGCCTTATGGCCTAGCGGGACAATATATCTATTCTATTTCCCGCAGCATGCTGAATACACTGCTTGTCGAAGAGGCTGTCCGAGGTTATGGCATCAATTTTTATTTCAATATGCAATGCCAATCAATCGATACAGATACAAATCAGATTGTATTTACCGAAACAACCAGTGGCAAAGAACTGGAGGAATCATTTGACCTGGTAATAGGAGCCGACGGAGCCGGATCAGTAGTCCGCAGCAAGATACAGGAACTGACCAATGGAGAGCTTGATATAAACATGTTAAGCCACAGCTACAAAGAGCTGCACATACCTGCAGGCTCCGAAAGCATCCATCAGATGTATAAGAATGCCCTCCATATCTGGCCCCGAAAGAAATTTATGCTGATTGCTCTTCCCAATCTGGACGGCAGTTTTACAGCAACGCTTTTTTTATCCGGATCAGAGTTTCCTTCTTATAAAGATCTTAGCAATGAAGAAAAAGTAAGAGATTTCTTCAATGAATATTTTCCGGACGCCAGCCGGATGATGCCTGATCTGGGAGATCAGTTTTTCAGCAATCCCACATCAGAGCTTGGTACTATACAATGTTTTCCATGGGTTTATAAAGACAAGCTGGCCCTCATCGGAGATGCAGCGCACCCGATTGTTCCTTTCTACGGACAGGGTATGAATGCCGGTTTTGAGGACTGCCGGATATTGGCTGAGCTGGTCATTGAGCACAGCAACGAAGACTGGGCAATGATTTTGAATCACTACCAGTCTGAACGCAAAAAAAATACAGATGCTATTGCCCGGCTTGCTTTGCGTAATTTTAATGAAATGCAGGCAGATGTAGCCGATGAACGTTTTCTCCTTCGAAAAAAAATCGAAGCGACCCTTCATCAGCGATTGCCCTCCTACCTTCCGTTGTACAGCATGGTAACCTTCAGCGATCTGAGCTATAGCGAAGCCCTGGAACGAGGCCGCCAGCAGGAACTTTTTATGGACGAGGTCATGCAGCATAAAAATATAGGACTGATCTGGGACAAAGAAGAGTTTCTGTGTGAACTGGAATTGCGCCTGCAAGCTCAGGGACTGATCGGCTAATATAACAGCTATTCATAATCCCTAGCCAGTGAACCATCCACAGAAAAAACGTTGTTCATTCTATAAACAGATGGTTGTATGAAAACAGGAAAAGCATTGACCGGCGGACTGGCAGGAGCAGTACTAATGACACTGGTACATAATTACTTTAAAGAAAATGTAAAGGATGCTCCCCGTATTGACGAGCTTGGTATGGAAGCCCTGAAAAAGATATTCGGCAAAGATACTTTCTCCGGCAAGGATGAACTGCATCAGCTATCCATTCTGTCTGATCTGCTTTCCAACGGGCTCGCCTACAGTCTGGCTGCCGCATCCAAAAAATATCCGGTATGGACAGGTACCCTCATAGGTGGTCTGATCGGTCTGGCAACTACCAATATTCCCCAGCGGCTGGGATTGAAAAAAGACTTTGCGGCCAAAACAATAAAAACGACACTGATGTCTATAGCTTACTATACGTTTGGCGGACTCGCCTCCGGAGCTATCATCAAAAATCAAAGAAACTAACGAATCCAGATCATACCTTTGTATGGACTCCATAAACAGAAAACCGGAATTTGTTCTAACCAAATGTACTTATTCCGGTTTTTTATGAAAAAATTTTGCATCTTACTTTTCGGAATCTTCTCACTATATCATGGAACCACAAGAGCTCGTTGATTATTTGTCTCAGATCGGAAAAGAAACCGGTCTCATAGAAAAAGCGAAGCAGTCTTGTATGGAAACAATCAGGACCTATTCAGAAGATCTGTCGGATACTCCGCACGGACACTATACCAATGATGAACTGATTCTTGAATTTGACTACCAGAGTCTTGTTTTCAATCATCATTTTGGTATTCACCCGTATATTAAAACCCGGATTGGAATTTTTGTTAATGATACCGATCAAAACTGGATTGATAACCTCAAACCAATTGGGTTCTTTGAGTTTGAATCCGATTTTGAAGGGAAAGAGCTGGACAATTTTCTTGTTCTTGACAGAAGTAAATAGACTTGCCTTTCTCAGGTAATTAATCCGTTTCGCCATTCGTGCCCGAACAAGAATTATATATCAGAAACCTGTATCATCCTTCTCAACCTGCAGGAAAATCCCTGGCAAAAAACGTTTCTTATCAGGAATATAAGTCAGATCCGCGGCTCCGGCATCTGATTCATTGCTACTGGCATCTGAAATCTGATCGGGCACTGGGCAGCCCGTTTTTATACCGCGTTGTGTCCGATGGCTGTACAGATATCTTCTTTAATCAGCATAACCCGGAGGAAAGCTTCTTTCAGGGATTTAACCCGACCTATTCACTCATTCCTCTCGGAGGAAGTTTTGCTTATTTCGGGATTCGTTTCTACCCTGCTTCTATCACCAGACTTTTCGGAATGGACGCCTCAGATCCGGGACATGATGAAATTGCTCTCTCATCCATTCTGCCGGATTTGGCACGACATATTGCTAAACTATCTGATAAAAGACCCTCAGCATCATCTGTTTCAGAATTTCTGAATCAATACTTTATAAGACTCTGCTATAAAAATACTTCCACTACCGACCCGCGATTTCTGACTGCCTTAGAGCTTATCCTTAATCAGGAAGGAGACGTGACACTGAAAGAAGATCTTGACACAGGATTGAGCCAGCGCCAGCTTCGGCGGCTCTTCTCTTATTACATCGGTGGCGGCCCCAAGCTTTTTAGCAGGATCATACGCTTTCAACATTTTATTTACAGAAATCTGATCCTCACCCCGGATAGGCTGCCTGCGCATTACAATCATTCCTACTATGATCAGGCACATCTTATAAAAGATTTCCGGAGTTTTTACGGCTCTACACCTTCAGAGGTAAAAAGTGACAATTTTGACCGTTTTTTACAATAACATCTCCTTCCGAACATCGATTTTTACCGTGAACTATTTCTGATAACCATTTTGCAGAATAAATGTCAAATCTGAAAATCACTGCCATAGTATGAAACTAAATGCCGGAATTATCACATCAAAACTAAAAGAATGTAAGAAGTTTTACACCGAGACACTTGGTTTTGGGGTAACTTTTGAAAATGATTTCTACCTTCTTCTCCATACACCGGATCGGCAAAATGAAATCAGCTTTCTGCTTCCGGATCACCCTGCTCAGGATAAGCTTTTCCATAAAGCCTATTCCGGCTCGGGTATCTATCTGACCATTGAAGTAGATAATGTAGATCACTGGTATGAAAAAATGCAAAAGCTTTCTGCTGATATAAGGGTGGATCTGAAAAATGAACCATGGGGTGACAGACATTTTGCAATCACTGACCCCAATGGCATCGGGATTGACATTGTAACCCATATTCCACCGGAAGAATAAGAAGCATAAAGTCTGTACCCGAAAGCCGTACAGACTTTACCATCTGTTCATCAGTCATTTGCAAACATTCTGCTCTCCCCAAAACAATATCATCCTGTAAATCGTAACAAATCAAATGGTTTGCTAAATTTGGCATACTATTCGCGCGTTTTTACAGAACTATGAATTACGAAGGGGTATTACTGTCTGAGCATATAGAAGGCGGGCGGAAAGCCGGCATCATTACTACCAACCCGTTTTCGCTGACTTTTAAGAAAGGCGATGATATAGAAATCAAATTCCCTCTGAAGGACCTTGATGTCAGCTACGGAGGCGCAGGAAAGCGTCTGGTGTATTTCAAACACCCGCAGTATCCTGGCTACACTATCTTCACAGATCAGAGCCAGATACTGGAAGACACAGCCCTGTCACACCTGTTTAATGTACAGGACACGCGTCAGGCCGTCAGAAAGAGCCGTTTTACATTTCGGACGCTTCTCATATCGGCTGTTTTGCTGGTAAGCGCCGGAATTGCCGTTTTTTTTGCTTCACGGGACCGTATCATTCATAAAATAGCAATGCGGGTACCTATGGACTATCAGATCAGGATAGGAGAGCCAATATTTGAGAATACTCTGAAAAATAACAACGTACTTAAGAGTGACACCTTATCACAATATCTTGATGAGCTGACCAGTCCTCTTCTTTCCCAGCTTGGATCCGGTGAGTATCAGTTCCGTTTTGCTGTCATTGAAAATGACGCGATCAACGCTTTCGCTCTGCCAGGCGGCTTTATTGTCATTCATTCTGCGCTCCTGCAGGAAGCCGAAACACCCGATGAGGTCGCAGGAGTTCTGGCCCATGAGATCGCACATGTTACCTCACGGCATCATTTAAGAGGGCTTTTTAACCGGCTGGGTACCTTCTACCTCCTTAGCATGTTTTTTGGAGATATCTCTGTTTTAGGCTCGCTGATTGATATTGGTGCTTCACTCGAAAGCCTGAGCTTCAGCCGGGATTTTGAAACCGAGTCTGATCTGGAAGGCCTGAAGCTGGCATTAGCTTCCGGTTTTTCATCCGAAGGTATGGTCAGCTTCTTTAAAAAGCTTGGTGAAGCACATGAAGGAGAAGCACATGCGCTCATGGCTTACCTCAATACGCATCCCACTTCGGACACCCGGATAAAAACTATCGAAAGCACCGCTGTTTCTCTGACGCATCTCAGCGCAAAACGGCCTGAGTTTTTTACTGACTATACAACATTTAAGCAACATCTGAACACACTTTTGGAAAAGCAATAATTCATGAATGTAACTATTGAAGGCAAGCCGGTATTTTCGCATCTCAATGTGGTGCTTGAACCGGGAGAATCGATCATCGCCGAATCGGACGCGATGGCCAATATGTCTGCGGATCTGGACATGGAAGCAAAGTTTAACGGCAGTCTACCGGCTGCCCTGGTCAAGAAATTTGTTGGCGGAGAAAGTCTTTTTGTCAATCATTTTAAAAACAACACTTCCGCGCCCCTCAAGCTGGCACTTACCCAGCCTATGCCCGGAGATGTTATGGAAATGGAACTAAAAGGAAATTCTTTTTATCTGCAACCCGGCGCTTTCGTGGCCTGTACTCCCGGCATTGATCTGTCGGTATCGTGGGCGGGATTTGCTTCTATGATCGCCCGTGAAGGTTTATTTCGCCTCAAAGTATCCGGTAACGGAAAAGTATGGTTCGGGGCTTTTGGCGGACTGATCGAAAAACATGTAGAAGGAGAATATCTGGTTGACACCAGTCACCTGGTCGGCTATGAGCCGGGTTTCAAGCTCTCTATTCAGATGGCAGGCGGCATCTTCAGCAGCATACTGGGCGGCGAAGGGCTGGTCACCAGAATGAAAGGCACCGGAAAAATTATTATTCAGACCAGAAGCATCAACTCGCTGGCGACATGGGTCAATCGTTTTTTACCTTAATCTTTTCTGAAAACACATGAATATAGATATACAATACCGGCCTGGCAGCGCTGTAGCCAAGATACAGATTGCCGATTCCGAATCGGTTATGGCCGAAGGCGGAGCCATGATCGCTGTTTCACCAAATATTAATGTCGAGACCTCCATGTTTCGCAAAGAGCAGGGCGGGCTGATTTCCGCTGCCAAACGTCTGCTGACTGGTGAAAATATCTTCCTGAACAAATACACCTCATCAGGCGGAAACGGGGAAGTATGGCTGGCTCCCAATCTGCCGGGAGATCTCGAAACCCGTACGCTTGACAATGAAACCATCTATGTACAGGGCGGATCATATCTCGCTTCTTCCGGTGATATTAAACTTGATCTGAGCTTTCAGGGCGCCAAATCGTTCTTTTCCGGCGAAAATCTTTTCTGGGTCAAACTGAGCGGAACAGGACAAGTAGTATTTAACTCCTACGGAATGATCTATCCGATTGAGGTTGATGGCTCGCATATTGTTGACACCGGGCATATTGTTGCTTTTACTGACGGACTCAATTTCCGTATTACCAAGGCCGGTAGCAGCTGGATGTCATCTTTTCTGGGAGGAGAAGGACTGGTTTGCAAATTTGAAGGAAAAGGAACCGTCTGGTTTCAGTCACATAATCCTTCCAGCTTTGGCGGTATCATAGGCCCGATGTTAAGACCCAATAAATAATTACTCCACATGCAATCATTTGAACATACCATACACTGTAAACCGGATTTTGCCATGCTGACGGTAAGAATTCCCGGGGGAAAAACACTGAAAGTAGAAGCTTCGGCCATGGCTACCATGGATACGAACCTGATCATGAAAACGAAGTTCAAGGGTGGACTGGGACGGTTTCTTGGAGGCGAATCATTATTTATCAATGAGTTTACAGCCGAAAACGGTCCGGGAGAAATATCCATCTCGCCGACCGCTCCCGGAGATATTACTCACCGCTATCTAAACAATGAGACGATCTATCTCCAGAATTCCGCCTATGTGGCTTCTAATCCGGATATACTGGTCGAAAGCAAATGGCAGGGGCTGACCAGAGGATTCTTTTCCGGAGAAAGCCTGTTTCTGATCAAATGCAGCGGAACCGGAGACTTATGGTTTAACAGCTTTGGCGGGATCGTTGAACTTGACGTGACAGACGGCTACGTGATCGATACCGGACATATCGTTGCCTTTACCGAAGGGCTTACCTATAATATCGGACGGCTCGGGGGATACAAATCTCTATTTTTGAGCGGCGAGGGACTGGTATGTCGGTTTAGCGGAAGTGGAAAGATCTGGATACAAACCCGAAAAATCATGCCTTTTGCCTGGTATCTGAATCCATTCAGGCCATCAAAATAAGAATTAATAAAATACAGTAAAATAAAAACAGCCCATATTCAATGGGCTGTTTTTATTTTACAAATTATCAATGGTGTGATCTTCCACCTGTTTTACAAAATCCATCAGATCCATATTTCCATATGGGCCAAAGGCATCAATAATAGTTCCTTTTTCTCCGCTGGCAGTTACCAGCGTAAACAAAATAGCCATATCATCCGGATTGGAGATTCCTTCGTATCGGAAATGATCCATGATTTTTATCTCCGAGGGTTTAAATATCTGCCTCGTATGGATATTTTGCAGCCCTACCGGCGTGATCTGATATTCCTGATCATAACCCACATCTTTTAAAGCCTTCAGTTTCAAAATTAAAGGGGTTGTTATATGTGGCATTTCTATATCTTTTGACATGGTTTGTTCCTCCTTCCTCGTCCATTAATTCCCTGATTATTTATTATACAACAAAAAAAGAGGCGGAATAGTTGAGGCCACATGGCATAAAAGCCGGGTAGAGCGGGAATTTCAGAGAAGTCTGCATAAAAATCCATTCAAAAAAATCACAGAATTGTCCAAAAAAACAAGCGGTCAGATACTGGTGATTAAGGAATTGTAAAAGCAAAACCAGTCATGTGACCTCTTCCGAAGGGTCTTTTTTTTTATTTCTGCGAATATTGGGAAACACGTACCTTCTTCGGCCCCGGATATGGATATAGAGCATTCAAATTTTATTCTACCATTATCCCTGCTAAAAGTAAAATAGGTTTCAGTTATTTTACTTTAGTAAGTAATACTCATGATACAAACTAAAAAATACAAAGCGGACGACCGGATAAAACATCCTGCGAATATAGTACTTTATGCCATCAGAGATTAACGGTAGCCGGCAGCAGGACTCCATAAAAACATAACCCGGAGTTATAAGCTCCGGGTTATGTTTGTCATTGCTGAGCGCAGAAATCCGGCAATTATTTCTTGACAATTCTGAATACCTGAGACTGATGTGTATCTGCCATTTTCAGCGTATAAACTCCCTGCAGAAGCTGAAGTCCTGCCTTACAATTGTTTATACACCTGCCGGATTCGGCAAGGTTTCCATCCAGCCTTATTATTTCATATGTAAAATCCCCACTCATTTCAAGAGTTAGTTCCTCTGCAAAAGGATTGGGGAAGTACATTACACCAGTATGCATCGCATCTGCAACGGATGTCACTACACATAGCGGATTATCGGTATCGACTGTAACAGATACGGGAGTTCTTCCGCACTCACCGCCACCGGTAGCGACTTCTATAGCATAAAACAAACCATATCGGTTCTCCTGGACAACCCAGGGCTGCGTACCGGTAAAAGAAATCAGATCCTCAATTACATATGGAAAATCAGCTCCCTCGGCCTGGTATCGGAGTGTTCCGGTAGTACCATTGGCGTCCATCGTATACTCTCCGGGCTGAAGTTCAATATTCAGTAAGATTCTTTGTTTTCCGGTTCCGACCGTCTGTCTGATTTCGTGCAAGACTTCCGTTCCCTCCAGAATCCGTATAGTCACTGCATTGTTTGCCGAAGCCGAATATACAGATACAGCTTCCAATGTCAACGCCTGCAATACTGTCATCCTGATATTCTTATCATTGGCAGTGATATCCGCCGCATTCAGATTCCATATCTGGGCACTGCTATTCTGCTCACTCAAACCAAGAAATGCTGTAATACCCTGCCCGGCATCTTTTATATAATACGTGGTATTGCCGGTAATCTCTGCAGTATAATTTTCACCAACATACAACACTTCGCCTCCGATACGATCCGAATACCATTCATAAGGCCCCACACCGCCGGTAACCGACAAAATCACGTCGCCGGAGCGGCATACGATCATGTCCTCTGCTTCAAGCAGACCGGAATACAATTGCACCTGTCCCGAATAGGAAGCACATCCGGCAGTATTCACTGTAAGCTTATACAATCCAGCCTGACCGGCCAATAAAACGGGTCCGGTTTCACCTTTCAGCTCTATCCCGTCTCTTTCCCAGACAAATGTTCTGCCATCCAGATCCTGAAGCCCGCTATTCAACCCGATCGGATTTCCGGGACAGATCACCTGGTCATCTCCAAGCTCAGGAGCCAGACATTTTTCTTTAACAACAATGGTAACAAACGCTGAGGAACCTTTGATTCCCTGGCTATTTTCAGCCACTGCTTTTATACGATATGTTCCGGCAGGTATATTTTCCCAGGTATAGCTATACGGGGCATTCTGGTCCGAACCCAGCAGATTATCACCCTCATAAAACTCAACAGCAGTAATGGAACCATCCTGAGCAGAGGCCGTTGCCTGGATGATAACAGTGCTTCCTGAAACAAATTCGGTATTATGTGCCGGACTGGTAATAGCAACTATGGGGGCATTGCCTTGCGTTGTAAAAACAGAAGCGGTGGCTCCTGTTTTTGTGCCATTAGCACCATTTACTACCCGATTACCCCAGGTACTGAGACTGGTACCACTCCAGTTATTGCTCAAATCCATGTATTCCAACCCATTGCCATTACCTTTCCATGACCAGGCCAGCCAGCCTATTCCATTTGACTCACAGGTAGACAAAATCGCGTCAACATTAATATCACAGCTGCCATCCGTAGCATGCTGAAATGCAAACTCTCCGACACTGATCGGTATGCCGGCATTTTTAATCTGAGGAAGCAGAACTGCCGGATTTGAACCACCGCCGGCGCTGCCATTGCTCCATTCACAATACATGTGCACAGAAAACAGGACATTCTTTTCCGGATCACCGTTCAGAACATCCAGGCCATGATTCAGAATGGTAGATCCCCGGACATCCTGTCCGTAATTGGGAGCATCTATAATAAGAGTAGTTTTTATACCGGCATCTCTTATTGTCTTAACCGCATTGATATAGGTATCCCGCCACACTGTTTGTGCCGGTTGCTGATTGGGACTCGCCATCCACCAGTCTCCCCACTCATTGGCTATATTGATCAATATATAGGGCGCTATGTCTTCACGGGTCAAAAAAGAAGCTTTGGAAGCCCACCATTCAGCAACAGCGTATATATCCGCCGGCACATTACTACCCAGTACATTGTGAACCTCTATGACGGGTACAATCTCATTTTCGATACATCGCTCCACTGCCGTTTGCCAGACATTGTCGGGCGTATTCCAGTTTTGTCCGGTACCGCCCTGAGGAGTATACCCGTTTCCGACTACGATACGAAGGCTGTTTGCCCCTGTATTGGTCTTCATGCTGGCAATATTGTTGTTTACTTCACTCTGGAACCATGCAAGCGGCACATTGAATCCTTTCATAATAAACTCATTGTCATTAGCATCCAGTAATCTGGTTCCTTCAATTTTAAAACCCTGAGCAAACATCAGCCCGGGCAAAAAAAGCAGCATAAATACATGGATAAAACTTTTACTCATCTCTATTTAATTTTAGTGGGGGAAATGCATATTTTTTTAATAATAGGAATATATAAAACTTATGGATCTGTAAAGTCCTAAACAAAATACAATATTTACTAAAAAGCTCCCAATTTGCCAATACATATCTGAATCAGGACAATCCGGAAAAAGTAACCGATATATATCAGGTTATCAAATAAAAGCATCAAATGGAACAGTCCTTATTCCCTACGCGAATCATCTGTTTAATCCGACCGACAAGAACCGGATCAATCGTCTGCGCTCCAAGAATCGTAATCTTCTGATAACTCTCTATCAGCGCTCATCACATTTTAACCTTTGTTAACCTCATAAAAACATTTTCATAATAATTTCGCCCCAATGCTGCTTATAGGCAACAAAATCAAAAAGGTAATGCATATACACAAAACAGCTCTTCCCTGCGAATCAGTATTAAACAAACCGGGAGACGCATATGACTATATCGATATATTTGAGAAAGACTTCAGCGATCCGGGGCAACCGATTGATGCCACAAAAGTTGCTTTATTATTTTTTACCAGCAGTCCCTCATGGGTGGAAAAGCTTTTCAGCCTGAGAAACAGGATCGTGAGCGTATTCGGTCTGAAAACACCCGGACAGATCAAAGACAGAGAGCGGGCATTGAAAAATTTCCAGTGTGAGCCCGGAGAAAAACTCGGACTTTTCAACGTATTTTATAAATCAGAAAACGAAGTAATACTGGGGGAAGACGACAAACATCTTGATTTCAGAATATCCCTGCTCATCAAACCATCAACCATAACTCCAGGAAAGCGACAGCTAACCATCACAACCGCTGTAACGTTTAACAACTGGTTTGGAAAGATTTACTTTCTGCCTGTACGACCTTTTCACAAAGTTATTGTACCGGCTATGATGAAGGCCATTATAAAAAAACTGAGTGCTTCTGATATCAACTGAGAGTGAATGGAGATGACAACCGCTAGCAAAAAGCTCAAAATACGCAGAAAGGGTGATGCCTTATCCAATTCCGGGCTATATATTTATGATATGAGTGGCAGAGTTAATATCCGGCTGGCTATAGTAGAAGATAACAGGGAAATTGCCTGGGCATGGGAGCATCTGCTTGCAGATAATCCGGGAATAATTTGTGGGGGGAACTATGCAAACGCCGAAGAAGCCCGTGGCCCGCTGCTGAGCCATCCGCCGGATGTTGTTCTGATGGATATAGGCTTGCCGGGGATAGACGGGATACGGTTTACCGAAGAGCTGAAAGCGAAGATCCCGGATACAGAAATCCTCATATGTACTGTTCTTCATGACCAGGAATCAGTTTTCAATGCATTAAAGGCCGGTGCGGGAGGATATATTTTAAAAAGTGCCACTACGTCCGAAATGCTTCAGGCAATCGAAACAATCTTTGCCGGCGGCGCTCCCATCGACGTGCAGATCGCCCGTAAAGTCATTAATTTTTTTCGTCCGGATAAAGCCAGATTACAATCTCCGCTGACACAAAGGGAAGAAGATATACTAGGCTGGGTGGCCAAAGGGTATCGCAACCGGGAAATTGCCGTCCGGCTCCATATAAGCGAGGAAACAGTCCGGACCCATATCCGGAACATCTATCTGAAACTGGAAGCCGGTTCCCGGATAGAAGCTGTCCGCAAGTATTATGGCGGAAACCCGATATAAAGGAAAAACTAAAATACGTATTTCGGGGGATATACAAGCCTGCACACCTTCCTATGTTTGTATGAAATCAAATCATAGAAACATGAAAAAGGTCATATTCGTCATTCTGACACTATGCTTCGGAGTTTTTTTTACCCAATGCACTAAAGATTCCGAGAACCCCGCTCCCAACACAAATCAGAACAGTAATAATAATGGTTCTAATAATCAAAACAACAATGGAAGTAACTCCGGCTCCTGTCCGGGGATTGAAGACAATCAGATCAAAATAGGCGATGAGGTATTTGTCAAAGACGAGGTTACTGCCAACCAGTACCTCCATATTTGCATGGAATATGATTTTGCACAGACAGGTACGCCTTTTCTGAAACATGAACGCAGCCTTTACTTCAAAGAAGGAGACTTTATCAACAGCCCGTCTGTAAACATTATACTTGGGCATGTACCCGAATCAGGTACCACTGTCAGCTACACTCTGGATAACGGTATCTGGGCACTATTGAACTCTACAGCTTCATCAACCGGAAAAGCAAGGATATCTATTGATGCATACAAGACAAAAAATAAAACCACCCAGTCTTGGTTCAGCAATGAAGACAGTGGCATCATTGAAGCCACCGCCGATGCCGACGGAAAAGTAACATTTAGCTTCAGCGATGTAAAGCTTGTCCGAAATGGTGGTCCGCTGGATGAAAAGCTGGTTATCTGCGGGAAAAACATTCTCTGCCAAAAATAAATCCCGACAGGGAAAAGCATTCTGAAAACTATTCATTTATTAACACTACAAACAATGAAGCAAATCAACAGCAAACTATTTCTTCTTTTTGTCTGCCTCGTCATGGCGTTCAGCTCCTGTAAAAAGGAAAAGCAACCAGAGCCAACACCCGACAATCCTTACACTTGTACCTCATGCGTGCATTTACCGGAAGCCAGGGGCGAATACGATCACAGCAGCCGCGGAGTATACAAAGGTATTCTTGTGGCATCCACAGGAACTGTCCGGTTTGACATCGGAAACAACGACAACACGATTTCCGCCGTCATGACAATCGACAACAACGCAGTAACGCTTTCTTCGGACATTGAATGGCGGGTAAATGAGCCATATATCGCCTCATTTACCGGCGTACTGGACGGACAGGCCATAAATATCACGTTTTCTGTACAGGCAGACGGCAGTGATGCCCGGATCACCGCGTCCTCTATACCCGGTCATGCCTATCCCAACTTTACAATTGTGAAAGAAACTTCCGACGCACTTATAGAAGCGTTTGAAGGCGAATACTCAGTAAGTAACGGCAAGAAAGGCACCTTCAATATCATTCAGTCACGTACTTTAAAAAAATGGGGCGGAATCGCCAGAGAGCAAGGCGCTCATGACGACGATTACATCAGCGGGACACTTAACAGCAATACAATTCTTCAGGACGGAAAAGAAATAGGCATGCTAAAAGGCGATGAGCTAAGCGGCAGCTTCATCGACAAAAAAGGCAACACAGTTACCTTTTCCGGAAAACGTACACTTTAAAAGACTATATCTATGCGTCATAATTTCAAGTTTTTTTTCAGATCGTCACTTTTATTTCTGATGGTTGCCACGGCCGGATTATCATCCGGTCACACGCAACCTCTGGAAGGCTGGCTTGGAGTCACGCATAGCATGGGCATATACAAAGATTTCAGGGACAGCAGTATATACAACAGTGGATTTCCTAATCCTGAGACATATCGTTTTACCGGGCTTTACATTAATCCGTACGATGGTTCCTTACTGGGGGCAATGTTAAGCGACAAAAGGGTCATGATAGGAGATTACATGCGGATCGGCGTAGGGTTGGGGTATGTACATAGTAATGTTCATGACCTGATTGATGACAAAGGCCGGGTATATCTTGGCCGAGGCGGTGTATACGGTATGGAAGACCGGTTTAGCTATGGACCACTTGAAAAATCCAGATTTGGATTCATGCTGGATTTCAGCCTGGGATTGCAGGCTCAGGTGCGCATCTTCGACAATGTATTTGTCGGCGCGCGTTATTTCGCCCGCCTCCATATGACACCAGTGATCTACCTGGGAAACTGGATGAACGGATATTCATATAAACGCACCTGGGCTTTATTTGCCCGATACGAAAATTTTTCTGTCCTCATGGAATGGAGCCCTGCACCATCATACCAGACAGACATGAAAGGCTGGGCTCTGACAGGAAGATATCATCCCCGGGATGAATCTTCAAAGGAAGGGATGTTTTTGGGATTCCGAATGGAGCTGGCCAATGCGGTACGAGAGCATCTGAAAGAAAGCTTTTTTGGTTACTCTGTAGACAGGGTTTCTCCGATCAGATATTACTCATTCTCCCTGATCATCGGCCTTACACTCTCCATGAAAAAATAACGGTTATTTTATATCCCTTTTCAAATTTTTTAGCACATTTCCTTTCTCCTCAGCCAGTAACCGGATAATTCAAAAAGCCATTTGAACTCAAAACAGACAGGATAACAGTCACTGTTTGAAATCCCGAAAGGAAATTTTATCTTAGCGAAAAAGCCCCCTTCCGGTATGGAAACACATCATTTCATTGCCTGGATCTGCCTGATACATCTTTCCGTATTTTGTGTTTTATTGCTTCTGAAAAAAGACAACCGGTATGCCAACCGGATGCTTGCCATTTTCATGGCCGGACTGGCGTATGGCCATCTGAATCATATCCTCGTTTTTAATCAAATAGCCTGGCAGATATTTTATATCAACGAGCTGGTATTCGTTATTCCTTTTTTTATGGGCCCTGCTTTTCTGCAATACACAGCCTGTATGACCGGCGCGAAAATTCCATGGCGCAAACAGTTGGGGCTCCATTTAAGTCCCTTACTCATTATAGCGCCATACTATTTTAGTTTTTTTGGCGATTCTCCCGAATCTCTCCGAATCTATTATGAGAACTCCCTCATCACGCAGCCCCTCTCCAATAACCTGATGATAGGATTCATGACTGCCCAACTGACCATATATATGCTATGGAGTCTGCGCATACTTCCCAGAGCGGACAGGGAAGTCGCTGTCAATACCGATCTTGGCTGGCTACGCTGGTTTATCAAGGGCTGGCTTATAATATGCTTCGTGATTGTACCGCTATTAATCATTCTCACTTCTACTAACGCGGAAGTCTTGTTTGTCCTTACCTCTGGTATTTCTTCCGCTATGTATTTTTTCCTTTTTATCAAGGCAGTAAGTACGGGAGGCCGTACCTTTGAGACCAACCGGATCCGGGTGCAGGAACGAGCCCGAATCGGCCGGCTGGTATATGAAGATCTGGGAGCCGAAATCCGGCAGATTTCAGAATTGTCCGAATCGCTAAAAAAGCAACTCCCTGCCGATAATGAACATACCCTCCGGAAAATAGCTGATCAAACCAGCTGGCTGAATGAAAAGCTGCAGCAATGGACAGGACAGCTCAATAAAAACCAGTCTCGGGAATCAGCCAATATGCCAAATTAGCTTTTGCAGAGATACACATGCTGAAATCCATACCTTATTTTCTTGCCTGGCTCTGCCTGATTCATCTGACACTCTTTGCCGTAGTATTGTTTCTCAAAAAAGACAACCGTGCTGCCAACAGAGTCCTGAGCTTATTTATGCTCATACTGGCCTATATACATTTTACGCATATCCTGCTGTTTGAAAACCTGGTTGTGCAGCTGCACTGGCTCAATGAGCTTGGATTTCTGCTACTTTATCTGACGGGTCCCTTATTTCTCCTGTATACCTCCTATATGACCGGACAGCGCGTCGACTGGAAACGTCACGCGTGGTTGCATGTGCTTCCTTTTATAGCCCCCACTCTATATATCATCAGCTTCCTGTTCAGAGATACTGCGTCTATCGAACGCTATTACGCGGGAGTTATGGAAAAAGAGCCTGCCGACGCCACCGCTTTGCTCGCCCTGGTAACCGCGCAAATGACTGTATATATGGTCTGGAGCCTGCGCCTGCTTTACCAGTACAATAAGCGTCTGCGGAATAAAGCATACAACGCGATTATGAACCTCAAATGGCTATATATTCTAACCCTCATTCTTCTCTTCTTTTCTGTGGTAGGGGTGCCTCTCATGCTGCTGTTTATCCCTTCCGATATTTCCGTCCTGTTTGTTTATATGCCGGTCATAACACTGATCATCTATCTGACATTGTTTTATAAATCCATTAATTTTCCCGGTACGGCTTACGAAAAGAAACTAATCCGCACCGAGGAGCGTGAGAAAATCAGCCGCGACATGCACGATGAAATCGGATCTGGCATCACGCATATAGCTCTGTTGTCGGAAATAGCCCGGAAAAATCCGGACATGAATCCCCGACAACTGGATGAAATCTCCGGCAATGCCCGCAGGCTGGCGGAAAATCTGCGGGAAATCGTATGGGGACTTAATACCGGTAATGACACGTTTGACGCTATGCTGGCACACATGAGACGCTATATAACCGATTATCTTGAATCGGCCGGTATCGATTGCACAATAAAATTTCCGGAAGCAACGGGTGATACAGAGGTATCCTATGAGCTGCGCAGAAACCTGATGCTTGTGCTGAAAGAGGCTCTGCACAATATCGTTCGTCATTCACAGGCCGATAAGGCAGAAGTAAGTATAACACTGATCAATGGCTATTTTTCCCTTGTTGTTTCGGACAACGGACTATCCCCTGATTTGCCGGAAGTACAAAAAGGAAACGGACTCCTCAATATGAAAAAACGTACCGAGCTGCTTGGTGGCCGGTTTAGCATCCATATGAAACGGGACTGCGGAACCATATTACTTTTTGAGAATATACGCATATGAAATCGCAGGAATTCCTTTATTATCTCAGCGCAATCAGCCTGATACATCTCGTCTTGTTTGCCATACTGCTACTGGTTAAAAAAGGAGCTTCCGATACGGGTAAAATACTGACGTTGTTCATGCTGATCTTCTCCGGCGTCCATATTGACGATATGCTGATTCACAGCGGACTCGCATGGAAATATCATTATATCAACGAAGCGGCTCATTTTCTGTTTTTCTTTCTGGGCCCCTTGTATCTGCTCCACACTTCCCATATGACGGGAATTCCTGTAAAATGGGGCAAATACTGGTGGCTTCATGCGCTACCTTTCTCAGCAGCAATCGCCTATCTGATCATACCCTTCACCAAAACCCCTGAGGAAATCCGGCATTTTTACACGCATATGTGTGATCAGTTGCCCTTTGAACACTGGTTGATCAATATGATCAATTCCGTCCAGATGGGCATATACCTTATTCAAAGTCTGAAGCTGATCAGACGATATGACCGTAATGTCAAAAGCAAAGCCAATCCTTCCGGACTCAGCCTGCAATGGCTTTTCTGGCTTACCATATGGCTGATGCTGGTCTGTTTTGTCCTGGCGCCTTTACTGCTATTCCTGGCGGATAAGGATACTACAGCCCTCTATTACTTTCAGCCTGTCATGACAACGGTGATTTATCTTATCCTATGCATCAAATCGATTACATTTCCGGGACCTGATTATGAAAAGCAACTGATACGAACAGAATTGCGGCAAAAAATACAGACCGATATCACCAACATCAGCAAAGGTCTTGAGGATATCATCTACCTGTCGGAACGGGAAACGCCGGACCGGGCCCTGCACAGTATAAAAATGCAGGCCCAAAGACTATCTGCCCAATTAAGAATCTGGAACAAAGGAGAAAAGTAGCACCATTCCCCTCGTATTGATTCCATTCCTTCCGGAACCGGAACGTTGATAGAGAATATGTAAATAACCGGCAGGAAGGCTGGATTATCTATTGCCTGACGCCGTATGCAGTGTCACCTAACAGAGCACCTATCAGGCAATCAGAAGAGGAAATGCAGCAATACAACGAAACAAAGTTCACTAACACATTTCTTCATTCATTTTTCATAGGTATATCTCAGCGGATCAGGAAAAACATACCGATAGCCCAGACGACTGATCAGCTTGTCCGGGCTGATCAGCTTCCAGCCCGTTGTGTCACCGGATATAAATTCGGGCAGGGGAAGCTCAAAACGCCTGGCAAGTCCGCTATAAAAGTCCTTTTTGAGCGGATGTACGGGTGAGCAGCAATTGTATGTTTCATTCCAGACTTCAGGCCTATCTGTGCCGATCAGCGACGCGATGATAGCGACACAATCATCCCGGTGAATCAGGTTGACGGGATTTTCACCTCCCTTAAGTTTCTTTTTGCCTGCGAAAAAACGGACCAGATTGCGATCATAACCGGTGAGTCCGCCCATGCGGAGTATGCAATAATCTGTATCTAACGAGCGAACTACCTCTTCTGCTGCAAACAGTATACGATTGCCCACCTGCACAGGCTCATCCTCTCTGATTGCTTCGCCCTCTCTGTCGGCATATACCGAGGTAGAGCTGACATATACGATCCGGGATACCGGCCGCTGCCGAAGCTTCTGAGCCAGCAATTCCATTTGGCAAACATGCGCGTCGTTGTCCGGGTCTTTTTTGGTGCCAGGCGGGATATTGATCAGCAGCAGATCCGCATCCAGAAAATCTTCCAGTGTGGAAATATTCAGCATACCAAAATCCAGTTTCAGTAAAAACGGCTGTATTCCGTATCCGCTCAAGACCTCCAGTTTGTCCGGACTGGTGGTGGAAGCCTTCACATTATATCCGTCCTCTTGAAGACGAATCGCCAGAGGAAGTCCAAGCCATCCAGCTCCCATGATACTTACACGATACTGATTTTTCTTCATATTTTTCTGACTTCAGAAGCAAAATACCAAATCATGACTGAACATTTTATTTTTCAAACAAATTATCCTAAAAGGGCATCTTCATTCCGGCATCATGACACACGAAGCGTATAGCGATGGCAATAGTACTCAGAGGGTATTTTTCTATATCCCCGACATCAGCGGCTTTACCGCTTTTATCAAATGTCTGGATGATCCCAAAGAAGCTGCGCGGATTATCCATGACCTGCTCAACGCCATTGTCAACGCCAATATCTTCGGACTCCGTATCGCCGAGATACAGGGTGATGCCATTCTTTTTTACCGCTTTGGTCCTCCGCTCAACCTGATCGAACTGGAAAAACAGACGCTGAAAACCTTTATTGATTTTCACAACATCCTGAACAAAACCGGCTCCCGGCATCATATACCACGCGAGGTTCTTGACAAGATCACGATCAAGTTTGTCGTGCACTACGGAGTAGTAGGCACCACCATGGTCAACAACGAACTCAAACTGGTCGGTATGGACATGATTATTGCCAACAAAATACTGAAAAACAATATTGAGGGCCGGGAATACCTGCTTATGACCGATGCCTATCTTTCGACTCAGAAACACGATATTTTCCTGTACCGGAAAAACTTCAACTGGTCCCGACTGCTATCCGGAAACTGCCACTATGAGCATATAGGCGATATCCGTTTCAGCCATATTTCACTAAGTCCACTGCGGGCCACCACTTTTGGGCAGAATACCATTTGGGAGTAGGGAGTGTGGAGCTCAAAGTTTAAGGACGGTCGGATATTCCGCCAGCTGAGGTTCTCGAAGCCGAAGGAATATTCGTTGATGCCTTCGAGAGCCTCAGGCGCCCCATTTCCATCCTTAAGCTTTAAACCTTCAACTTATCACGTACTACTACTTATTCCCTTCAACTCATCACGTACTACTTACTACCCCAAACATACTACACCACATATGTCCCCACAACCACCACAGCCGACAGCACTGTAATAATCAGACCGATCATAAACACAAGATACGACATACGCAGCAGGCGGTATTTTTTGCGAAGTACCTTGCCCAGATAGTACAGATCCTTGATCATATTGCCATACAGCAGATCCTCTTCTTTCATCAGAGTACGGACTTCCTCTTCAAAATCACTGATACTAACCCGGGTATAGTTGCCGAAAAAGAGAATACTGGCATCATTGGCCTTAAATTCTTCAATGCTCGCGATCGCTTTGGTCACTTTGGGCTTAGCAGAAAGTATAGCGAAGATAATGGAACACAGGCTGGTAAGCAGCAGACAGATCACCGGCAGGATGATGATCTGATTGTGTTGCAGCCCCGAACCGAAGATCGAAAATTTGGCGCTGACCAGTGTCAGCGTAATAGATATGATCAGCGAATGGATATTAATCATCATATTGGCCTTGCTGTCGGCTATGGCGCTGAAATTGATATGACTCTTGTACAGGCTCCGGAACATGGTTTCAATACCCCTCTTAGGCTGCGCTTTGCTTCTGCCCTGATCCTTCTTCTTCTGCTCCTGCTTTCGTTCGATCTTGAGTAAACGCTGTCTTTGCTCCTGAATGTTCTTCTGCAACTGCTCACCAAAAAGCCGCTGCGCTTCCTGCGTGTGGAAATTTTCCGACAACAGAAAATCAAGTTGGGTCCGTGCCCAATCGAGGGCATTGCAATGACGGATATCGAAGTTTTCCCATTCGGCCCTCAGCAGATCACTTTTGATAAAAAAAGAACGCTCCCCGATCTGCGAAATATCCGCGTCACAGAGAATCTGACTGATCAGGCTGCGCGGCGGATCTTCTCTTTTGGTAGCCAGTATACATCGGATCACCTCCGCAATATCTCCCTCCGGATAATCCCGCTCTTTCAGAAACTGCTCGGCCATAGCAGCGCTTCGCTCCTCATGGTTGTCGTAACCGCTGACATAACCCGCGTCGTGAAACCAGGCGGCCAGTATCAGATTGTCGAGTTCCTGTCCTTCCAGATGATAGGCTTTGGCAATCAGTCTGCAGGTTTCTACCGTTTCATAGGTATGCTGAAAATTGTGGTAAACATATTCGTGGGAAAGTTTTTCCTTAAAAAGAGAAAAGATGCGTTCACTTGCCTCCGCCAATATCGTCTTCTGAGCTGCCATGCAAAAAACATATAAACTTTGTCCGCATTAAAAAGTTATAACGAATAACCATTCCCCGCGGGGAATGTTCCGATCGCCCGAAAGCATTTTTTCTGATATGAGATTTTCCATACTACTGATTATTCTGTTGCAGGCCTGCGCCCCCTCAGGCCCACCCTCATCCTCCTATCTGCCTTATACACTCAACCGACCCGATCTGCGATTCAGGCTACCGGACAGGCTCAGGGAAATTTCCGGAATCACCCTGACAAATGATTCACTCCTGGCCTGTATTGAAGACAACCGAGGCACGATCTATCTGCTTAGCCCACGATCCGGCCAACTGCTCGACTCCATTGTATTTGCCGGTCAGGGCGACTTTGAAGATATTGTATATACCGATGAAGGGTTTTATGTGCTGCGCAGCGATGGCATACTCTTTCGCGTCAAAAACCGTCGTACGACTGAATTCGCCACCTTTCTCGGCAAAGACAATGATGCGGAAGGTATGTGCTATGATCCCGAAGGTCACCGGCTCCTGATCGCTCTCAAAGGTCAGCCTGTCAAAGGTCCCAAACACCATAAGCAGATTTATGCTTTTGATCTCGCCACCCACTGCCTGCTGCCTGATCCGGTTTTTACCCTGACGCCGGCAAGCTTTTCCGGTCTTTCCGACAAGGAAATCCGTTTCAAGCCATCGGGCATTGCTCTGCATCCTTTATCGGATGAACTGTACCTGATTTCATCAGCAGCCAATATGCTCATCCGTACCGATCGCAAGGGAAGTGTAAAAGCGCTTTATTCACTGGACAAGCTGCGCTTTGAGCAACCCGAAGGCATCGCCTTTTCGCCGCAAGGCACATTGTTTATCTCCAGCGAAGGCAAGAAAACCGCTCCTTCGCTGCAAATTTTCCCGATGCATGAATAGGATATTGCTATGGATCGTTTTGCTGCCGGCGGTCTGCTCCTGTATGACCAAACGCTACGTAGCCCGGGAATATAAATACTGGCAGGACGAGGTAGCTCCCCCTGAAAACACGATCGAACACAGCCTGTTCCTGATCGGTGATGTAGGCGATCCCTACAATATGGAGTCCAATCTGGAGCAGCTCACTGAAATGATCCGGGGAGACACAGCAAGCACCACCGTGTTTCTGGGTGACAATCTGTACCAGAAAGGCATGCCACCTGAAGATAATCCGGAACGACCGGAAGCCGAAAGACGCATGGATCGTATACTGGAAACGGTAAAAGACTATCCCGGCAATGTATTTTTTATACCCGGCAACCACGACTGGGCTTATATGGGCAGAGAGGGCTGGGAGCGGGTATTGATTCAGGAAGCCTACATAGAAGACCGGCTCAACCGGGGCAATACGTTCGTTCCGGACAACGCCTGCCCGGGACCATTCCGTGTAAGTGTAAGTGACCATACCGTGCTTATCTTTCTGGATTCGCAATGGTGGCTGCACAAGTATGCCAAACCCTATGGTGATCCCAGCCTGTGCAATGCGATCAATTATGAAGATGTGGTGGTGCAACTGCGGGACATTGTCCAACGCAATAAAGGGCGACATATCGTGGTCATGGCGCATCATCCGCTTTTTACCAACGGCAATCACGGGGGTTATTACAATGCCCTGGACCACATCTTCCCTTTGCGTATTCTGCAAAACAGCTGGTTTATGTACGTACCGCTTCCGGTGATCGGTTCACTTTACCCGCTGTTCCGCAAGTTTGGCGGATCGGAGCAGGATCTGCCCAATTATACCTACCAGCAGATGAAAAACGCCTTTATGGAAATTTTTTCCGAGCACAAAGACATTATCTACGTGGCAGGTCATGAGCACAGCCTCCAGTATTTCCGGATCGGAAATTTTCACACTATCGTCAGCGGATCGGGTTGTAAAGTAACCCCCGTGCGCAAAGGCGGGCAAGCCGCCTATATTCAGAAGAGCTACGGGTTTGTACGACTCAATATCTACCAGAATCAGGAAGTATGGGCCGAGTATTATACCATACAGCCGGGCAGCAGGCAGTCGCAACTTTCTTTCCGCACCCGCCTGTACAGCAAAGGCGAGGTGATGCCGGAAGCCTTTTGCTCTCTGTCCGAACAAAGCTATACCGACAGTACCGTTTCCGTGGCGGCTGCCCCGGAGCTGGGTGCAGGAAGCATGAAGCGCTGGCTGCTGGGCAGGCAATACCGCAGGAGCTGGCAGACACCGGTCAATGTACCGCTGATTGACCTGAGAACGGAAAGAGGCGGTATTATTCCCTACGCGATCGGTGGAGGCAGACAGACGCTCAGCCTCCGATTCAAGAATGTAGAGGAACAGGAATATGTAGCCCGTATGGTGGTCAAAAACAACCGCCCGGAAAAGCTCTCACTGTTTAACCTCCGGCAAACCTTTGTCGACGATCTCCTACAGGACCAGATCTCGGCTCAGCATCCTTACGGAGCACTGACTATACCGCCTATGGCAGCCGCTATCGGCCTGCTGCATACGCGACCAACGCTCGGCTATATTCCGGCCGACTCTTGCCTGGGGCCATATCTGAGTCTGTTTGGCAATACGCTGGTGCTGTTTGAAGAAGATCCGGACGAATCGCACAGCGATGCGGCTCATCTGGGCTATGCCTCCAATATTGTAGGTACAGACAAGCTGCTTCGTGAACTACGCCAGAGCAATAAACGACAGGTAGATCAGAAGGCACTGGTCAAAGCCCGTCTTTTTGACATGTGGACAGGCGACTGGGACCGGCATGAAAACCAGTTCCGCTGGGCCGAATTTCCGGACAGCAGCCGTACTACTCTCTATGTACCGGTACCGGAAGACCGGGATCAGGTCTATTTCCGTTTCCGGGGTATGCTCCCCTATCTGGTGAGCCGCCCCTGGGCTGCCCGTATGCTTCAGTCTTTTGAGTATGATTATGGCGATATTATCGGTCTGAATACTACAGCCCGACGACTGGACCGGCGACTGCTTAGTGAGCTGAGTGCATCGGACTGGCGACAAGCGGCTGAACAAATGCGTCAACAACTCAATGATCTGGTCATCGAGGAAGGTATCGGACAACTGCCCCCGGAAGTTTTCCGGACCGACGGACCGGAGATCATCGGCAAGCTGCAATCCCGCAGAGACAAGCTGCCTTCGCTGGCTGGCACGTACTATCGCATCCTGTCGCGCTATGTGGATATATACGGCAGCAATGAGACTGAGCTTTTTCTACTCGAATACCTGGGCGACAACTCACTCCGCATTCGGGTACTGCGAAAGCCGGCAAACGGCCAGCCGGACACAACACTGTTGTATGAGCGGATTGTACATGCTGGGGAGACAAAGGAAGTACGCCTCTATGGCCTGGGTGGCAATGACTGGTATGAGCTCTCCGGTGAAAGCCGCAACAGTCCGCTGATCCGGATCATCTGCGGCAACGGGCTGGACTCGCTCTCTGACAGGAGCAGAGTAAAAAGTCCGGGCAAACACCTGCAACTGTATGCGAATGCGGAAAATATCCACCTTGTGCAGACCGGTGGGCAACGTAAAGTAAGAGCTTTGCCCGATCCCGATGTCAACGATACGGGACAGGACCAATTTTTTTACAACTATACGGGACCGGTAGCGGACCTTACCTACAACGAAGGTGACGGTTTTTTCCCGGAAATCGGAGTGATGCACAAACGCTATAAATTTCGATCCAATCCTTATGGCTCCCGGCACCGGCTTACAGCGGGCTATGCTTCGGCCACCAATTCGTTTAAGGTCAGCTATAGCGGAGATTTCAAAAACATACACCGGCAAAAGGATCTGCTGATTCTCTCGGACTTTTTTCTGCCGTACTTTGCCATGAACTATTTTGGCTATGGCAACAGTAGTCCGAAGCCGGAAGGCTCACCGGCACACTACAGGGTGCAGATGCGCTACGGCATGGTCTGCCCGGCTGTGGTACGACGTTTTACTTCTTTTTTCCAGACGGGCATCGGACCCAGGCTGAGCTTTTTTGACCTGAGCGATCGCTCCGGCACGTATATTTCGGAAGACTATCTGCCCACACGCTATTTTGACCCGCAGTGGTATGCGGGTATCAAGGGTTTTTTCCGCATCGGGGAGACAGACAGCAAGCAAAACCCTACACGTGGACTGGTATTTCAGGGAACAGGCGAATACAATCAGGGACTGTACAACGCCCCCCGTCACTATACGCATTGGGAATCGGATTTTCGCTTTTACATCAGCCCCAACCTGCCCTTTCAGCTGACATTTGCCGGCCGCATCGGTGTAGCAATGAATACAGGGCATTTTGCTTTTTACCAGACTAACAGCCTGGGTGGTACAACCAATCTGCGGGGCTATCAGCAAACACGCTTTACGGGCGATCGCTCCTTTTACCAGAACGCGGAAGTACGAGTACAGGTGCTGACATTCAACGCATATATACTCTCGGGCAAGCTGGGTTTGTCAGGCTTTGCCGACAACGGCCGGGTCTGGCCAGGCACGGGAAGCTATCATCAGGGCTATGGCGGCGGTATCTGGCTGAGTATGCTCAACCAGTTGATAATCTCATCGTATTACGGCCTTTCTAAGGAAGGAAATGTATTGAATGTACGGGTGGGGTTCTTGTTTTAGGTTAGAGATTTTACTCAATACTGATTCTATTCAATTCCAGAATCAACTTTATTATTCTGCCTGTTTCCTTTACTTCACCTATGCTTTTACAAATGCACATACTAAATCCCTATAAAAACAGAAGTCTCCCATATGAGGAGACTTTCGGCATTCGTTAGAAACTTGCAAGAAACCACTCAACCAACAGCTGACCCGGATTTCATATTTTCCTTTATCGGCTCTGTCTTTCTGCCCTCTTCTTTTCCCTTACCCGGCATTACATAGGTCTGAAAAACATATTCCCACGGGATAAAAAACAAAGGAACGACCACCAGTATGAAGGCACCGGCCAGCTCCTCAGCAGGAGAGCCCTTGAGTGTATCCGTTTTCCACAAGGGATATAGGCAACCACCACCAGCCAGAGTATTTTGTAAAAACCATAAAAAGCATAATAGGCAACATCCGCAGGGTATGATAGATCCCAAACAGGGAAAGTGTGGCGTAGGCCGCCCAGGCGCACCAGACTACGGCTTCATAGGGTTCCCAGACCCCTGATGTGCAAGTATATGTGTCCAGGCAGTACGCCCCATCATAGCAAACATGAGTACAAAAAACAGGCGCAGCACATAAATATTGATTCTCCGGACACCCGCGTAGTGTTCGTAATCCGGTTTGAATATATTGGTCATATTGATATAGCTGTTTCGTTTTTAGGGTTTTTCCGTCTCGTTGTGCTTTCAGGTACAGCGCCCTGTTCCCCAACCCGTATGCCCCCTGCCTTGCCAGCATTTCCAGTTCATTTTGATCTCGGTGACATTCCAGGTTGATCCCGTATGAGTTGCATACATTACTATTTTTTCCGCCGATTGTGAATCGTCATGCAGCCCTTCATGGATGAGTGTAATCCGGAAGCTGTTACCCCCCAGACTATCAGTCTGGATAGAAAGCCGGGCAACATGTTCGTTTTCCGGCCAGTCATAATACAGCCTGATTAATGCTTCAGGATTTGCAATATCCGTCCGGCTGGCAATACTCTCATTAAAGGCATGATGATCCAATGGCCTGAAAGACTCTGAACAGGAGCTTAAACTGTACAGAGTGACAAGCAACAAAAAGAATGATCGCACGATCCGGGGTATTATCCCCGTAGATCTCTGCTTAGAAATAGTATTTTTAGCAACTTTGTGTATCATCAACATGAAACCTGATGAAGAATAAAAGGTAGATTTTCCCAGATCTCTTTTGGACTAAGTAGTTTTTGAACTTTTTCTACTGTATTAATAATATCCCGGAATGTTGTTTAGCCATACTATTCAAACAGTTCTACCAATTCTCAAATATACGCAAGCTTATACAAACCCTAATAAAAAACGTCTTCCAGACCTGTATTTTCCCGCACTATACCTTCCGATCTTCATTTTCCACTTTCTTACATAAATTTAACCTCCTCGCTCGGGGAGCCCTGAGCTGCAGAATCGGGAGATGAACTTTTGTAAACATATAATTTCTCCCGGCAGTTAAAAAATTAGAGATGTTGAACAAAAGAGTAGAAGGATATGAAAATTAAAGGAATGTTTTTCGCAGCTTTGATCGCGTTGTTTGCCCTTGGAGCCAATGCACAGGATGACAGACAGCGAAGCAAAGACATCAAAGAAAGTGAAGTGCCTCAGGCAGTGGTTGAGACATTCAATCAGGAATTTGCTTCGGCAAAAGATGTTGAGTGGGAACAGAAAGGTGATATGTACAAAGCCGAATTTGATTTGGGCGATGAAGAAAAAGAAGCCCGCTTTGACCAGGCCGGTGAGCTAAAGATGACCAAAACGGAAATCGAAAAGGAAGCGCTGCCGGAAAAAGTAAGAGCTACACTTGACAAGGATTATGCCGGCTATAAAATAGACGATGTATACAAGGTAGAAGCGAAGAATAAAACATTCTATAAAGTGGAAACTAAAAAAGACGGGAAGAAAGAAAAGTTTGTCTTCGATGATTCCGGTAAAAAAATAGAGAAGGAAAAATTTCACGACAAAGTGAAATAATCTTCTGAAAAAATAAAGGAAAGCCTTTGGCTTTTGTCCAAAGGCTTTTCCATTTTTAAGCTTTCAGTCTTAAACCTGAGGCTATACATGCAATATAGGCCTCAAGACCGTATATTTGCTCTACAGCTCCATAATTAAAGCAAAGTCCTAAATCTCCAGACCATGCAATACCTGAGCGAAAAACACTACAATAACCGCTTTGTCTCTACATTTGACGGTGACCAAAGCGGCGACCTGCGATCACGGCAAACTCCCGGAGTATTGTACGCCCGCGCCAATCCGACTCCGGTAGGCAATCCTTCGCTGCTGGCCTGGTCCGAAGATGTGGCCGACGAACTGGAGATCGCAGGACCGCCAACACCGCAGGATATAGAAATACTGGCCGGCAATCGTATCACGGCATCCATGAAGCCCTACGCCTCCTGCTATGCCGGACATCAGTTTGGCAACTGGGCCGGGCAGCTTGGCGATGGCAGAGCTATTACGCTCGGAGAACTCGTCAACTCCAAAGGGCAATCATACGATCTGCAACTAAAAGGAGCAGGCAGAACACCCTATTCCCGCCACGCTGACGGCCGGGCCGTACTGCGCTCTTCGCTGAGGGAATATCTGATGAGCGAAGCCATGCATTATCTGGGCATTCCCACTACCCGTGCCCTGAGCCTTGTGCTGACAGGCGATCCGGTACTCAGAGACATGTTTTACGATGGACGTCCGGCTGAAGAGCCCGGAGCTATCGTAGCCCGGGTAGCACCCACTTTTATCCGCTTCGGAAACTTTGAAATACTGGCCGCACGCAAAGAAACGGGACACCTTCGCCAGCTGGTCGACTGGACCATTGCTACACACTATCCGGATATTCAGGGAGAAGACAAAGTGATTGCATGGTTTAAGGAAGTACAGAAGCGCACTCTCCATCTTATCATCGAATGGATGCGGGTGGGTTTTGTACACGGAGTAATGAATTCGGACAATATGTCCATACTTGGTCTCACTATAGACTACGGACCCTATTCGTTTCTGGACGAATACGATCCCAATTTTACGCCCAATACCACTGACCTTCCCGGCAGAAGATATGCTTTTGGCAATCAGGCATCGATTGCCTACTGGAACATGGGTTGCCTGGCCAGCGCCATAGCGCCCCTGTTTGCAGATATTACCCCTCTCAAAGAGGCTATGGCGACCTTTGAGGACCAGTTTCTGGATGCCTATTTCGATATGATGCGCAAAAAGCTGGGACTGGACAAGGCCGCCCAGGAAGACCGCCAGCTGATATTGCGTCTTGAACAGCTCATGGCAGAGCTAAAGCCGGACATGACTATTTTCTATCAGCTGCTAATGGATCTTTCCGGACCTCTCAACAATGTAACGGATGTACTCAATCATTTTGATGAGGCTCTCTATGGAGAACCATCGGAAACACAGGCAGAGCAATTGAAAGACGTAATCAACCACTATCTCGGGCGCCTTGGGAAAAATACGATCTCACCTGCTGAATCGCTGCACCTAATGGAAACAGCCAATCCGCGCTTCATCCTGCGCAACTATCTGCTGCATCAGGCGATTGAAGAACTGAACGAGGGCAAAGATACCTTATTTTCAGAGCTTCAGGAAGCCCTAAAGCACCCCTATGACCGGAAAAAGAATGAAAAGTTCTTTGTACAACGACCGGACTGGGCAGCCCAGAAAGCCGGCTGCTCCATGTTGTCCTGTAGTTCGTAACGGAGAGCAGGCAGGGCTTATACCTCTACCTGATCTCCGAAGATCATCTTTATTTCATTAAGCTTCAGGAGCGCTTCGACCGGAGAAATGGTATTGATATCAAGCTGCTTCATGAATTCTTTAAGCTTTTCAACTCTTGGATCTGCAGGCTCAAAGAGCGCCAGCTGGATATTGTTTTTGGGGATATCCCGGATACTTTCCTTATGCTTACCTCTGGATTTGTCCTTTTCCAGATGGCGCATGATCTCATGGGCTCTCAGCACTACCTGATTAGGCATACCTGCCATTTGGGCCACATGAATACCGAAACTATGTTCGCTTCCCCCGGCTTTCAGCTTTCTCATAAAGACCACTTTGTTTCCGATTTCTTTGACAGAAACATTGAAATTTCTGATGCGGTGAAAATCTTCTGCCAGATTATTTAATTCATGGTAATGGGTAGCAAAAAGTGTCTTGGCCTTACACTTGGGATGATTATGGAGATATTCCACAATGGCCCAGGCAATAGAGATACCATCATAGGTGCTGGTTCCCCGGCCGATCTCATCCATCAGCACCAGACTGCGATCACTGAGATTGTTTAGAATACTGGCCGTTTCAGTCATCTCCACCATAAAGGTTGATTCGCCTTTGGACAGGTTGTCTGATGCCCCTACACGGGTAAATACTTTGTCGATAATACCGATTTCGGCCTTGTCAGCAGGTACAAACGAACCAATCTGTGCCATAAGCACAATCAGCGCCGTCTGACGCAGCAATGCCGACTTACCGGCCATGTTGGGCCCGGTAATAACCATGATCTGCTGATCTTCATCATCCAGCATCACGTCATTGGGAATATAGGTCTCTCCGATAGGCAACTGCTGCTCAATCACCGGATGGCGCCCTTTTTTTATCGTTATCGAGCGGCCATCATTAATTTCCGGCTTGCAATACTGGTTGCTGACGGCCGTATAGGCAAAACTGGCCAGACAATCCACCATACCAAGTATGCGGGCGTTCTGCTGTACCTGTATCACATATTCTTCGGCGGCAAGAATCAGGTCATTAAAAATCCGCTGTTCGATTACATTGATTTTCTCTTCCGCATTCAGGATTTTTTCTTCGTACGATTTCAGCTCCTCGGTAATGTATCGTTCCGCATTGACAAGCGTCTGCTTACGGATCCAGTCCGCGGGCACCTTATCCTTGTGCGTATTGGTTACCTCCAGGTAATAGCCAAAAACCTTATTGTACGCGATCTTCAGCGAGGAAATCCCCGTCCGCTCTACTTCCCTCTGCTGTATCTGAATCAGGTAGTCTTTGCCGGAAAATGCAATTTTGCGCAGCTCGTCGAGCTCATTATCCACTCCGGGGTTAATGATATTTCCCTGATTGCTCAATACCGGCGGATCATTTTTAAGTTCCGCAGCTATTTTCTCAACCAGAAAATCACAGGTATTGAGCTGGTCAGCGAGTCTTTGAAGGCTCGACACTTTACTGTTGACAAGACTTTCCCGTACCGGACGGGTATGCTCCAACGCTTTCTTAAGCTGCTGCATCTCCCGCGGATTAATCCGGCGTACTGCCACTTTGGAAATAAGTCTTTCCAGATCTCCTATATGCTTTAGCTCTGTAGTGAGCTTACCAAGCAGGTCTTTGTTTTTCGCCAGGGCTTCCACCACACTCAGACGCTCTTCAATAGGCGCTTTTTCCTTCAGAGGCAGCACCATCCATTTGCGAAGCATTCTTGCCCCCATAGGTGTGAGCGTCCTGTCCAGTATGTCGATAAGAGGCACACCACCCTGATGCTGCGGATATACCAGTTCGAGATTGCGGATTGTAAATTTATCCAGCCATACATATTTCTCTTCCTCGATTCTGGCTATAGACTGAATGTGCTTTTTGTCTCTGTGCTCTGTTTCGTCCAGATAATGAAAAATAACACCTGCTGCGGTTATACCTTCTCTGAGCGACTGCACCCCGAAGCCTTTCAGGCTGGCAGTACCGAAGTGCGCAGTCAGCACTTCATGCGCATAGTCATAGTTAAAGACCCATTCATCCAGCGCATAGGTATTAAACCGATCACCGAAGCGGGCAAAAAACGTCTCTTTTCTGGCCTTGGCAAAAACAACTTCAGAGGGATTGAAACTCTGCAACAGTTTGTCAATATATCCCATATCTCCTTCCGCTGCCAGAAACTCCCCGGTGGATATGTCCAGAAATGCCACACCAACGAGTTCCTTGGTAATATGAACCGCAGCCAGATAATTGTTCTGCTTCACCTCAAGCACATTGTCATTGAACGAAACCCCGGGAGTTACCAGTTCGGTCACCCCCCGTTTCACAATACCTTTGGCCGCCTTCGGATCCTCCAGCTGATCACAGATTGCAACCCGCTGACCGGCTCTGACCAGACGAGGCAGATAGCTGTCCAGCGAATGATGCGGAAAACCTGCCAGCTCCGTTTCAGAAGCCGTACCATTATTTCTTTTGGTAAGAGTAATATCCAGGATTTTGCTTGCTTTTACAGCATCCTCGCCAAAGGTCTCATAAAAGTCCCCCACTCTGAAAAGCAACAGCGCACCAGGATATTTCGCCTTGATCGCATGGTATTGTTTCATTAATGGAGTTTCGGAAATTTTATTTGCAGCCAAAGTGGAGTATTTTAGCGTTCTCAGAATTAATGCAATCTAAAAATACTGTTTTTATTGCACAGATAGGAATATTGTTAAAATTTTGTGAATAACTTTTAGATTACCAATATGCGTAAACTTAAACTTGACGAGCTGAATCGTCCGGACCTGGACTCCTATAAAAATACCGGGAAAAACCCGATTGTACTTGTCCTCGATAATATCCGCAGCATGCATAATGTAGGCTCTGTATTTCGTACTGCTGACGCATTTCTGGTTGAAAAAATAGGCCTCTGCGGCATTACCGCGACTCCACCCAACAGAGAGATCAATAAAACTGCCCTGGGAGCAACAGAGTCGGTCAAATGGGAATATCACGAAAAATGTCCCGTCCTTATTCAGCAACTTAAGGAGCAGGGCTATCATATACTATGCCTCGAACAAACAGACAACAGCACCATGATGCAGGATTTCCGGTTTGCACCGGAGCAAAAATACTGCTTCGTATTTGGCAACGAAGTTTTTGGCGTGGATGAAAGTGTCATTGCGCTGGCAGATACCTGTCTGGAAATCCCGCAGTTCGGCACCAAGCACAGTTTAAATGTTGCCGTTACGGCGGGTATAACTCTATGGGATTATTTTCTGAAATCAGGAAGTTATTAATAATATCCTGGTCCTGATTAACTGTAAATAAAACGGACTGATTTCCGTTAGTATTCCGGCAATGTCATTTAAAACGCAACTACTTCTTCTTATCCTGAGCTTCTTTGCCTGCCTGCAAATCTCAACAGCACAAAACACAGTAATGCTGGGTGAAGACGATCAGTATATCATTACACCTGACAATTTCAGGGTGGTACGGGACTGTCACAATACATTAACCATCAGAGAGCTTGCCGCACAACCTGAAGCGGAAGAGCAATGGAATGCAGAACCAGACTGCCCGGGTTACTGGCTTGAGTTTACCGTAAGCAATCTATCGCAGAACGGGGCTGTATGGTACCTGGAAGTATCCGATCCACACATTGACAGCGTTGCACTATATATTCGAGACAGCCTGATAGGTCAAAGCGGTTATTACCAGATTTTTTCTACCAGGAACTATGCACATAAGAATCATCTTTTTCATCTTCCCCTGGAAGCCGGAAAAACGGAGACTTTTTACCTCAAATTAAACCCTCACTATGAAATAAATCTGACCTTTTTGATCAGAAGCGACCAATATGTACTATCCTATGCCTTGCAGGAATATGGTATACTGGGAATGTATTATGGTATTATCCTTATTATGGCATTATATAATCTGTTTATATATTGGACAATCCGGGAAAAAGCATATCTGTACTATGTCCTTTATGCTCTTAGCTGCGGATTACGGTCATTTTCAGAAGACGGTCTCGGCTTCCAGTTTCTATGGCCTTCTTACCCCGCCTTCAACTATGTGATAGAGCTTTCCAGCCCTCCACTTCTTCTGATCAGTTTCGTGCTATATTCCAATTCATTTCTCGGCATAAGACAACGGCTTCCCGGTATGTACAGGCTTATTCTCTATTTATGCGCATTGTATTTTTTTCTTTTTCTGGGCAATTATACCGGAATATTGCCCGACAAGATCAAATCCATATTTATACTGCTTCCTTTTGCTGTCATTTATATCAGCGCTGTCAGAATTTACATAAAAGGCTACACACCCGCCCGTTTTTATGTGATCGGATACTCTTTCATTATCATAAGCCTTACCATATATATATTCCGGATATATGGCATGCTGCCAAGCGGTCCCCTGATCGCCTATTGTTTCAATATAGGCTTCATATTGGAAGTCGTAATCTTATCCTTTGCGCTCGGTGACAAAATTCGCGTTGAGAAAGACGCAAAGGAAATCAGCCAGCAAAAGGTAGTACACCAGTTGCAGGAAAATCAGCGCTTGAAAGATTCTCTGAATCAGGAGCTGGAAATTAAGATCCGCGAGCGCACCTCTGAACTTCAGGAAAGCAATGAAGAGTTAAAGAAGGCACAGACAAAACTCAGTGAAGCATATAGACAGCTCGAAGAACAGGCTCAGGCCATTTCTCAGTTGAATGAGCGTCTGAATGCAGACAATAAGGAACTGAAAATAAATGTAAAAGAACTATCCAAAGCCCGGGTAATGTTCAAAACCGTAAACTTTGATGAGTTTAGCAGCATATATCCCGATGACGAAGCCTGCCTCCGATATCTTGCCGACCTGAAATGGAAAAGCGGGTATTTATGTCGCAAATGTAAAAATGATACCTATTCCGAAGGCAGATCTGCTTACTCCAGACGGTGTACCAAATGCGGATACGAAGAGTCTGCTACAGCTTTTACTATTTTTCACCGCAATCGCCTGCCACTAACGAAAGCCTTTTATATGGTCTTTCTGGTAAGCACTTACAAAAAAGGAATTTCCAGTGAAGAACTTAGCCGAAAGCTGGAACTCCGTCAAAAAACCTGCTGGACATTCAAGCAAAAAATTGCACAGGCGATCAATGATTCATCCGGAAAAAAATTCAATCCGGAAAATTGGGGGAGCATTTTTTTACAAAAATAATTTTGTGATTTAAACGCCTAATCATTTTCTCCCCAATCGCATCTTTCAGTCTGTAAGACCAGAAAAATGAGGGAATATCATATTGCTCCCCATTGATCTTTAAGCGCCTAAAAATACTATACAATATGTTGAATAACAAATAGTTAGCATTGTTTTTTCAAACAAAAAACTTGCTTGTTTCAAAAAACACAGACATATTGCAAGAAATTATTGGAAAAATTAAATCGTAACTAATGAAAAAAGCATTCTTAAGCATATGTCTGCTGATTTCCGCACTGCTCAGCTACAGTGCCGATGGTCTGGAAGAAAACTTTGATGATAATACGCTCACCGGTTGGACAGCCCCCCAGGCATATTATACCCTGACCGAGGCCAATCAGGAGCTCAAAGTAGAAGCCAGCACCGAAACCGGAGCTTATCATGGTTTTATTTTCAATTTTCCTGAGCCGCTTGACCTGACACTCGTACCTTATGTCAAAGTCAGGATTAAGACATCCAGAGCCTGCTCTGTCCGAATCGATCTGCAGGACAACAATGGCTGGGTAACCAACCAGACTGCTGTAGTCAAACAAATCCCCGGCAACAATACATATAGTGAATATATCTTCAATTTTGGCGGATTATTTTATCAGCAGTATGCAGCTACCCAACCAGGTCAGGGAGTCGTAGACCAGGCAAACATAGCCAACCTTATCGTAATGATTAACGCAGGTCAGGCAACCTACAATGGCACAGTCTATTTCGACGACGTGCAAATAGGCTCTGCAACAGGAATCACCCCGCCTCCGGGCAAGATTGTGTTAAACCAGGCCGGATTTTATCCGGATGCCAATAAGATTGCAATCGTGGAAGACAGTACTTCCGGCCCCTTCTATATTATCCGGGATGCAGACGAAGACACCGTATATACAGGAGAACTCGGTCCGATAGAGTCATGGACACATTCTCCTCTGGTAGTCCGTAAAGCTGATTTTTCCGAATTCAGTGAAACAGGTAAATACCGTGTACTGGTACCTGCACTTGAGCAACCCTCCCCTGCTTTTGAAATAAAAGAGGAAGTCCACAATGCTGCGCTTCATGGAAGTCTCAAATCATATTACTATCAGCGGGCTTCCATCGAGCTGGAATCAGCTTATGCCGGAAAATGGGCCAGGGCCGCAGGCCACCCGGACACCAGAGTCCTGGTACATGAATCTGCTGCCTCTGTATCCCGACCTGCAGGAACCACTATAGAGACACCCTATGGCTGGTATGATGCGGGAGATTACGGCAAATATATAGTAAACTCCGGTATTGCTACATACCAGCTGCTGGCTCTATATGAGCATTTCCCTGCCTTTTTTGATACGCTGGTACTGAATATTCCCGAGTCAGACAACAATATCCCGGATATCCTGGACGAATGCCTGTGGAATCTTCGCTGGATGCTTTCCATGCAGGACGAAGATGGTGGAGTATATCACAAGAATACATCCCTGCGGCATGATGGCAATATTATGCCACATGCTTCAAGCAGCTCCCGCTATGTTATCGGTAAGAGCACAGCAGCATCCCTGGACTTTGCGGCAGTAATGGCCCAGGCAAGCAGAATATTCCATAAGTATGATGAAGCGCTGGCAAAGTCCATGTACACGGCAGCCGTCAGAGCATATGACTGGGCAATTGAAAACCCTGAGCAAATATTTACCAACCCTTCCGGCGTAAATACAGGAGAATATGGCGACCGGAATGTGGCAGATGAATTTGTTTGGGCCCGCGCTGAACTTTTAATCAGTTCATATGGCGACTTAAAATATTATAACAGCAGTGACTTTTCCCAGAATGCTTCAATTCCCGGATGGCAGGATGTAAGGACACTTGGTCTGGTATCACTTAGTAATTACAGAAAATATATTCCGGCAATATGGTCAGACAGTACCACAATCAAAAACCGTCTGTTAAACACTGCCAACCAGTTTGTGAGTACATACAACCGTTCTGCATACGGAGTCGTAATGGGCCACGAGAACTGGAACTTCACCTGGGGAAGCAATGCTGTTGCAGGTAACCAGGGCATGATCCTGATTCAGGCATATCGCATTACGCAAAATCAAAATTACCTCGATGCTGCCTTGAGCAACCTTGATTATCTGCTGGGAAGAAATGCCACCGGGTATTCATTTCTGACTGGTTTCGGAGAAAAGTCCCCTCTTGATCCGCATCACCGGCCGTCCTACGTCGATGGAATCGCGGAACCTGTTCCCGGACTGATGATGGGTGGTCCGCACGCAAATTCTGTGGCAGGCGAACAATGTCCTGATTATCCGGGCTCCTCACGGGCTGACCGCTATGCTGATCACTGGTGCAGCTACTCAACCAATGAAAATGCTATTAACTACAACTCCGCATTTACATATCTGGCCGGAGCAATTGAAGCGCTTCGTCTAAATGCAGATTTTCAGCTGCCTGTAGGATTCGGCAAGGATCAGAGCCGCCAGCAGCTTACTATTTTAGTATATCCTAATCCGGCAACAGAAAAATTGCTTATACAGTATGCGGGCAATGAAAAAGCCTCCGTTACATTAAGCAATCTGCAGGGTATTCCGCATCTTCATACAGATTTACCACTAGCCAATGAGGTCGAGATTGATATACGAACACTTCCCAAAGGAATGTATATTATGACCTTTCAGACCCCTAGTGCCAGTTATTCCGAGAAAGTTATAGTTAAATAAAAAATACCCCTTTTTATCTGCTTTAACTATGTAAAAGGTATTGCCTAACCCACAATACCTTTTTATTTTTTTCCCCGGCCGGAGCTACATTGGAATAAATTTTGTTTTTTTGATAAAAACCATTTCTGTTTTCAATGGGGCGATTCATTAACTGTCTGATCATATTTTGTATTTTTCTTTCCCTTGTGACTCTTTCCTTAATTAAGTCTTATGATCAGGATCCATACACCTCGATGCCCTTCTATCAGCAAATGCTTGCACGAATCGACAGCATCGAAAATCAGACAACAAATAAAGGCATACTAATGGCCGGATGGGCCAAGAGCCCGATTCTGCCACCAGTCAGAGTACCAATCGCTTCCTACGGCATCAGAGACAACTATGAGTCAGTGCATGATACGATTTTTGCAAGAGCCTTTGCCTTCGATAACGGTATAAGTCAGGCAACTCTGGTCACAATTGATCTGCTCATCTTTCCTCCCGCTATATACCAGTATCTGGAAGATTCACTGGGCGCATCCTATATGAAGACCCTGTTCCTTTCCGCTACCCATACCCATAATGGTCCAGGGGGATGGCTGAAAGGACCCGCAGCCCGTTTTATTGCCGGAAGCTATAGCCACGAATACGTACGACATCTGGGTAACACAATTATTCAGCTTATTAACGAAGCACACGCTAATCGTCAGCCCGCCGGCATTTCTTATTATGAAACGTCACATCCTGAAAATATAGCCAACCGGATAGTCCGCGATGATACTACTGACAACACGATACGCTATACTGTAATTACCGGTCAGCAAAACCGGAAAGCTATTCTGGTCAGCTATGGTGCTCATGCCAATTGCATCAGTCATAAAATAAACCAGATCTCTGCCGACTATCCTGGCGAACTATGCTACGAACTTGAACACCGGGGATACGATATGGCAGCCTTTATTGCCGGATCTGTCGGAAGCATGACTAACAATTGCCATGGTCTTACTGATTATGAATGTACAGGACATATAGGCAAAGCCATCGCTCATAAGATACTGGACGCACCGCACCGGCACAAATCTTCCCCAGACACCCTGCGGATCCGGTCAGGCAATATAGATCTGCTGCTGAAAGAAACCTCACCTCGCATAACTAAGGACTGGGCGTTACGTCCATGGATTTTCAGGCAGCTGCTCGGTTCTCAGTCGTTATTTATTTCTTATCTGAAACTTGGTGATATATCGTTGATTGGCACACCTTGCGATTTTTCAGGCGTTATTGCCAGCGAAATCTATCAGCAGAACAGCCCGCTGCCATTTATTATAACCTCATTCAACGGTTCTTACGCCGGATACATCACTCCACTCCGCTACGATCATCTCGAAAAAAACGAAACACGTGAAATGAACTGGCTGGGATATGACAACGGCACTTATTTTAAAACCCTGATCAATCATCTTCTCTCGAGGCTGTACACCTCAGATAAACCCTAACATTCATCCCTGCAAAAGCAATTAAAATAGTCAAAGAATTACCCCGTATAATGCAAATCCCGGGCTAAAAAAATACGTACAAACTTCCTATATTTAGACTTCTCACATAATAGAAAAAGGCCTCGTTAATCATGAAAGTTTTTCCGTTTCTTTTTATACTGCTTATTTATTCGTTTACAACATATACACAGGATTTAACAGGAACGTGGCAATGGTCAAATGACAAATATGAAGGAATTGCAGAAATTGACTCAACCATATATCATTCAGTAATATATTTCAAAGGCTCAGACACAAAAGTTCTGGAGGTTTATAATTACTATCTTCTGGATAAATCAAAGCTTTATCTTTCTGAGGAGCCTTTTACCATTAATTCAGACAAAAAGTCAAAGGTCCAGTACAAAGTAAAGACTAACGGAGACAATCAGTTCAGCCTGACAGGCAACCTTGGCACAGAGAGCTATGTAAAAAAAGCATCCTCTGCAAAACCTGTTCAATATAAAGCCCACGAGTTTTATACGGACAAGAAACTAACCTGCTATAACGAGGCAGGCTATCCGACTAAAACCGGTGCCTGTCTGTCCATAGCCGGAATAAGCTTTTATAGTACTCTTGAAGATGCGAAACACAAGTTTGGCAAACCCGTGCAATCCGGTCTTGATGATGAAACCAATGAATGGTACGCCTTTTACACAGACCCGAAAGACCGGAAATCTCCCGTTCTTACAATAACCATCAAAGACAGTAAAATTATTCGCATAAATCTCAAAGGCTATAAAAGCAGAGATGACATCTCTTTCTCCTCAATCCGGCTTGGCGATTTTTACAGTTTTGTAAAATACCGGCTCGGAGAGCCCGGCTACAAGAAAGAAGTAAAAGCCGCAGGAGATGAAACGTGGGTATACGTAACAGCCCCTATTATCATAGAGTTTCGTCTGAACAAAGTAAGCTCTATAACCATAGAACCCTTTCAGTTATAAAAATCCTCATTCTGACTAGCTGGAAAGTTTGCGCTAATTTGACTATTTTTAGTCAATGAAAAATGCACAAAGACGCCTAAACAGTTTTTCGGAAAGTGATAAAAGAAAAAGTCATATACTTAATCTTGTACGCCTGGCACAGGCTGATGGCAAATGGCATGAAAATGAAAAAAAGTTTATCGCTGATGTTGCAAAACGTATAGGGTTAACCGAGGAAGAGCACGCCGATCTTATTTTTAATCCGGAAAATATTGAGTTTGTTATTGCAGAAACCGAACCTGAGCGTGTTACCATGCTTTATGACATGCTTTTCATGATGAAAATGGACGGCGGAGTATCTAAAGAAGAGGAAGCACTTTGTATGGAGATTGGATTTCGTCTTGGGTTTAATCCTCTGATGGTCCAGGAAATGATTGATGTAATGAAAACATATGAATACAAGCAAGTCCCTGATGATTCCCTAATCAATATTTTAAAAAAATATTTTAACTAACCGTTGTTAGCTTATAAAAACAAAAGGGGATAATAAATTATCCCCTTTTGTTTTTATAATGCCCCGTCCTGAAATAGGTTGCCACTTAAAACAACTTATTAATGAAAACAGAGACACGGATTAAGAAAAAGCGCACACAGCGGGACTATAGTTTGGCCTTTAAAATACAAGTGATTGGG
>Ga0207415_1000061_pt1 | contig 128292 bp, 93 predicted proteins | sample Passage237A_FD_187369 | JGI IMG/M metagenome (GOLD analysis project Ga0207415, IMG submission 187369) | Cellulose adapted compost microbial communities from Newby Island Compost Facility, Milpitas, CA, USA - Passage2 37A (SPAdes) (version 3) ... | reverse complement strand
TGTATTGAGGAATCAGACCATCTTTGCCTTTACTTTCGAACTGATGCTTCCAGCGGTAAAAAAGAGCCTGCGACAGATCATGACGACGACAGGTGTTTAACATGCCTTCCGATTCCGCTTCCCGAAGGATCTGCATCTTCTGTTCTACACTAAAATGTCTTCTTGTTTTTCCCATTTCATTTACTAAGTTAACTCTACTAAATTATTGCACAAATTTAGTCCAGTTCATTAGGGGGCTAGGACAATCGGATTCCTGTATAAGGGAATATATTTTTGATTCTTATGTACTATCAAACATTGAAATTGCTGTAATACGAAATAAGAAAGCTCTCAAGATTTATGAAGGAAAATCCCTTTCTGAATTAATTACAACACTGGAAAAAAAAACAAAAAGAAAGGATTGGTTATCAATCAGGCTGGTAGTTGAGATAGGCGATAAATATTCTAAGAATGTTTTTTATAGTATTTCAATAATTTAATAAAACGACAGTATGATAAAAGCTCTTACAATCGTCTTTTGATATTGTCGAGAATAAGAGTCGTAACGTAGATAATTTATTTTAAGAGTAAAAAGAAAAATTAGACGAGGAGATATATTGGTTTTTGATATTTACTTGAAAAATGTGAACCGCTTTTATACAGAATTATAATTAAGTAACAACTAAATAGGGTAACGCAAGAGGCGGTGAGCCGGGATTAAATCTGCCTGGCGAGTTTATTGAAAATATTTTGGGTAATGTAGGGCTTGGTAACGGACAGGTAGGTGAACGAAAACCCAATGCTGTATTACACAATACAGGTACTGCTCCTTCTAACTTTTCCGGTGGCAGTGTTCAGAATATTCAGAATAACAACATCAAAAACTAAAACTGTATGAATAGTCACAGTATGCTGTTTTTGTTGTTTTTGGGTGCGGTTGCTTTTTCCTGCATACCTCAAAAACGCATGACCGATGAAAAGGTCGTAGACATTTTTAAAAAAAGCAACCTCAAAGGGCATTACCTAATGTTAATGCCAGACTCCTTAATACTACAGAATGGGTATTTTAATAATGAATTTAAAAGCTGGTACGTAGGCAATTTTGACAGAAATAACAAAAAAGATCTTCTAGCAATTTTTACCGTTAATCATGGTCTAACATATCAGTTTTTTTTGTTCAATTACAAAAAAAACAATCAGGTTATTGAAGTTCCTCTTATGGACTTGTCTAATGGATTTCTTGTCCCTGATAAGAAAAACAACTTCTTTTATTATTATATAGATCAAAAAGATTCAGTTTTACACCAGAAAGAAGCGCTTCTCTATAAGAATCGACTGGTTGAGAAAAGCTTTTTGACCAACACACTGCCACTGGATAGTTTTACAATCAGTCTGCGACTAAGAGGCAGAGAGGTAGTATACAAGGGTAAAGGAGAAGAAGTACAACGATATATCAGCGATGACGGTACAGCGTTTTTGGAAAAACCAGTCGGGAAAGACACGATGGCATTTATTCAAAAAGCCATACGGGCAATGGATTTTGAAAACATTCATGTAAAGCCTACGTATTTTGATGATGCTCCCGCTCTGCATATGAACCTCTATTATTCCGACGGTAAGTCGGTAGAGTTTGAGGATCAGATTAATTTCTTTACGGGTGGTTCCATGTATTATTCAGTTACACTAAGCTCCCTGTATAAAAATCTTTTTCCTGAATATTTTATCAAAGACTATTTCTTTTAGGCACTGGTATGAAGCATATTCTGAGACATGGTTTCCTGATACTGGCATTAGTACACGGTCATTGTTGCATGGCGCAGGATACCATGCTCACTAAGGAAGAGGTATTAAAGCTGTATCAGGAAAGTTCGTTGAAAAAGCATATTCTGCTTCTGGATTCTTTCAGAGTTAGTATCAACAAATTCGTCAAGGAACCTTTTGACAATATTTATCAGGGAGACTTTAACGACAATGGGACAGAAGATTTACTGACTGCAATTATTCCGAACTATGGTTGTGGCTACCAGTTTTTCCTGATGGATTACCAGACCAATAAAAAAGCCAAACAGGTGGTCAAACTCAATCCGGCCTGTCCCTATTACTGCTACCTTATGCCTGCCGGAAAGGCCAACGAATTTACCTACTATTATCTGAATGATAAAAAAGACACGGTGTTCACTCAGGATGTCATCATGTACAAAGGAGAACTGATTGATAAGGAGTTTGTGGAAAAGAAACCGGAGAAGCTGAAAAACTTTACCATCAATCTGCGGGCGAGCAGAGGAAGGCAAAACATCGTATACCACTACAACGGCAAGCATCTGACCCGTCACCTGAGCGAAGACGGAAAAGAAACGCCCTGGGATATACCGGCCGATACGGCCAACCTGATTACAGATCTGATGCGCCGGATTGATTTTACCACGATGAAAAAACGCAATATCCATTTTGATGATACCCCCTCACTGGATATAGAAATCGTTTACAAAGGCAAATCGGTGAAGTTTAAGGATACGATCAACTTTTTCACAGGCGGTTCCATGTATTACTCGGTTAGTCTGGCAAGCCTGTACAAGCTGCTCTATCCGGAGCTTTTTAAGGAGAATTACTGGTAGTTTAAAAACCTCCAGGGTTCGTATAGGACGAATAAAAAACCCCGGAGGTTTGGCTAGCCATTTTTTCTGCTTATCCGCTTTCTGCATGTAAATCGGGATATTAAACCGGCCGGAGACCTTCTGCTTATTTTTTAATTTGATAAAATCTGATTTAAAATGCAACAGTGTTGCAAAATATACCATTATTATATACCTTGTAGTATGACAAGAAGAGACCTCATAAAACAAGGCCTTATGGCATCCGTAAACTTAGCAGTTTCTTATCCTTTACTTTCAGCAATATCAACTACATCTATGCCGGAGAATAACAAATTTGAAGTAATCATCCTAGGCGGCAGCTATGCCGGGCTTTCTGCCGCTATGGCGCTGGGCCGTTCATTGCGTAAGGTTCTGATCATTGACAGTGGTCTGCCCTGCAACCGGCAGACTCCCCATTCGCACAACTTTATCACGCAAGACGGTGAAAAACCGGCTGCGATAGCTGAAAAAGCCAAAGAACAGGTACTGAAATACGACACGGTCCGGTTCCTGAACGGCCTGGCTGTGGCCGGAAATAAAACCGAAAACGGGTTTCGGATCAGCACGCAATCCGGTGACAGTTTTGAGGCAAAGAAACTAATTGTTGCCACCGGAATAAAAGACACCATGCCTGATCTCAACGGATTTGCAGACTGCTGGGGCATATCGGTGGTACACTGTCCCTACTGTCACGGCTACGAATTACGAAACAGGAAAACCGCCATAATGGCCAATGGCGAAAGAGCTTTTCATATCACCTCTCTGGTCAGAAACCTTACCGGCGACCTCACTGTCCTTACGTCCGGTATAGCTGACTTTAAGGAAGATCAGCTGGCAAAGCTAAGCAGGCACGATATACAAATCATCGAAACACCGGTTGTGGAAATTCTCCACAACAAGGGCTATGTAAAGAATATACGCTTTCAGGATGGCAGCAGCATGGATGTTGAAGGTATATATGCTGCGGTTCCGTTTACGCAACACTCCGATATTCCACTTTCACTGGGCTGTACACTGACTGAGCAAGGATACATCCAGATTGATGGTTTTCAAAAAACCAGTGTAAAAGGGCTTTTTGCCTGCGGTGACAATTCCTCGATGATGCGCTCCGTTGCCAACGCCGTATATACCGGCAACATTGCGGGAGCAATGGTCAATAAGGAATTAACGGATGAGCAGTTCTGAGCTGCTTCATTATACAAACTCGAAAAGATAAAAGCACCATGGCTGAATTTTGGGAGTCACACTTTAAGGAAAAGAACGAAATGTGGGGATTTGAACCTGCACGCTCTGCTGTAATCACGAAAGATTTTTTTGCAGGACAAGCTGTGCAGAATGTTCTCATTCCCGGTATCGGCTATGGACGAAACGCCCGGATTTTCGCAGAGGCAGGAATGTCGGTAACCGGAATCGAAGTATCTGAAACAGCGATTGCACTGGCCGCAAAGCACTATGGAACCGGTATGACGATCTATCATGGCTCGGTAACCGATATGCCGTTTGACAATACGCTATACGATGGAATTTTCTGTCACGCCCTGATTCACCTGCTGGACAGCAGAGAGCGGGAAAAGCTTATCCGGGACTGCTTTAATCAGCTTACCGAAAACGGCTACATGTTTTTTTCGGCCATCTCCAAAGAAGCGCATACATACGGCCAGGGCAGAGAGCTTGGCAAAGACCGGTTTGAGCTGTTCGGCGGAATATCCATGTTTTTTTACGACAAAGCGTCGATCCACTCCGAATTTGAACAGACTGGCTTATTCGAAATTAAAGAAATTACTGATACCTATCCTTTTTTTCTGATAAAATGCCGGAAAAACAGCTTCTGATCAAACAGCAGGATACTCAACAGGAATTGTAATGAATTGCATAAAGCAGGGAAATGACACATTATTCATTTCCCTGTTTTTATCCACCGGATCATCATCTGCTCACCTCAAAACAGACATACCGGGTTGTATTGTTGCCCAAGGCATCATATACCTGAACGGTAAAAGTATATTTTCCCGGAACGGGCGCCAACGGGAAATCATAAAGCAGTTTGTAGTCCGCAGTCTGGCCGCTTTCGCCAAAATAATACTGCTCCACGGTATATTCTGTCCCTCCAGGATCACTATAGCTTATTTCTATCCGTCCGCCCTGCAAATCACTGTTGTCTTTTACGCCAAGCACAATTTCTACACCTGAACCGGTCAGAATACTGTGTGTAGCCGCTGGTTTTCGGATCTCCACCTCCGGTGGCGATGTATCGGCCTGATTGCTGATCTGCAGGCTATATACTGCCATATCTGCTTCGTTCCCTTGCTGATCCAGCGCCTGCAACATAAAGTGATAGTCTCCGGCCTGGATATCGTCCGGTACGGCCAGCTCTCTGACAAGCGTATAGTCTGTTCCTGCCAATTGCTCAATCTCAATCAGCTGCCAGCGTTTGGCTCCGCTCGCAGCACGATGACTGTGACAGTCAAAGTTGCTGTGGATATCTATTTTGTACTGAGCAAGTCCGGCGCGGGCTTTGAAATTAATTTCCATACGCAGCACCTGCGAAGTATGCAAAGGAATGACATGAGACTCTTCTGCTCCGCACACCATGCCTGATCCGGCTTCCGGTGACAGCGTCAGAACCGAAATCTGAGGCTTATCAGGAAGTCCGGCGTCCGGAAGCGGTTCATTTTCCCGACATGCGGAGAAAAGCAGCAGCAAAGCCGCCTGAAAAAAAGCACGTTTTAGCATAATCATTTTTGTATGCAAAACTTATTGTACACTAAATCTCCCGGCTACAGTTCCCTTGTCCGTGCGTATGATATAGACATAGGTCCCCCGGGAAAAAGCGCTGAGATCAACCGCAATTTCATTGTCACCCGCAGAAAGTGTACCGGCGCTGATCTGCTGAAAAAGACACCCCTGTACATCCGTGATCCCGATAGTAACCGCAGCAGACTCCTTCATATGCAAAGGCAGCACGATATATCCGGATGCAGGATTCGGATAAGGCGCACCAAGACTCAGAGAGCCGGATGTTACAGCTGCTTTATCAAGACTGGTGATGCCGGTAAATTCCACAACAGGATACAGCGCAAAATGGACCATATCTTTGTCTGCCGGCGTAAAGTTTTGGGTAGCATAATCCCTCCATGCCACAGAAGAGTGACTGTGAAACTGTAGCACATTACGTCCTTTATCCGAAATCGCGTTGGATGTTCTGGAGCCGTCCGGACTGCACAGCAAGCCGATGGTATCGCCATCATAGCCCCCGTGCGCATAATCAAACAGATCCAGCGCCACAAAAAACGAATCGCTCACATTTACAGGCGAATCAAACCAGGTAGTCATAGTCTTGCCGCTCAGATCCAGATCCCGGTATGCCACCTCTTTTGCTGCCAGTTTGCCGGCAGGGAAACGGTTGGTGCCCACTTCAAAAATATTGAAAGATACCATATTGCCCGGATTGGCATATACTCCGGTAAGGTGACTGATCACGCCAAGGACACGCGCTGAGCCGGAAACAGTATATTTTTCGGCAAACTGCTGCCGGTAGTTGCTGTTATGTCCCAGGTAATACCCCCAGCTGCCGGGGCTGGTATAGGCATATGCTACCAGCGGTACATCTGCTGAGTGGTTGCGCAATATATCCTGTGCGGACACGCGGGAAATACATACGAAAAATATGGCTAAAATCAGTAATCGTATCATCATTATATCTGTGTGTTGTGTTGTTTGGTTGGATAAAAGACTTTAAATCCGGACAAGTCCGGATTTAAAGTCACAGGTCTGTCTATCGGCTAATCACCAGTTTGTGGTACCCCTCATTATCTTGGCTCCTAACAATGCATACATACATACCATTGGGCACCGCTGAAGGGATGTGCCAGTGAAAGGTATTGACTCCGGTATGAGCAAATATGTTAAAAGAAGCAATTTTTTCTCCGCTCAGCCGGACAATGTCAATGACAGTTTCTGTTCCGGCATGGGCTGTAAACTCTATCTGTACATGCTCTCCTGCCGGATTAGGATAAGCACTGATCACCGGCATACCGGTAGCCGCATAAGCGTTATCCAGAGCCAATACCTTGTTGTCCGAATAATGCAGAATAGCGCCTCCGGCACCGGATATCCAGCCGGTATTGATATCCTGAAAACTCAGAGAATAGGCAAAAGGCACTATTGCATAATCCCAGGTTTCGCCACCGTCTTGCGTAGTCAGCAAATATCCGTAGCGCCCCATGATATATCCCACTCTGTCATTCAGGAACTGTACTTCGTACAGGTCAATGGAACCATCGTTGATATCGGGATACAAAAACGAGACAGGACTGGTCTGCGGAGCCCAGGTAATACCGCCATCAGTCGTATGCAGTATGGTAGCGCTGTCTCCTGCTGCCCAGCCTTTTTCCGCATTGATAAAAAAGACAGAATTGAGATTCCTCCCAGTACCGCTGGTCTGCACGCTCCAGGACATCCCGTCGCTGCTATGGAGTATAGCACCATTCGTTCCGACCGCCCAGCCCTGAGCAGGAGAAACAAAACATAATCCTTTCAGCGATTCTGCGATTCCTGTATACTGATACGTCCAGGTAGTACCACCATCGGTCGTATGCAGAATGTGGTCCAGCGTATCTCCCGCTGCCCATCCCTGGCTGGTATTCACAAAATGGATAGCATTCATATGCTTGCCCGTGCCAGTATGCTGAGTCACCCAGTCTTTTCCACCATTCTCCGTCCGGAGAATAATACCGTTTCTTCCGGCGATCCATACATGACCGGCATCCGCCACGGCGATATCCAGCAGACGCTGATCCGTATTACTCTGCTGCTCAACCCAGGTCGCTCCACCATTTTCTGTGTACAATATAGTACCATCGTCTCCGGCTGTCCAGCCAGTGGCTTTATCCGCAAACCGGATGCTGCGCAATGCTGCCTGAGTGCCTTTTACCTGGCTTTGCCACTCGATACCGTTATCCGTATGGACAATCACTCCGATACCCGCTGCAAATCCATACTGAGCATTCAGCATGTTTATATCCAGGATGGTATTCCAGCCTGGCTCCTGATAGCTCTTTGTCCAGGTCGCACCGCCATCACTGGTAAAGTGAATTCCTCCGTAGTTGTCAGAAACATATCCATGCATGGCATCTGAAAAATCAATACTCGTCAGATAAGTCCAGCGATCCGGCCTTGGCTGCCCCGCAGTCTGCTGCCAGGTCTCACCTCCGTCGGTGGTCACAAACAGTGTATCATCCCGCTGTGCATAGCCCGTAAGCGCATCCGTAAAGTCAATATCCGCAAACTCTCTGAAGTTGAGCGACGGATCTGGTGTGGTTTTCAGTATCCAGGTAGCACCGCCATCAGTGGTTTTGAACAATTCATTGTTATGCCCTGCCACGAAGCCGGTGCTGGCATCCAGAAAATGCAATGTACTGAACCCGCCTTCCGAAAAAGACGCGTGAGCCTGTTCTGTCCAGCTCGCTCCTCCGTCGTCTGTTCTGACAATGACCGGAAACCCATCAGCAAGTCCGGCGATCCAGCCGGTTTGCTCATCTGTAAAAACCACAGCGGAAAACTGAGGAGCAATAAGGCCTGTAGACAGGTTTTGCCAGCTTGCTCCGCCATCCGTCGTCTTCAACACAGTACCTTGCAGACTGACAATCCAGCCGGTTTGCTCACTTACAAAGGAACTGCCGAGAAAACGCTCCCGGGTACCATTATTCCTTATTTCCCAGTGCTGCCCACCATCAGTGGTTTTCAGCCATTCCCCGTTGTCCCCAAATACATATACAGTATTGGCATCAAAAACTTCACTGGTCCAGAACGTGGTAGATCCGGGAAGGGGATTCTGCCAGGTCCACTCCGGCTGCCCATATACCAGCGATGTCATAACCAGCAAATACCAGGTGATTATGAAAGTCTTCTGATCAGGTAATCGTCTTTTCATATTATCTATACTATTTAATTGAAACATTGTTGCAATATACGCTCAATTTTATATATTGCAACAATGTTTCATAAACAAACTATAAAAAATTGACAACCGCTCAAAAAGCTCCCGATCTGTCAAGGCTGAAATGTCTGCGTTGCAATAATTCATTGAGGAGAGCAGGTTTCACTATGCATACAATCATATGTGGCCACTGCGGCACCTCCTACCCTCTGATCGGCCGGCTGCCCGTATTGTTCAGCCAGCCGGAAGAAGCGCTGGCCGCTACCTATGTTTCCTACATCCGGTTCGAAACCGAACAGCAGCGCCTTATCTCCGATCTGGACCGGCAGATGAAGGCCAGCCGGCAGCGCTCACATCTGGCAGGCCGGATAAAAGAAGCACTTGCCCGGAATCTTTCCATTATTGATACGGTACGCCTGGCACTGGAACCTCTGGTATCGGTGCGATCTGTAGCTTCTGTCAGCAGCCGGAATGTACTGGCCTATTCGACCAGCCTGAACTACCTGCGCAGAGACTGGTGCCGGCCACCTGAATGTGAACACGAAATCCGTATTATCAAAGAAACACTTGCAACTGTGCTCAATAACTCGGTGCAAAACAGAGAGCTGGCTGTATACATGGGTGCAGGCATGGGAAGAATAGCATGGGAGTTTTCATCGGTATTCAGACAGTCCGTTGCCATTGACAATTCCATTGCTATGGGATTCAATTTTTACCGACTGCAGCAAGAGCCAATTCCTTTTTATGAAATCAATACCAAAAGAGTTTTTCAGACAGATGATATGATCAGACCTCTGGAGGCACGCATGCCGCATGCCGGTCCGGATGATTCTGAAATACTGTACATTGCGGCCAGCGCACTGGATACGCCCCTTCAGGATGCTTCTGCTTCTTCTGTGGTTTCGGTCTACTTCACCGATGTTTTTCCGCTTCGTCTGTATCTGAAAGAGGTCAAAAGAATTCTGAAGCCCGGTGGTCTGTTTGTCCATTTCGGACCGCTTGAATATCATTTTGAAGAAACAGCAGACATGCTGTCTGCGGAGGACATACGGATTATATTTGAAACAGAAGGCTTCGATACCCTAAAAGATGAAGAGGTACATACAACCAATCTGGAATCGGCTGTATCGATGCTGTCCGTGCAATACCGCAACTGGTTTTTCGCGGCCAGACTCCGGACCAATTCTCCAACCGGTCACCTGCTTACACTTCACCCGGATGTAACGTATGTAAAAAAAGCTCCGGTATATCCACGGGAAGAAGAAGAAGAACTGTATATCATTGATCCAAACGGACAAAAACACCTGATTTCTGCTCCCGTACTTGTTATGTTGCGGCTAATCGATGGGAAAAGTACCAGAGAAGAGCTTATCCGGAAATTTCGTCAGGAATACAACACGGACGCTGTGCAGGAAAGCAGGATACGAAGTGTACTGGATACCTTTGCTGCTGTCGGAATCATTACTACAATCGCTCCGCCCCTCTGAGGCGGGCATTTTCTTTTACGCTTCGCCCGATTACATAGGCTATATAGGATTCTTCACGGTTGAGTATACCCAACCGGTTATTCATCATGTGAATATAGCTTTCCAGAACAGTGTTGATCGTTTCCTCTGCGCCAGACCGGTCTTCGGTGACATGCAGCCTGCCCGCAACATACAGTTCATGAAGCTGTGTATATACTTTTTTCATTCCGTCAATCCACCGGTTCATCCAGGCCTCTTCAAATGCTTGTCCGGAGCACAAAGCATCCCAAAGCTCCCCGATATATGTGACATAGAAATTTCTGTGCTGTTCAAACCGGGATGCATACAGGAGCAGCACATTCTCCCGGTGCTGATACCCGCTGTCAGGCTCCGCAGTCATAAGCCAGGCCTGCGCATTTGGCAGCCAGGCCAGACAAATCGTATCGCTCAGTTTTATAACCTTTTCCATAGTATAGCCGCAGGCATACATCAGCGCAAGCTGAAGCTGTATGGCGATTCCGGTCAGCTGCTGATAATCGGGCGGATATAAGCGCAGAATATCCAGCGCTACCCGGGACGACAGTTCGAATTGCTGCTCCGCAACCTCCACACCGGCAGGGCCGCCATAACGCCCGGTTTCCGGTTCATAAAGCGTAAACTGAACAGAGTTGTTCGGCGCCCATTGCGAAGCATCACTATATTGATTCAACCTGAAATTCCGGCCTCTCACAGAAGGTTTATCCTTATAATACGCTTCAAAAAAAGCAGACAGATCCGGTTTCAGCACAGTCTCCATAATGGTTTCATTACCCTTAAATCTCAGTCTGATGTGAGTGCCCTTTTCCCAGTAACGTATAAAAAAAAACTGTACGGCAAGCTCCCGGTCCATCACTCTACGGATAAACGGGTCTACCGCATCCCGCAAAAAGCCATGCAGATCCTCGGCATAGTACAGACAGGCTGTAAGCCATATGAGACGATCATTCCTCATACCATTGAAAAACAAATTCAGTGACGTATTGCTCTTTACCATCCGGACTCAGCAGCTGCCGGCTGGCCGGAAGCATTTCGGAGAGTACAAGAAAACGCGGCACTTTGCGCAGCATCTTCTCAAACAGGCCGATCAGCAAGGGGTTTTTAAAAGAAATATATTGCGGCTTGTAATCGTCTTTGCCGATGTTTCTCTTTTCTTCTACAGACAGTGTCGCGTATTCTGCACTCGTAGTTACTGCAGCAAATACTTCTTCCGGTATTGCATGCAGCTGCCTCCATTCCTCCAGTCTTGCCAGATAATCCCAATCCGGTTCCTGACTATTACGGTGCGGCAGGGCTTTCTGTGCGATCTTCCACGATTTTCGTTGCAGAATCAATGTATCTTCGTACACAATTCTGGGTACCACCAGTACATCAGTCAGCTCCCGGTTTTCATACAAATGCAGATTGATGGCCCTGGTCAGCGGAGTAGTATAGATATAGGCAGCCGGCGAAAAACGTTCGAGCAACTGAAAAAACGGAGACCGGGTATTGATATTCTGAAGCCCCAAATCGAATATACGGACCACCTGTCCCGAAGAGGCATGAATGAGTTTCAAGGCCTGTTGTTCCTGATCGGCAGTAACCAGAATATCACCAGCCTGCAACTGCTTTTCTCCTGACAGATTACCATGGCCTTCGGGAACCGCTATTTCATACTCAAGCAATGGCGGATGCAGATTGGCATTAAAATACGACGCGTCGGTATTTTCGGCCATCAGGCTGCCTGCTCCGATCCGGCTGTTCCATATGCGCAGCTGTTCGGTAATTTCTGCGGGAAACAGATGCAGAAACCTGCCCGTAAGCTTGCCGTAGCCGGGAAAAGTTGCATTGACTACTGCCTTTACAATCGGACTACCTTCGTCCGTTTTGTCTTCATACAATTGTAAAAAAGCGCCCAGTGACGTTGCTTCCCTGTCACTGTATTTATCCGGAAAAAGCCTGTCGGCCTCCGCCAGATCCTCCTGCCGGATGTGTACTTCATGGAAAGAGTCCGGGCTTCTTACCACTGCATGTTCTGCGAGATATCTGCTCCAGACCTCATTCATCCGGTCCCGCTGCTCAGCAGCTTCATTTAAGCCCTCTATCGATCCTGTATGCTTGTTTCTTGCCGGTATTTCTACATCTTTACAGTACGATTCATAAAAGGTGAGCAGAGGAATAGTATCTTCTTTTCCGTACTTCTGTAGAAAATAGCGGTACATTCTTTCCTTGCCACGACGCTGCACCTCAAAGCGTTTGAGGGTATGCAGCAACTTTTCCAATTGACCTATCAGCGGCCTCACCCTGGGTCCGGCTATCTGAAACGGCTGCTTCCAGGTTGTGTCTTCATAAAAAAGATGCTCCGGAGTATACTGAAAGTCCAGCGAGGTAATCTTTCTGAACGCAGCATCTCCTGTATCAGTCACATCCTTTGCCACTACATCCTCTTTCAGCCTGTCCAGCATCTGTGTACAATAGCTGCGAAAAGCCTGATACGTTTCTGCCTGAATCCCTTTTCGTTGCTCCGGCGAAGCCTCTGCATACTCCTCTGCTGCTTTTCTCATCTGCCCAAGCAGGTCCGTTAGCTCACGTACTACAGGCTGATCTATACCTGAATCCCGGAAAAACCGGGACAAGCTGATATCCCAATCAGGGTCAGTACCTGATACGGGGATATTCCATTCCAGAAATCCGTATCCGAGCAACTGTAAAAGATAGTCGCCAGCCTCTTCCAACGATGCATCCAGATGTTCCTGCACCAATATACCGGACAGTTGCCGCACAGAAACCGGCTTATCCGCAGTATGAATCAGTTCGGTAATCAGCTCCCTGAGCGGATGCAGCGGTATGCGCTGAAACGATTCGGTATTGTGATGATTGGTTAGAAAACAGTAATTCTCGCCGTCTTTGCGGACAGAGGGATTGAGCCGTACAGGCAGATGTACGGAGACTTCCGGCACACGGATCAGCAGCTCTTTGAGATAAGCATAGAGGTAATTATTGAGCCGGATATGACTGACGATACCTCCTGTCTCTCCTTCCTCCGGAACCAATGTACAAGCGTCATTTTCCGACAGCCTGCCAGCAGCCAGGCTGGTAAACGTACTGAAGGGAGATGTCTTGGCATACATTCTTGTCACATATTTGAGAAGGCCGGTTTCCGCCTGCTGTGTTTTCTTGTTGCGTTCTCCTCTGCCGGAAAGCAGATAAGTGTCTATGTTACTCAGCAATGAATTGCTGGAAAGCAAGAGTCCTTTTCGCAGTTTTTCATTTTCCGCCAGGCTGTAAAGACGCTGCCGGCTTTGTTCATAGTCGTTCTGCAACATCTGTTCACCCCGGTGCCTCAGTGTTTCCACTATTCTGAAAATCTCCCGATACCCGGCCAGCAGGTGCTCGATGTCTGCTGCAAAACGACATTGAGGAACAACACCAATCTCCGGCATACGATGGTGGTAAATCGCTCTTCGTACACTGATCAGCTCTCGCCTTGCATTGCAGGCTGATACTTCCGGAATAGCCTTGTACAGCAACTCACCCAGATTTTCGCTGATCATCCGTAGTTGTTTTTGAGCAGCAATATAACGGGTCAGCAATTCACCGGCATCCCGCAGTTCCATGCTACACAGGTCCTGTACAGGTCCGCCTGCCACACGAATCAGCGTGTAAGGAAAAATTTTCATAATCCGATCATGTTAAAGAGTTTTTGAGCAGCTTTCTGAGTTTATTAAAAATCCTGTCCAGAATACTCAGTTGCTCGGTAATAATTTCGACACTGCCCTTCATTTCCGGCTTAAAATCAAGCTGCCGGTTGTAGCTGGTATATAATCCGCCGGTCAGCGCTACAGTGATCTTGTATTTGTTTTCTCTGGCAACAGGCGCTATGGATACAACACTGCCCATCAGCTGTCCATACTGCTCATGAGGATAATCATAGATCTGAATCCTTGCTTTTTGTCCCTGGCGTATCTTGCCCAGACCGTCTGATGACAGATAGACAACACCACTCAGCTCCCGTCCCGATGGCACAATCGCAAACAGCTCTTCACCAGCGACTACATACTGGTTATCAGACCAGTTACTAAGGAAGGACACTTCACCGCTTACCGGCGCTATAAAAAGATAGTTTTGCTCCCACTGGTTGATCAGGTTCCGGATATTGTTAATAATGTGCTGGGCTGTGAGAATATAACCGCGTTTCTGCTCACTGTATTCATACTCCATATCCAGCAGCATTTTTCTGCTTTCCATAAGCAGGACCTGGTGATCTGCCAGTGAGCGGTTGATGCTTTCATACTCCCGCTGCTTCTGGAGCCACAGATCCTCGGTGTTTTTAAACTCCATTTTACTGATTACTCTGCCTGCATACAGCTCCTTGTCCGTTTCGTATCGTTCCTCCGAGTTTTTCAGTTCCAGCCGGGCCAGGGCAAGCTGCTTTTGTATAATGCCGGTCAGTGTATGATAGTTTTCGATCTGTTCCCGTAAGTTGCTTATTCTGGCTGTATAATAAGCTGTACTCAGAAATACCTGAAAATCCTTGCATGCTTTACGTAAACTATTGTATTCCTGCTGCATTTCTCCGGCGATAAGCTCCCTATCGAGCCAGTCCGCACTATATTGTTCGGGGTTTTCGTAAAAAGCGTCAAACCCCGCAACCAGGCTGTTCAAAAAAACGATGTTGTCCGCAGCGCTCGGATTTTCCATTTCCGCAAGAACATCTCCGGCTTTTACATACTGCCCCTCATGTACATAGATCTGACGTATCCTGCCGCTGCTGCGTACCACTGCTTTTGCCGGTGGGACCTTTGTCGTCAGCATTATTTCGCCGGCAATCACATCGGGATAGTACACGAAAGAAGAAATAAGCAGTACAATCAGTATAGCCGCCAGTACAGTGGCGATACCCCAGCGTACAATCCATGAGGGCACAGTCCCCATGATTTCCTGCACCTCTTCACTTCTCAGTTCTATAGTTTCCTTTGTCATCCGTTTTCGAGTTCGAGCTGGTTCTTTACCAGATGAAAATAAGCTCCCTTGCGGGCAGCCAGCTCATGGTGCGTACCTTTCTCAATCACCCGCCCCTGATCCAGCACCACAATCTGATCCGCATTTTTCACCGTACTCAGCCGATGGGCAATCACTACGGCTGTCCTGCCCTTAAAAAAAGCATCCAGATTTTTCATGATAATCTTTTCATTGTTTGCATCCAGCGCACTGGTAGCCTCATCAAAAAAGATAAATTCGGGATCTTTATAAACCGCACGCGCTATAAGCAGGCGCTGCTTTTGACCGCCACTCATACCTACACCGTTTCTGCCGATCATGGTATGAAAACCCAGCGGCATAGAATCCACAAAATTCCGGATATTGGCGGTATGTACCGCGTGGAGCAAACGCTGCCGGTCGGTAGCTTCTCCGCTGACTGCCACATTTTCGGCCACTGTATCTGAAAAAATATACCCCTCCTGCATGACTGCTCCGCACTTTTCTCTCCATACCCTAGACGCAATATTGTCCAGATGAATACCACCTACCCTGATTTCGCCGGAAACAGGCGTGTAAAACTTCAGAAGCAGCTTCATCAGCGTAGTTTTTCCGCTGCCGCTGGCTCCGACGATAGCAGTGACCTTGCCATAGGGAATATCCAGGTCCAGATTGCGGATCACCAGTTCCGGGCTTCCGGGATAGCCAAAGCAAAGGTCACGTATCCGTATATCCAGCGTCTCCGGCAGAATGGCGACTTTAGGCACATGATCATCTTCTTCGTTTTGGGCGCTGTGTATTTCCTCCAGCCTCTCCATACTGATTCTGGCATCCTGCACAGAGCGGATCATCGTAATCAGTTGCAGTATCGGGCCATTGAGCTGACCGATCATATACGATATCGCCATCATCATTCCCAGTGTAATCTCGCCTTCAATAACCAGTCTGGCCGAAAAGAAGGTAATAATGATATTTTTGATCTCATTGATAAAAAGTGATCCGCCTTCCTGCGCCTGTTTCAGGGCAAGACTTTTTACACTGACCTTAAAGAGCCTTGCTCTGGTGCGCTCCCATTTCCAGCGGCGGGGCAGCTCGGCATTATGGAGCCTGATTTCCTGTATGCCATTGACCAGCTCGATCAGATTACTGGTATTTTCACCGGAATGATCAAAGCGCTTGTAATCCAGCGTACGCCGCTTTTCGAGGAATATAAAAATCCAGACAAAATAAAGAATGCTGCCTGCCATAAAAATCAGGAAAATCTGCATATTGTACAGAGCGATCACAAAACCATAGGTACTGATCGTCACTGCAGCAAAAAACAGATCAATCACCGTAGTAGTCAGAAAGTACTCGATACTGTTGTGATCGTATATCCGCTGGAGTATGTCGCCTGTATGTTTCCGTTCAAAAAACGACATGGGCAGCTTCATGATTTTGATCAGAAAATCGGAGATCACGGCAATGTTTATTCTGGTTCCCAGATGCAGAATAATCCAGTTGCGGATAAAGTCTACGGCTGTGCGCCCTGCAAAAAGCATAATCTGTGCTACCAGGATCAGATAGACAAAGCTCATATCCTGATTGGCAATACCCACATCAACAACCGACTGGGTAAGAAAAGGAAATACGAGCTGCAGGATACTTACGGCAATTACTCCCAGAAACAACTGTATGATCAGGTTTTTGTAGTTGACCAGATACTTGAGCAGGAAGCGCATATTGAAGCGCTGCTTGTCCTTATCATCTTCCTGCTCATGAAAACCGGGTGTCGGTTCGAGCAAAAGCAGTACCCCTTCTTCTGTATCGGATGCACCACCGGTCCATCCTTTGATAAACTCCTCCCGGGTATAGACCGCCTTGCCAAATGAGGGATCTGCCACATGTACCTTAGAAGCGCTTACTTTGTAAGCGACTACATAATGATTCCCCATCCAGTGGGCGATACAGGGCAGCGGCACTTCGCCATGCAGCTGACGAAAATCCGAGCGGATGGCCAGCGACCGGAAACCTGTTTTTTCGGCCAGGATGCTCAGCCCGTTGACAGACAAACCAATACGGGATATTTCACTAATTTCTTTCAATCTTCGGAGTGATATGCTTTTGCCATACCGCTTTGCGATCATACGCAGGCAGGTCGGACCACAGTCGGCCGTATCATGCTGACGAAAAAAAGGGAAACGGTCAATGATCATATGCCAGCTAAATTGGTTTGATGTGCCTGAGATAATTCACTCACTGTATCAGGCTCCGTCAGAATACCAGCCTGTATAAGATGCCGAAGCTGCGTTATCAGCAGCTGTTGCTGATCTTCACTGTCTGCCCGCAATAGTATGTCGGATAGCTGTTGTGGTTGTGCAAACATTTCCAGCAACCGGTATACTGGCGGCTGAACAGAAAGTTCTTTTATTCCCTGAAAAGTCGGGATGAGCAGATAATATACATTGCTGTCAGTACCAGGGTCAATAATGCTGCGCAGGCGAATATCCGGATGCACATGCAATGCCAATCCCGCCAATTCCCGGTCACTAAACTGATTCAGTTTTTCCGCATTCTCCATACAGACAGTTCCCTTTACATACATCAGCATATGATTTCCATACACCTGATCCATATGATTTTTCTCGGCTTCCAGTCCGTAAAAAACTTCGACAGAGTCATTAGCGGCTGTCTTTTCAGCCAGCACCTGCTTCATCCACTGCTCAAAACGCTCTTTCAGGCAAGTATCTTCCGGATCACGGAATAACCAGTCTCTGAGCTTTTGCGGGCTGGTTGCGGACAAGGCAGAAAGAGTCTGCGGATAGGCTTTTTCCAGCAAAGCATACCGGAGTGATGACGGAGTGATGGATAAATAAGGATATGAGCTTTTATCAGGTATATTCTCAGCAGGCTTGTGCAATCTGGGCAATAACACTGATTCGGTATGAACCGGATCAAGCAGCCTGAGATAAAAATATCCTACCCCCGCTACACCGGTAAACAGGCTGAGATCTTCTATTTCGGGATAGTGCGGTGAGCCGCAACGGTAATACCCGAGTTGCTCATAATGTTGTAAGGCCTTTGCCCCTGCCTGCAAAGCTGTGTTCAGGTAAAGCTCATTGCCTGTGATACGATACGCCTCCGTAAGCAGCTCCATATTACCGCCCGTACCATGGCATAAAGTATAGGACAGAAAAGGGTTTTCCGTCTCTATGTCTGTTTCGACCGTTTTTCGGATAGCCCGTTGAGCCTCTCGCATATATATATCCTGCCCAGCCAGCAACTCGCAGACCCGGAGCCGGGTCAGCCCTATTCCGGCCGCTCCATGACACCAGGCATTCAGATTGCCTGCCGTATCAAAAATAGTAAGATCGCCGGATTTCAGTGACTCTCTGAGTCTGCGGAAGGTTTCATCTGCCGAAATACTGGTACGGAAATCCGGCCAGTTATTCAGCTTTTCGAGATAATGTGAAGCTTCATATACCAACCCCTGTACAGCCAGTTCATACAAAGCCGGATTATGAATATAGTAACCGGTCTCCAGCAAAGCGAAAGCGATTCCGGATACGCCATGGGAAAAACCACAGAGTCCCCGGATATTGTGATGAGAACGATCCCAGTAGATACCCTTTCGTCCATGCCAGGCACTGTTTAGAAGATGGCCCGCCAGCCTGTCGATATGCACGTACAGACGCTGATCGGAAGTATGGCTGTGCAGATGCAGCAGTGCCAGCAAAACACCAGCTGCTCCGGTAAGGATTTCGCAGGCTAGCCGTTCATGTATACGGTCAAGGCAACGCAAAGCAATGCGCAATGCTTCGTCTCTGTACTTTTCCTTTCCGCTTATTTCATACACTTTAATCAGGCAATAAGCAGTACCCATACTACCGGTATAAAACGCCTGCCTGTAATCTTCACTCTGACGCAAACGAATAATCAGTCTGTCTGCCCCTGATTCAGCCACTTCTTTGTACTGGTCATCGTCTGTATACTTATAGAGCGCTACAAAAAACAGTACGATACCCGCATTGCCTGAGTACAGGCAATCACGTTCTTCCATAGCAGGTGCGGCGGAATTGTTTGCTTTCAGGGTTTTCCAGCCCATCCCTTCGGGAGTCACTACAGCCTGCTCACCGAGCTGCCGGGCTATGCGTAAAAGTTCCGCATGGAGCCACTCTCTGATACTGCCAGTCATAAAAATAGCTGCATAAAGTGTATATAATCGGGAGAAGCACCTGCTTCTCCCGAAAAACAGATTAAAATTAAAACAAGGAAGCAACCTTTACGTCGCAATTGTTCCAGCGTGTATTGCTGCAGCAATCATGCAGCTTGTCTTCGGACTTTACAGTATGGGTTTCGTGCGAACCGATGGCAGCTGCACCCAATGCCAATGCTCCGAATACGTTCTCATTACTGGTTACAAAGCTCTGAACCTTGAAGTCATCCAGTGATAGTTTCTTTTTAGAAGACATAATAAAAAGTTTGAAAATTTAATGCCTACTCTTTCAGGTTTTCGGCTAGCCCTATTGTTGCAACAATGATTCAAATATATCAAAATTTGCAACATTGTTGCAAATTGTAGGTAAAAAAATATCGGCACAAGATTAAGCCATGGTATCAAGTGACATGGACATGCACAAAACTATCCTCCGAAACACATACCACGGTCGTCTCATAAAGATTGTCTCAAAAGCGGTTTTCAAATGCCTTACAACAAATTATTTCCTGAAAACAATAGGATCATTCGATTTATCTATCTATCTTTGTAAATAGTAATATCGTTTGAACAATCCCTCCTTAGCAAGGTTTTCTGTTAAAACCTTTTACTCACTCAGCAAATTAATACATAAGTATTATATGTTCGATGAACACCGATGACAGACATCGGGGCTGTAAAACTAATTTTCACCATAGAAGAAGACTTTTTTATTTATCTGCTTTATAAACCGCAGCCATTCACTAAATCAGCCCTTTTCTTTTTTAAACAAGGACCCATTATGTCAACTTTCAAAGAACTTCAGATTATCCAGCCCATTTTAAAAGCGCTGGAAGAAAAAAAATATACAAACCCTACTCCTGTCCAGCAGACAACGATTCCTTATATACTCGAAAAGAAAGATATACTCGGATGCGCCCAGACAGGTACAGGCAAAACCGCGGCTTTCTCTATTCCGATACTGCAATTACTGCACAATACCAGTAGCACAGGTCCGAAAAAAATCAGGGCATTGATTCTTGCCCCGACACGTGAGCTGGCCTCGCAGATAGGTGAAAGTATTGCTGACTATGGAAAATATACCGCATGCAGGCATACGGTAATCTATGGCGGAGTACCACAGGCAAAGCAGGTGAAAGCAATCAGTAACGGAGTTGATATTGTAATTGCCACACCTGGCCGGTTAAAAGACCTGATAAATCAGGGATATATTGACCTGAGCCATGTTGAAATACTTGTGCTGGACGAAGCTGACAGAATGCTCGATATGGGCTTTATTCATGACATAAAGTTTATACAGTCCAGGATGCCGCAAAAAAAGCAGTCGGTTTTCTTTACCGCTACCCTGTCGGATTCGATAAAAAAGCTTGCCGGAAATATTCTGGCTGCTCCGGTACATATCAATATAAAGCCGGCTGAGTCCGCCAAAAACAGAATAGAACAGTTCGTCTATTTTGTGGAAAAGCAAAACAAGAAAAAATTGTTGTTCCACCTATTTGAGCATGAAGATCTTTCCAATGTCCTCATATTTACCAAAACCAAACACGGAGCAGACCGGCTCTCCTCAGATCTGAATAAAATCGGCATCAAAGCGGATGCCTTGCACGGAGGAAAATCCCAGAACGCACGCAACCGGTCTCTAGCCGGCTTCAAGTCCGGAAAAAATAACGCATTGGTAGTAACAGATATTGCTGCCCGCGGAATTGATATAGAAAAACTTGCCCTGGTAATTAATTACGACATTCCCGCTGAATCGGAAACGTATGTTCACCGAATCGGAAGAACCGGAAGAGCAGGAGAAAACGGAAACGCTATTTCATTCTGCGATAGTGAAGAATTAAGCTATTTCAACAAAATCAATAAGCTGACAAACAATGCGATCACAACTATTGACAAACATCCGTTTTCTACCGGACATGCCGCTCCTGCTCCGTCAGCCCAGGTGATGCCACAGGAAAAAAGCAAAAGAAAGGTAAATGACTGGCTGCGCAACAGAAGAATTTCAGGCATCTATACCTCCGTCAAAAGGAGACTTTCCTAAGTTTTATTTAAAGCCCTGTTCAATGAATAAACGAAACAAAAAGCTGATACAAAAAAAGAACATATTAAGTAAGAAAATAAAGAATATAAAAAACATTCAGAGCGATCTGGTTCTTAAAAATATCCTGCTGGACTCAAAAAGGGAAGAGCTGGAGCAGAAGAAGCTGGCTATTGAACGGTTAATTTCCTATTCAAATTCGTCCGGCATACCCAATCAGAAGATAGTAATCCGGACAGAAAGCACAGCGCTTTCATTCAGATTGTATCACAATTAACTGAAAAAACAATTTATCAATACAAAATACAAACAACATGCAAAACACAGGCACCGTAAAATTTTTTAACGATTCAAAAGGCTTTGGATTTATCATACCTGACAATTCCGGTGAAGCCGAAATCTTTGTTCATTCATCAGGGCTGGTTGATCAGATCCGTGAAAATGACAAAGTATCCTATGATGTAGAACGTGGGAAAAAAGGTCTGAACGCAGTTAATGTAACAAGATCCAATTAGTTATTACCTCATAGCTATCAGTCTCATAGCAAACTCCTGCTGTCCGGTATGGCACAGGAGTTTTTTTATATCTTTATACAGATTTTCATCTTCCCTCCTGCATCGGACCATCACGTCCTCAAACTATATTCATATGTAGCTCAAATAACAAAATTTTCAGGCATGAGGTTGTTTCTTTACAATTAACCGGAAGAACTTTATGAAAAACAATCAGCAACCTGACTTGAAATATCCTCAGCCTCCGTTTCCGGAGCAAAAACAGCAGCACCCCGGCGTAGAAGCAAAGATGAGCCCCCGGGCTGACCATGGACAGGATACATACAAAGGCTCGGGCAAGCTTAAAGAAAAAATTGCTGTCATTACCGGCGGAGACTCCGGCATCGGCAAAGCAGTCGCTATAGCTTTTGCCAGAGAGGGAGCCGATATTGTCTTGAGCTATTTAAACGATATGGAAGACGAAGACGCCCGCGACACCGCCGGTTATGTTGAAAAAGCCGGCCGGTCATGCCTTCTTATCAAAGGCGATATTACCAGTGAAGAGCATTGCAGGTCAATTATCGATCAGACCGTACGGCGTTTTGGCAGAGTAGATATTCTGGTCAACAATGCCGCTTTTCATATGTCCCGAAAATCACTGGAAGATATCCCTTCCGATGAATGGCGGCATACATTTGCAGTGAATGTGCATAGTATATTCTATCTGTGCAAAGCGGCAGTACCTCATATGAAGCCCGGAAGTTCCATTATCAATACCACATCCGTCAATACGTATTACCCCTCCGACGATCTGCTGCCCTATGCCGCTACCAAAGCAGCTGTTGAAAATTTTACGGCAAATCTGAGTAAGATTCTGCTCAGCCAGGAAAAAGGTATCCGTGTAAACGCTGTAGCTCCCGGGCCTGTATGGACTCCACTCATCACCTCCACCAAATGGGAAGATGCACCGACATTCGGAGAGGATACCCCGGTCGGCCGTCCAGGACAGCCGGCAGAGATCGCCCCTGCGTTTGTATTTCTTGCCTCCGATGAAAGCAGCTATATATCCGGAGCTACCGTACCTGCAACCGGCGGCAGAGTAACCATTTGATCAGAACAAACTCTGGCAGCAAAGCCAGCACTTCTCATCTGCTAAAAGCTTTCTCCTATGCTAAAAACGGCATAGGAGCCTTTCATTTTGAATCCGGCACTATATCGCACCGCTACAATATCCATCAGATTCTATTTCTTTGCCCCTTCTATTTCGTTTCCGTCTGCATCATACAACCCTTTCTTCTCCTCGGAAGCCCTAAGCAGACCATTACCCGGATCCAGGTATCCGAGCTCGGCTACCGGCGTCAGAAAATACAAAGCAAGGAAGTTTATTAAGCTCAGAAATACTGCTATTTCCAATTCACCCAAAGCCACTGCGATACCCATAGCTCCGGTATTCCATATACTGGCTGCCGTTACAAGGCCCTGTACATTGTTTTTGACTTTAAGAATTGCCCCACCGCCAATAAAGCCGATTCCGCTCAGCAGGCCCTGAATAGCATTACCTAGTATAGAACTATTCTCTCCGGCAGCAATTCTGGCTATGAGCACAAAACCACAACTGGCCATACCAACACTGAAGCCGACACTTTGAGCACCGATTCCGCGCTCCCATGCCATAGGGATAGCAAGTATCAAAGCTATCAAGAGTCTTACAAGATTTTGAAGGCCTTCCTCCCAATTTAATTCAAATAATTTCATAAATTTTGTATTTTAAAGTTTCATTTTAGCTGATACATCTAACAAACACTCCTGTTATTTGTTGAACATTTCCGATGATCTGCTTCATCAATACTGTACAATACCAATTCAATCAACTGCTTATATTTTATTAATTTTATTTTTCTTCCGGATTTCTGCACCAATCGGATTCCGTATAAAAGTCCCGGAAGTTATACTGTTTTCTGCTCATACAATATCCGCCTCGGAACACTTGTTCATATCATCCCGGATTTTTCCTTTACTCTACCCGGCTGGCAGCAAAACAATTAAAAGAAATAGCTCTTTATTCTCTTCAGAAAGGCCGTGTAATCAGCCCCTCGGCTGTATGTCGTTAATCAAAATATGCAATTGATATGAGCAATACTATTCTGAAAAAAGAGCATGAGCTTGGACTGGGCGGTGTCGCAATAGGCACTGCATTTGAAAGCATTACGGACGAACAATCGGAAAGAGTGCTGGAAGAAGCCTGGCGGCTGGGTATCCGCTACTATGATACGTCACCATGGTATGGTCTCACCCGAAGCGAGCGGCGTTTCGGCAATTTCCTGAGAACAAAGCCCCGGGATCAGTATGTATTTTCAACCAAGGTAGGACGTCTGTTTTATCCCGTACCGGCAGACAACGTGCCGGCTACTATGTGGAAAAACCCTCTGCCCTTTGATTTTGAGCATATGTATACCGCCGATGCCGTAAAAAGATCTATAGAAGAGAGTCTGGAACGGAGCGCAGTCGGGCATATCGATATTGTCTATGTGCACGATCTTTCGGAAGACCAGGTGGGCGACCGCTACGATTACTTTCTGAAGCAGGCAAGACAAGGCGCTTTCAAAACGCTGTCCGATTTGCGTAGCCAGGGAGTGATTAAAGCATGGGGCATGGGCGTAAACAAGATTCAGCCTATCCTGGATTGTATAGACTCTGCCGATCCGGACATCTGTCTGTCGGCTACACAATATTCTATCCTGGAACATGAGGATGCGGCAGACAGACTATTGCCGGCAGTCAGAAAAGCAGGCGTAAAGCTGGTATCCGGCGCAGGCTATAATTCCGGTTTTATCGGTGGCAGGCAGCGGTACAACTATAAGGAAGTGATTCCCAAAGGATTTGAGGCAAAACGAGACAGGATCGCGGCTATAGCCCGAAAATACGATACTACGATTGTACATGCAGCGCTGCAGTTTGTGCTGGCCGCTGATGAATTTGTTTCCATTATTCCGGGTGCCAGCACACCGGGACAGGTAAAAGACAATGTAGAAGGCTGGAAAGCCGGAATACCTTCCGGTTTCTGGAAAGAGTTGAAGGATGAAGGCCTGATTTATAAAAATGTGCAGGTGCCGAAAGACTGACTGAGATACTTTATCCGATCACTCTTGTCCGTTGTATGTGGTTTTATTATGACAATAATAGCTGAGAAGAAAATACTAAATGGCACGAACTTTCAGTTCGTGCCATTTAGTCGTCTTTATTTAAACCTAAAATGGGCCTTTACCTTCGCGGGAAATTATCGCGCCAGAATAAATGATTTTACCGTCTCGCCTACTTTCACAAAATAATACCCCGGTTGCCAATCAGCTAATCGTACTTCAACTAATTCATTCGTAATAATTCCCTGCTCAACACTTCTCCCGGCATAATCAATGATAGCATAGGTTTTGCCAAGAGCAGATACTCCGGAAGAGATTTTTAATACATCTGACACCGGATTGGGATATATGTTCAGTTGTAGCTCATTTCCTGATCTTCCTGACAGCCCCGTAACGTTACCACCTGCCACTGTCCTGTACATACCAACAAGACTTTTAGCATACACATGACCTTTCCAATAGGTTAAAGAGCTAAGCTGGGTTGTTTGCGGCAGACCATCACTGTACAAGACAAAGTTGCTTACATTAGCTCCGGCTTTGTATGCAAGCTCAGTTCTTCCGCTTCCTCCCTGATACGTAGTAAGTGAAATCAACAATTCTCCGCTTTCAAGCTGAAAAACAGAGCTGGCAAAGTATCCGCCGTAATCGAATGCAGAGCTGGGTATGGTTACCAATGTCCAGTCAGTTCCGTTGTCCGAATAGGCAATTTTATTGTCTTCACTATGTATATATATTCTGTTTCCATCATTACCATACACCAAAGCCCCGTTGTATGGAAAAAGAGCAGTAGTTGCCCAGACTCTTGTCTTTGTCTGTCCATTGTCTGATACTTTCCAAAGTCCGACAGAATCCGCGTCTGAAATTCTGAGCGATACATACATGTCATTATTTTTATCAAAGCCAACAAGGCTTATAGTACCATTCGTAGACCAGAAACGGGAAAAAGTTTCGCCTGCATCTTCGGATACCTCTATGGTATATCGGTCATTGATATATATCTTGTCATTTACTTTATCAAGCAGGTAGCTGCTTTTGGAACTTTTGCGAATCCACTGCCCGTTTTCCTGGTTCTTTTTTCTGAATCCGTTCTGAGCAGCAAACGGTGCAGTACTCACAAGGTATTCGTTGCCTTTATGACGATTGTAATCGTAGCAGCCATATACCCCGTCTATTGTCTTTGATGAATCCAGTACTACTCCGGGTGTAACAGACCGATACAGGTAATTTACGTAGGTAGTAGCTCCCGTGGGGACATTGCGCGTAAAATAAAGTGTGTCGTTTATTACCCTCAGATCTCTTGTATCCCATTCCTGCCCGTAAGCAAGTTCCCAGTCCTGGGCGATACCCTGATTAATAAACACAGAGATAAATGATAAAAGAAAAATGGTAAAACTTTTTTTCATAGTCAGTTTATTTTATTGTAACGATATATCTGATTTTCAACAAACCATATACTAACAATCAGCGATTCACATCAGATAATCTATTAGTTATTGGCTTTGATATAAGCAAGCAGGTAATCATTGTACTTGTCCAGTGCGTTGAGTACTGCCGCTTTGTATGCATTCGGATCCGCGTAGATCACAAACGTGTTTTCAGATACACCGCGTCCGCTTTTGACAATACCTCCCGAAAACAGACCTGCCATATCTCCGGCAAATGCGCTCTTAAACTTCTTCATGCTGTCAGGCATACCCTTGGCTTTATCCAGTTCCGCAGCATATGGAATATCTGAAACAATAGCATACTCCCGCTGTAGTATCGCGTTACAATAGCTCCAGTTCCCACCCGTAAATTTGGCATAGGTTCCATCTCCTTTGAACTGTTTACCCAATGATTCGGAAGTAATACCCTCTATCCTGATGACAGGCTGAATTTCTGTTTCAAACTTGTCCGAACGATAGCCCCAAAGATCTGTGGTTCCTCTTTTGATAGTCTGGTCGATATCAATAAAATCAACGGTGATAAACAACTGACCTGCGGGTATTTTCAAATCATTTCCCAAAGAGGAATGCGCCCCCGTCATCCCGGTAGGATATTCAATATAAGGAGCTTTGTTTGCCGTAAAGATTCTGGCTACTCCCCAGTTCTTTTTTTCGGTTTCGCGCTCGAGGCCGGCATTATTGTCTACTAATTTCTGATACGATTTATTGTTTTTGTAGGCTTCGCTGAGCGAAAACCCGTTTTCCTTCAATTTTGCTTCCAGCCTTGTATAATACTCATCGGTTATTTCCTGAAGAAGTGCATCATCGATTCCTTCCAGAAATCCCCAGGTGATGACATTACCAACTCCACGCTTTTCCTTTTCCTGACGGGTAGCCAGCTTAAACTGCAAATTAACACTGGTAAGTGCTACTTCATCAGCCTTTTTGAAAGGAGCACGATGAGTACCTTTAGGGGCAAACATTTTTTTTACGTCTTTGTCAGAAGACTGCGCCACAGCAGGCGATTGAAACAACAGACCGAAAACTGCTCCGGCTGTACATATGAATACTTTGCTTCGCTGAAAGAATACCTGATTTCTCATATTTTTCAATAGATTAAGATGTGGAAAATCTATGGCAGTAAAGCCATCTGCACAACCAATAAATAAATTGCATTTTTCTTAGACAGATCGTATAACGGGATTATAAAAAGCCCTGAAAACAATCTTTATTTCACTGCCAAGAGCATGACATGGTAAAGGGAACTACCCTGATCGAAAATGATGCGATGAAAGAATAAATGATATAAGGGTTTCATAGGCGCTTATTTACTTTCTTGTAGTTTCTGAAAGCAAAAATAAAAGCCCGGAAAGTTAAAAAAGTCAAATATTATAAGTCTTTACTTCTTTTTCCTGCTCTTTTTTTCGGAATTCGCTGGGTGTGCCACCTGTTACTTTCTTAAAAGCAGTATTAAAAGTAGCTTTTGTATTAAAACCACTTTCATACCCGATCGCCTCAAGTTTGAAATGGCTATTCTCCACAATCATTCTCTGGGCTTCTTTCACACGATAATCATTTACAAAATCTGAAAAGTTTTTCTGATGATACTGATTGATTATTTGCGAAAGATGATGAGGTTTTACCCTAACCTCTCCTGCTAGCGCCTGAAGGGTAAGATCTGATTTAAGATATGGTTTATTTTGTTCCATAACGCGGCAAAGTTCGTCATTAAGCCGAAGAGCTTCTTCCTCGTCCAGGCTTGAATTGGTATACTTGGGTTTACTTTCTTTCAGTCCGCCATCTTCAAACGACACACCATCCCATTTCTGACCTAAAAATCTATATATAATCATAACATACAAAACACTGGAAACCAGAGGAAGTATATCGATATATAGTGGTGCTAAGGGAAGCAGATAGATTGCCGCACCAAAAAAGCCAAAGGCCAGCAACATAATCGTATATTTCAGCAGCCAGAGACAGTTGTCCCTAAAAACCCCGGACACTTTATCTTTTCTACGATAAAGCATACTAATCACATAGATAAAAAAGGTCTGAATATATGGATAAAACAACCAGTCACAGATCTGATAATCCAATATATAGTCGGATTGTATAAGATCTATATAAGCCAGTTGATCCTCCGGACTTTTAAAGTAAAATTTTGCATAGTAGCAAAACATCAATAGCCCAGGGATAAGCAGCGCATATTGTTTCCAGTTATACATCAGCTTTTCTCCGGTCATTTCCCTCACATACCACAGATATAAGGGAGCAAGCCAGAACCCTACAGCCCAGTCCAGATCAATCAAATAGGGAAAATCATATATCCAGCCAGTGGACTTAAGAGCAAAAGAAAGCGATATGACTGATAAAAAAATAAGGAATAAGCCCAGATGAAAATTAGCACGTCCGATACCTTCTTTCGTTCTGATTAAAAAAAAGATACCGAAAATCAAACAATGAAAAACGATGGCAAGGTTGATATAAGCGAATAACATTAAAAACAAGTTTTAATTTTGCGAATATAACGATTTTCAGACAGGCAAAATTCAGATCTTTCTGTATCAACTGCCGGAAAACAAAAAAAAGATCGCTTTCCAGCAATCCCTTTTTATATACAGTATTCTGATAGACTGTACACAAACATTCGGGTCGTTGCGTTAAAGTCCTTACAATATATCCGGAAAAGAGCTTCAGTTAGCCATAGCAAAAAAATATTGATATTTTGACCAATTAACAAAACACATAAAAAAATCGGGACTGTTTTTTTGAAACAGTCCCGATCATATCAGAAACTAATATACAAATATCCTTGTGGAGGCATTGAAATCCCTCCAGTGAATCCACACATCATCATTGTGATTTTCCTGCCATGCCGGATAGCAATACGCCCATGTCGCATTGGTATTATTCGGCATTTGCGCCCAGCCATATCCTACATACATATGACTATTGGCTCCGATAATAACCGGTGTACCATTATTAGCGATACCATCTGTAACGATATCAGCCAGGTAGGAATGACATCCACTGTTGTCGCACCAGCGCCACCACGCATCATGACCATATCCTTTTTCTCCCACATATAAATATCCTTTATGCATATTGCTCCACTTCGTCATACCTACATCCTTTTTACAGTAAGTTCCGCATAACGATCGTATGCGCATAATCACAGGTTCCACAGCATATCTGCGAGCGATGGTATTCATAAACTGTGGAATGGCTTCACCTTCAAAGCTTGTCGGAATAAGATTTACCTTACCCCTGTTCAGATCCCACCAGCCATACAAACTTGCCCACGCATTATTATTACAACCTGAATAGCAAGAAAATGGATTATAACCTGATACCGGAGGTATCTGTGTATAGTAGCAGAAAGGTCCGTTTACCCATGCATAACTATAGGCATCTGCAATTCTGGCATTAGCGACGGTCTCTCTACGACTTCTGATTTCCATACGCATAGACCGGGAATCAGATACTCTTTCTTCGGTAAAATACACCTTAGGAAATATAGATTTCAGCGACTCATATCCTGTTATTTCATAATAGTCCACTCCTTCTCTGAGATTTGCTCCGCTGTTATCACCATCATAGGCAACATTGCCATTTTTGCTTTTGCCTCCGCTTTCTGTTCCACCAACAGAGTACACATCAGGCATTTGCCCGTATTCCGATACTTTATTACCGTTTCTTTCCAGTACAAAATAACTTACACCAAAACGATACACCTTATCCCCTTCCTGAGCTTCTTCTAACAACCTGGACGAATAAGGGATACCGTTTGAAAAATTAAGCAGAGGCAGATCTTTTTCGGTAGCACTTACAAGCATCCAACCCTTTACAGTATTATCATCTTCCGTAAACCATACTTCATAATAGGCAACTCCTTCTACCCCATATGCATAAATGGGCTGGATACGACATGGCTTTTTCCGGCCAAACTCTTCTGTTCCCTGATTATAGGCAAGAAAGTCTTTCGTAACCGTAATAAGCTGCTCTTCATTTTCTTTTTCATCACTGTGTTTTCTGAAATATTCCTCAGAAAGCGTTTCAATTGCTTGTCCCGCATCTGCTGCAATCACCGTCTCAGTCTGGTTGTTCGTGACAGGAGCCTGTTCCCTGTCTTTCTTACACGAGCTAAGAAGTATTCCTAGCAGAAAACCAGTCACGATAACCAGTTTGATTTTGTTATTCATGTTTTTTAATAAAAGGTTATGTATTTTAATATGAGTAAAGCTATTCAAGTTTAATGACACGAGAAAAACAACCATTGAAAATCCTTTAAAAAGTCCAATAAAAACTTTTTATATACACAGAAATTATAATTAAAAAATTACCATGCAGTCACTAATTGAAATTAGTAATAAAAAAACCATAGAGTTTCAGAAATACAATCTATATCAAAGAATAAAATTGATATTTCGTTGAAAAAACCAAAAAACAAACTACGCAATAGGCATTATTCAGAAACAGACCTGCTTTAATTACCTTGTTTCATGAAAGAATAAAAAAGTGATACTATAAAATAGTTACTACTTACTCTTCTGAAATCTAAAAAAGTTTTTTTTGTAAACTTTGTCCCGGAATGCCAATCCCGATTGTCTTGGAAACAATCAAGATAAAACATTAATTTCAAACCAAACGATCATGAAAGAATTTCTGATGCTTATTCGTGAAAACGCTGACTATGGCACACTGTCTGTTGAACAAATGCAGGCCGATATCGAGGAACATATCAAGTGGGTAGAGACACTTGCCGAAAAAGGACACTTTAAATCTGGCAACCCACTCGATTCCAACGGAGTTACTCTAAAAAGCAACATTGTTACTGACGGACCATTTATCGAAACCAAGGAATGTGTAAGCGGTTATTACTTTCTGTTGGCCAACTCGCTTGAAGAGGCTTCCGCTCTTGCCAGAAACTGTCCGGATCTGAAGCGTGGCGCAACACTGGAAATCCGGGAAATCATCAATACGGATGAGTAATAATACAGACAAGGACATTAATTTGCTCGCCCACCATCTTTTCAGAGAAAACTATGGAAAGATGGTGGCTTATTTATCTCGTAAATATGGCTACCATGAAATTGACAGCATTACGGATGCGGTTCAGGAATCTTTTGAAGCTGCCCTTAAAACCTGGAGATTTAATGGTATACCGGACAATACCTTTGCCTGGTTACTCAAAGTAGCCTCCAACAAGTTGCTGAACAAAATCAGGCAGACTAAAATACAGCAAGCTCATCTTAATACAATTGCCAGTACATCTGAAGAGAATGTTGCAGAGCCGGAGGTAGAAGAAAGTCTGCTCAATCTGCTGACATATTTTACCGGGATCGATTTTTCTGACCGGAATAAGCTGATTATTTCGCTGTATTTCCTGTGCGGTTTCGGATACGATGAAATCGCCAATGCTCTGCTCCTCAAAAGAGAAACAGTCAAAAAAGTTGTGTTGCGAAGCAGAGAAGAAATCCGGCAATTTGTATTCAGATACGACACAATGGAGACCAGGGCTTATAAAGACCATCTGCCACATCTCCTGAAAATCATATACCTCCTTTTTAACGAAGGTCATAAAAGCTCAAAAAAAGACGGTACTATCCATGATGATTTATGCTACGAGGCTATCCGTTTAGGCAAACTCATACTCAAACACTGTCCTGAAAACACGGAGCTGAATTCCCTGCTGGCGCTTATGTTTTTTTCCATCTCAAGATTTGCCGCACGAACTATTCAGAACTGCTGGGTATCAATCGAAGAGCAGGACAGAAAGCGTTGGGATAAGACATTAATCAATGAAGGTTTTTATTACCTGAATCAGGCCAGAACCGGCCAGACTATGCCCGGCAAATACTATCTGGAAGCCCTGATATCTTCTGTTCACAGCAGTTCCGAAAGCTACCAGACCACTGACTGGCAAACTATCGTATACCTGTACCGGCAACTGGAGCTACTGGAACCAAAATCCATAGCCATAAAGCTGAACAGAATTATTGCCGAATGCAATATCCGTTCCGGTGAAGACCTTATCACAGAGCTGCAAGACCTTGAGCCCGCTGTAGGTGAAGAAGCAGCGTTTTCCTTCTATAGCGCTATGGCCTATATCTTCCTCCGAATGAAAGATTGGACTCAGGCAAAAGAATATTATACCTTGTCAGGCTCCTTCACGAAAAACAGCGCCGATAAAAACTTTATAGCTAAAAAGCTGCGGGATATCGAACAGCATCTTTCAAAGCACTAATGTTCCGGCTCCTGCCATACAGAAGCCGGAGTTTACTCTTTAAAAAACTCAGAAGCGTTTTTGCAAAGATAAGTCCGCGAAAAAAGGCAGTGTCGGATTGTCCCTGAAATTCTGGCCGAAATGCTTTCCCAGAACCAGAAAACCACTCCATGATGTGCCGGAATAACCAGCTCTCATACCAAATTTAAAATTGCCGCTACGTGTATTATACCAGCCATCCTGAATAGCCGGATAGTCCTCTTTCAGCATACGATGAGCAAGATGCGCAGAAATGCTCCTGTCATAATTTGCCAGCGTGACCAGTCCCCAGCGGGTTCCCTGATACCCGTACAGAAGAGTAATATCGGCTCCCAGATTATATATACGTGCCATAGGCGAGGCATATCTCCGGACTATCAGGGCGGGTTTCAGTGTCAGTGCAAACAGATTGTGCCGCAACAGTTCCGTTTGTACAGAGGTACGCAGGCGCCAGTCATCAACTATATCCGATCCAAAAGGGACAGTAAGCTCACTGCCTATTGCCAGTGACTGACCTCTGATCTGTACTAAGCGGCCATAGGCAAGACCGTAATACGAACTGTAATCCGCTCCGAAATAAGCCTGCAGCACATTTTTGTGCTTCTCTTCCGTCCGCCAGTTAATATCCTGGGCAAACAATGTCTGCGCAACAGCAAGCAGCAAACCAACAGATAGAATAGTATTTTTCATCATCTTATTACTTCATTTCATTTAAATACCGGAGCGCTTTCGGGAAAAAATCCTCCCAGCCGAAATAAAGCATCTCATGACCGCAGTCACGTACTTCCATCAATTGGACATTGGGATAAGGAGCCGCGACTGTCGCAGCCCAGGAGGCTCCGTAGGCTTTATTGTTTTCGCTGTACAGAAACAGCACGCTGGCCGTGAAGGCGCTGAGGTTGACAGTGAAATCAAAATTATATTTTTCCGCATTGTCGATCAGCGCCTGAAACGCCACTGCACCCTGTCTCCACTGCGGATAATGTCCTTTATTGCCAATCGTATTATCTGGCGCATTTTCATAGTTGGCAAAGAAAGAAGCCTTGTAATCAAGCACCTCATGCTCCGTACGTCCGGCAATGATTTGCTCGGCAAAGACCGCATTATTGAGCGCTTCGGCAAAAAATCTGATCTTGTTGGAACGGCTAAGGTATTCCGAAGTCTGTGTCCAGGTAAACCCGCCCGGCTCCGACAGCACAGCTCCCGCAATCCGGTCCGGATGCTGGTTGATATACGCAGTAGCAAGCATTGCGCCCCATGAATGTCCGAGCAGAAAAACCTTCTGCGTTTCGGATACTTTATAATATTTAATCAAAGCATGCAGATCATCAATAAAGAGCTGAACAGCGCTCTCCCCCTCATACTGACTTCGGGGTTCCCTTTTGGACAGGCCGGACCCTCTCTGATCATAAAAAGCCACATAAAACCCGTGACCGGCAAAAACAGCAGCGTTGAGCATAGAGCGATAGTCCGCCCCCGGACCGCCGTGTACCACGACAAGCAAAGGGTCCTCCGGGTTGCCGGTCGCTTCGGTATGCAACAGCGTACCATTGATCCGGGCTGAAGGAAGCGAAGCATCTTCGTCCACTGTTTCGGGAACCAGATTGCCCGGTTCATGCATTTCTTTCCCGCAGGAAAAAAGGATAAGCGACAGTCCTATCCCAAAGATCAGGTATTTCATCTTTTCTTGTTTTTCCGCAAAGATGGAATACTAACAAAAAACGGACGTTCGGCTGGGTACAGCCGAACAAGACCACGAAGCCCGGCTGCATAAACAGACTAAGAATCAATATACTGAATCAAAAAATACTCCGAAGGAGTCTTGCCCGTTTTCAGCTTGAAGTACTTGTTGAATGTCGTTTTTGATCGGAAACCACACTCATAAGCCAGAGAAATAAGGGTATATTTTTTATTTTCGGGCAGACTGGCTGTCCGGATAAAAGCCTCGATACGATAATCATTGATGTACTGATAAAAGCTTTTCTTCATCACCGTATTGATCGCCTGTGAAAGCAGATTGGCAGATACATCTGCTTTACCCGCCAGCTGAGCAAGTGTCAGATCAGGGTCCTTATACAATTCCGTCTCTTCCAGCAGTGCATCTGTTTTTTCCATAATCTTCTGCAGGCGTTCATCCAATTGTGTGTCAACAGATTTATCCTGCACCACAATCTCCTTTTCCGTACTCAGTACTTCTGCCGCAAGAGCTGTTCTGCCTGATTTTCCGGTCATCGTGGTATAATCCGGAGTAGCCTGACCATCTATCAGTATGCCGCCTGCCTGATAGCTATCTGATATAGTCCCTTCTGTCCTATCCGAATAAAAAACCGGAACCTGATTGATACCCATAAATCCGATAAAAATGACTAAACAGGAAACAGCAGCAAAAATAACCGGATCATCTGCTATTAAAACACATAACCAGACCAGTCCCAGCGCAATGCTCAGCTTTTCGAGCCAGCGCAGCATTTTACGATCGGTATTGGAAAAATGCTCTGCCATTTTCTTCCTATGACGGTATATCATCCTTAAGCTCAACACCGAATATACAAGGCCGGAAATCACAATGACAGGAACCGAAATACTTTCAAACCACTCATAGCCTCTGCCCTGATTTTCAAACACCCGTATTTTTTCTTCTCCTGATAGTAAATAAAAGGGAGTGGCCAGCGATACAATGCTCAAAGCCGGCACAAGATGCAGTATCATGGATTTTATACCAGGTACTCCATTGCCCGTCATCAGACGGGTATAGACGTACAGCAGCACCCCATGCAATACCGGCAATGGAAACGAAAGCCCCAATGCGTGCGGATATTGCAATGCAAGACCCGAAAATACGCCATACGAGAGCAGAATATGTACGGCGATTACCAGCATCCAGATCAACAATACTTTATCAGCCTGCGACTTATTGTTCTTGAAGAGCAACAGCAGCCCCAGAAAGCAGGAAAGCACAAAACCGGTTAAATAAAGCATACCTGAAAGAAAAACGGTAGTTCAAAGGTACCAAAGAATCCGGACTTACTGCCATTTTATAGCATTCAAAGGAAGAAGGCTCAAAGATCACTGCTAAGCAAAAGTTGGGCCTCTGGACATAGGAGAACCTTAGCCTTCGCACGTACTATCAAACGATACATCACCGGACTCAGGGCAGCATATCCTTTTGCTTCTGCCATATTTTCATAGTTAAAATCCGGTTCCGGACTATTTTTCGTCCGGTAAAAAATAATAGTCTGTCATTCGATCTGTTTTTCTTTTGGCAGCATTCTTGCGGTTCCGCAAGGTTGCCGCTTACATGTCGTTACTGATATGTAAAATACCCGGTAATTCGTCATCATGCAAGTAATAAAGAAAGTCTTTGCCCGCGTCTTCATCGTACTGACAGCCATTGCTCTGCTTTTAGCCGCGACTACCTGGATTGTCACCAGCCGGTTAAACTTCGGAAAAGCACCGTCCGGCGAGCGCCTGGCCAGGATAGAGCAATCACCCAATTATAAAAACGGCAAATTCCAAAATCTGACCACCACTACCACGCTGGCAAGTGACAAATCAATGGTAATCCTCGCCGCAGAGTTTCTTTTTCAGGAAATCAAAGATCTGCGGCCTTTGAAAAATATCCCCTCTGTCAAAAGTGATCTTAAGCAAGCCTCCCCTGATCAGAATCTGATTGTATGGCTGGGACACTCCTCTCTGTATATACAGCTGCACGGAAAGCGTATACTGGTTGATCCGGTGCTGGTTTCTGCCTCACCGTTTTCATTTGCCAACAAAGCATTTGGCGGTGCGGATATATACCAGCCCGATGATATACCGGATATCGATTATCTCCTCATCACCCACGACCATTGGGACCATCTGGATTACGATACCATGCTGAAGCTGAAGGACAGAATATCGAAAGTACTATGCCCCCTGGGAGTCGGTTCGCATCTGGAGTTCTGGGGTTTTGATCCCTCAATGATCATCGAGCATGACTGGAACGAAAATGTCCGGCTGGATGAGCATGTTACAATACACACATTACCTGCCCGCCATTTTTCCGGGAGGAGCTTTCAGGAAAGTAATACACTCTGGGCTTCTTACATGCTGCAAGGCATTTTCGGCAACATTTATATCTCAGGCGATACGGGATACGATACTCACTTTGCTGATATAAAAAAGCAATTCGGAAAAATAGATTTTGCCATATTGGAAAACGGGCAGTATAATCAGGACTGGCGCTATATCCATCTTATGCCCGAAGATCTGGTACAGGCTGTAAAAGATCTTCAGCCCGGCTGTTTTTTCACGGTGCATAATTCAAAATACGCACTCGGCAAGCACGCCTGGTACGAACCTCTGGATAATATCTACAGAGCCGCGATAAAGGACACCTTGCCCCTTATCACCCCCATGATCGGAGAGCCTGTCATACTTGGAGACAGTATGCAGATCGCAGAAAAATGGTGGGAAAAATAACGGCCATATAAAAGCGCTGACAGCTGCTTTGCGCAATGAGGCGGTTGAAAAATAAATGCTACTTTTACGCTGGTAACTAAACTTTTTAAATTATATAAAACTAAAAATTCATGAAACGTTTCTTTTTATTTTTTGTATTCAGCGCTTTTGCGCTTTTTGCCACTGCACAGGCTCCGAAGACTCCCACACCGAGTCCTCTTTCCACACTAAATCAGGGATTTTCGCTATCCAGTATCGAGGTTTCCTATAGCAGACCATCCGCAAAGGGTCGTCAGATATTCGGCAGTCTGGTACCCTATAATGCAGCCTGGCGCACCGGAGCCAACGCTCCTACCAAAATAACGTTCGGAGAGGAAGTACAGATCGGCAAAACAGCAGTCAGTGCCGGGACCTATGTGCTGTATACCATTCCGGGTGAAAAAGAGTGGAAAGTCATTTTTAACAAAGGTACCAGCAAATGGACAGCCAACGGTTTTGACAGCAAGGATGACGTAGCCAGCATAACCGTACCGGTCACGAAGCTAAGCAAGGCAGTTGAAACATTTGGCATCACCATAGAAAACATCACCAACACCAATTGCGATATTGTATTGAGCTGGGAACGCACGCAAATCGCCATTCCTGTATTTGCGGACAATGACAAACGTATTACCGAAAGCCTGGAAGCAGCCATCAACCGGCCTCAGCTTCCATACTACCAGACAGCACAATACTATCTGGAAAACAACAAGGAGCTGGACAAAGCAATTGTTTATGTGAATAAAGCCCTTGAAGAAAACCCGAATGCCTTCTGGATATACTGGCTGAAAGCCCGCATATACCAGAAAATGGGCAATAAGAAAGAAGCGATCGCCGCTGCTCAGAAAAGCGCCGAACTGGCCGCTCCAACTGCTTATGCAGATGAGTACAAGCGTTATGCAGAAAGCATCAAAACCGAAATGAAATAGGATACCGGATACGGTATACCGATTGTTTCAGCCATCTGTAAAAGCTCCGTGGTTATTTGCCCGGAGCTTTTGCAAAAGCGCTCCCTCTCCCCTTGCAAACCCCCGAAAGACGACAATCTATCTCTGAATACTCTGCCAGCACTGACCACAACCATCCATGCATATCGATCAGATTATTGACAGCATATATCTGCTGCCGGAAAGATCAAAAAAGATGCTAAAGCAGCATGTTTCTGAGGTCAGCTTTCCCAAAGGGCATATCCTGCTGGAAGCGGACAAAGTGGAAACAGCCATTTATTTTATCCGGCAGGGAATCGTGCGTGCGTATGCAAACTATGCAGACAATGAGATCACTTTCTGGTTTGGCCGGGAAGGTGATACGATTCTCTCCATGAGAAGCTATGTCGAAAACCGGAAAGGATATGAAAACATTGAGCTGCTCGAAAACTGCGATCTGTATAAGCTGCAGACATCAAGCCTGCAGGCTCTTTTCGAAGAGGATATACATATGGCGAACTGGGGACGGAAGCTTGCCGAACAGGAGCTTATCAAAACAGAAGAACGACTGATCTCAAGACAGGTTCGCACTGCTTCGGAGCGCTACCGGGAGCTGTTAAGAAGTCATCCGCATCTGATCCGGCGGGTTCCACTGGGACATATCGCCTCCTATCTTGGTATCACCCAGGTCAGCCTTAGCAGAATCAGGGCAGAAATCCGCTAAAGCCACTTTTTTTATCATTTGTAAAATTCTTTTACAGTTTCATTCAGGATCTTTGTATCAAAAAAGACGAATGAACTGGATCATTTTAATTACAGCCGGATTATTTGTATCAAAAAAGACGAATGAACTGGATCATTTTAATTACAGCCGGATTATTTGAGGTAGCCTTTGCCGCCTGCCTGGGCAAAGCCAAAGAAGCATCTTCTGCCGGTGGCGCATACTGGTGGTACGGATGCTTTCTGCTCTCTCTGACCATAAGCATGCTCCTGCTGATCAAAGCTACTCAGCATCTTCCGATCGGTACAGCCTATGCCGTCTGGACCGGAATAGGAGCCGTTGGTACGGCGCTTATAGGAATTTTCGTGTTCAAGGACCCGGCCAGCCTCTGGCGAATACTGTTTCTCTCCACACTGATAGGCTCTGTCATTGGCCTGAAGCTTACATCGCATTAAGCTTCATTATCGTTCCTGCGTATGAATATCCAGCCCTTCGGTAAAACGCAGCTCATCCGATGCACAGTAACCAAAATCTGAGTATATTTAGCAGCAGAAGCATCTGATACAGTCATACTATGCTGAAAGACGTACACGCTTTTCTGTCTCAATACTCCGAACAGGTATGCATCCACTCCCTGATGCTCCGGAAAGTCCTGCTGGAAAATCTCCCCGGAATTATCGAGCAGGTGGATATGCCCGCAAAAATGATTGCCTACTGCTACGGGCAAAAATATACTGAAATGATTTGTGTCATTATTCCTTCACAAAAAGGGCTTAAGCTCGGCTTTTACAAAGGAACGGAATTGCCCGATCCTGACCGGCTGCTCAAGGGAAGCGGCAAGGTTTCCCGCTATGTGGAAATCAAGACGGCCGATGATATACATTCCGACGCGCTGAAAGATCTGCTCCGGAATGCCCTGACTGCATATACCATACGAACCAGGAAATAAGCTCTGCTGAAAAACCCGGTTATCAGCTATAAACGCATTTATAAATCAATACTTTTCAGGCAAAGCACATTCCTTTTGCTTCCATATCAGGATTTGCATAGAAATAAATCCCTCCAAAACCAGTAGAAAATAATAGCCCCTGTCTCATTTTTCTCTTAACTTGCCACGCATCTCAAACCTGAAAAACCTGCATGAGCTATTTACTCAAAGACCTGTATTCACCCTCTTTCTATGATCGTTTTTCCGGTATACTTCAGCAGATTCTTCCCGATTTTGACAAAAAGCGTTTTATCGCGGACATCTTTGATGAGGCCTGGCCGGCCAGAGAGCTCAAAGAGCGCATGCGGCATACGTCACAGGTTATGCACCAGTTTATGCCTGATGATTTTGAGAAAGCCGCCGTGCTTCTCGAGAATACGATCGAGTGCCTGATCCGCGAAGGATTCCGGGGGAGCAGTATTGAATTTATGTTCTTTCCGGACTATATCGAGCTGTACGGGATTGGTCATTTTGAGGCGTCGGTAAAATCCATGGAATTTACTACCCGGTTTATCTCCTGCGAATTTGCCGTACGGCCTTTTATCCTTCGGTACGGTGATCGCATGATACAGCAGATGCTTTGCTGGTCACAGCATCCCGACCACAGAGTACGCAGGCTGGCCAGTGAAGGCATGCGCCCGCGGCTACCCTGGGCTATGGCCGTTCCGGCGCTCAAAAAAAACCCTGCGCCCATATTGCCGCTGCTGGAAAATCTCAAAAACGATCCTTCGGACTGGGTACGCAGAAGTGTAGCCAACAACCTTAATGATATATCCAAAACTCATCCTGACATCGTGCTTTCTATAGCGCACGCATGGCAGGGTATCAGCCGTGAAACAGATGCGATCATCAAGCATGCCTGCCGTAGCCTGCTCAAGCAGGGACATCCGGAGATTCTGGCCTACTATGGTCTGCAAAGTGAACACCTGGTGGTCTCGGATGCCTGCATTCAGAACCGGCAGCTGAAAACCGGCGATGATCTGCATTTCTCTTTTGCTGTCCGGAGCTCAGCTCAGATACCGCAGACTATACGGATGGAATATGGTATTTACTATCTCCGTCAAAGCGGACAGCACAGCAGAAAGGTCTTTAAAATCAGCGAGCGGCAGATAGAACCAGGAGAGGTGCTGCACATCGCAAGAAAACAGAGCTTTCGGATTATAACTACCAGAAAATTTTACCCGGGTCCACAGTACCTTTCAGTGATCGTCAACGGTCAGGAACAGGCGAAGCTCGATTTTGAAATTGTAGAATAACCAGATAATCTGTCTGCATTTATTGAAAACAACAATATGATTTGTACTATCTATTCCCATCATACCGGATTTGACCGGATAGTTGCAATACTTGAAGAAATCTTTCCTTACGGACAAATCTCGGAGACTGAGCAGGACGGCTTTCATATAGCAGAACTGACTGTAAAAAGTGGTTTCTTCGGTTCCGTAAAGAAGCTTAAGATCAGTTACCGTCAGCGGCTGGAACCCTCCTACCGGCTTGTCAGCGTCAAAGACTGTGCGCTCACATCCAACCTTACCGGTTTGTATAAGTATGTAGCTTCCCTTCCGGCAGCCAGGCCGGAGATCCGGGAGCTCTTTCTCCGGAAAATACAGACCGTCAACTCAGAGTTTTCCATTATTCAGGAAAAGGGCGAGTTTAAATCACTTGCCAGGCTCATTCAGACGCTGGCGGCCGATTTTGACGCTTTTCTCTTCACACAGGCCAAAGTTCCGATCAGCAAAGCTCCGGGGCAGCATTTTCTGGACAGAAACCTGCAGCTACTTCTGGACACCAAAGGCAACTGTACAGTTGCTGACCTGCCGGTAAACATCAATAGCCGGTATTACGATACACCGCAGGAAGCCCTCAGCGAATCTCAGAAAAGCAGAAAATCCGAAAGCGAAGATCTTATAAGACAGCGCGGGATCAGAGTCAATCCTCACCTGCCCTGCTCACCGGACTCCGCCCGGATCACGCTGCGCAGTCCTGAAGAGATCGCCCGGCGGGTAAGTGTGCTGGCGATAATCAACCTGCTTGCCTTTGATTCTGTAAGCGCTGATGAAGCAACTGATTATCTGCAACGATATCATCTGTGGGACTTTGTCACATCCGGTGAAAAGGATTTGCTGAACAATCCCGATGAGGAAAAAAAGCGGCTCGCTACCTGGCAATGCGAAGCGATCTGGACACTGATATGGGCACTGGGGAAGGTACCGGAGCTCGGCTTTCCTGACCAGCTCTGCCAGCTCAATGATATAGCCCCGGCAGATTACCCGGTAGGTCCGGACAAGAACCCCAACGATTTTATACAAGCGGTGCAAAGCCACCGCTCCGCCGGAGAGATACTGACTGCCCGCGATCTTTACTACCGCCTGCACTGGGCCTGTACAGACGCCAGACTCAGCAATACCCAAACAGACAAGGTTCATCCGGGTGTAGTCTACGAGCGGTACTATGCCCTCAACTGGCTGATCAGCCATCAGGGTCAGGAATGGGATGAAGTAAGCTGCGATACCTGATCGTATATCTGTTTTTATTTAAAAGCATAATGATACCCGATGAAAATCATCTCTATACGTCAGAACCCGGAATATACGAACAAAGCCATTGCTTATTTCCAGCAAAGCTGGCCGGAAGTATCCCCCATACTTTACGAAGACTGTATAAGTCACAGCATTGGGGCCGCTCAGACTCTGCCGCAGTGGTATCTGCTGGAAAAAGAAGGAGAAATCATCGGTTGCGCCGGGCTGATCACCAATGATTTTATAAGCCGGATGGATCTGTATCCCTGGGTATGCGCTGTATACATCGCCGAAGAACACCGGGGCAACGCCTATGGCGCTCTTATGCTCGAACAGGCAAAAAAAGACGCACAGGAAGCAGGTTTCTGCCACCTCTATCTCAGCACCGAACATATCGGTTATTATGAAAAATACGGATTTATCTATATCGGTCAGGGCTATCACCCCTGGGGAGAGGAATCAAGAATCTATCAGACGGAACTGTAACAGCACGAACGACGATTTACCGCCTATTTTACTCCGGTAAAATAGGCGGTACGGCCAAACATCGGCGCACCTATATACCCCCTTACTTCCAGCTTACCTTCATTGAGCTTCATTTCACAGCTATAGGTTTTACCGCTTTTGGGATCATAGATCTCTCCGCCTTTCCATTTTCCGTCGCTGTACTCAAAATCCGTGAGGATTACTGTATTGAGCAACGCTCTGCCTCTCTGGCTCGCATCAGGATTTTTGCTGTCCTTCCGAAGCGTTTTACCATCCTTCTCATAAGGCTCCTTCATCCAGTTGATCTTTCCGAAGTATTTACCCTTGTTTTCATAAATTTCGATTTGTCCGTCTTTTTCCTCGTTGAGCCATTTGCCGACAATCGCGCTGGCAGACTGGGCATAGGAAGTACTACCGGCAACTATCAAAAACAGGAAAACAAGTATTCGTTTCATGGCTTTATAACTTTAAAAACATCCATAGGGTTAGCAAACGACGGACCATGCTTTTGATGATAGCAGTCAGGAAAATCAATTATAAGTTTTCATAAGCACATATCTGGCAGACACGCTGTTTTCACTATACTTCAGATAGCAGCCATTTTACATCATTAAGTATAAATCTCAGCAAACATTTATATCAATTCAGTTCTCTAATTTCTATCTTCGTATTCCAACAGCTTATGCGGTGAGCAAAAGAACTATATACACGAGCATGATGAGTTTAGAATTAACTATAATCCCAACCGATTTACGTGAGCAATATGTTTCAGCTTTCAATAGCTCGCTAAAACAAGATTTTGAAAATCTGAACGACAGTGAACTGAGCATAGACACCTTCAGTTTCTATACCTCTGTTTCGGCCGTTTTTTCTTCAAAAATAGAGGGTGAACACATTGAGCTGGATTCATACATTAAACACAAACGCTTTGGTATTGAATATCAACCCGATTATACACGAAAAATTGACGACCTGTATGATGCTTATCTATTTGCTCAGAGCAATGAACTGAATGCCAGCAACCTTGTATTGACTCATTCGCAAATAACTAAACACATATTAAAAAAAGCACAACAGGGAAAAATAAGGACAGGTAATATGTTTGTGATTACCAAAGACGGAAAAATCGAATATGTTGCAGCTGCTCCCGATAAAGTAAAATCTGAAATAACCAAATTTTACAGTGACCTGAAAATCTTAACAAAAACGAATTTGTCTCTTGAAGAAACTTTTTTTTATGCTTCAATGCTCCACCTGGTTTTTGTAAAAATTCATCCTTTCGATGATGGAAACGGCAGAACCGCCAGACTTTTAGAAAAATGGTTTATTGCCCAAAAGTTAGGTAACAATGCATGGCTATTGCAATCAGAAAAAAACTATTATGACAACCACCAAACCTACTACAACAATATCAGGTGCTTAGGATTGGATTATGAAGAACTGAACTATGCTGCGGCCATGCCGTTTTTGCAAATGCTACCTGAAGCAATTAATTATAAAGGATAAAAAGCGTGGAAAATAGCTTCATTTGTTCCGCTTACCTCTCCTGCCCTAACTTATAATCTGCTCTACCCAGTACTTCATCTCAAAGTCATTGGAGCCGGATGCTATCTCCTGCAGCTGTCTTTGCTGTTCGTCATTGAGCGGGATGGTATTTTTCAGCTTGTGGATCAGCTTCAGAAATCTTCCGCTGGTACCGGCATCCAGACGACGAGCATTCATTTCCCGGATCACAAAATCTGTATGTTTTGCAAATATCTCCGCGTCAACCAGTGATTCTGCTTTACTGCCGGTCAGCATATCATACAGGGCAAACAGCCAGTTGGCAGCAGGCCTGTTTGTGTCATTGTCGCTCAGGTAATCCGACAGACACGTATGAAAATGCTCTTCCGAAAGCTCCATACCCATTCCCCAGTGAGGTAAGAAAACAAAATACGGCCGGGCGGTTGCACTGGTATTTTCCGCGACTTTTATGAGACTGTAAAAGCCATCAGCGATCTGGCGGACATTCAGCAGCTGCTCATCAGCAAACAAGAGAGCAAACAGCCTCTTTAGCTGCTCCGGACCGGCATTCTTACGTACATCTTCGCATAGCATGTCAAAATCCAGTCCGGCAACCTTCGTTTTGAGCTGTAGCAGCAAATCCTTTGCTTTAGTATCCGACAGCCCGCTTTCCGCTTCGAGCAACCTGTGCAGAGCCGGATTTTCGGCGACTCTTATCCTGTTGTCGCGCATCCAGGCGGGTAAAAAGCTTAACAGCGCCTGTATTCCTTCCGTGCTTTGCAGCAGATGGTTCATCACTTCCTCAAAGCGAGGTATCTCAGACCAGGCAAACAGAACTTCCGGCAGCACATGATCACCTTGTTCCAGCAGCCAGGCCACGATTTGCTCTTTGAGATGCTCATCGGCCGGCTTCAGCTGTACGCATCGCCGTATGACCGGCTCAAAGTATTTTGCAGGCGCATGCCTGAGAAACAGCAACAGGCCGGGAATATGCCTCTCGTCGCTATACATATAAGCCAGCTCTATCGTGCTTTCGTCAAGCTCATGCAACAGCAGGTCATTAATTCTATCGTATCTTCTCAGGGCAAAACAGGCAGAAACAGCGATTTGCATGGTTCCGCCTGTGATGATATCTTCCAGTGCAAACCTCAGCTCCTGTACCTCATAGTCGGCTTTATACAAAAATATTTTTGTCCAGTCAGCGCTTTTGCCTTCCAGAGCCAGCAACGGCATGACTTCGTTTACATGACCGGAATACCCTGCAAAAAAGTTAAGCTTCTGTACACTCCAATGCGCATAGCTCAGCAGTTTTTCTCTATGCAGTTTTTTGTAGTGCGCGTTCCAGGTATGGAGAAATTGCAGAATTTTCACATCTGCTTTTCCTTTATGTATCAGCGCCATACCTGCCAGGGCTTTAAAAACCGAAGCGGGATGTGTTCTGAACATGAAGCTCAGAAGCTCGGTTTCATTTTTCCCGTTTTCAGGAAAATCATATTCTTTAAATTCTTTGAAAACTTCCGGACGCATCGGAAGACTCGACAGAAAATACTTGCACACCTCCTCCTGAATATCCAGAACAGCGTATTTAAACAAAAACGTGTAGCTCGGAAACTCTTTCCGGAAAAACCCGAACTGCACCTGAAAAATAGTATTCCAGTGGCTTATTTTATCCTTGCTTTCTGAGGAAAAGATGTAGGATAGCCGGGCCGGATCAGAATTTTCCCAGGAAAACAATGCCCGGACAGCACCGAAATTGTACGTATCATAAAGCTTTGTGGTACATTCGGAGCAAATCGCATCATTTTTACTGTTCCACGACAAACAATACGGGCAGCGGATCTCGTCCGGCTTTTCTATTTCAAAGATATGACTCATTGTCTGAAAAAAGACTAAACTTTCTGAATCGGAAGATAAACCAATTCGCCGGTAAATTCAAAAAAGGCGCAGAAGGCAACTGTTTTCCTATGCTATTACCAAAGAAAGAAGTTAAAAATACGTAAGCGCAGAGTGGCAGGAATCCCGTTTATTTATTCATCTTTAACCATTTTCTCTGAATGCTCTGTTCGTCAAAACCCGCAAAAGTCATTTCATAAAGACAATGTACGACAATCTCCGGTTCCGAAAACCCACTGACTGCCTCCTCGCTGACTGTCATGCCCAGCCACTCTTTCCATGGCTGGTATTCCAGCGCAAAGCAATCAGCATGTTCTTTCCGTGCTATCCGGTCTGTTCCGTATACTTCTATGGCAGTCGAAACATCTGTATCATCTTCAGAAACATACTGTATTACTATTTCAGTTGTACAAGCTTCCGGCTTCATTAGCCGGAGATTATGAAATATTTTCCGATATATCTCAAGATGTTCAGTCTGATCCGGGTATAGCTTCAAAAGCATCGCTTCGACATCCCTCCAGCTGCTGCCATTAATGTAATCAGACAGCTTTTTCATTTTTTTATGCTTCTGAGCGCCATAATCTCGCTGATCATATCCGAGGCATAGCCTTTGCTTACACACTCATCAGCATAGCGAAGCGCCTGTCCGGGATCATTCAGCTTATAATAGATCTCCGCGATATTGGCCTTATACATGATTTCATCAGGATATGTGGCAGAAGCTTTTTCAAAACAGGTCAACGCTTCCTGATAACGCTTTTCCTCATCCAGAAGACACCCGTAGTGGTTGTAAATGCGTGCCAGCGCATACGGATCTCCCTTCGTTTTCTCTACAAAGAACTCCTCCCTCGCATACGAAGCATCATAACCCTGTGTGTACCAAAGCAGACGCGCCTCATAAAAATACATCAGCGCAAATTCGGGATATTGCTCCAGCGTAGTCCGGCAGAGTTCCTGAGCCTCAGCAAAGGCCTTCTGCTGTATCAGCTCATAGACACGCTTCAGCAATTCATTCTTCGTATTTTTCTCCTTTGCTTTCCGGATCTTTTTCTTCACTACAGACAGACTGTCCGATACAATTTCTTCTTCAAATGCTGTAAAGGGTAAGACTACGCCACTACATTTCACGGAAAAAGACACATCTCCCTTTTCCACATCCAGGTTTATATCAAAGGAAATATCAGCTCCCGCACAGCCGGTAGTCTGCAGCAATCCGCAGAGCTTTTCGGCATCGATATGGAGCCTGGCCCAACGATAGCACGCATACGAAAACTCCAGCATCAACGGCAGAAAACGCATTTCAAGTATATGAAAGTCGGCCTCTCTGCCGTTATCTGTACCTCCACGCACATCGTATACCGTAAGAACATGTTCCTCCAGACCGCTACCTGTCACCTGCCAGCGGCAGGCAAAATCTGACAGAAGGGACCGCTGCCGTACCCGCTCCAGCAAGACACGGGAATCTTCCAGCTTTTCGGTATTGTCCTGCAGCCATTCATACATCGTAAAGCCAAGCAGCGCCTTTTTCTTCGCTTCATCCGCTGGTACAGGCTTCAGATACACCGGTTCAACAACAGCATATTCACGATTGTACAGATGCACCCTGCCGCCTTCCCCGAGAGACAATGTGACCGGATCGGTCCGTTCTCCCCTCAGCAGCTTTGACTGATCAAGCGGATAGTTGTTTTCTATGTACACAAGCTTCTGAAACGGGAAACCGATTTCCTCCTGATACCAGCAGTCTTCTGTCACCGAATACCAGGAAATACGCAACCGGTCAGCATCTTTGGGAATATGAACGGTAGTAGCAAAAACCGTATTATATAAATATGCATTACGTTCTTTCAGCGACATAGTACGCGTAGCAGCCCTGCGCATAGCTGGCCGATCATTAACAAAGGCATTGCCCAGCAATTTCCTTTCCGTATTCAGAAAAACGATTTCCTCCATATATATCTGCAGCTCCGCATCCCAGATTACACTCAGAGACAGAGGCCTGAAATGACGCGCCTGAAAATACAGCAAGCGCCGGTACGACAGATGCTGAGCAAAAAAATACAAGCCTGGGATACCAAATACGACAAACATCCAGGCACAAAAATACCAGCCATAAAATACACCTGTCTTCTGATAAGTGACCAGTATATACATACCGGCATTGACAGTAAGCTCTGCACCCAGAATAACCAGAAATGTCGGCAACAGGGATAACATAACAATATAACCAGGTACGGCACGTGAACGGGAATGAGCTCCGTTGGGAGTAGCGTTTTTAAATCCGTGATATATACCAGTAGCTACGAAAGCTATAAGTACATTGACGACCAGCATAGGAACAAGTCCAAGGAAGTACAGGATCGGGTAAGACACAACAGCAACAGCTGTCAGGGGTAATACCGGCAAAGTCAGAAACTCTGACAGATTAAAAAACGGAGGCTCGGCTTTTGTATAGGAAGTATAAGCTTTCAACGTAAATTAGTTAATTAGTAACAAGTTTATATTCTTTTCTGTCAGTGAAATTAGTTTACAGCGCGAATTAACGTAATTCAGTAAACGGGTCCGGTTCTACTGTATCAATCTCCGGCAACCGAGCCGGATTAGCATTCAGTTCGTTGTAGCCTGATTGCTCTCCGGTTATTTTATCTATCCGGTAATTGGTAAAAGATCCGTTCATTCGGATATAGATAAAGCAGAGAGCGCTGTATATTTGTATATAAATCTATTGATAAATACAGATACCATCATGACAGATCAGCAAATTTCCTGATTAAATGAGAAGAAAAGTTTTTGACTCCAAGATTTTTCTGCTGATCACCCCGGAAGAATTAAATAAAGATCAAACGATTATTTTTGTATGCTATTAAAATCAACTATCTCCCCATGTCTCTGTTCATAAGCATTGTCACTACCCTGCTCTGCCTGCCCTGGCCCGGATTTGTCCTGATGTCGCCCATGGCAATTGCTGCAGAAGGGTTTTCCAGCAGCAAAACCTCCATTATACAGGCAATGGTGTTTTTCATCTATCCCGCTGGTATATTTCTCCTGCTCAAAGTTGCAGGCCTCTCATTTTACGGCACGGATTCTCTTCGCTGGGCAGTGGCAATATTCGCCATAGGTACGCTCATATCGCTGGCCTACGGACTACCCCGGCTACTAAGCAACCTGTATAAGGGCATACCTAACGATAGCTACCACATCGGAAAAAACAATGTGTATTTCAACGGCTGTCTCATAAAAGGCGCAGACCCCGATACATTTGTCCAATATCACGGCATAGGGTACGATCTCAACGACAGGAACCTCACGTATATCACTATTCCGCATGCTTATTACAGCAAAGACAGGAACTATGTATATCTTGAGAACAAACGACTGCCAGAGGCTGATGCTGAAACCTTCGATCAGCTGGCAAATGACGGTACCCGATCCTACTGGCATGACAAACGGAATGCGTACTATAAATGGATGCGCATCCCTGAAGCCGACGGAGCTACCTTCCGCTATCTCGGTTATCCGTATACCTGTGACAAGAACCAGGTATTTTTCGAAAACAAGGTAGTTCCCGGTGCTGACGTAGCCACGTTCCGCTCCCTGGGAGGACACGCAGGACGCGATGCGTACAACGTATTCGTACATGCTCTGCGCGCGGACAACGTACAGGATATAGCAAGCTTTGAAACCCAGCTGCTGGACAATGACTGGTTTGGCCGGGACAAAGCGCAGATTTATTCGGTCCGGTACGCTCCGCCTCATCCGTTGCTCGCCTTTCCGGATGCAGACCCGGAAACGTTTGAGACCGTAGGGAATCATTATGCCAAAGACAAAAACCGGGTATACTACTATGGCTACAGCAAACCGGAGATTGCCGTACTGGAAGGCGCGAACCCTGTCACATTCCGGCTTCACTATGACCGCGAAAAGAATACGGATGCCACCGATGGCGAACGATACTACGGGAGCGGAATTTTATACACAGAGTAAACACACTTTTTGAAAAAAGACACTTCGGTGCGGATCACCCGACATACACATGTACAAACTGGAAATAATACAACCTGGAGAAACGTGGATTGCTGCCATCAGTCCGGACCGGCACCGAATTGATAAATACCTTCACGGTCTGTCAGAAGAAATACAGGCACAATCCTCCTGTGACCGCATTTCACCCCAGGCATTTCCGCTGATTCTGCTCGAATACAGCGAGCCGTCTCCGGAAACCGGCTCCCGGTTTGAGTTTTGCACGCTGGAAGCACTGCAGGAACGCATCGATCTGCAGCGCAGACAAAGAACAGACAATGAAGAGCATGTATACTTCCGGTATTATTTCTTCGATGAAGATTATTTTCAGGCTGCTCCCAACGAAAACTATATGCACTACCTGCCACATACCGCAGTCACCAACCTTGTGCTGGACGAGCCATACCCCATTTCTGTTTTCCATGAGAAAATAAAGCAATATGCTTCCGGCTATGATATCAACAGCCTGGATGCCCTTTTTGAACAAACCCAAATCATCCATACTTCCCTTCCGGAAAAAGAAAATCTTGCCCTCAATGGCTATGACAGATTGTTCTGGGACATGAACTATGACCATGCCTGCGGCAAGCTCACCGATGCCGGTATAGAATACCTGCTGCCAATGGTTGATAAAATGGAAATACTACTGGGTGAGAAAAAATGGCAGCACCGAAGCTATGCCCTTCATATTGTGCTGGAAAAAGCCTGTAAAGAAAAAAATGACTCGGTGGTTTCATTGCTTCAGGGAACCATACATGCTTTTGAAAATTATCTGCTTACACACCCTGAGGAAAAACCGGATATTCACCGTTTGCTGGCACAGGCTTTCCAATGGATGATGGAGGCTGATTGTCAGAATGCTCTCAGATACTGGAATAGGGCAATGGCCGAAATGCAGAAAGTGGTAAAGCATGCCCCGGAGAAAGCTTCCTGGTTTTCTATACTTGAGCTGATCTATGCATCTCCGGTCAATGACGAAAACATAAAAGCAGCACAAGCCGAAGCGCAAAAAAACTTCATCACAGAGACAGGCACTCTGGAGAAGAAGCTTGGCGGTATGCTGGCATATCGCATCGCACAGGCATACCAGCAGCTGCGGGAGCATTGGGAATGGAAAAAACCTGAGGAAGCTTTTCCGGAAGAAGAAGCCCGATCCTGGGCCGAAAAATCGCTTGCTTACCAACCCAGGGAAATCTCCCGCATGGACTTGCATGAGTGCGCGCAATTTTACCACCGGACAGGCTCGGCAGAAAGACGTATAGAATTTCTCGAAAAAACCATCACTCTATATGAGCGGGTTTTGGCAGCAACCAGCGACTGCGTCTTTGAGGTATATTATATCGCCGGCCTTTGGAAAGAAATAGCAGAAATCCATATTGAAAGCAACAGTTTGTCACTTGCTGACGAAGCAATGGTAAAGGCACAGCAAATCTATGATCGGTACCAGCAAACGATCAGACTCAACCCTTCCACTTTCCTTCACTATGCAGAATTTCTGGAATACTGCTTCTTCAGCTATCCGGGTAATATCAATAAACCGTCTCTGGCAGTACTCAACAATATAGCTTGTGAAGTGGAAATACAATCTGAAGGATTTCTCAGCTATCCGTACCTGCTGCTCATGAAAATCGCATTGCATGAAAACAATGAAGCGCAGGCCGTGCTTGAACTGACCAAAAGCCTTATATTGCATGAGCTCTGTGCAGAATCGGTATATGAAGATCTTTGGAAAAATTTCAAAGACAGCAATTACAGGCAACTCAGCGCATTCCTTTATGATACCATACAATTCATCGGGGAAATAAGAGAAAACTATTATTACCATCCCGGGTTACGCTGGAAGCAGCTGTGCACCATGACAGCCGGGGAGCTGACCGGATATTGGGAAAAACGAAAAAAAGAACTAAGAAACAGATCTGTAACGGATTCTGAATAAGCAACGATAACAATGCACCAGACACTATATGCACAAATACAGGAAGAGTTTGACCGGATTGCTGACACCTTCAGCCAAAAGGAAAAAGAAATCCTTGAAGACGAAAATCTGATTATCCTGCAGTCAAAATACAACCTGCATGATATACAGCCATACCATGCGCAGCTCACCAATGAAACGCTGCCTCCGGACGCAAAACTGATCATCGAATCGGAAGAAGATTTTGACCCCGAGCTGGATGATTTGTATGACTACAGAATTGATTTTGAAAGCAGGAAAGCTTATCTCAAAAGACTGCATTTCGGCGAAGACGTGTTTTACAGCACTATTTATGAATACGACGAGGATGAGGAATACCACAAAAGCTTTTCCATATACCAGAACAACGGAAATATAAAAGCAACCAACCTGAGCTATCTGTATTTCAGAGATGGTCTTCCCTATCAGTTTATAGAGTGCACTGAATACGGCATTTCGCTCAAAACCTATACCTGTGACGATACATTCATAAAAAGCTATAAGCTTGAGTGGCCGGATTACGACCATCACTGTATCGGAGAGCTAAGCTACAATCCGGACGGCGATCTGATAAAGATTGTTGAGACTGTTTCGGACGGAAGAGTCCGTCTGTTGTTTGAAGCAGGACTGGAAACCAGAGATATTGAAACCGTACTGGAAGAGCTGGAAAATTTTCTGGTCGAAAATATCGCTGACCAGATTCTTGAAAAAGTCAGCATTGAGGAGCCCGTATATTGCATACTGTTTGAATATACCATGCAAGGTCCTTTCCCTCCCACCATCGCTTTCGGCGTGGCTTCCGAAATAGAGGGCACATTTGAAGATCACGCACCCTGTGAGCTGTACAATGCCCCCGACATGCGGTATTTTTCCGAACATGATAAACCCAGGCTGGTCAACATCGATTTTTATCCGGAAGACATTCAGTCCGCGTATCTGATCACCACCGCGCACAGCACCAACATTCCCTGGCAGGACGAAGAAGCCTCCGAAACCTGGGAACAGCAGGTCAAAGATGTATACCTGCGTGTCTGCAAACGGCTGATGCATTTTGATTTCTCATCATCCTTTACCAAAACAGCACACTTCCTGGTCATGGCCCGTGATTTTGAGCAATGCAACGAGGAAGAGCTTTTTGAAGAAATGATGAAATACAAGAGGGAGAAGGGGCTGTAGCAAGGCTTATCGCTCTCTGCCCCCTATTTCTTCAGCGCTTCCCGTACTTTGGGAGCGATCATTGTCCCGAAGATCTCGATTGATTTCATCAGAGAAGCATGCGAAGGACCACCCACATCCATATGCGCGGAGAAACGGGTAAGACCAAACAGCTCATGCATTTCCAGAATTTTATCGATTGCTTCGCTGGCATCACCTATGATCAGGTGACCGCTCTTGCCCCGGCCGTAATCGTACTGACCACGGGAGTACGGCTGCCAGCCCCTGGTACGGCCGATGCGATTCATCTGGTCAGAGTAAACCGGATAGTACTCATCGGCAGTTTTTCTGCTGTCATCTCCAAAGAAGCAATGCATATGCACGCCCACTTCAAACGCCTTCATATCGTGTTTGTAATGCTGGTAAGCTTCCTGATAGTAATTAAACAGTGGCTGAAACTGAATCGGATTACCACCAATAATAGCGAAGATCACCGGCAATCCGGCTTTGGCTGCACGAACAACCGACTCCGGCGTTCCTCCTACGGCTACCCAGATTTTGAGCCGGTTGTCTACTGCACGTGGCCAGACCTCCTGATTGTCGAGCGCTGCACGGTATTTTCCTTTCCAGGTAATACGTTGCTCCTGGTTTATTTTTACCAGAAGATCCAGCTTTTCTTCAAACAGTCCGTTATAGTCTTTCAGATCGTAGCCATATACGGGAAAAGACTCTGTGAAACTGCCCCTTCCGGCAGTAATCTCCGCCCGGCCACTGCTGATCTGATCGATCGTGGCAAAACTCTGGTAGATCCGCACAGGATCAGATGAGCTCAGAACGGTAACAGCGCTTCCCAGCTTAATACGTCTGGTAACAGTAGCTGCAGCTGCCAGAACTATTTCAGGTACGGAGACTGCATAATCCGGACGGTGATGCTCTCCTATGCCAAAGAAATCGAGACCGGTTTCATCCATCAGCTTTATCTCCTCGATCAGTTCCCGCAGCCGTTCGCCGGCCGGAAGAGGTTTCCCCTGCTGATCATAATGGTTATCTCCAAACATGCCTACGCCTAATTCCATATGCACTATTCTTTTTTGTAAAGATACGAAAAGGATCGCTTTTACACCGGCCAGGCTGTCATATATGCACATCAGCCGGCAGATAATACAACCGGATATCCGGGATATAGTTTTTCTGCATTATTTCAGAAAACAGCACTGGTCAGATTCCGTAAACGCAGATATTCCGTTTTCACATAACTATTAAAAAAGAGCAAACCTGCTATAAAGCCCTGTAATTATCAGATTTAAAATCAACAATTTGCTTTTTAATCTCCTGATTCTGTTCAACTATTTAAATACATGGCTCAATTCTGTATGAAAAACGCAATATTGCATATATTTACAGGCTAACACGATCTTTGAAGAACAAGAGAGAGATAAAATTTGCAGAATATGGTAATAGAACCAAGAATGAGAGGATTTATCTGTTTGACTTCACATCCCGCGGGTTGTGAAAGAAACGTGCTAAATCAGATTGAGTATACCAGAGACAAAGGCCCGGTTACCGGCCCTAAAAATGTACTGGTTATAGGAGCATCCACTGGCTTCGGACTTGCATCCAGAATTGTGAGTGCATTTGGAGCAAACGCCTCAACCATTGGCGTATTTTTTGAAAAAGCGCCTTCAGAAGGAAAAACAGCTTCTCCCGGCTGGTACAACAGCGCAGCCTTTCAGAAAGAAGCCAAAAAAGCAGGACTTTATGCAAAAAGCATTAACGGAGACGCTTTTTCCGATGATATCAAGAACAAAACGATTGATCTGATTAAAAAAGACCTTGGCAAAATAGACCTGATTATATACAGCCTGGCTTCTCCTGTGCGTACTCATCCGAAAACAGGTGTTACGCATCGTTCTATACTCAAACCGATAGGTCAGAACTTTACCAATAAGACGGTAGACTTTCATACCGGAAAGGTTTCCGAGATCAGCATAGATCCGTGCAATGAAGAGGATATCGAAAATACGATCGCTGTAATGGGTGGAGAAGACTGGCAAATGTGGCTGGAAGCGCTTCTGGCCGCAGACGTACTGTCTGAAAATGTAATGACGCTGGCATACTCCTATATCGGACCACAGCTTACAGAAGCTGTTTACCGGAAAGGTACCATAGGAAAAGCCAAAGATCATCTGGAAGCCACAGCCTTCAAAATAACAGATCTGCTGAAACAGGTGAACGGGAAAGCATATGTTTCTGTCAATAAGGCTCTGGTAACTCAGGCAAGCTCGGCTATACCAGTCATTCCTCTGTACATCAGTCTTCTTTATAAAACGATGAAAGAAAGCGGAATTCACGAGGGATGTATCGAGCAAATAGACAGACTGTTCAGAGAACGTCTGTATACAGGCGGGGCAATACCTACGGATGAAAATGGAAGAATCCGGATTGACGACTGGGAAATGAGAGAAGATATTCAGAACAGGATCTCTGAATTGTGGTCACAGGCCGATACCGATACCCTCGCATCGATCGGAGATCTGCAGGGATATAAATCCGATTTTCTCAACCTTTTCGGATTTGGTTTTCCGGAGGTCAATTATCTGGAAGACGTGAACGAAAACATACAAATCGAAGAGCTGCAATAATCTGTGGTTAAAAACTCCGAAGTACGGCAAGAAGTCCCTTATTCTCTTTTTTGTGAAGTAAGGGACTTTTTTCAGATATACAGTATACTCACAGGCCTGCTGGCTGCTTCATAAATAGAAAACCATAGTTGTATTTCCCTGTATCTCGCAGGAAAAACCTTAATAATGTAAAAGCTCTCCTGACGGTATGCAACAGAAAATCAGACTTACTTCCACCCCCTATTTTTTTATTTGCCTGAAAATTTGAAATTTATAAAAAAACCATAAACTTACACACCAAAAGATATACCCCTTTTATTATTCAACTTACGATATTCTTCATTTATAACAATAATCATTCATCTCTAAAACAATACTACATATGAAATCAAAAGGAACTGCCTATCTGCTATGGTTAATCAGTATTTTTGGCTGGCTGGGTTTTCATCATTTTTATCTTGGAAAAGCCGTAAAAGGAATTATCTGGATTCTTACCGGCGGAATCTTTGGAATAGGCTCGCTTATCGACCTGTTTACACTTGGCGGTGCAGTGGACAACTACAACACCAAGGAAGAGCTCAAAACAATCCGTGCTGCAACAATGGCAAACTCGGCTAAAATCTGATCAAAAAACTCCTTCACTATCATAGCGGGCGGGTCTGACCCGCTCCATGTTTTCGTGCAATCTATTTTCTGATCAAATCTTCAGCAGTGACTATCAGTATTTTTTAAAATATAAAGCATACCGTCTTTTTCTCCATAGCTGTCTCTGAGCTCTTTCCTGCTGGTGCAAACTTCCACAGGCCCTTTATTGTATGGCTGCACCAGCCCAAGGTCAGGCCGGTTGATCCATAGCCCGGACTCCTCTTCATAGTGCTTGCGGTGCACAAAGATATTGGCTACTTTCAGCTGCAGCATATCATGTATGGGTCGGTTAAGCATAAGCCCGGCCCGGCTATTAGCAAAAATAATCACATCCTGATTGTTGGTCATTATGACAGCGTCGTCAATAAGCTCGATAGCCTCATACACATAGTGTTTTTTTACAACTTTTTCCTCCAGCTCTTCGGCAAGCATATTCAGCAATAAGCCCAAATTGGCAAACATGGTATTAGTTCCGGGTATTTCCACCCGTTTCGAAAAATCCCCTTTGGCCACTGAGTTCACCACCTGACTGAGTATATCGAATTTATTGATCAGCTCATCACATTGAATCTTTGTTTCCAGCAACTCATTCGTCATCTGAAACAGCGAATGATATCTGTAGTGATTATCAAGCGTTCCCTCTTCCACAAACTGCTCAAGCCGGCAGGCCAGCTCATCTCCCAGCCTTTTCAGCTCCACCATCTGATCATAGTCTGATCGTGTCAATGTAATTGTATCCATATAAAAAAGTTTACCAAAAACATTTAAATGCTATAGCAACAATACCGGTTCAAAAAACAGAGAATAAAATCAGTATACATTAAGTATCCGGATAAAAAATAATTACCACATTCCGTTAAACGAGCAAAGCAGCTGATATCTGACAAACATAAAAATCAATTATTTTACCGGCAAATATAAACTAATCAAATACAAAACAACTAATTATTTTCAAATACCTGTTAAACTAATAAAACCAATCATAACAGCCTTTTGCATATATCCCTTCAACATAAAGCCACCGGCTGCAGCGCAACCGGTGGCTTTTACATTATACAGGCAGGCTGCGGTTATTCCTTACGTATCTTCTGAACATAATTTTTACCATTCAGATTTACAATCATCCAGTATACGCCGGCAGGAGCATAACGTATATCAATCTCCGCCAGCTGACCGCCGGCAATCTCCCGGCCGGTAGCCGTATACATGGTCGCTCCTCTGGCATCGACAATACGAATATCTGCGCGCTCTGCTGCTGTATTGCTCAGATCAACACGGAACACACCATTGTTCGGGTTCGGATAGACATGGATACCAATACTTTCCATACGATCAGTATAGTCAGTAATAACCATCTCAAGACGTTCCGATTTTCCTTTGCAACCATACTCATCCGTCACCTCAACCTGGTACACTCCGTTTTCAGTAACCGTTATTGCCTGCTGATAGTATTCAAGCGACTGATCATTGAAGTACCACTGATAGCTTTCTGCATCAGAAGCCGTCAGTACAATACCGTCAATACTTACTATTGGCACAGGGTTTTCGCGAACCGTCATAGTGACTGTTTCAGTCTTGCCGGCCTGCAGCGGGTTAGCAGCTTCGCTTACTACTGCGCTTACCCGGTCACCCTGTCTGATTCCGGAAGTTGTAAAGAGCGCATCACCGGCACCTTCTACCATCAGATCATTAATAAACCAGCTATATACAGGTTCTATCATCTCTTGTGCAGGCTGAACATGGAAGCTTACTTCCGTACCTTCACAAATCGCCGTAGCTTCTGCATAAAGTATCGCCTTTACAGATCCATCGGTTACTGTCAGCGTAAATGTACCGCTGGCCGACATACCGGACACATCTGAAGCTGTCATTCTTACTACGAGTACCTGAGCTTCGTCAGGTAAACCGCTCAGCGTCGGACCGGCAGGATCAAAGACCAGCCACACCGGAAGCTCAGAGCCATCTTCCATACTCAGACTATAGCGAAGCTGATCATCCGGATCAGCATCTGCAAATATGCCGGACGGAATTGTAAAGCTAAACGGTTCATCTACTGTCAGCCACTGATCCGCAAGTTCACCTGCATATTCAGGTGCATCATTGACCGGAAGAACGGTTACTGTCAGGTTCTCAGAGTGCAGGTTATTGAATGCCTGTCCATCGTTGGCAATGATCACAAATTCCTGGACTCCAAACTTATCTTTTACTGAAGTAATCCGAAGCTCACCGGTATGATTGTCAAACACAATATTCACCAGTTCGGAAACCTCAGGCTCTACAGAGTAGCGAACAATCTGCTCGCGTTCCGCTTCCGGTACTTCTACCGGTAGTACATATACCATTACAGTCTCTTCAAAATCTTCCTCCCTGCTGATTTCATTTTCAGAAAGGGTAAACTTCGGAGCCGTATTGTTTTCATTCACTATATGCACCTCCTGAGCCGATGTTTTCAGAGGCTCAATATTACCCGTACTGTCAATCGCCTGTATGTAGAAAGCGTACGTACTGCCGCGCTTTCCGGAAAACTCGACGGATGTAGCAGAAACATAGTCTGTACCAGCCAGGCTATCGGAATAATGTACAACAAAAGGTCCTCCGTTTTCAGAAACAAACAACTGATAAGCCGCTATACCGGAACCAACATCCGATCCGCTCCAGCTTACTGTAAACGTTGTATCGTAGGTCATCGCAGGCAGGTCTTCCAGCCAGCTCACAGGATGTGTAGCATCGATCGTATTGAACCATGTATTCGTAATAATCGCCGCGTTATCATCAAATACGATAGAAGCTTCCGCCTGTATGACATCTCCGGTCACGACGCCGGCATCTGGTAATATACTATAGCTCACATAGCCCTGGCCAATACCGGTAGAGTCATTGATAGCAAGGAAACCCTTCATAGGATCCTGAGGCGGAAGCCCGGTCAGAGGATCGATGCTCTGCAGCAACCAGAACGCTTCTTCGCGGACAATATCAACACCAGCCGTAATCTGAAGCAGGATACCCAATGAATCGGTCAGGTCCAGCGTAGCTGTATAATTGGCTACATTATCCGGTACTTCAAACACATAGGGACCAAATCCGAAACTTCCGAGACGCAGACTGAGCGGATTGACCAGGCTATCCAGCTTCTGTGTGATTTCCACCCGCTGAGCCGGAGCTGTCGCCAGCTCAGGATCATTTTCGAAGAAGATCACATACGGAAGCTGCTCATGCTTACCTACCCAGGCAGCCTCACCATAGCCTATCGGACCAAGTATCTCATTCGGATCACAGGATGCATAAACCGGTACACATATAACATCAGAGACCGCGTCACATGCCAGATCCATTCTTCCCTGATCGCAGGCATACCAACACGCCGCGGCGCAAGCTCCTCCCGCGACAGCGGTCCATGGCCCGGGTGGCACCCTCAGCATACAGGCAAGCGCTACTCCCAGACATCGCTTTTGACACATTTTACGACCAACCAGTAGTTTACAAGCTACATTGGTAATCGTACAACAATTACCCATTCCCGGACCACCACCACAATTAGGCGTGGGGATCGGCGACCCGCACCTTTCCAGACATTCTACCTCCGTTTTATTACATCCGCAATAACCCCGGAAAATCTTTTTAGGATCATTCGGACACTGGTCATTACAATCCGGAGTACCATCACCATCCGAATCTTCATCCGGATTGCCGCAACCACAAGCGCCCTCTGAGGTTTTCTCAGGATCGTTCGGACACTTGTCCAGACAATAGTCCGGCGTTCCATCGCCATCGGAGTCATCATCCGGCAGGTAGCACCCGCATTTACCCGGTTCTGTTTTCTGAGGATCATATGGACAACGATCCTGGCAATCCGGGGTTCCGTCTCCATCCGTATCTTTATCTTCTACCCCACAGCCACACTGACCGGGATCGGTTTTATTGGGATCAGACGGACATCCGTCATTGCAATCCAGCGTACCATCACCATCCGAGTCATTGTCCGGCGTATCACAACCACAGACACCGGGTTCCGTTTTACCGGAATTTTCCGGACAGTTGTCAAAGCAATCCGGTGTACCGTCTCCATCACTATCTTTGTCCGGTGTACCGCATCCGCAGCTTCCGGGCTCCGTCTTATTCGGATCATCCGGGCACTGATCATAGCAGTCCGCGACACCATCACCATCCGAATCTGTATCAGGAGTGCCACAGCCACAGATACCCGGCTGGGTTTTATTCGGGTCAAAAGGACAAGGATCTATACAATCCGGCGTACCATCACCATCACTGTCTATATCCGGTACACCACATCCACAGATACCAGGATCTGTTTTGGCAGGATCTGTCGGACAGGCGTCAGGCTGGCAATCATATACCCCATCACCATCCGAATCCGTATCCGCCACATTACATCCGCAAATACCTGGAGATATCTTATTCCGGTCCGTCGGACAGGCATCCAGACAGTCTACTACTCCATCACCATCCGAGTCAGCATCCATACTGTCGCATCCGCAAATGCCCGGTGTTGTTTTAGACGGGTTCCGCGGACATCCATCCTTGCAATCAGGCACTCCGTCTCCGTCACTGTCTTTGTCAGCAACACCGCAACCACAGGCGCCCGGTTCTGTTTTATTCGGATCGTTCGGACAACGATCACGACAATCAGGTGTACCGTCTCCATCAGTATCCGCGTCGGCAACGCCACAACCACAGGCGCCCGGAGCCGTCTTAGCAGGGTCATCCGGACACCTGTCCTTACAATCAGCCACTCCGTCTCCGTCGCTGTCTGTATCCGCTACCCCGCAACCACAATCACCCGGTTCTGTTTTGTTCGGATCAGCCGGACATTTGTCAAGGCAATCCGGGGTACCATCACCATCCGCGTCCGCGTCATCATCTTTTCCGCAGCCACAGATACCCGGCTCAATCTTTTTAGGATCCAGCGGACACTTATCAAGAACATTCGGCGTACCGTCACCATCCGCGTCCTCCAGAGGAACATAGCTTAACATGAGCGTATTCGCCCCGGAAAGTTCCAGATTAAAATCTCCGAATACCGAATTATGCTGTCTGAAGTCAGAAAGATCCAGAGTAAAGGCAGCCACATTAAAGCCCGTAATACCCTTGTCAGCGATCGCGATCGGCCAGTTATGAGCACGCATTGGGTCCCAGTTAGCTACCGACCCTGCCGCGTTATCAGGATTCAGCGAAGTTATTTTTATTGTAAACGGTCTGCCCGCGTTGGCGTTTATAACCAACGTATTCGTTGTACGAAGCAGATCCCAGCCGGGATCATTACCCGCCTGGCCATTCGCGTCATTGATTTCCCACAGATAGTTCCCATTGCCATGGAATACAATAGACGGATATTCCGCGGTTCCCGGACTATTACCCGGACTGAAATCATAACGCCCCTCAAGTCCTTCCTCATCCAGAAGACCAGTCTCAATATAATTGTTCCGAAGCATGGTTGTCGCGAAAGCAGCGGAGTCGTTAAGAAGCACCAGGTTTGACGCGTCCGCGAACTGAGGCTGTAATAACGCTCCTTTTCTTGTTTCCTCGATAACGTCCAACTCGTTTTCAATAAACTGTTTTCTGGTCAAAGGCCTTACCTTCAGATAGCCCACAGGATAGGAACTGTATCGCGTCGCTCTTATGGAAATCTCCGCCTCCAGTATTTCGCCGGGTTTTACATCTCTCGCGAGCAACTCGGCTACTTGTAAATTTCCTATATCCAGATCCTCGCCTCCCGTCATATAATATTCGCTAAAATCGTCAATCTCTACCTGATCTCTGTATTCCTCAGGGTAGCGATCCGACATTTTTTTAAGATTAGGCGAGGTTCGGAAACGCTGTACCTGATCTTCCGCGGGGGCATACAATGCTACTTCCAGATACGGAATATCAACATTGGCGACAGACTTAAGCGTAAATTTCCAGGTGCCAACTGTGCCTACTCTGAGAGAAGCCGGAGCAATGGTACCATACACTACTTCCGGCGAAGTAGGTTTTTCAACTTGTATACCAGCCTCAAGACGAACAATTTCACCATTCGCGTTGCGGGCAACAAGGTTATAAACACCTTCTTCCGTATTGCTCAGATTCCAGCGCAGTCCCAGTTCCATACTGCTTTTGAAACTGGTAACGACCGCGTCGGCAACCAGGGCTTTTGTAACAGGGTGCTCCAGATACAATGCTATTCCCGTACGGAAACCGGCTCCCTGTACTTCATTACTCACCACACCCTGTCCCAGCACAGACGCCCGGGCATTCAGAATAGAGAATGGCAATGCTTCCGCCAGCAGGGTAATTTCCTGCTGCCCATAATAGCTTTCCGGTGTTGTAATCAACAGATAATACGTACCGGCTTTGGTTTCCGGAATCAGGATAGTCTGGTTCGGGACCCCTTCATCTTTATAAATATAATCATAGTCATCAGGACCAGGAACCCGGTCATAGGCTATGTATATCTGATTATTTCCACTGCTTCGGTTGCTTTTCAGGTAAACAATCATATCCAGATTTTCACCTACCTCGACCTGATAATAAAGACGTTCTCTGTAGTCAAGCGGGCTCTTTACCGGCTCACCTGTATGAATAACCGGAATCGAAGCGCTCACCGTACTCTCAGACACACCCGTATTATTCCCCAGATTGGTTTCCGGAATCGAATGCGTCGTATTGGTACGGGCCATACCAAAGTAATCACCCGGCATTACACCCGGCATCTGATAGGTAATTTCCCGACTGACCGACTCTCCGGGTTTGAGGTCCAGATAGTGGTCTCTGGCGCGGAGCAGGTAATCATTGGTTTCGATCAGCGACTGATCTTTGGAGAAATACGCGTCATCCCTGATCTGTCCGACCGCTCTCCCGCTACCCTGATTATGGAGCTGATAGCTCACCGTAATCTCCTTACCCGGAATAGTCTTTTCCGGAATCACTACCTGACGGACAACAAGGTCAGAAGCTTCGACCGGGTTAATGCGAATCAGCTTCGCGTATGAATTATTGTCCTCTCCATTGTACTCAAATACAGAATTGAGATAATCCGCGATCGCTCTCAAATAGTAATTACCGGTCAGGTTGGCCGGAATTGTAATAGTAACCGTTGTATGAATCGAAGCACCCGGAGCAATGGTTTGCAATACCCTGCTACCTGTCAAGCCATTAAGAACCGCCCCGTTGGGATTGGCCGCCAACTCTGTTTTGAAACTCCAGCCACTGACCGCGGTCGCTACGCCCGCATTCCGGATCACCAGAGTAGCCTGGACACGCTCACCCGCGAGCACTACGTCCGGTACGATAATACTGTCAATAACCAGATCCGGAGTCTCCGGAATACGGATCTCGACAGGAACAGCGTAATAGTTATTTTTCTGCGTCGTATCATTGACAGGAAGTATTTCCACCTTCCTTGTTGAAGGATTCAGATAAGACCCTGTCCGGGCTATCAGGTAATACGTTCCTGAAAGCGTATTGGCAAGATTAATCCTGAACTGTCCGCTATAGCCGGAAGCAGGGTATAAGATTCCATTTCTTCGCGACGAATGCAGGCTTACATCATCAGCGCTATAGACTGAATCTTTGGAAAGTACCAGCCGGTCCTCCCATAAAAGGGTTCCGGTAAAACCTTCTCCGATATTTCGTACCTGGAAATCGATCATCAGTTGATCGCCCGCGTACATGACCGGGGGCACATTGCCGCAGGAGATCGCGAGATCAGAGTAGACCGGACGTATATGAATCGCTTTATGAGAAAGGTTATTTTCCTCCTTATCATGCTCATATACTTTTCGCGTGTTATCAGAATTGATTCGCAGGTAATAGGTTCCATGGATATGAAGCGGCAGTGGCAATTTACTGTCATTGGTATATCCGGAACGGGCGCCCAATCCTGCCGGATTGCTGATCAGCACTGAGTCGACCGCGCTAAAATGCCGGGCAAACGTTGATAAACGAGCCTGATTCGTATCTCTTACCAGTCCGTAACTATCGCTCCATGTCTGTGCGATAATGGTATCGCCCGCGTTATAGGTCAGCCAGGAAAGGCTCAGCGTATCTCCCTGGGTTACTTCCTGAGGGATATGCTCTATGTTTCGGATCACCAGGTCAGGATAGGCTGCCAGTCTGATTACAGATGGCTCCGCGCCGCGCAGGATGTTGTCCTTTTCATAGGTATACTCGAAAACCTGGCGGGACGCGTCCGCGTATACATACAGATAAAACTGACCGCTTATACCATCCGGAATCTTCAGATTCAGCTCTTCCGAATAGGTATCACCAGACTTAAAAGACGATCCTCCTGTACGGACCTTATAGCCGATTTCAACAGAAGCCTGCTGATTAAAGGTATCCAGCCGCGAGATATAAATACGGTCAATCCAGGCATTTTCCACCGGGGCGTTCGCTCCATCATTCCTTACCGTCCAGCGGACAGGCACTGTCTGCCCCGATTGCATTTCAGCCGGCATCGACACCGCTTTCACCACCAGGTTCGGCGGTGGATTGAGATAGACCTGAATAGCTTTTGGCTCCGAACGGTTATTACTTGTAAACAGCTCATTGTCGATATCCCGGTCAGCGTCTGTCCGCACATGCAGGTAGTAATCTCCGTAAAAGTCATGCGGAATTTTCACTCTGAATGTTTTATAGTATACGCTATCCGGGCTGAAGTAATCCGGAGTATTGTACCATTGAGTACTAACAGCGGCGGCATTTCCGCCCGGCAGATAGCAGCGGTCAGATGAAAAACGCTCCTTACGGAACCCAATGGTTTTGTCTTCCAGTACATGTACTGTGCCGGGTGAATATACAGGGTCCTGTCCTATGGAAAGCTCATCCTTCCAGACTGTATGTTCCAGATTCGGGCAGGTCATCCCTGACTGACTAGTACGATCTGTTGCTTTTTTACCCTTCGCTTCAGCATTACCAATATTTTTTACTCCATAAGTTACCGTAATGGTATCTCCGCCAAATACAACCGCGGGCGCGGCCACACTCACAATCTGGAGATCCGGTGTAGCAGGTATCGATACATGAAGCGGATAAGCATATCCGATATTGTTGGTAGTCGATGATTCGATCAGACCGTTAACAGGACGTTCTACCCGAATAAGGACATAATAATCTCCAAAAACGGTCTTGGGCAGCTTAAATGTACCATAATTGGTATAACCCTGTCCGGGAACAAGGAAATTCAGCCGCTTTACAGTACCCAGTTTAATATCATTGCTGTCATACAGCGTATCCAGTGAAAGATATACTGTTTCGTCCCAGTTTTCAGATATAGTACTTCCCTTGCCGATATTCCGGACATCCCAGTTGACACTAAGATCTCCGGCTGAATAGGCAATAACCGGAATCTGTACATTTTCGACAATCAGATCCGGAAGCTCTCTGACATGGAAAGCATATACCGGGCTCTCCGTACTGTAACAGGAGTTTTTGGAAACTACCTGCCAGGAATAATTTTTTCCATAATCCAGGTCCTTAATTTCATGTCGTATACTAGAAGTATTGGCAACGCGAGGATTTGCCGGACGCTCAGCAGTATCCGGCCAGATATACAAATCGTACAACCCTGAATTGCCGCCAGGCCTCCACGAGATGGAAAATGGCTGCGTAAGATTTAACGTCTGATTTGCAGGAACGACATCCGATACTACCATTGGCGGAACCGGATCGATAACACTGATTGTCAAGCTATCTCTGAATGAGCAGCCAAGGGAAGAACGTAAGTCGGCATAATAGATCGTCGTATCAACCGGGCTTACCCGTATAGCGGAACTGACAGCTCCGGTTGACCACACAACAGACTGCGCGTTGACCGCGCGGAGCTCAGCCTCATCCCCGCGACATAATGTCCGCGAACCGACAGCCTGAACAGATGGTTTATTTTCTATCTGAATACTCACCGGAGCTGAAACGGACTCGCAACCTCTCGCGTCACGGTATGTAACAGTATAGTTTCCTTTCTCAGAAACCCATATGGAAGAAGCCTGACTTCCCTCAGACCATACGATATTCTCCGACCAATCGGATGACAGACGTACAGAGTCGCCAAAGCACAGATTAGGCGAACCGGAATAACTAATAACCGGAGCCGCGGGCGCGGGTATCACATTGACCTGGATAAACACTGTATCCGTCATGGAGCATCCCGCTCCGTTGTCGGCGACAACACGATACGTTGTATTTACTGTCGGACTTACTGTAAGCCGGTTGGACACCACACCGGTATTCCAGACAAACCGTTGTGCCAGTCCCTCCGCGGAAAGTGTAAGACGATTGCCCGCGCATATGGTGGTATCCGGGCTGTGTTCAAGAATCCGCGGACGAGGTACTACATTAATGGTAATACTGTCTGAATAGGTACAACCCGCGGTATTTTCCATGGTTACTCTATAGGTAGTCAGCGCGGAAGGGTTCACCTTCAATAGCTGATTAACAGCACCCGCTTCCCAGGTCCACTCCGAGGCGTTAACTACCTGCAACGTCACCGTATCACCAAGACAAACGGCAGTTGCAGGTTTTGCTTCCACAACTGGCTTAGCCGGATTGGTGACACGGAATACGTCAGACACCGCGCTACATCCGGACGCGTTCGTATGACGCACTGTATAATTGCCTGTTCTGGAAACATAACGGCTTGCTCCGGTCAGATTATCCGACCAACGAATATTTGATTCTATACTGGAAGTCAGCAACATGGAATCACCAGGACACAAAGCGGTATTTCCCGCCGCGCTGATCACCGGCTTTTCCGGCAGGCTCAGTACCTGCACCCGTACTGTATCATTTTTAACACAGCCGTTCGCGTTGATAATCCTGACACTATATATAGTATTTACTGTCGGAGCTACCTGTATCTGCGCTGAAGCTGATCCTGTACTCCACAAATAACTGCTGCCACCACCGGCCACAAGACGCAAATTGCTTCCCTGACAAACTGTGGAATCCCTGAAGTTGAGCGAAGTAATCATAGCCGCATGGCTACGGACAATCACAGAAACCGTGTCATTGGCACTGTTCTGGTCAGCTTCCAGATTACTGATAACTTCTATGCTGTATTCACCGTTTGCAGATAAGTCGATCGGTTTTCGGAATGTAAAGTTTTGCGATGCTCCCGGACCAATCGATACTTTTACTGTATCCTTTTCCCACTCCCCGCTATTAACCCGGTAAGCAACCTCAAATCCTCCCTGAGGCATACTTCCGAAATTACGTACAGCAACAATTACATTAAGCGGTTCATTATATCCGCAACCGCTTTGCGGACTGACTACCGAAGCAATACCCACATCATTGCTCAGTCCGGAAAACTCATCTGCTCCGATATCAGGAGCAGACGGATGTCTCGGATCACCATCGATATCGGTGGTTATACCGGCAATTGGCCTGGCTGCACCGTTGAGCGCTTCCTGACGCACGTGCGGATCATCATCTGACGTAAAGAGTGGATCTACAGAAAGTGACTGGGCATCCTGATTACTTGCCGCTCTCCAGGCAGTAAGATTGGCGCGCTCGCTACCCCAGTATCCAAGTTGAGTTCCTGTACTAAACAGGTTATTATAATTACTTTCTTCTACTGCCCCGACAGAGCCAATATTGACAGCATAACCACCTCCGCTGTTGGCAAAAATATTATTGACAAAACGATTGCCTGCACCACCGCCACTTACTGCCAGCGCATTGCTTCCGCTGTGTCCGCTTATACAATGTACACTATTGTAATATATGTGCTGATAGCTCGATGCTGAGAGCTGAATACCAGCGATCTGAGCTGAACCTGTCAGTACAACAAAGTTATTAACCACCTGCCCGGGAGCAAAAGCCGTTCCCTGGACATTGGCAAGCATGATTCCATAACGACCGGTTGACTGCTGGATATGATTTTTAAGAATACGTGTATCGTTTCCACACTGTGACAGATAAACCGCGGTATAATCCGAACGGCTTCCGGCAGCAACAAAACGGTTGGATTCTATTATACTTTGTCCGCCATACTGCAACAAGATAGCGCGATAAGACTGGCCGGTAAACTCATTGCCCTGCACTAACACTCCCGTTTCATAACCATTGGAGTTCCCGGAAAGATTAATTCCGTAACTACCTCCTTTTATCAGGTTACTGATGAAACGTGTATCTGAATCTATATCTGCTCCTGAGTATATAACCGACTGTCCGGCCGCCGTTCCCGCACTGGCATAACCCTCAATACTATTATTAAGGAAGCGGTTGCCCTGCGCGCCATTTTGCAGCAGAACGGCAACTGCATTGGTCGTACCAGCAGCCCGTATGGTCATTTTCTCGAACGTCATATAATCCGCTCCGTCCAGAGCCAGCGTATAATTAGAGGCAGAGGCAGCAGACTGATAATGCAATACAACTGACGTACTGTCGCTGGTAGCAGAACGGTAGCTTACTGTATTGATGGCAGAACTCCCGACAATCTGAGGAATGCGAATCTGTTCATTATACTCACCACTGGCTACTGTAAAGATAACCGGCCCTGCAATCCCTCCCATAACAAGGTTATGGACTGTTTCTTCAAAGCTATGGAATGTATTAGATGACTCCTGACCCAGCGTATATTCTCCCTTAAGCGCAGCATACAGATCATCCACCCGGATGGTATCATTGCCGTTGCTTTCATCTTCCATACCGTTGGGACTGCTTACCCAGGCCCTGATAGTATAGGCGGTATTGATAGCAAAATCGGCGTTTCCGATCTCAACTATTTTTGTTTTACCTTCATCAAGCGTACCAAGCCACTCGAAAGCAGGCTGAGGCTGTCCGTTTATTTCCCAGTTGATCGTGACATTTTGCAAACTGTTGCCGGCATTATTAACCAGCGTAACAAGCACCGGATGATTTCCGGCTACAAATGGTTTCGCAGGCGCTACTACCTGAAGCAGTCCTGCATCAGCCAGAGCCGTACCAAACTCATCCGCACCGATATCCGGTGTATGAATATCCCTGCTTTGTCCGTCGATATCGACTGTTACTTCAGCAACTGCGATACCGGCAGCATTTAATGAGACATTGCCGACATGCAAATCGGTCTCGGATGTATAAAGCGGATCTGCAGAAATAGAATGCTCATCCCAGGCGCCGGACGATTGCCAGGCGGAAAGATTTGCTCTGTTTCCACTGAAAAAGCCTATGCTGGTACCTGTTGTATATAGGTTGTTGTAATCCGAATTCAGGCTACCCGCCGAGTTATATACCGCGTAGCCACCCGCCGTATTCGAAAATATATTGTTCCTCAACGATACAAAGGCGCCCGAGCCATGAGTGATCTCCATGGCCCGGGAACCCGTACCACCCTGATAGACATGAATATTATTGTGGTAAATATTCAGATACGTATCATAGTAGCTGTATAATCCCGTAACATTCCCACTGCCACCGATGCTGATAAAGTTGTTTGAAACAAGACCCCGCTGGCTCGCAGATCCATATGTATACTGCATATAAGCTCCTGTACCCGCACGGCTCTGAATATCATTTCCGCTCAGCACCAAACCGTTATAGCAGTACACCATGCTCATGCCAACATAGCTGCTATACGTCGATACGCCTGTTACATGATTGTTCTCCAAAACCGGAGCCGTCTGATAAGTCAGAGTGATTCCACGATAGTAATTGTTTACAATACGGTTGCCGCGGATTACCGTGCCCCGCTCCCTCGAGGACTCTGCTGTAGAGGTTCCCTCCAGCACTATTCCGTAGCTGCCGCCTTCTATATGATTGTTGATAAAACGGTTGTCGTTGTCAACGCTATTCGGGGAGAAGATCAGCGCACGCCCTGTTGAGGTGCTTGTCGTCGTCGCACTCGAAAAATGACAGCCCTCAAATACATTGCAATGCGCTCCGCTACGAAGATCTACAGCTATGCCATAGGTCCCGTTCGTGGGACGGAACGATACCTTCCGAAACTGTATGCCGTCAGCTCCGTTCAGCTGAACTATATAATTGCCGCTGCTGCCCGAGTTATACGTCAGCACAACCGAAGTGCTGTCACCGCTCTCCGGCTCAAATATCACCGGACGTTCACATGAGCTGCCCGGAAAATGATTGAGACGGAACTGCTCGGTATACGTGCCCGGCTTGATCTTAAAGGTCAACGCTCCGCTGATACCGCCGCTGTTGAGAATAGTCGCCAGGGTGGAAAAATCCAAAAAGTCCGAAGAAGCGTCCCCTACTGTATAAACTCCGCCTTTCAACTCCGTATACATCGCCCCGGAGCGAAGCGTATCATCACTCTGATCAATATCCACCAGGCCATTTACACTTTCTATATGAAGACGGATATCATACCGTATGACCTGCTTAAACTCGACCGCGCCAATCTCCAGCGTATCCGACTGGCCTAGGTCAAGACTACCAGACCAGCTCAATGGCTCACGGACTTCGCCGTTCACATACCAGCGCGCGTTCAGTGAGGTTAGCGCTGTCATGCCGCTGTTTTTAAAGACCGCGCGTATAGGATAGACTCCCTCGGCGAAGGGCCTCTCCGGAAGCAACAGGGATACAAGCGCCGCGTTCGTACCCGAAGGGGTAAACTCGTCAGCGCCGATATCCGGACGCTCTCCTCTCTCCTCCCCGTCAATATCGGTCGTCACTTCCGCCACCGCTACACCCGCGCTGTCAAGGTCCGCCTTGTTTACATGCAAATCAGTCGCCGAAGCGTACAGCGGATCTACCGACAACGAGTGTTCGTCCCAGCTACCCGCTGACTGCCACGCTGAAAGATTTGTACGGTTACTGCTGTAGTATGCCAGATTAGTCCCCGTTGTATACAGGTTATTGTAATCCGAAGTAAGGCTGGCCGCTGAGCTATACAATGCATAGCCCCCCGCTGTATTCGAAAATATATTGTTCCTCAGCGATACAAACGAACCGGAGCCATGAGCAATCTCCATGGCGCGGGAACCTGTACCACCCTGATATACATGAATATTATTGTGATAAATATTAAGATACGTATCATAGTAGCTGTATAGACCCGTCACATTACCACTGCCGCCAATGCTGATAAAGTTGTTCGAAACAAGGCCACGCTGGCTCGCCGAGCCGTAATTATAGGCCATATAAACAGCTGAACCAGCACGGCTCTGAATATCATTGCCACTCAGTACCAGACCACTGTAGCAATACGAAAGATAAATGCCGATATAGCTGCTATACGTCGATGCTCCGGTTACATGATTGTTCTCCAAAACAGGAGCCGTCTGATAAGTCATGCTGATCCCGCGATAGTAATTGTTTACAATGCGGTTGCCGCGGATAACCGTGCCCCGCTCCCGGGAAGACTCTGCTGTAGAAGTGCCCTCGAGCACCATACCGTAGCTGCCACCTTCTATATGATTGCTGATAAACCGGTTGTTGTTGTCCACACTGTTCGAGGAGAAAATAAGCGCACGGCTCGTGGATGTGCTTGTGGTCGTAACCCCCGAAAAATGACAGCTCTCAAACACATTGCAGTCTGCTCCGTTACGAAGATCTACCGCGATGCCATAAGTACTGTTTGTCGGACGGAACGTTAGTTTCCTGAACTCGATACCGTCTGCCCCGTTCAGCTGTACTATATAATTGGCGCCACTGCCCGAGTTATACGTCAGCTCGACCGAGGTGCTGTCGCCGCTCTCAGGCTCAAATACTACCGGACGTTCACACGAGCTGCCAGGAAAATGATTGAGACGGAACTGTTCGGTATACGTACCTGCCTTGATCTTAAAGGTCAGCGCTCCGCTCATACCGCCGCTGTTGAGAACAGTGGCCAGGGTGGAAAAATCAGCAAAGTCCGAAGACTCATCCCCTATTGTATAAACTCCGCCTTTCAGCTCGCTATACATCGCACCGGAACGAAGCGTATCATCACTCTGATCAATATCCACCAGACCATTTACACTTTCTATATGAAGACGGATATCATACCGTATGATCTGCTTAAACTCTACCGTGCCGATCTCCAGCGTATCTGACTGACCAAGGTCAAGACTACCGCTCCAGCTCAATGGCTCACGCATTTCTCCGTTCACATTCCATTGCGCATTCAGAGACGTAAGCACTGTCGTGCCGCTGTTCTTAAAGACTGCACGTATCGGATAGACTCCTTCGGCAAAAGGCATCTCCGGAACCAGTAGTGATACAAGCGCTCCGTTTGTACCTGATGGTGTAAACTCATCAGCGCCAATGTCCGGACGCTCGCCACGGACCTCCCCATCAATATCAGTTGTTACTTCTGCTACCGCTATACCTGCGCTGTCCAGATCTGCCTTATTCACATGAAGATCAGTCGCCGAAGCGTACAGCGGATCTACGGAAAGAGAATGTTCGTCCCAGCTACCAGCTGACTGCCACGCTGAAAGAGTTGCCCGGTTACTGCTGTAGTATGCCAGATTAGTCCCCGTTGTATACAGGTTATTGTAATCCGAAGTAAGGCTGGCCGCTGAGCTATACAATGCATAGCCCCCCGCTGTATTCGAAAATATATTGTTCCTCAGCGATACAAACGAACCGGAGCCATGAGCAATCTCCATGGCGCGGGAACCTGTACCACCCTGATATACATGAATATTATTGTGATAAATATTAAGATACGTATCATAGTAGCTGTATAGACCCGTCACATTACCACTGCCGCCAATGCTGATAAAGTTGTTCGAAACAAGGCCACGCTGGCTCGCCGAGCCGTAATTATAGGCCATATAAACAGCTGAACCAGCACGGCTCTGAATATCATTGCCACTCAGTACCAGACCACTGTAGCAATACGAAAGATAAATGCCGATATAGCTGCTATACGTCGATGCTCCGGTTACATGATTGTTCTCCAAAACAGGAGCCGTCTGATAAGTCATGCTGATCCCGCGATAGTAATTGTTTACAATGCGGTTGCCGCGGATAACCGTGCCCCGCTCCCGGGAAGACTCTGCTGTAGAAGTGCCCTCGAGCACCATACCGTAGCTGCCACCTTCTATATGATTGCTGATAAACCGGTTGTTGTTGTCCACACTGTTCGAGGAGAAAATAAGCGCACGGCTCGTGGATGTGCTTGTGGTCGTAACCCCCGAAAAATGACAGCTCTCAAACACATTGCAGTCTGCTCCGTTACGAAGATCTACCGCGATGCCATAAGTACTGTTTGTCGGACGGAACGTTAGTTTCCTGAACTCGATACCGTCTGCCCCGTTCAGCTGTACTATATAATTGGCGCCACTGCCCGAGTTATACGTCAGCTCGACCGAGGTGCTGTCGCCGCTCTCAGGCTCAAATACTACCGGACGTTCACACGAGCTGCCAGGAAATGATAGAATGGAAACCTGTTCATTATACGATCCCGGTCTGATTCTGAAGGTAACCGGCCCTGCAATCCCTCCGGCACTCAATGCTTCTACAGCTATCCTGACCGTTTCAAAATCCGGTGCAAGTCCTCCAACCGTATAGATACCGCTCAACGCAGGATACAGGTTGCGTGCAGATGTTGTATTGTTTCCCGGCACAATATCTGCGCTGCCGTTGGGATCAATACATTCCAGATCTATATTGTATAATGTATATGAAGCAAACTCATACTGCCCCACTTCAATCTCTACAGTTTCAGCAGGCCGTATTATTCCGGTCCAGTTCAAATCTGCCTGAGCGATATTGTTTACCTTCCAGGTTATTTTCAGCGTTTTAACCGTATCAGCTCCTGCATTACGCAGCATTATTACAACCGGCTGACGGCCGGGAGCAAACGGAAGTCTGGGCGATACCACTCCCAATGCCTCTACATCAAGAGCTGTAGGTACAAATTCATCAGCTCCTATACAGGGGTGTTCGGCATGCCTTGGTTCTCCGTCCATATCATGACTTACTTCACTCAATGCTGTTCCGCTTCTGTACAGAGCCACTTCGCCGGCATGCAGATCGGTAGCCGAAACAAACCCCGGATTGATATAAACCGATGCCGCATCCTGTCCGCTGCTGCCCTGCCATGCTGCCAGATCCCTGTCTGACCCGCCCCAGCTGCCCATAGCTCCGGCATTGGAATTATAATAAGCGTTGTGATCCGAGATCAGCGGTGTGCTATTGGAGACATTGATGGCATGGCCTGACGTGTTATAAAAGATATTATTAAGAGTACGGTTGTTTGGACTATAATAAAGATTAACTGCAGATCTTCCGGATGTATTGGATATGCCGGACAGATAAACACTATTATGATAAAGTAACTGATGTTGAGAGTAGTAAAAATATACTCCGGTTACTGACGAAGTGCCGGATGCACTAATAACATTATTGGCTGTCAGCGCTTTTTTGTCCGAAGCAGCCACACAATTCCGATAATATAGCCCTGTTCCATTGTTGATCCGGATCGTGTTGGATGTTACCTTCATGCTGTCATTGACATAATAAAGGTCTATGGCAGCATATCCGGTATTACTTTCACTTTGCACAAAATGGTTTGCCGAGATCACCGGGTAGTTCTGATAGCGCAGATAGATCCCGCGGTAGCTCTGTCCTGCGAATGTATTACCCTCCAGATGCAGACCAGACTCCCTGCCTGAGGCAGCTTCGTAGTACATCCCGTAGCTGCCGCCGTCAAATATATTGTTTACAAATACATTATGATTATCCTGCGCTGCACCTGCCGAATAAATCAATGCATAATTGGCAGATGAGGAAGTGGTCCGGATGCCGGAAAAGGTATTGTTCTCAAAACGATTGTATTCCGCAGTACCGGTAAGCACTACAGCCTGCGCATGATTCGGGTTGAGCGCTTCAATTTTAAAATTTCTGAAATCCAGAAAATCTCCCCCGTTAATCAGGAGCGTATGGGGTGCAGAAGGATTGCCGTTATAGCTTAAGACAACCTGGGATGCGGCTCCTTGCTCTGCTTCAAAAGATATTCTGTTGATCGCAGAAGCTCCGGAGATAGCAGGTATGCTTACCTGTTCATTATAGTTTCCGTCCCGGACAAGAAGACGGACAGGACCGCTGATACCATTGGCCGACAGCGCGTCGACAGCCTCGTTCCAGGAACTGTAATCAGGATCCTCACCCCCTATCGTATAGGTACCATGAAGAACTTGAGCCTGAACCATAAAGTGAGCGAAAAAAGAAAAAATAACAAGCAGCAAGGCCTGTCGCTTCTTAAGATTTTTCATAAAAAGACGATTTATCCAACGTATACAATTATTTGCTTTTCCGCATGTTTTCGCGTGATTTTACCGCTACCGGAGTACCTTCCTGTCGGCCAAGGAGATTTTTTAAATACATAATCCAAAAATCCTATATACCAATCAGTCCACCGCTACGGTCGAAAAACAATAGAACATCCAAAGCAAAATGGTCGCAAAGTTTGTAAAAAAAAATCATCTTTTATTATCCAGAAAGATCTTTTTTTACAGCTATGAAAAAAACCGCCAGCTTATTCGCCTGTCAGCGTGACCTGTACTACTCTCCTTAACTGATTTAGCTACTTCTCAATAAATAGCCCATAGTTAACCTTGGCCTTTTCTGGCAAGCGAATCCAGAGGAATAAAAATCAGAAAACGAGCGTTTTTAAGACCGAGCGATTCCGTATCAGCGAGCTCCGTTTTTCAGAACGATATAGCCATTATCATAATTTTATGGCTTTTATATCTAATACAAATTTGTACAACCCCAACAAAGTATTCGTATCCGCGTAGTAGTACTGGTCAGTATCAACAAAAACGACCTCCCGGCTACCCGGATTCATTGATCCAGATTACGACCTATCAAAACTGATCCCAGAAACAACCCAGTCTATCAGGCAGTTTTGAGGATTTATCATTCAAATAATTGAAACTATTTACAACAAATCCGGCATGATCTATATTTATGTTGTAAGTTTCAGCCTCATATCGGATGAATCAGTTTCTTGTTTTTCAGAAAATGACCAGAAAGACTTTTTCTTCGCGAGTCCGGCGGATAAACCGGTTACGGCGGTACGCGTTGTGTTTATTTCTCTTATATATAAGCGGTTCGCCAGCGACAGCCCAGAGCGATAGCCTGTGGAAGAAAAACCCTATGCTGACGCTGGAAGGCTACGCGGATATTTTCTACATATATGACTGGAACCGCCCCCCGGACGAGTTCAGGCAAAAATTCCTGTATAGTCACAACCGGCACAATGAGTTCAACCTCAACCTTGGCTACATCAAACTCAGTGTCGACCACGACCGCTATCGGGCGAACATGGCCATGCAGGCCGGCACTTACGCCAACGACAATTATATCAATGAACCGGGGGTACTCAAAAACATATTGGAAGCCTATATCGGAGTTTCGCTACGTAAACAAAACAATCTCTGGCTCGACGCGGGCATATTTCCCTCTCATATTGGTGTTGAAAGCGCCGTCGCTATGGACAACTGGACCATGACCCGATCCTTTTCCGCCGAATGCTCTCCTTATTTTCTGACAGGAACCAAGCTTGGCTGGCAACCGGCAGAACGCTGGCAGATTGCCGGCCTCCTTGTCAACGGCTGGCAGCGTATTCAGCGGGTCAGAGACAATTCCCGCCTTTCACTGGGTACACAGATCAGCTATACAACCGGCCCGGGAGTGACGCTCAACTGGAGTACATTTGCCGGTACGGATGACCCGGACAGTACAAGGCGCATGCGCTATTTCAGTAATATGTACGGACAGTTTGAACTACATAAACGCCTTGGTCTGATCCTGGGATTCGATATCGGTTTTCAGGAACAGCAGGCCGGAAGCGCTGCTTATCACCATTGGTATATCCCCGTAGTCATAGGACGCTATACGATCAGCGAGCACTGGAAAATAGCCGTTCGGGCCGAATATGTTAACGACCGAAACAGCGTCATTGTGCCGGCTCCCGCCTTCACCGGTTTCCGGACAACAGGTCTCTCCTGCAATGCAGATTATGCTCCTGCAGACGGTCTCCTCTGCCGGACAGAAGTCCGATGGTTCAGCAGCCCGGACCAGCTATTCCGGGCCGGTGATACATTCCGTCGGCAAAGCTTCTTTGCAGGCGCTTCGCTGCTCATCCGTTTCAGCAGCCAGTGGCAGGACAATAAATAGCAGGCAACAGAAAGACAGCTTCTGTGTTTGATGGTAAAGGCATTAAAATAAATTTATGAGAAAAATAAGCACGTTTTGCTTCCTGACTATCAATGGCTATTATAAAGGCAGCAAGGAAGATATAAGCTGGCATATCCACAGCGAAGAAGGTAACCGCTTTTCCGAAGAACAGCTGAAATCAGGCAATGTATTGCTTTTTGGAAGAGTGACCTATGAAATGATGCAGCAATTCTGGACTTCGGAAGAAGCCCGGAGCAGATATCCCGAAGTGGCGCGTATGATGAACGAAGCCGAGAAGGTTGTCCTGTCACGGACCCTAAGCGCCGCCACCTGGCAAAACAGCCGGCTCATAAGTGAAAACGCCCTGACTGCCATCCGGCAGTTCAAAGCTACAGCAGGCAAAAACATCACCATACTTGGCAGCGGCAGTATAGTACGGCAGCTTAGTGAGATGGCCATGATTGATGAATACCAGTTCATGATTGACCCGCTCGCCATCGGGAAAGGCACTCCTCTTTTCGAAGGGCTTGAACACACTCTTTCGCTTAAGCTCAAAGAAACCGATATACTGCAAAGCACCGGCACCCTGTTGCTGACCTATGAACACAAGGACTAAAGAATAAGGCCTCATATTCTCCCTCATGTGCTCCCTGGCTGCCGATGCAACTGCCATGAACAACAACCGGGAACATGGATGCAGCGTATAATCCGGATTATCCGGTTTCTCCATGACGAAAAAAAACAGGCTCTATATTCTCAGTGGTCTTGGTGTAGACCGCAGAGTTTTCAGAAAAATGGATCTGAGTTTCTGGGAAATCGTCCATATTGAATGGCTTCCGCCCTTGAAAGAAGAGACAATCAGTCAGTATGCAGCACGGTTATCTGCCCCGATTACCGATCCCAATCCGGTTTTACTCGGACTTTCTTTCGGGGGTATGATAGCAGCAGAGATAGCAAAGCAGCGACCGGAAGCTTTTATTATCCAGATTGCTTCTGCCTTAACCCGATATGACCTCCCCGTTTTATATCGCCTTATCGGAAAGCTACGCCTGTATAAAATACTGCCAGTCCGATGGCTAAAATGGTCAAATCCCGTCACTGAATGGTTTTTTGGTGCAAAAAGCCGGGAAGATAAAAGCTTACTGAAAGAAATTCTTCAGGATACCGATACGCTTTTTTTAAAATGGGCCATTAAAGAGATTGTCTGCTGGAATAATCGTACGGAACCAGCTTTATACTTTCGGATTCATGGAGAAAAGGACAAAATTATACCTGTAAAAAAAATGGCCGGGTATCAGATGATCATAAAGAATGCCGGGCATTTCATAACCATAAGTCATGCCTCTGAGGTTAGTAAAATTCTGAAAGATCTGCTGCCATCATACGCTCCTGAACCGGAGATATGACATGCCTGAACCTGTTAGTTGCCTGAGGCTCCCGAAAGCAGCCAGCAGAGACGCGCAGGCCACGATCTTTGAGCCCTAAGCTTTACCCCCTTCTAACGATTAAAAAACTACAAATCAACTAGTTAAAAAAAATAAAACACCTTTCTCTTTTACACCATATCATACATACCGGCTGATCTTGCTGGTCAATATTCCCTCGCGGCTTATAAAACGATCATATACAAAAAGAAGCATCAGAAAAAACGTAAGCGTTATAAATCCGGCAAGCCCGGTTACTCCCACCTGCAGGTCATTGCCGCCTTCGACAAGCATGGAGGCAATCCCTGCAATGGCATTTAATGTACCATGCATCACAGAAGCCGCAATTACTGATCCTGACTTAATGGTTATGTACAGAAAGAATCCACTCAGCAATATGCACCATACCGTCATCATCAGTACCCCCGTCTGCGGATGCTGAGGATAATTATGGCCCATCAGAATCAGGGGAGCATGCCAGATGCCCCATATAAATCCAATCAGGACAGAAGCTTTCAGAAAATGCATATCACTAAACTCCCGCAGCAGAAAACCTCTCCAGCCAAGCTCCTCCCCAAACCCGGCGATTGCATTAACAGTTATTCCGGCGATCAGCGCCTGAAAAAGTATCAGCCACACGGGATTAAAAGGAAGATTTTCCAGGGATTCTTTCATTTCCCCAAGCTGTTGGGATGTCATCACCTCCTGATACCGGCTGATCATACCCTCCATGGCCGGACTGTAGCTGACATCTGAAAACAGCCACACACTGACCGGCACTGTGCAGAAGCTGATCAATGGCATGATCAGCCAGGCAACAAGAAACCAGCGGTTAAACCTGAATGATACCAGCAGATCGCTTTTGATTTTCTCCTTATATATCAACTTTTTGACAATTAATACAGCTACAGTCGGAACAAACATATACGCGACTCCCAGCAATATAAAACCAGCACGGCCGGTATGAATATCTCCGTTTAATAGTCTGAAAATCCCGGCCAGCAAAAAACTGATACCAAAAGTCAGCAGTAAAAAAAGTAAGGTTCTGTTTATCGGCTTCATTTTAAAACTTCGTTTATCGGACTGTCCCTGACTGAATAATTATATATCTTTTCTCCCGGATCTCTTTGGACAGCAACATCGGAAACATTACCGGCACAAGCCAGATTATCGTATATACAGGCAATACTACGGTAGTAATAGTTGATACCGTATAGTGCCGAAAACATAATACAGACTGGCCGATGACAACCTGAGAGGCAGAACCAGTCTTTCAATAATCAGTCCGTCTTAATTCTCCGATCCAGACAGTACCCCTTACAAATGAATATATCGAGGTGTCCGCTCCCTGTGGATCCGAAAGTCTGGAAATCCGGTGAGGCTTCTTTAGCAGCTGTTCAAATCGCTTCTTCACCTTTTCGTAATTCTTACGGGATACATAGCTTCCGGATAGCCCCGGCTCGTTATCGGAAAAGTGGTCTTCATCTGTTCCGGCTTCCCAGTCAAACAGCTCCATACGCTGTTTCAGGCAGCCATAGTGATCCGGATTGATTATGCGTCTTTCGACCGGTTTGGGAAACATGTTTTCGTAAAAATCCATCTGTTCACCAAGAGCACAAACAACCCGCGACATAGAAAACCGGGGTTCGAAAAGCCATATTTTCAGATAATAGGACTGCCCGGTTTTATCCAGCTGCGCTTTCCAGCTTTCATATATATCCAGAAGACCGTTCAGAATTTTCATCCTGGTTTTTCCTTCAGGTTCTTGTATATACTCATGAGACTTCCGGAAAACAACAGAGAGGTCCGCATAAGCCTTGCCCATACGGGAAAGCATATCAGGTATTTTCAGCGTATCAACCTGCCTGTCAATGGCTCTCCATCTTCTTTTATGTCCGCGAATTTTCTTCCGTTTCACAGGGTTAGTAAAAAAAAGATTAAACTTTATTTAAACACTAATAAGTAACTTCTGCATAGCCGGAAGAAGGCACTTCATATTCGAAAACTACTTGGTCATTAACATTATTGTATTTCACAATATAATTACTTTTCTTTCTACTGTACAGCTATTTTCAAAACAATCCAGATTAATTTTCCGGTTTTCATTCCCACTAAGACCAGATTTGCCTTTATATCATATCACAGTCGGATAAGTTTCTGTCTCCGGCTCTCCCCTTCTCAGCATATGCTTTTAACACTTTCACGACAATTCCGGCAAATGCAACCATTTCACCACCCATATAACAAGTAAAAAATCAATGTTTTAACATATAAAAAAACGATCTCGCATAAAATGACTCAAACAAAATATGTAGTATATTTATCTGGCAGAACTTTTAATAATCTGCCTGTATTTTTTTTAAACTACACTTTTAAAATCAACTACAATGAATGCGCGTTTTTTACGATTTACTATGATCATCCTGCTATCCATCGGGATAATGACTGCCTTCGCACAGCAAAAGCGGCAAAAACTGTTTCCTTCGCAGCTAAACCGGGCCTCATGGTTCGGAGAAGACCTGCTTGTCAGAGACAATACGCTCTTTGTTTCCGATCCCGAATGGAAAAAAGACGGGACCGGAATCCAATGTACTGTTGGCTACGGCGCCTTGTCCATCTTCAAAAAGAGCGGCAATGGTGACTGGACCATCAATCAGGTGATAAAACATACTGCCAACACAGCAATAGAAAACAAATTCAGCCGGAATTTTTCCTACAAAAATAATGTGCTGGTGGTATCTTCGGAAAGAGAAAACTATGGCTCTACAACCCGGGCCGGAGCGTTCTATCTGTACAGGAGAGACCATACCGGCAGCTCATTTACCCAGGTAGCCAGAGTATTTTCACCTCAGATACAAAAAGATAATGAATTTTCTTCCGGAGGAGTAGCTACAAACGGTCAGCACATAGTCGTATATGATTTCAGAAGACAACTCCTGTACCTGTTTGAGATACAGGGCAACAGTGTCATCTACCGAAGCAGCATTTCTGCAACCGGCTCGTGGGTAAAGGGTATCACAGACGAAAACATCGTGGTAGTAACACAGCCCAACTCCTCAAGCATACGGTTGTACAAGATTACAGGCAATTCACTTCAGGCCGTAACAGTATCCGGCATTACGGCAGCCACCATGCATGGTTATACAGGACATGCCTCGGTTGATGGCAATACTATTGCGCTTGGTATGTACGGACAGACTTACGGCGGCCCCGTCACAGGCTGGTATAACACCTACTATATCAAAGTACTGAAGCTTCAGAACTCCATCGTACAAAGCAATGACAATATTATGTTCCCTCATTATACAACAGTGTCAGGCTCCTTCTCTGATGTATATGTCAGAGAAAACAATGGTATTGTGGTATCCTTCAAAAGAACCGATGCGTCCCCTGATATTACGCGGGCTTTGCTGCTGAAATATCATGAGGGCACATATCTTGCAGCTGACGGAGCCATGCTGTCCGAACCTGCTGATCTGGCCAGCTACGGAGAATATTACGGCACAGGCGTAGCCTACGACGGGACAGATATGTTTGTCAGCGATATGCGGGACAAAACCAACTACAGTGCCAATGGCTCTCCATGTACGGCACAGAGCGCATCAGGTGCTGTATATGTATACAGCGTAAAAGATCCACTCGAATACTCGGTAAACGGCTCCCAAAAGCTTACCTCCGTATTGGGGCAATCATCTTCCCAGGCAGAACGGTATGGATATTCAAACGCTATCAACGGCAACTGGGCTTTCTCATCCAGCTTCTACGATTCTGACGCCAATATTGGAGCCGGAGCTGTTTCCGTTCTGAAAAAAACCGGGGGACAATGGAAGTTTATCAGAAAGCTATATCATGATATATCCGATACATACGCCCAATACGGACGCGCTACAGATGCGGACGATGCTATTCTTGCTGTAGGTGTCCCCAATATGACAACCGGAGGCTATACCTCCAGGGGCGAAGTAGTGCTGTATACCATCTCTACATTAGAATCCAAATCTCCTCACAAAACTACTATTAGCTGTCCTGCTGCTATCGGATATCAGCAGTTCGGGGCTTCTGTAGCAATCGACGGCGACTACCTGGCTGTCGGAGCAACCGGTGATGCAAGTCAGGGAACCGGTACGGGCGCGGTATACATTTTCAGGAAGAGCCTGTCCAATAATACCTGGGCTTTTGTACAGAAGATCACCGCTTCCAATGCCAGTTCGTTCAGCAATTTCGGGACTTCCGTCGATCTGAGCAACGGATGGCTTATGGTGGGGGCGCCATATACCAACAATGCACGGGGCATCTCTGCCGGAACAGTCTATTTTTATCAGCTATCCGGTTCCTCCTTCGTAGAAAGAGCCCAGTTCATACCACCGGTCACCAGAGATTATCAGTATTTCGGAAATTCAATAAGCCTTCATAACGGCAATGCTGTCGCAGGCTTACGAAGCTATAACAGCTATAGCGGAGCCGCGTATACCTATACAGTCAACGGAACCTCCTGGACGCCAACGACCGCATTGTATGGAGATGGAGCTACAGGAGCCCACTTCGGAATGGATGTGGCCATTAGCGGAGACAAGCTTATCATAAGTGCTTCCAATCACAAAAAGATATTCAAATATCAGAAGCAGGGAGCAAACTGGGTATCTCTGGGCGCCCTTCAGATCAATGCATCATCGTCTCCCGGAGCAGATATCGATCTGAGCGGTGACGATGCAATAATAGGCGCCCCCTACTCCAACAACGACCGTGGCGAAGCCTATCTCATCAACTTCTGGAATATCAGCGGAGCACGTCTGGCAGCAGATGAGCATATGACAGACTTTTACAGCGCTGACGAATCCGGCATCTCCCTCTTCCCTAATCCTGCCCCGGGAAATCGCATCAGCATAAGCGCGCCCGAGGCTATCCTGCAGGTCAGGGCGTACAACCTGATGGGCACAGACACTGGTACACTGCCTGTATCCAATGGTCAGGTGGATATATCTTCCCTGAGCGAAGGCTTTTACACCATACAAATCGAAACCACGGAAAAAATCTACACGAAACGACTGATTGTAAAGCAGGCGAAGTAATACGATCAACATCTGTACTATAAAACAGAGCGATTCCATATGGAGTCGCTCTGTTTTATAGTACAAAAATCGTCATTCCTTTTATAAAGAATATCCGGAAGGCCGGTACGAAGGAAAACAAAAGGTATTTTCTGCATCATTACCCGACTTCCCGGACGATTATGCCTGTTTTTATGCCCCGCCGATTAACAATCCGGAACCACACATGATCAGGCTCACAAACGAAATACTCCCTTATTCCAGCACAATTCTTGTTTTCTGTACACTATTGTCCCGCTTTTTTATGACAAGCAGATAAATCCCTTTGGGGCATTCCGGTGTAATAGCAAAGCTGACCGGGAGTTCCCGGATTTTTCCGTCAGTCGAATACAGGCTGATTTCCGCAATATCATCCGGTCTGTCAAGATAAAACGTACCGGAGCTTGGATTAGGAAATACCATGATTGCATCTGACAAAGAAGTACTGTGCGACAAAGACGTGATCAGATCATAAAAATAAAGATACTCCGTATCCTTCCGGTAAAAGTAGGTAACAGGATCCCAAATCTCATACAAAGCCGTCTGCATTCTGCCATTCTCCAGAACCCGGGTATGGAAATCGGCAGGAACTGCCAGAGAATATCCGTTCTGAAACTCTTCACGATAGCGTTCATAACCCGTCTCATCATAATATATTTCTCTGGTATACAAATCATTGACTTTTTCTATCACGACCAATTCCTCATACTGCCACTCTGTATACGCTATAGTATCTCCGGCAACTCCTGTCGTTAAAGCGGCCAGTCTCCTGTTCTGATCATCATATATCAATGACTGAAAAGTCGTGTCTCCCGTTGCGCTGATACGATAAAATGCACCAAGCAGCATTGAGTCCGGATTGGTATCATTATATCGGTGAAATCCGAGATCAACTCTTTTTTCCCTTAAGGTAGTACGTTCATTCAATACCTGATAAATTGATATGGTATCCAGCACGTTCTGCCTGTAGCCAAACTCTGTTATTTCGCTTAGCACAAGTCCTCTGTCTGCAAAGGAGTACGTCAGCTTTTCAATCCGTTTCACCTGCCCGGTTTCTTTTCTGTCATATCTCCACCGGACTGAGGGGTTTTTAATGACTGTCTGACCTTCAGATACATCCCGGAAATTATGCTCCACAAGCGTATGATAGCGATCATACAGCCATTCTTCATCCTGTCTCCACTCCCCCACTTCCTCCTGATACTGATTCCGGATAAAATACGTCAGCCGGTTATGGCTGTCGTACTCAAACGAACAGGTAATCGTAACTGGTCTTGGATCAATAATATTAATAAAAGTAAGGGGTATATCATCCAGCAGGCCAACATTGGTTTTGACATGCTTTTTGACCCGACCAAGCGAATCATATTCGATAAAATGGTTGTAATAATGAGCTTTAACCTGCGTATGGTATTCATAATAATATTCTTCCACTCTGGACGGCTGACCATTCAGAGGCAGATTCTTCTCATAATAGAAAGGAAGTCCGTTAATCTGACCGCGGCTTATTTCCGGAATACACAGTAGAACTACAACAAAGAAAAAAACGGCATACCCGGTCAGTAAAACAGGCTTTTTCATTTTATCCGGACAAACCAATGTAATATATATCATAAAAAACAATTACCAGTAAGTCTATAAAGCTATACCAAGGAGTTGCATCCTTCCCATACAGACCGGCATCAGCAAAGCCCTTATTTTGCAATAATACAATATTTTTTTGTATTTTATTTTGCAAACATTTTTACCATCATTATATTAGCACTTTAATTATTAGATATATATCCAATATATATCCCGCTTACCACTATTCAATAAGAAGTCCTTTGAGTCGGAGTTTTACAGGCCTTCTGTGTTTACTTTTCCATCTCACAAATCGTTTCTGCCATAAAAGGCATAATGTTATATTAAACTCATTTTAGTATGAAAACCACATTATCAAGAAGGGATTTTTTAAGTCTTGGCAATAAACAGGACCCGCTTTTAAAAAACATAAGTCCCCATGCCAGAGGCCGCAGCAATGGCAGTCCCCATGCCCGCATACAGGCAGACGGCTGCACGACCACCTCTTCAGGTATAGAAGCGTATTCAGGTCCGTTTGGCAGGGCAGAGCTCATCCACCTGCTCAAGCGGGCTACCTACGGAGTCAAAAAAACAGATCTGGATTATTTTACCGGAAAATCACTTACCGAAGTTGTAAATGAGCTGACATCCGGCTTACCCACCGCTATTCCGCACTATCCACTGCGGGAATATGATTCCACTGTGGGCAGAAACGGTGATGGATCAGTAGATTGGGGTGGGGTGGCCCCTGGTGAGGAATGGGGCAGACCGGAACATGTTCTTTCCGGCAACGGCGGGCAGCTGGGCATTTCGGATCCGACCGCTGACAACTTCTGGCGGGACCGGTCATTACAGAAATGGAATATAGGCCTGGCACTAAATCAGGGACGAAGTATATACGAAAAGCTCGTCCTGTTCTGGCTCAATCACTTTGCCATGAACTCTGTCACGCTGAACTACTCGCAGCGATCGTTTCTTTATACGAAGCTTATCCGGGAAAATGTCAATGCTGATCTGAGAGAGCTTGTAAAAAGCATTACAAAAGATCCTGCCTACCTGATGTATCTGAACGGACAGGATAATACGTCCAACTATCCGGACGAAAATTTTGCACGTGAAATCCAGGAACTCTTCTGCATCGGCAAAGAGGTACCATTTGACAAGCGGTATACCGAAGAAGATGTAAAGATTTTTGCCCGGTGTCTCACAGGTCACAAAGGAATCATGTTCAGGCAGGGCGTACCGTACAATTTTCTGGGCGCTGATTATGGTTTCAACCCTATGGATCATGACTATGGCGTAAACCACCTTCCGGCCAGACCGGCCAAGCAACTCTCCCCTTTTTACAGCAACCGAGTCATACAGGATAGTCCCCGAAACTCATCTACAGCCGGCGACAGCGAGCTAAACCAGCTGGTCGATGCCATGTTTGACGATACAGACAAGAACATTTCCACGCTGGCCGGCACAGCGTTTCAGGGTTGGTCCAGAGCTGATATCGTCGCTGATTTTATTGTCAGAAAGGTATATCGCTGGTTTGTATTTTCCTACATCGATGACAATATCAAAGCTAATGTCATAAAACCATTGGCTGATCTATACAAGCAAAGCAGCTTCCGTATACTTCCCGTGGTAAAAACCCTCCTCGCCAGTCAGCACTTTTTCGATATGCGCCACAGAGGCGCCATGATCAAAACACCATACGATGTAGTGATAGGACTTCTGCGAACCACCAACGGAGAAACCCTGGCCAATGTCAACGATGTAAAACAACGCTATTTTCATTACAACGCATTGCACCAGCAAACCCTTGGCATGGCTATGGGGGCCATTGAATCGCCCAATGTTGCCGGCTGGTCGCCCTATTATCAGGCTCCCCAGTTTCACGAGCTGTGGATAAACTCCGACACATTGCCCAAACGCCAGGATTTTGCAAAAAGATATTGCGGCAACGGCGGGGCGGGCACATGGTCATTTGATGCGTTTCAGCCGACACTGAATCACATTGAGTTTTGCAAGACTCTCTCCAATCCTGGAGATCCCAATGCCCTGATAAATGAGCTGGGTGAATTGTTCCTGGGACTACCTCTCACCACCAATCAGAAAGATACATTAAAGTCACAGACTCTCCTGACCGGGCAAAGCAATGACAACTACTGGGCACAGGCCTGGAACGCCGCTATTGCACCCAACTCCTCCATACAGCAGAGAAATGTGGTCACAACCCGTCTCCGGGCACTATTTGACGTACTTGTGAGGCTTGAAGAATTTCAATTAACCTGAAAACTTTAAATCATCTCAACCATGAATCGCAGAAAATTTTTAAATAACGGAATCAAGGCATGTGCCTCCACGCTGTTCGTAGAACAGTTTTTCAGAAAACAAAGTCTTTTTGCCCAGAACGCATTTCTGAAAGCCATTGCCGGATCATGCAGCGACAAAATTCTGGTCGTGGTGCAGCTGTTTGGCGGCAACGATGGCCTCAATACATTCATTCCTCTTGACCAGTATGCCACCCTGCAGGGTGTCCGCTCCAATATAATGATTCCGGAAAACAATCTCCGGTTTGCCACCTCGGTTAATAACGGCATGGCTTCACTGGGCAGCCGGTCCACAGTTTCCGGCAAATACGCCGATCTGGCTTTTCATCCGGCTATGGAGGGATTGTATGATCTGTTTGAAACCGACAGGATGTCGGTTGTAATGGGCTGCAGCTATGACAATCCCGACTTTTCCCACTTCCGGGCCACGGATATCTGGATGATGGGCGCTGACTCCAATGAGTTTCTGCCTTCCGGCTGGATTGGCAGGGAGCTTGAAAGCCTGTATGGCGAATACGGGTTTCCCGATCCTGCCATGTTGCTTGAAAATGGCTATCCTGACCCGCTCTGCATCAATATGGGCTCTGTTTCTCCTCTCGCCCTGAACGATTCCACGGGTATTGCCGCCGGGGTATCAGTCACCTCCATTACCAATGATTATCCGCTCTTGGGAGGCTACGGTGATCTCGCCCCCGAAACCTGCGCAGGCGAAGAGCTTACCTTTTTGCGCAAAGTAGCAGTAGACACAGATAAATATAATGCGCGTATCGTCAGCGCTGCGTCCAATGCTCCGGACAGCTCCTTTCCCAAATCACGGCTGTACGGCAATGACCGGCTGTCCACCGATCTGAGAAATGTGGCCCGGCTGATAAAAGGTGGCCTGCAAACCCGGGTTTATACGGTATACCAGGGGGGGTATGACACGCATACCAGTCAGGTAGGCGGCAATGCCTATGATGGCACACACACCGGTTTGCTCAACAGCCTGTCGAGGGCCGTGGCGGGGTTTCAGGATGACCTTCAGAAAATGGGAGTAGATGAGAAAGTAGTGGGGCTGGTCTTCACAGAATTTGGCCGCACTGTACGATCCAACGGCGGGAAAGGCACTGATCATGGACGCTCCACGCCTATCTGGCTGTTCGGAACAGCCCTGAAAGGCGGCCGGTACGGCACCAACCCACAGATTTTCAATGCGGACGAAAACAGAGTAGAAAGTCAGGTACCCATGCAGTTTGACTACCGAAGCGTCTACTACTCTGTCTTGAAAGACTGGTTCTGCCTGTCGCAGTCACAACTGGAATCTGTATTTGGCGGACCGGCAAAAACCGCCAGATATGCTGCTCAGTACCACGATCTGTTCCGCCCGGAAACCATAACGTCCGCAAAACATATATACACCAATGAGCGCATCGATAAGCTGCAGGATATCTTTCCCAATCCTGTCGGACAAACCGGAACCATTCCCCTCAGTACGAGCGGCGGACATGTCCTGCTGGAGCTGCTTGATACAGAAGGCCGAAAAATCAGAACGCTCACTGAAAAAAATATCAGTCCCGGTTATCATGAAATCCTGTTTGAGAGGCAAGACCTGAAACCCGGTACGTACATGATACGAATGCACAAAGACGAATTTCAGGCTACCAAAAAGCTGGTAGTCCAATAGCGCATACTGTAAAATCAGAAAAAATACCAGCAGTCATCAGCTGATTTCTTATTGCCAGCCCAGCTCCCTAATACCGGGGGGCCGGCTGGCAATAGTTTCATCTTTGTGCAGCCCCTCGCGACCTTTAAGCAATGCAATTACCTGACTTATTGAAACCTGCACTTTTGCAAACACCGTTTTTTTTCACTGCTTCACGGCCCTTTTTAAACTAAGAATAAACCTCTGCTTTGCAGCAATCCTGATATATCGAAGTCTTTTTACGGAAGCTCATGGGGGTTATCCGGCAACTGAGTAACAGAATGCCCCAGGGAACAGCAGAGGCCTTCTTGTATAACCTTAAGGACATCCTTGCCCTCAAATCATTATGTCATCCCGGCGCAGATGGGGTATTTCATGCTACTTTCTTTCACAAAGCAGAGATTATCTGCCTGCCAAGCTTCTGCAAAACCAGAATAAAATCTTCATTTTAATAAATGAACTTAGAGAAACCCGGTTTCAGTCTTTTCCCTTTATAGATTAACTCATAACAATCCCTATTCAGACAGGACCCCGTGGCTCAATGGAGCAAAATAAATGTATCACCCTATTTGTTAATTAATAAAATTACGGCTACTTTTCAATCAGAAAATACCCGTAATTACTTTTAAACTATACTTTTATGAAGGCAGTGTTTTATTTAAGCACGATTATAATCTGTTTACTTTTCAGTGTTTCCGGTTGTAAAAGAGGATGTACAGACAAAATTGCCTGCAACTATGATGAGGATGCAAAAAAAGATGATGGCACATGCAATTATGGATGTTTGCAGCTAACCAATACCCCTTCTTCACCTGGCACCTCCAACTGTACTGTAGGAGAAAAAAAGTTTAATGATATTCTAAGTGAAATTACGATCAATAATTTTGATAATACGATTGGCTCTCCATACCAGGGAAAAGTATTTTCATCCTTAACCATAACCCAAAACCGCTATCAAACCTGTCACAACGGGCAAATGGGGCTAAACGGCCATACCGAGAATATTCTCAGCTTTCGCAATGTCACTAACTATTCCCTGACATTTGATTTCGTAATAACTCAAAATTATAATGGCAATCACAAACAATATCAGGGATTTATCCAGGGCTTAAAACCTAATGAAACAAGGGTAATAAATACAGGAGATGGTACATTTTATAATCTTAACCATAGCCAGGTACAAGTAGCCATGGCCACAGTTTCATATGAATAATAGCCGCCAAGTCCTCCTTCGACGCTGTTATTTACAAAGCATCCCTTAGCTAAATCAATGAGCGTTTTTTCAGATAAGATCGAATATACTATATGCTAACCAGTTACGGATCCAAGTAAATTCTCAAATATATCATTTGGTTTGCGAAGCATAAAAATGAAGTCCTTTTCCCCCAAGATCTGTAAATTATCTAAACGTGCTTTGCTATAAGCTAACCGAAGATATATCAAGGAGAGATCTTTCCTCATGGATTTCGCCGTTTCAAGACTCCGGTATAAAACATAAGAGGAAAATCACACAAGCTATATACTCCACTCCTTCTCTAAAAAGAAACAAAACAGCTATAAATCAGATTATTAAAAAAACAAAACTCTTAAACAAAATAAGATAAGAAACGAAATGATTAATCTCCGGATATTCTGGCACTCTCCCAGCCTATGATGGCTGTTTTACGAACAGGCCCCCACATATATCCGCCCAAAATACCGGATGACTGTATAACTCTGTGACACGGTATCAGAAAAGCTACGGGATTGCTTCCTATAGCCGAACCCACAGCCCGCGAGGCATTGGGATTGCCGATCTGTCCGGCTATGGTACCATAGGTAACCAGCTTGCCCATCGGAATCTTCAGAAGACTTTCCCAGACTTTAAACTGAAATTCTGTCCCCCTCAGATGCAGCCGGATCTCCGATAGTCTGCTCCAGTCATCCTGAAAAATCAGCAAAGCCCGTTTCTGCATAGAATCTGTTTGTTCCTGACAAGTCGCATCCGGAAACTTCATTTTCAGATCTGCCACTGCTTTGCATTCATCCTCTTCAAAGACCATATGACAGATCCCTCTGCCCGTTGATGCTACCAATAGCCGTCCAAACGGACTTTCGGCAATGCTGTAATTGATTCGAAGATTTTTACCACCATTCTTATATTCGGCCGGTGTCATACCCTCAATCGTAACAAACAGATCATGCAAACGGCCGGTTCCGGACAAGCCTGTTTCATGCGCCGCGGAAAATAAGGTAGCCGGCTGGTCATCCCTCAGCAGACTCTTGGCATGCTGCAAGCTGATATACTGCAAAAATTTTTTGGGTGTTGTTCCGGCCCATTCGCTAAACAGACGCTGAAAATGAAAAGGACTCAGATGCACATGCTCTGCTATCTCTTCAAGCCCGGGCTGTGATTTGAAGTTGGTTTTTATGTATTCAATTGCCTGAGCAATTCTCCTGTAATTGATGCTTTGCTGTGTATCCATCTATGTTTCTGTCAGACAACAAAGTTCGCAACTATTTTGCATACTAAAAACCCGAAACTTGCTGAATTTGAAAAGACACTGACAGACGACTTCTAAAAATAGCTGATTGCTTTTCCGGTCATCTGCAAACAGCTGATTTCTATAAGGGATATGGTTCATATCCGGATTTATAAAGACAGCGTACGGATTTTTGTGGAACGCTAAAACTCCGGTTTTATTCTTACCTTCGGATTCCGGATACAAACATTAAAATTATGAAACACATTTCTGAAAGCAACAGCATGAAGCTATAAAAAACATTTACCTGACGTAGCAGGCAGGTAAACGAATTTACATTTTATAATCAACCAAAACCGATCTTTACAAAATGTCAGACCCCAAAAAAGCTCTGGCCGGGAAACTCACGCTGGACCCTTCCCGGTTTGAGGAGCTATTCGCTCTTCTTCACCCGTTAAAACTCGACAAGGATGCCTATTTTATCAGACCCGGTGCAATATGTCATCATATTGCTTTTGTCATTCACGGCACTCTCCGCTCCTATTATGTTAATGAGCTCGGAAACGAAATCAGCTTTCTTTTTCACTTCAACCATCAGCATCTGCACAATCAGTTTGTTTCAGACTATGAAAGTGTGCTCGCAGGCAATCCTTCCAGGCTGTATATACAGGCCCTTGAGGACAGCGAACTATTGCTGCTCCATAAAAACGATCTGGAACAACTGTATCTGAAAGATGCGTACTGGCAACAGTTCGGACGCATCATGAACGAGCGTATTTATCTTTCAGCCAAAAAAAGAGTCGAAGACCTGCTTTATTTTTCTCCTGAAAAACGTTACCAGAATCTTTTATCTGAAAATCCCTCTATTTTTCAGCATATACCTCAAAAATTCATTGCCAGTTACCTGGGAATCACTCCGCAATCATTGAGCAGGATCAGAAGACGTATTGCGCTTAATTAACCTGATAAGTGAATGCATGGGGGACTTTATGTCCCCTGTTTTTGGCTAAAAAGGCAATCGCTACTCACAAAAGCCTGCTGCAGGGACAATCCCCCTCTTTTTCACCGGATCTCATCCAGCACACGTTGGAGCGTCATGGCAAACCAGACGGTATAATATTCCGGGTGTATACGGATATCATCCAGAATTTTTGCAGGATCTGCCCACTTCCAGTCCTGTACTTCTTCCTTATCCGGCTGAGGAACAGCATCTGTCACTCCCACAAACACATGATCAAGCTCATGCTCAATCAGCCCGTTTTCAACTTCTGCTCTATAAATAAAATCAAAAGCTTTTCTTACCCGGCAGGTCAATCCCATTTCCTGTCCCAATCTCCGGTATACTGCTTCTTCCAGTGTTTCTCCGGGCAACGGATGTGAACAACAGGCATTCGTCCATAAACCGCCACCGTGATATTTATCTTCTGCCCGCTGATGAATCAGCATCTCTCCTCCACTGTTAAAAATAAACACAGAAAAAGCCCGGTGAAGGATTCCTTTACGATGCGCTTCCAGCTTTTCCATCCTGCCGGTTTCCCGATCATTGATATCAACCAGTATGACCTCCTGTTTCATTTTGGACGTATTTGATTAAGTCTTTCCTTATTAGTGCCAGCTCAGGTTATCCCAATTTGTCCTTCCTTTTCAAGTACTTCAATAATAAAAGGGGTAACCTGTTTTATATATCTGTATAAAAGTAAAACGATTTTCTTAGAATTGCAGCACAACTGCCCGACAGGGGATGATTCCTGCCCTGACTGAACATAGTAAAATCTCAAAGCCGAATGCATAATTTACGTGGTACAGATTATTCAATCAGAGTTATAATCTCCCCCTGCTTATCCTGAAATTTATAAAAGAACCTTTATCCGGAAAGAGACAGAAACGAATACTTTTCCCACAGAGGACTTCGGGGAAACCTCAGCTCCCTGTCATCTTTCAGCATTGAGCTTTATGCTTCGACAGAAAGCATTTATAAATCCGGCATTTGAAAAGTCCCGTAAAGTCATTCAACCGCATCCATCATCAGTATGCGCCGGCCTTATTCAGCATTTCGATATCTTCTCCGTCCAGTGCCAGTTCCGGTGCTGCCACAATAGTTTCCAGCTGACTTTTGCTGGTAGCGCTTACAACCGGAGCAGTGACAAGCGGCTGAGTCAGCAGCCAGGCGAGGGCTACAGTGGCAGGAGCTGACTCATGTTTCCTTGCAACGGCATCCAGCGTTTTAATAACATTTAACCCCCGTTCATTAAGATACTGCCGTACACTCGTTCCCCGGACACTCTTGCCCAGATCTGCTTCCGACCGGTATTTGCCGGTAAGAAAACCGGCAGCCAGCGCCCAGTAGGGGAAAACACTCAGCTTGTATTTTTCGGCTATCGGAGCATAGGCTTCTTCAAATTTCCTGCGTTCCAGCAGATTATAATGAGGCTGCAAGGCCTGGTAACGGGGTAATCCGGATTTTTCTGACGCCTCAAGCGATTTGATCAATCTCTCCGGTGCTAAATTGGAAGCTGCGATATAACGTACCTTTCCGGCCTTTATCAGCTCTTCGTATGCCGACAGTGTCTCTTCCACCGGGGTAATCTTATCGTCAAAGTGTGTATAATACAAATCGATATAATCCGTCTGCAGGCGCTTCAGAGATTCCTCCACAGAAGTGAGTATATGTTTTTTACTGATGTCATTGGGGTGATCACGGTTTTCCGAACCGACTTTCGTGGCAATAACAATTTCAGATCGTTTTCCCCGTTCTTTCAGCCATTTTCCGATCACTGTCTCCGATTCTCCTCCCTTGTGGTCCGTAACCCACCAGGAATACGTATCAGCTGTATCAATAAAATTAAACCCCTGCCCTATAAATGCATCAAGCATGGTGAAAGACTCTTTCTCATCAAGAGTCCAGCCAAATACGTTACCGCCAAAATTTATCGGAGCTACCTCTAAATCCGTACTTCCAATCTTTACCTTTTTCATATCCAAATAGCAGAGTATCTTACAGCATTTTTCCTGATATCCTGTCCAATTTGATAAGAGCTTAATCAATACTTTTGTTTGCCTCCGGTCAGACTAGAGCCCGAGCTCAGCCTTTACTCTGCCTGGCAGCCCCTTCACAACCAGCGCATAGGACTCTTTTGTCCAGGACAAAAGAAGTTCATCAGGCACATCTCCTCTGGTTTGCACTGTATTCCAGTGCTTCTTGCTCATATGATAACCGGGGCTTACAGCCTGATACCGCTCTCTCAGCGCAACCGCTTTTTCCGGATCACATTTCAGATTGACACTCTCAAAATTGTCAACATCCAGCAATGCAAACATTTTCCCCCCGACTTTAAACACAAGCGTATTCATATCAAAGGGAAAGCCTTCTTCAGTATGTGGTAAAGAAAGACAAAAATCACGATACGATTCAATATCCATATACAGATGTTAATGAGAAAAGAGAAGTCAAGTTACATTTTTACTTCCGAAATACCATACTCAAAAAAAACATTGATTATCTACAATTTACATCAGCAATACACTCCTGCTTTCACTGCTGGTTTGAATAACATTATTACATTTCAACCGGTTGAATCTGAAAATATGGGTGTATGCTTTTATCAGGACTCAATGGCAAAAAAACACCATCATTTCCTGGCAGTGGTCTACAGGCCGTGTTTTTTTAACTGATCTATTAAGCTAAAACGATGAAAACACTGATCAGAAGTTATCTGCAAAAGACACTGGGATTTAAGCAATATCTTGCGCTTTTTTCATTATATAAGATCTATGCAATCCGGATTGATAAGAAAGAAAAAGACTTTCTGCAATTTATAAAGCTGATTCCTGCAAAGGGATTGATACTGGATATCGGAGCCAATATCGGGCTCACCTGCGTTACGCTGGCACGAAGCCGGCCGCTGGCCACTGTGTACGCTTTCGAACCGATTCCGCAGAATCTGCAGATCCTGAAGCAAAACATCAGGCTCTTCCGGCTAAAAAACACAAAAATATTTCCCATTGCCCTTGGCAATGAAAACAAAATGATCGATATGATAATGCCTGTAGTTGATCAGACCAAGATGCAGGGATTATGCCATGTTGTACATGATGATATGCCAAAGCAAAGTGAAGGAATCCATTTTAATGTACCGGTCAGAACACTGGATAGTATGCTGAACGAAACAGCCAATACCCTGCCGGTAGTTGCTGTAAAGATTGATGTGGAGCATTTTGAATGGGCTGTGCTGGAAGGCAGTCTCGGATTATTGAGCCGCTACAAACCGGTTATTTACTGTGAGCTGGCAGAAAATCAAAACAGGACAAAAAGCTTTAATATGCTTGCATCGCTGGGCTACAAAGCCAATGTAATCCATAAAAATCAACTTGTGGATTACAATACCAGTATACACAGGACAGACAATTTTATCTTTACTGCGGCATAAGATCAATACCTGGATTTTAGCAATATAACAGGGCATGACCAGGCAAAGACAGTATCAGATGCTGCCTCTGCCTGGCCATGCCCTGTTACAAATAGAATGCTGACTACTAACTATACAGCATTGTCTTTTAAAAAAAACACTAAAAGCCCTAAAACGGTGAATGAATTTTATCAATGTCATTTTGAAATATAAATACTGGTTCTGTTTTCATTTTGGGCTATGAAACAAAAAAACCGGGTTTCCCCGGTTTTTATCTTATTTCAGAAACTTAAGCTGATTATTTACTCAGCAAAACAGCACCAGTCAACGGTTTCATCTCGTCTCCGACATCAATTACATAATAATACGTTCCGACCGGCATATATTCTCCGTTTTTCTTCCCATCCCATGGTTTGTAGCTTCCTCTGGCTGAGTATATCAGATTGCCCCAGCGATTATATATTTCAACTTTAAGATCAGTGAATCGTTCGAGTCCCTGCACTTCCCAGGTATCATGTATTCCGTCACCGTTTGGAGTAAAGGCATTAGGGATAAACAGCGGAAGCACGACTTTCACATGCACCTCATCTTTTGCAGTACAACCGTAAATATCGGTAACCAGCACTGTATAGGTAGTGCTTTCATCCGGTGCGACAGTAGGTGATGCAGTCGGCGCTACATTACCCGGTTCCCAGAAATAAGAAACAGCAGAGCCATTGGTTATAGTTGTCAGCTGAACAGATTCACCGGCATTGATCATGCGGTCAGATCCTGCATCAACATCAAGTTCTGAGAATTGAATGAATACCCGTTCCGATACATCGGAGCAGGTTCCGGAACCGGTACTGACATAGTATTCACCAGCCTGATCCGCTCTGTAAACACTTCCGCTTGTTCCTGATATAATCTGGCCATTGTGATACCAGCTATAAGAAAGCCCGCCGGTAGCTATAAGTTCTGCCGATTCATTGAGGCAAATCACCTCTTTCGGGGCCGAAAGATTTACCACAGGCTGCTCCACGACCGATACATTTCTTTCAACCGCATCGGAAATACAGCCATTAAGGTCGGTCATATAAACCGATATCATTCCCTGCCCCTGAATAATCCCCTGTACATCGATTGTATTGTTACCAGAAGTAATCCGTTGCAGGTTACTGCTTAACGTCCAGTTCAAGGACTGAACAGCGCTTCCGCTCACAGAAGCAGTATAGGTTTCCGTAACTCCCATGCACAGCAAATCATTTCCGGAGATATTCTGAATAACAGGTCTGGCTTTTACCTCTATGCTTCCGTCATGGGTATCAGAGAAATTATTTTCTTCTACAGTAAGCGCAGCATTGGCAAATCCAGCCTGATTAAATACAACCCGTACAGGTCCCTCTCCCTGATATTGCGCAGGAACAGCACCTGGCCCAAAACTCCACCGGTATGTTGACGCGGAAGAAGTCCCGGCTGAGTTATTGGTAAACTCTACCGTATCACCGGCACATACAACTGTTTTGTCAGATAAATAACCCGCTCTCAAATCGCAATAACGTAATGCAACAGCAAACGTAGCCTCCGGCGAAACACAGCCCTGCGCATTAGTTTCAACTACAGTAACGGTTCCGTCAGAGGTTCCGAACGAAACAACTATAGAAGCGCCGTTATTCGATGTAATAACAGCTCCGGAAGGTACAGTCCACAAATACGTGGAAGTCGCTGAAGGTGCAGCTACAGAGTATACTTCGCCCCTGGCTTCGCAAACCGGAGACTCCTCACCATTGATCACCGGAGCTGAAAGTTCTATCTCTGTTAACACCCAGCTATCCGAAACAGCGGTACATCCGTTCAGTTCAAGTTCCACATGATATGATCCCGCCTGCTGCGCCGACAAAACCCTGCCAGATGCTCCCTGAACAGGGACACCACCTCTGTACCATGTATACTGATAATTACCGGAAGGGTTAGTAATTGCTTCTATTGATACACTTACACCTTCACATATAATAGCCGATGCTCCGCTGATTGACAGCGCAGGTAATGATGCCATATCAATAACAATCGGCTCCGTTTCACCGATACAACCTCTGTTGTCCGTGATCCGGGCACTATATTCTCCCGCGGTATTTACGGTAAGTCCACCGACTGTACCGCTAACAGAAGCTGAGTTTCTAAACCACTCCGCATCTATGAGAGTGCTCCCGGAAACGATTTTCAGCTCCACACTTTCACCTTCACAAAGAGTCGTTTTATCAGCCTCCAGGATTGCCTCAGGCAACTCATTGATAGTAACCATTACAGAATCAGCATCTGTCAGCTCACCTCTGCAGGACCCGTCCGACTTAACAAGTACTTTTACCCAATCCCCCTGCGACAATCCTGCCGAAGAGAACACAGAAGATGTTCCGGAGTGAAGAATATTGTTTACATACCATTCATATACGGGGGAGGTCGCATTTGCTGCCAGTGTATTAATTTCCAGTGTTTCACCGGCACAAACTGCAAATGATGCTCCTGTAATCGTTATTTCAGGATCAGCCCCTGCCGGCTCTATTCGTACTTCCACCTGAGCAGAACCAGTACAACCGGATCCGTCATTATAATCTACTATATACAATCCTGCCTGAGGATCATTCAACCTCACTACCGCATCGGCCACAACCGAAAGGTCTGGCAGCGTCCAACTCACCCCGGATACATTACCCATATTGGTCGTAAGCTCAAGCGCGTCTCCTTCACACAGGATGGTTTCTCCGGAAATCACCAGTACAATTTCGGAAGATTCCTCAACCTCAAAAACAGCTGATGTATCACGGCAGCCACCGGGCAGCTCTACAACTACTGACCATTGGCCGCTTGTCACCGTTTTTGTATTCTGTGCAGAGAATGTCCCATCTGCCACCCCATTATTAAGGAACAGGTAGGTGGCTCCCAAGCCTGCATCAGTTGCTATAAGCAAGGCTCCGCTTGTTCCTGCACAATATGTAGACTGCGAAGCGGCTGCGTTGACTTCGGCCTCCGGACGGCTAAGTTCTGTTACAAGAACCTCAGAAGAGTCTACACAACCAGCAGAAGCTGAAACAATTACTTTCCAGATACCTTCTGTTGCGTTCATATACGTTGGCGACTGAGGATCATTCGTCTGAACTATACCATCTTTTTTCCAGGTATACACATAGTTCGTACCTGACGAAGCCACAAGGGTAACTCCATCAGAGCCCCCGCAGTATTCAAAATCTTCAGGTGAAGTGATGACAGCTGCAGGTGATGAAGTCTCACTGATGGTTATCATCTTAACATCTGCCAGGGACCAGCATAGCCTGTTTCCCTGATTACCCGGATCGGCATATACATTAAATACCCAGGAACCCGCATCTGCGGAGGATATCGTTATCTCTGGTGTATCTCCCGCACTGACAGATATGCCCTCCATAAGAACCGCTCCGAAAAGCTGCCTTAGGTCAAATTCAAAATCATACTTCTGCGGTGAAAAAGACAATACCGCAGTCTGGCCTTCACATAGCTGAACAGTATATGGCTCAGTCAATTCAGTACCATCAAGATAGACAGAAACATCAGCCTTTTCACATAAATAATCTACAGTTACTTCCTCTGAAAGAATCCTGCAGGTTTCATCGTTCTCGTTGATAAGTCTGACGACATATCTTCCGGTATCACTTACTGTAAATGTTGTCTGTTCAAGCCCCGAACCAGCCAGTGGATTGCTCAGATCCGGCAATTTATACCAGTTGTATATCCAGCCAGCCTGAGCCGGAGTAACATTGGCAGTAAGTGTCGTTGCCGAACCTGCTTCCAGAAGCAGGTCGCCCTGAATCACGACCAGATCAGGCAATGTACATACTTCATCAAAAACAATACGGATGACCGCGGATTCTTCAAAACACACGGAATTGCCCGGCTGAACAACCCGCACAACATAACGACCTGTATCGCTTACAGTAAGTGTGGTCTGATCCGGACCAGACAAACTCAGAGGAGTAGTAAGATTTGGCAGTTTGTACCAGTTATATATGAATCCGCTCTGCACCGGAGTTATCTCTGCAGTTAGTGTGGTAGATTCTCCTTCTTCAATGACTGTAACACCTGTTACAATTACGGTATCGGGAAGCACGCAATCCGAAGTACAAAGTATTTCGTAGCAGCTTCCGTATGTATTTTGCAGTATACCTCTGGTATTTACATAAGCGGTAGTTGTCGCTTTTTCACATGTCTCATAGATACCGGACCAGTTTAGCGTCCAGGTTTCTCCATATGGTACAGGATTGCCTTTTCCGGTTGCCAGTACCCAGCGAACCGTATCCTGCGCATAGACTCCGCCGTTATCAGCCTGGATCGGCTCTCCGATCTCCTCGGGCACAGGCACTATGATTTCCACATTATAAGCTACATCAAGATGCGTGCGCCAGGAAGATACTGTATGCGTACCCCAGCCGGCTTCACCAGGCATTACACCATGAGCAAAACCCGCATAGCCTGCTCGGACCGGGATACCGGTCTGTACAATAGAAGGAGCTCCGGATATCTCTGTACCATTGGCTACCAGCCACATGCTAAGAGTCCCGCCATTGAGATGAATCCTGAAATCGTATAAAGTAGCCGAGAAGGGAACAGAGAAACTTGTTGAATTAAGCTTCGTGGTTCCGGAATAAATATCTACAAACGTCGGGTTGCTGCCACCGGTAGTCTTTAAGACAATATATACACCATTCGCATTGGCTCCACCGGAATGACGTACGACAATTGCTCCGTTACCTTCACTGATAGCCGGACTAATAGTACCTTCAATCCCATTACCAAGAGTATTTATACCATATGAGTAATCATGTGTAACAACCACATGATCTCCTCCATTTATTAATCCGGGAAGAGTAATCTTGCCTCCACCAAACTGTGCTCCGGAAGCTGCCCCGCTCTGTACTGTCCAGTCCGTAGCGGAGTTTAAGTCCGGATACGCGATACTACCCTGAGTCTGTGTATAATTAATGGTATATTCCACCGTTTCTCCGGCAGAATATACCTCTTTATCAGATGACTGAAAAAGGTTTGAGGGCTCAGGACAGATCGTAACCTTGTTACAGGTTACAGTAAGTGTATCCGCGGCTGAAATCGCAGATTCACCATCACCGGAAATCCATGCTCTGTTTACCAGCGGCTGATCTTCTCCCGGACATGTTCCTGCAATGACCGCCGTAAATACAATAGAGTCTTTCTGGTTGATTTGTAATTTATCTTTAATCCATGTAATTACCACTCTGCCATCCGGGGTAAGCGAAGTTGTAGCCTCGACTCCCAGAGGACTCTGACGGATAAAGTTTTTAATGGTAACTCCGGCAGGAAGCGTATCCCGTATTACCACATTACTTATATCCCTGCCAGGCAGCGGACCATTACCCATGATTCTCCTCCAGGTATATCCGTCCCACTCTTCCACCAGCACTTTTTTCATGATTTTATTAGTCGTCTGACAGGCACTTCTATGCCAGCTGTTTATAGGAAGTCCGGGATTATGAAGATCGCTGTAATCGTCACCAATCGGATTATAAACACCACCATCTCCATCAGCCATCCTGTCATCATAACTCCAGTCATCGGTCCAGTCAACATCAGAGTAATTGCTGGTATATAGTCTCCAGACTCCTCTGAGTATAGCCGTCCCTCCCTCATGCACCATAGACGGGGAACCGGCATATTGCTGCAAATGCTGAGCAATAGTAGCAAGCTGGGGAGTAAACTGTAAAACAATCCGCTGGTTCCAGGCACCATCTTCATTCTGCCCCGCTACAATATTTTCATGCATTACTTTGACTCTTGCCGGATCAACTCCTTCCGCAATGGTGTTCATCAATGACCATCCTGTATTACATCCGGGATCTTCTGTATAGCATTTGATATTAGGGTCATTCATAAAAAATGATACCCGGTAGTTTCCGTAATCAATATATGGCTCTACCGCATCATTATACAAACGATACTTCAATACATTGGCTGCGGTCTTGGCAGGATCAGCCATTTCTTCATGCGCGAAAGCAAATCGTACTCCCGGACGTCCGCCATTAATCCAGCCCGCATCACTTGAATTTTCAAACCGGATTTTATAGACTACTTCACCATTGGTGGCCGGGTTTACTTCCTTTCTTGACGCGGATTTGTCAATAACAAGCGCTCTCTTTACCACATCCACACAGTTTCTCTCCATTACAGAGGTAATATTGTTGGGATAGTCATTGGATGTCCAGCCACTTCCATTTGTGCAGTATATTCTCGCACTCGTACAGTAGTTCCCGCTTGCTTCCGGTCCGATACGGAGAATCACTTTCATACTATCGATGGTGGCATCAAGTCCATCGGTTTTAAAGCCCGGAATACTCCCAAGATTCCATACTACGGAATCTCCGGACAAAGCACCTCCTCTTGTCGCGGATATGAATTCAAATCCTTCGGGAACACCAAATTTCACAACAGATCCGGCCGCATCAACCGAACCGTAGTTTCTGTAACTGATAGTATAAGTAAGTTGATCACCGGTAAAAGCATATGTTTTATCAATCTTGTGATATACCTTAAGATTGGCAGTAGGGTTCATATGCAAAGGAGAATGCCAGTTTCCGGCCAGCGTAAGCATCCCTGCCAGGCGAAACCATTCATGGAAGTATATAGGTTTTGAATCAAGATTGGTTCCTGTCGCAGCATCCCAGGCGATTACACAATGCCGGAACATTTCTCCCATCAGATCAAAATCCTGTGCAACAATAGCACTCGGAGATCCTGTACCATGAATCCAGTTGAGAGGAAAAGCACCGCCATTAATTCTACCATCCGGAAAATATCCGTTTAAAAGAGTATACGGCCCTTTAAATGTGATATGATCTTTAAGATCGCCCACAGACATACATGGATTATTCCATGGCGCTCCCTGCTGGTTTTTGAGGAAGCGTGCATACCTCTGACCCATATCATAGTTATAGGTGTTGGGTCTGCCATCTTCTACCTGGTGGGTTGCCGGATTCCATGTATAATTGGGGTTTCCATGCCATACATAGTTCATAATGGTACGCCACGGCCCACGGAAATCCTCACCATCCGGAATATAATTTGAGAACCTGAAATCATCCTCTGAGGATATATAATCCACCTTGCCCTTATAAGGAATATTCTTTTCTCCTTTAGAATAATGCAAACCGGTCAGCCAGTCAGAAGATGCTTCAGCCCTTTTATACTGATCAATTAAAAATTCACGCTCATTTTCATCTTCCAGAAACTCTCTGAACGCATAGAACCAGGCTGGCGCATTGTAATCTATATATTGAGCACTACTTACACTTGTCTGCGGACGCATGCCTCTGTAGCCGCCAAGAGCCCAGGGAGTCAGTTCACCCCAGGAATCCCCTCGTTTCATATAACCATCCAACCCGATAATCCCTGTCACATGATTAATTTCCGGTAATGCGGGTGGAAAAATGGAAGTATCCACCATTGCCTTTATATAACGCAGAGCCTCTTCCTTGTAGTTTATTTCCTTACCATTCCAACCACCATGATTTAAAATAATCCCGGAATGCTCTCCCCATTGTTTGTAGGCAATCAGCAATGCCAACCCGACATCCACATCACCGTCAGCCGCGGAGTTGCCGGAAATACCTCCTCCAAGCACACCTGTGCCAGCTCCGAAGCTTCCTGCATAAGATAATCCCTGACTATAATTACGGTACGGATTCATTTGTCCGTCAATGAAGCGTTTTACACCATTGAAAGCCCGGTCATGCGCCCACATATAGTAACCGTCAAAGTATTCTTTGTCTCCCATTAAAGCGGCTCCAAGCAGATAATAACCATCTCCTTCCACACAGGTACAGTGGTTAGGTGCAGTCGGATACAGATATTGCACTCCGGATACTATAGTACCTGGGTACGGACTTGTGTTATTGCAAACCAACTTCCATGCTTCACGTGTGCGCTGCTCCATTTCTGCATGTGTTACCCCCGGTGCATTGTGTGTAGCCAGGTTTCCAAGCTTATGCCCATCAGGCCCCTGATATGGAAGAAACTGAGGAAATGGAAACGCAGGGTTGCCTGTATTAATCCTTGGCTGTACCTGGGCATAACCGGGAAAAATTACCAATATGGCAAAGTATGCAACAAAAAGCCCGAGAGAACCGGCTTTGGGCAACCTTTGAGGTAATGATATTTTCATACCTGATGAAATAAGCTGTAAACGTTTACTTTAACAATTACTTTTTAATCCTGCTTAATTTTAGGTTCGACAGAATACTCATTTGAGCGAACAAACAGATATTCTGCTATGGGGTAATGCAAATATGTAATTTTTTACCGAAAAAATTATACTGAATTTACAAAAAGATTCTGGTATTAATCCTCTCTATTCACATCATTTACTTTTTAAAATTCGGCACCTGAACCTGCATCTACATACTATACGTTCCAACAACAGATATGTAAACAGTTCACCTTTTCTCCGATACACTGGTGAAAATAGAAAAAACACTTTTTTATATGGTCTAAGGTACCATTACTCTATTACAGGAAGAGTACAACGAACAGACAGGTGTTTTGTTTAAGCCTGAAAAACGATAAAAAATACTATACAAAAACGGGATAACCTGTGCGATCATCCCGTCTGTAACTTTCATTAATCAGCATGTACCAATTGTACTTCACAGGAAATTTTCACTTCATCGCTTACCAACATTCCTCCGGCTTCCAGACTGGCATTCCAGTTGAGCCCCCAGTCTTTGCGGTTGATTTTACCTTCAAGCGAAAACCCTGCTTTTTCGTTGCCCCAGGGATCTTTGGCTATTCCTCCCAATTCTCCATCCAGAGTGACGGTGTTCGTTTTATCCTTAATCGTAAGATCGCCTGTCAGCTTAAAGGAATTCTTGTCCTTTTTTTCATACTTCGTTGACTTGAATTTAATCTCCGGATACTTTGAAACTTCAAAAAAATCGCTGCTTCTCATATGTTCGTCCCGTTTGCTGTTATCTGTATCAATCGATTCTGTTTTAGCTACAAATGTCACTGTACCGTCAGAAAAATCCTCTCCTTCGGAAGAAGCCTCTATGTTAAAATCCTTGAAACGTCCTGTCACGTTGGTGATCATCATATGTTTCACCCTGAATTTGATTTCGCTGTGATCTGTATCAGCGCTCCATTTCTGTGTTGCCATTGCAAATATAGTTTTGTGATTTATCGTTTAATTTAAAGAGCCATAGGCACATCCATAAGTAAAAATTCCGCATCGCTCTCCGCTTTGACGGTAATACTGTCTGTATTCCAGACTCCAAGACCATCACGACCTGAAAGCACCTGGTCATTGATGCGGACATCTCCGTTCAATATAAAGGCATATACACCATTTCCCGTACGTTTGACGGAATATTCCGTATTCACTCCTTTGTCAAATTTACCCAGATGAAACCATGCATTCTGGTGAATCCATACTCCTTCATCGTCCGGGTTCGGAGACACCACCTGCTGCAACCTGTTGTGTCTGTCTGCCAGCTTGAGTGTCATCTGATCGTATCTCGGAGCAACGTTTTTCTTGTTGGGGAAAACCCATATCTGAAGCAACCGTACTTTGCGATCTTTGTTTTTATTATATTCACTATGAAATATTCCGGTGCCCGCGCTCATGACCTGTACATCTCCATGCTCAATAACAGCTGTATTTTTCATGCTATCCTGATGCTCCAGCGCCCCTTCCAGCGGGATCGTGATAATTTCCATATTATCATGAGGATGTCTCCCGAAGCCTTTGCCACCTTCGATCATATCGTCATTCAATACTCTGAGCGCTCCGAAATGCATACGCTCCGGGTTGTAGTAACTGGCGAAACTGAATGTATGATAGGTTTCCAGCCAGCCATGATTGGCATATCCGCGGCTGGCAGCCTTATGTAAGATAGTATTGGCCATGATTGTTGAGTTTGTAGCAGGTAAATGATTAAAACCGAGTACTTCTAACTCTCTGAGTTCATCAATGTCATTTTTTACAATATTGCCTAACGAGTTCGAAGCGATAAAAACTCCTGTACCCATTAATCCTTTTTTTATAAATTCCTTTCTGTCCATGATTGTTAGGTATTGGTTGTATAATTCAAAGATAAAACTGAAATCAGGGCTTTACTATGAAGCAGATTAAGAAATACACTTAATCCAGATTAAGTTTTTAGCTGTTTTTTAGCAGACTGCTGCGCATTTTGCTAAAAAATTCCGGAGTAACTCCTATATAGGACGCGATCTGCTTCTGAGGAAGTCTTTGTATAAGCGTTGGATACCTGGTACAAAACTTTTCATAACGTTCTCCTGCGGTAAGACTCATTCGGTCATGAAGCCGCTGCTGGCTGGCAACCAGCGAATTTTCGGCAAGTATTCTGAAAAAACGCTCAAATTTAGGCACATCGCGATACAGCATTTCCTGTTTTTCTCTGGAAAGGACCAATACTTCGCACCCTTCCAAAGCTTCTATATACAAATTGCCCGGCTGCCTGGTAACATAACTGTACAAATCGCCTATCCACCAGTCTTCCGGAGCAAAACTCAATACATGCTCCGTCCCGGTCTTATCAACTGTAAATCCCCGAAGACACCCCCGGGTTACAAAATATATATGATTGGATACTTCACCTTCCGACAAAACACACTGTTTACTTCGTATTTTCCGAAACTCAAGCAACGAAGTAAAATACTGTTCCTCTTCTGTATCCAGCAGAATATGATTGGATACATTTTTCAATATAAGCGAATAATCCATAAACACCTGATTAGATTAAACAAAAACACCTCCGGATAATCCGGATCTTTTTCCCGGTAACTAAAACATACATAACCCCTGCCGGTTATGATGCTGTAAAACAAATCAACTATCTATGAAAAAGATAATTACTTTTCTCGTGCTTACGGGCAGCATATTGTTCATATCCGCCTGCTCATCACGGAAAGTTGCTCATTTCGGCCGGATAAACCCGGTCAGGCATGATTACCAAAAAACCCGGCCAATCAACCATATTCCGGATAGTTATACAGAAGCTTCCACCATTCATACCGCTCTTGATCAACCTGTAACCGGTGAGCAGAAAAGCTCTGAAACCGTATTTGCTCCGCTTCCGGTTCAGCCGACAGTAGTCCTTCAGCCCGAAAAATACGAGCAAACGCTGAAAAAAGATAAGATTTTGAAAAAAGATCTCAAACGATCCGTCAAACAGGCTTCGCAGGCAAATTATTCGGTATTTATGACCATTCTGCTGGTAGTGCTCGCAATAATACTGCCGCCGGTGGCTGTTTTGCTGGTTGACGGACTCAGAGGGCCCTTCTGGCTGTCCATCCTGCTAACCATCTTATTTTATCTGCCGGGCATTATTTATGCATTTTTCCGGATCTTCAAAGCCAGATAATTCTATTGCATTATCCTTCATAAATCAGGACTGCTCCGCAGGCAGTCCTGTACTGAAAACGCTGTTCTGTATAACCATTTTCTCCTCCCGGATCTGCCCGGCTTTTCATAATCGGGAATTTTTAACGATATTTTGCCATTAAATGGATTCGTTGACACAAATTGTACTGGGAGCTTCTGTTGGAGAACTGGTATGCGGCAAAAAAGCAGGAAACAAAGCCCTGTGGTGGGGAGCAGTAGCAGGGACTATCCCTGATCTTGATGTCATGGCTTCACCATTTCAGGACATGGTTCAGCAGTTACTTTTTCACCGGAGTGTTACCCATTCCATTCTTTTTGCTGTGGTCATGGCTCCTCTGTTCGGCTGGCTGGTGCACCGGCTCCACAAAAATACTCCTGCCACTTTCAGAGACTGGACTCTTTTATTTTTCTGGGGCTTTATCACGCATAGCTTGCTGGACTGTTTTACCACCTGGGGTACCCAGCTATTCTGGCCATTCAGCTCATACCCGGTGGCATTTCACAATATCTTCGTCATAGACCCGCTTTATACGCTGCCATTCCTTTTCTGCATCATCATGGTACTTTTTTACAAAAGGACTGATTCACGAAGACGATTCTGGAACACAGCCGGGCTTACCATTAGCTCTCTTTATATGTTGCTGACTCTTGTCAATAAATACATTGTCACCAGTGTTTTTACGGAAAGCCTCCGGGAGCAGCATATCTCCTTCCAGCGGCTGACCACCAAGCCAACTCCGTTCAACTCCATACTATGGAATGTCACTGCTGAAACTGATTCCGGATATTATATCGGATATTACAGCCTGCCGGATAAAAGCCGGGATATTAAATTCAGTTTCTTCAGGAAGAATCATGAACTGCTGGCTCCCTTTCTGCCCGATGAAAAGCTGGAAACACTGCTGCGTATTACCAACGGCTATTATACCGTAACCAGAAAGGGGAACCTGTATTGTATCAACGATCTTCGCTTCGGTCAGCTGGACGGCTGGGCAGGCGGCAAGGAAGATTTTGTATTTTCATACAATATTGAGCAGGCCGGCAACAAGCTTCTTTTCTTTCAGAATCCGAACGATCTGAAAAAAGGCCGGGAGCTTCTGGGACCATTATGGCAAAGAATAAAAGGGATATGACCGATATGCTCAATCGGTCACGTTACCAACCCCTTAGTAGCTGTCTTTCCAGCCGGCCAGCTTCTCCCCTGCCCGAAATACATTCTCCAGAAAATCGGAAAGAGCCTGCCCCGGATTGCTTTCCCTGATCCAGTCAGCATAATCATACAACGCCATCGGACTACCATTGCGCTCCTGCCAGTAGGCCGTCTCTGGCTTCAATGGCTCTTTGTCAAGACCATCCGGAGAAGGCCATGCATAGGAGTAAAAAGCCGGCTTGCGAAATTCCGGATCACCAGGCCAGAATCCAAAGCTGATCACCTCTCTGGAATAAGCTTCCTTTTCCACCGCCGAAGCGCCCTTCATTGGTTCTGCACGCCTGCCCGAAAATCGGGTTACCGTAAGATCCATGCTGTGCCAGTATAATTGTACAGGTGAGGTTTTGCCATAAAAACGGCCGGAAAACTCCTTAAAAACCCTGTCAATAGCTGTCAGACTTTGCCAGTAACGGCTTACATACTCTATCTGATACCTGTGATGTTCAAAATCATCGGCAAAAGGAATATCGCTTTCCATCTTGTATGGCTCCGCTTTTATGTGCACCACAATATTCAGCTCCCTGAGCCTGTCAAAGACACTATTGTAGAAATCGGCAACAGAAAGACCATCGTAAAGCATAATTACCTTAATGCTACCGTCTGAGGTCTCAATCACAAAACGGTGATCAATAAAGTCAAAATGCATCTGGAAGTAGATATCTTTGTAGGGAATGGGGCCGGTTTCCAGACCTCTGGCCTCTACAAACAGGGGAATCTGCCACCAGTGGTTCTTCCAGGGATTCAGGGCCAGCTTGATTTTTCCTGCAATCTGAAAATACAGATGCAATGTTTTCTTGGTTTCCTCCCACTCTTCCAGCGGGAGCGGACTCAATCGGGTTAAAAGAGTTGTTTCCATCATATCCGGAAAACCGGCGAAACCACTCCAAGGTTTATCACAGAGGTCCGCCTGTCACAGGGGCATCCGTACAAAATCATATAGATCCCGGTCCAGCAGGTGGCTTGGGGACACATTAGTCAGCGCATTAAAAATGATTTCCATCCGGTCAGGATATTCCTTTTCCCAGGTTAGCAGCATCTGCTTAATGATTTTACGCTGCATGTTTTTCTGGGAACCACAAAGATTGCAGGGAATAACCGGAAAGTTCCGTATACGTGCGTACTCCTCAATAAGGGTTTCGCGGCAATAGGCCAGCGGACGGATCACCACATGCTCTCCGCTGTCTGTTTTAAATTTTGGCGGCATTGCCTCCATTTTCCCGCTGAAAAAAAGATTGAGAAAAAATGTCTCAATAATATCCTCTTTATGGTGCCCGAGGGCTATTTTAGTGGCTCCGATCTCTGTTGCTGTGGTATACAGAATCCCCCGCCGAAGCCTGCTGCACAGGCTGCACATTGTCTTGCCTTCCGGAGTTTTATCCACTACCACGCTATAGGTATCGCGCTCCACGATCCTGTACTCCACCCCCAGGCTCTGCAGGTATCCGGGAAGTATTTCTTCAGGAAAACCAGGTTGCTTCTGATCCAGATTAACGGCTACAATTTCAAATTTATATGGAACCGACTTCTGCATATGCAACAGCATATCAAGCATGGTATAGCTGTCTTTTCCTCCGGAAAGACAAACCATCACCTTATCCCCTTCCTCAATCATGGAAAAATCAGCCGTGGCTTCCCATACCGACTTACGCAGTTTTCTTATGAGCTTTTCCTGATTAATTTCTATAGTTTCCATGTATTCCGGATTTTCTGACAGCGATCTGCAAATTTAGAAAAAGTTCATTTCTCCTTTTCCAATGTCTGATAATTCTTTCACAAATCAGGGATAAAAACAACGTTACCGGAATTACCTTTTCTTCCCGCTTGTTTAAAAGATAAAAAGCAACTCACATGAATAAAGAAGATAAAAAATATATAAACCGGGATGAGATCGGTGAAAATATTGAAATATATGAATCAGCGGGGCTGAGCACTCCGGAAGCGGAAGAAGCAGGCGATTTTGAAGGCGACGGTGAAATAAAGAAAAAGACTGTAAAAGATGGCAAAGGATCCGCCGGAGAGACGCTCTATCCCTTTGATCCGGATCAAACAGATACGAGCACTACAGGAACCAATGCCCGCAAAGACCCGAATCTGGAAAAACAGGGAGCGGGTGAAGCCGACAAAGAGCGTGATACCTGGCAGCAAAACATCAGCCTATAGGTAGGTAAGATAAAACGTAGTCCCGGAAATATCCGGGACTCATAAACCGATCGCTTTATTGTATTATCTGTGACGATACATACATATAAATTGGCTATCTTTTTTTACGTTTTTACTCGTATGATTTACCTATATTTACCTTAAATCCGAGAACAATAATTAATCCGCTTTCCTTGCCTGGCATATCAGATTAACGACTACCAATAGACGCTTAAGCTATACCAGTGATTTACTCCGTAATATTTAAGATGAGAAGCAAGCGGCTCCAAGCTAAAAACCACTGACTTTTTCAAAGTCCCGTTCCAGATCGTACGTCTTTTCCTGCACTACAGGTAGCTTTTTTTCGCTTGTTTTTCGGGTACCATAGTAATATGGCGCAAAAGGCATGCTGAATCTTTCTCCTTTAAAAAGAACAGATTGAGGCTCTCTGCTTCCTTTTACATAAAAAGTCCCGGATTCTGTTTGTATATGAACCGGCAGATCAAAGCCATCCACTATATTTTCCCAATAGAATGTAAGCGTATTCCAGGGATAAGAGAAGCGATAGCTGTAGACTAATACAGGAGACTCCCGCTGATACAGATACTGCCTGAAAATCCAGGTATAGTCTTTTCCCGTTTTCCGGTTAACCAGATCAAGAAAGTCCTTTGTCGATACGGAGTTCTGTCTGAATTGCACGGCAAAACTCTTTAGTATATCCCTGAAAAGGCTGTCATTGCTGATTGCGTACCGCAGACTGTGTAAAAACCAGGCGCCTTTGGTATAAATATCATTATCCCTGAAGTTGGTATAGCTCACACCCGGCGGGCCGATAACAGGATACCGGTTCTGAATCTCGGGGCGATATCCCAGCAGATACATCTGGCAGGCACCCAAACCGAATTTTTCTTCTACATACAACGCTTCACTGTACGTGGCAAAACCTTCATGCAGCCAGAGCTCAGCCATATCAGAAGCCGTAAGGCTGTTGCCCCACCATTCATGCGCCGTCTCATGCAGTATGATATAATCAAAATTATACTCCTTTATGTTTTTATAGCGGCTGCCATACGCTATGGCAGACTGGTGCTCCATACCTTCATAAGGACTTTCAATCATTTTAAATCCGTCCTTCCACCAGGGATATTCACCAAAAGCTTTTTCAAAAAAACGGATTATACCGGCTGTCTGTCCAAAATGGCTCCGGGCTTTATCCTCAGAATCCGGTAATACATAAAACTCCAGGTCTCTGACACCTTTATCTGTTTCATAAGGTAATACGATACGGCGATAATCTCCGATATAAAAAGTGACATTGTACGTATTGACCGGATAAGCAGTCCGCCATTTCCAGACGACATTTTCACCTCCCGGCAGGGTGTCTGCTCCTGCCAGACGGCCGTTTGCCACTGCCGTCAGCCCTTTCGGTGCCACAATATTAATTCCTACACTATCCGGTTCATCCGAGATATGGTCTTTCAGCGGCCACCATATACTCGCTCCGTCATCTTCACAGGCTACACCTATCCAGGGTTTTTTCTGCCTGTCTTTTTTCCATACCAGCCCTCCTTCCCAGGGCGGCTTACGGGCTATCCGGGGTTTGCCGCTGTAGGCAATCGTAACAGTTCTGGGACTCCCTGCGGTCAACCCCTCTTCAAACTCTATCCAAAGCGCATCGCCCGACCGGGTAAACCGCAAATCCCGGCCATGCTCCCTCACAGACTGTACAGTCATGCGACTGGCAAGATCGATCTGAATACGCCTGGTATCATGCACCGCCTCAAAGACAATATCTACAGAACCCTCCAGTGTTTTCCTGCTTATATCAGGATGGATAGTCAGCTCATAATACCGCACATCAAAAGCAGCTCTTTCCGGAAGCAGCGTCCCCCTGAGCGTATCCGCCTTCGTAAAAACAGGATATTTTCCGGGCTTTTCCGGAACAATGCCTTTATAATTGGCCCGATACATACAGGAGACAAAGCATACCTGGCATATCAGAAACAAGATCTGTCTTTTCACTGTCTGACAAATAAAAGTCAAAAAAAGAAAAAAAGTGCCGGAACACCAATATAAAGTGCCGTCAGGCCTTTTTTCTTTTTTCCGGTGATAATTTGTTTTTATTTTGCTTTCAACCCTTACTGCAAAAGAAGGTTTGATTTTTGCTTAACATCACATTTGATCATGTACATCGATTCGCACGCCCATATTTACAACGAACAATTCAAAGACCAGCTCGCTGAAGCTGTTGATACAGCCCTGGCTTCCGGAGTCGGCAAAATATACATGCCCAATGTCAATGTGGATTCCATTGATGCTATGCTGGAAGCAGAGCACCGCTATCCGGATGTCTGCATACCCATGATGGGCCTGCATCCCTGCGATGTAAAAAAAGGATTTGAAAAAGATCTGTATGTGATTGAAGACTGGCTCTCAAAGCGAACATTTGCCGCCATTGGCGAAATGGGACTGGATTACTACTGGGACGAGAGCTTCAGAGAGGAGCAAAAGGAAGCCTTTCGCATACAGACAGAGCTGGCCATAAAGTATGGGTTGCCCATTGTATTGCATACCAGAAATGCCAACCGGGACGCTATCGATCTGGTAAGCCGCCTCAAATCCGATTCTCTCAGAGGTATTTTCCATTGTTTTTCCGGTACGGTGGAAGAAGCAAGAGAAATGATTGCTCTCGATTTTCTGCTTGGAATAGGCGGAGTGGTGACTTTCAAAAACGGTGGTCTGGACAAAGTGCTTCCTGATCTTCCTGCCGAATCAATGGTGCTGGAAACAGATTGTCCCTACCTGGCTCCGGTGCCATACCGGGGCAAGCGCAATGAGCCATCGTATATTCCGCTGATTGCTTCAAAACTATCTGAGCTGATGCGAATCAGTACAGACGAAATAAAGAAAATCACTACCGGAAACGCTCTTGCTGTTTTCAAAGCAGTAAATAGTCCGGAGATAAAAAAATGAATAAAAAAGGCCTGATTTACGTTAATTAAAGCAACATCGCAGATAGTACAGACCGATTCCCGGAGCACAGAATATGAAAATCATACTTGTATTATCAATAACACTTCTTTTCAGTCTTACAGCCTGCGGGCAGGCCGCTGAAAAGCCTGAAAACACAAAACAAACCAATACCATGGACAAAGCGACAACAAGCAAAATGCAGGTAGAAATATGGAGCGACATTATGTGTCCCTTCTGCTATATCGGAAAACGTCATTATGAAGAGGCATTGAACAAGTTTGCCGACAGAGAAGATATCGAAATCATCTGGAAGAGCTTTCAGCTTGACCCGGACATACCAACAGAGATTTCCAAACCCGTAAATGTGTATGAGTATCTTGCCAGCCGCAAAGGAATGTCCTATGATCAGTCCGTGCGCATGCACCAGAATGTAACAGAAATGGCACGCAAAGCCGGATTAGAGTATAATTTTGACAAAGCCGTCACTGCCAACTCTCTCAACGCGCACAAAATCATTCAGCTGGCCAAGACAAAAGGCCTCGGAGATGCTATAGAAGAGCGCTTCTTTAAAGCATACTTCACCGAAGGAAGAAATCTGGCAGACAGCACAACTCTGGCAGAGCTTGGTGGCGATATCGGGCTGGACAGAGAAGAGGTGCTGCATGCGCTGAAAGACGATCGCTATGCCTATCTCGTCAATCAGGATATTACGGAAGCAAGGCAGATCGGAGTCACAGGGGTTCCGTTCTTTGTTTTTAACCGAAAATATGCCGTATCCGGCGCTCAGCCGGCCGATGCGTTCCTCAAAACCATTGAAAAAGCATACGCAGAATGGCGTCGGGACAATCCCCGCACAAAACTGGATATCAGCAGCGGTCCTGCCTGTACACCGGAAGGCCTGTGCGAATAGCAGAAGCACTGGCCCCCCGGCTGTAAACAAGCTCAGCAATAGTAGCTGCCTGTCTCCGTTTTTTATGATCCGCCGAATCATCAATAATGAACACAAACCTCTCTGACACGTTACGCAGCATCGCCGGATTTAGCCTATTCATCCTGATTACCCTATTGCTGCCGGCCGGCCGGACACAGGCTCAGATCCTGAAGCCCGGCTTTGATATCGACGAATATATTGAGCTTCTCAAGCTGACTTCCAAAAACAGTGATCTTGAATTTGGCAGGGATATGCCTATGCCTGATCACTTTGTGCTTCAATACCGCTCCGCTGCCATGGGGCTTGACAACGCCTGGGAATTGTGGATCAATACGGATAGCAGCATTGCAGCCATCAGCCTGCGGGGCTCTACCGGCAACACCGAAAGCTGGCTGGCCAATTTCTATTCAGCCATGGTACCAGCCACCGGCTATCTGGTATTAAGCCCGGCAGATACCTTCCGTTATCAGCTGGCAGAACATAACCAGGCCTCAGTGCATACAGGATGGCTGTTGGGTCTGGCCTACCTGAGCAAAGAAATAATACCCCGGATAGATTCATGCTATCAGCAAGGGATCCGGAATTTTTACATTACCGGCCACAGTCAGGGAGGCGCTATAGGATATCTGCTTACTTCCTATATATATCATCTTCAGTCAAATGGTCAGCTTCCTGCCGATATCCGGTTCAAGACATACTGCAGCGCCGGCCCCAAGCCCGGCAACCTGCATTTTGCCTATGCATACGAAACACTGACACAGGAAGGCTGGTCCTACAATATTGTAAACTCTGCGGACTGGGTACCGGAAATGCCTTTTTCGGTGCAGACCATTCACGATCTCAACGAAGTCAATCCTTTTCAGAATGCCAGAGGCATGATCAGAAAGCAGAAATTTCCGAAACGCCTGGCTTTCCGCATAATGTATAACCGGCTGACCCGGCCTGCCGAAAAGGCACAGCGCAATTACCAAAAATACCTGGGTACCGTGATGTCCGAACAGATACGAAAGCATCTGCATGAATTCAGTCCACCAGTCTATTGCTCCAGCAATGACTATGTCCGGACCGGAGCATCCGTTATTTTAAATGGCGACACCGAGTACATTAAGCAGTTTCCCGCTGATAAGCAAAAAATAATGAACCAGCACTCTTTTTACGCCTATCTGTTTCTGGCCCGGCAGTTAAAAACCGTAAAGGAAGAGAAAAAATAATTTCTCTGCCCGGAGCAGCGTTGCTGCTTATATAGTCATTTACAGGTAAAAAGGCGGGATCCCGAAAAACGGGATTATGTCATCCGGCAAAACCCGGACTACCATTTCGAAGTATATATGAGATATACTACTTCTTTTTTACAAAACGGTGATGTAAACATTTTTATCCGGAATTCGGCATTCATTAAATACTGAATCAATTTTATTGAACCGGGACGGGCAATGCACGATAAAATGCTGCGTTGAGCCGGTCTGGGTTTATCACTACCATAGAAGAAAGTATTCGTTCTGTATCATCAAATTATAAATGTACTGTTGTCCATGAAAAAACACATAGTAAGAGTCTATCCTTCCAAAGAGCAGCTGCCGCGCGAAGAGCAGCTGGCCTGGAAGCTGGCCGTTATGGTTACCGATTATGAAGCGCCCATATCAGACGAGGTGACTGATATGGTTATCAACCGTATACTTGACAATGCCGCTGTTGCAGCCGCCTCCCTTAACCGTACACCGGTGGTCAACGCACGCGCTCAGGCCATAGCACATGCACGCGACTCCAAAGGGGCCAATGTCTTTGGTATGCCTGCTTCTTTTCTTGTCCATGCCGAATGGGCAGCTTGGGCCAATTGTGTGGCAGTACGCGAACTGGACTTTCACGATACATTTCTTGCTGCAGACTACTCGCATCCGGCCGACAGCATTCCGGCCATTATAGCCGTAGCCCAGCAGGTCGGTCTGGGAGGAGCTGATGTATTGCGGGGCATACTGGCTGCTTATGAAGTTCATGTGGCCCTGGTCAAAGCCATCTGCCTTCACAAGCACAAAATTGATCATATTGCACACCTCTGTCCCGCTCAGGCTGCCGGCGTATGTGCCTTACTTCGTCTGGACACTGAGACAACCTTTCAGGCCATACAGCAGGCCCTGCACACTTCCATCAGCACCAGACAAAGCCGTAAGGGCGAAATCAGCAGCTGGAAAGCCTATGTACCCGGTCACGGTGCCAAGCTTGCCATCGAAGCAGCAGACAGAGCGATGAGAGGAGAAAAAAGCCCCTCGCCGATCTATGAAGGAGAGGATTCTGTCATTGCCTGGATACTGGATGGTCCTGATGCCCGGTACGAAATAGAGCTGCCTGAACCGGGAGAAGCCAAAAGGGCTATTCTCGAAACCTATACCAAAGAGCATTCGGCCGAGTACCAGGCTCAGGCCCTGATTGATCTTGCCATCAAGCTTAAGCCAAAAATCGATAACACGGACGATATACAGTCTGTCGTAATCGAAACATCGCATCATACACATTATGTAATCGGTACCGGCTCCAATGATCCTCAGAAGTTTGATCCGTATGCCACCAGAGAGACCCTCGACCACTCCATTATGTACATCTTTGCTGTTGCCCTGCAGGATGGCGTCTGGCACCATGTCAACTCCTATACTCCCCAGCGGGCGCAGCGGGAAGACACTGTCAGATTGTGGAAAAAGATCTCAACGGTCGAAAAGGAAAAATGGACAGAGCTATACCATGCCGAGAATCCTGACAAAAAAGCCTTTGGCGGTAAAGTGATAATCACCATGAAAGACGGCAGCGTAATTGCGGAAGAGCTTGAACGGGCCAATGCCCATCCGGCGGGAGAAAAGCCTTTTGGCAGAGACGAATATCTCCGTAAGTTTCATACACTGACCGAAGGCACTCTGTCAGGGGCAGAACAAAACCGTTTCATTGCCCTGGCTACCCAATTGCCTCAGCTTGACCATCAGGGGATCATGCAGCTAACTATCGAAGTAAACCAGGCAGGCCTGAAGCCGGCCGAAAAGAAAGGACTGTTTGAATGATTATCAATCCTACCTCTCCCGAACAAAAACGCAAGCAGCTGGCAGAAGGCATACGCTCCGGCAGACTGCTGCAATTTCCCGGCGCCTATAACCCTCTCGTAGCTATGCTGATTGAACAGAAAGGCTTTGACGGAGTATATGTATCCGGCGCTGTCATGGCCAACTCGCTCGGATTGCCCGATATTGGCATGACTACCCTGACGGAAGTAACCGGAGCAGCTTCTTCTATTGCCCGTGTCACCTCACTTCCTGTCATTATGGATATTGATACAGGTTTCGGAGAGCCCATGATGGTAGCCCGCACGATCAAAGAGCTGATATATCTGGGAATTGCCGGATGTCATCTGGAAGACCAGGTCAATCCGAAACGATGTGGTCATCTGGACAACAAAGAACTGGTTTCCAGCACAGATATGGTAAAAAAAATCAAGGCAGCGGCCGAAGCAAAAACAGATCCGGATTTTCTGCTCATTGCCCGTACCGATGCCAAAGGCAGCGAAGGGATGGACAAAGCCATAGACCGGGCCAAAGCATACGTGGATGCCGGAGCTGACATGATCTTTCCGGAGGCGCTGCAGGATGAAAAGGAGTTTGAGACATTCCGCAAAGCGATCTCCGCTCCCCTGCTTGCCAATATGACGGAGTTTGGGAAAAGCAGATTACTGACCAGACAACAACTGGAAAATATCGGTTATAACCTGGTCATATACCCGGTCACAACGCAGCGCTGGGCGATGAAAGCGGTGGAAGACGGTCTGGACAGCCTCCGGGCTGCCGGCACTCAGGCTCATACGCTGGAGCATATGCAGACACGGGCACGCCTGTACGAGGTGCTGAACTACGAGGCGTACAATCAATATGATCAGTCTCTGTATAATTTCAGGCTGGGAGATGATCAGTAAGTATACATAATTCCAACATCTTAAAACATAAAGCTATGTCTGATAAAATAAAAGTACCTAAAGGTCTGGCCGGTGTCGTGGTGGATTCTTCCTCCATTTCCAACGTCATTCCGGAAAAATGCCTGCTCTATTATCGCGGATACAGCGTGGTGGAGCTTTCAGAAAAATGTACATTTGAAGAAGTAGCTTATCTGCTGGTAATGGGTGAGCTTCCGGACCGGCAGCAGCTTGCCCGGTTCAGAGAAAAAGAGAACTCCTATCGGACCTTGTCTCCCGAGCTGCTTGAAGTCCTGCAGAATATTCCTGCCAATGCGCACCCTATGGATGTGCTCCGGACAGGGATCAGCCTGCTGGGCACGCAGGACCAGCGTACCTGGGACAATAGCGAGGAAGTAAACCAGGACAAGTTTTGCCGTATTTTTGCACAGGTTCCCATCATCATAGCGGTAGCCCTGCGCCGCAGAATGGGCAAAACCATTATTCCCCCAGACCGGAACCTGAGCTATCTGGCCAATTTCTTCCATATGTGCTTTGGCGAGCAGCCCTCTTCTGTTGTCCTGAAAGCATTTGAAGTATCTCTGATTCTGTATGCCGAGCACAGCTTCAATGCATCGACCTTTGCAGCACGGGTAATCACTTCTACCGGCTCTGATCTGTACAGTGCCATTACCGGTGGCATAGGTGCGCTAAAAGGTCCGCTGCACGGCGGAGCCAACGAGCAGGTCATGCATGTGCTGAAAGAGATCGGCGAGCCTGCCAATGCCGAACCCTGGCTGCGCAAAGCTCTGGAGGAAAAACGTCTGGTGATGGGGTTCGGCCATCGCGTATATCGTTTCGGAGACTCCAGAGTGCCTACCATGAAAAACTGGGAGGAAAAGCTGGCGGAAGTAACCGGGCAGCAAAAATGGATGGAAATCTCGGATATTCTGGAAAAAATCATGGTAAAGGAAAAAAGTATTCATCCCAATCTGGATTTTCCTGCCGGACCAGCGTACTATATGATGGGATTTCCTATTGATTTCTTTACTCCGATTTTTGTAATGGCACGGATCACCGGCTGGACGGCTCATGTTATTGAGCAGCAAGCTGAAAACAAGATCATTCGTCCGCTGGCCGAATACACGGGGCCTGGTGAACGCGAGATAAGTTAACGAAACCAGTCCCGCATGCGGAAAAGCAATGGTTCATTATTTTTCCGCATGCTTTTGGATATTTTGCCAACCCCTGCCCGGCGTTTTGCTAACCATATTTTCAATATATTTCCGAAAAAACGGATACTATCAGCAGGCCACTACAGACCATCCGGTCAGACACACCTCCAAAGCCATTACACACGTCCGGAACTGAATCCGCCAGCGCTCCCCCCTTCTTAAAAACATACAAATAAATATTTGTAAATAAACAATTTACAAAACGACCAAAATCTGACAATTTATTTTTTGTTTACTTTCCCTTAACCCACTCGTCCCGGAAATATAAGAATACGATTCAGACAAAATCAGACAGCCCGGGCATTTTATTTCATTGATTTTGTCCCTCAGCCTTCCCGTAAGGGGAATTTATATTTTAAATTAAAATTGACACAACGCCCAATTAAACTTTAATGAAAACGACCCTATGCTATAGCTTATACCTGCTGGCAGGTATAATGGCACAACTGTGCATAATCAGCAGCACGGTGGCTCAGACTGCGCCTCCGCTGGTATTCGATGTAGAAAACAGAATACCCGCCAACTGCAATGCTACTTTTGCTCCGACCGGCGCCTCCAATACGTATCTGCCCGATCCTTTCAGGCTGACAAACGGAAGCAGAGCAAGCACCTTTGATGAATGGACATGCCGGAGAAACCAGATCAAGTCGAATATCGAAAACTACGAAATAGGAACCAAGCCACCCAAACCTTCCAATGTAACGGCTACCTATTCAAATGGTGTATTGACAGTCAGGGTAACAGAAAACGGTCAGACTCTGACACTGACTTCCAATGTCACAATGCCTTCCGGATCCGGTCCTTTTCCTGTAGTAATCGGAATGAACTCCCGCACCGGAAGCCTGTCGGCAAACCTTTTTTCGGATGTCATACAAATTCCGTTCAATCACGACCAGGTCGTTTCATACGCCAACGGGTCAGGCTCTGTCAACGCCAGCGATCCTTATTTCAGGCTATATCCAAACACCAATATCGGCAAATACAGCGCCTGGTCCTGGGGGATCAGCCGTCTGATTGACGGTATAGAAATCGTAAAGGCGCAAATGAACGCTGACCCGAAACGAATCTGTGTGACGGGATGCAGCTACGCGGGCAAAATGGCGCTTTTTGCGGGCGCTTTCGATGAAAGGGTAGCGCTTACCATCGCTCAGGAATCCGGCGGTGGCGGCATCAATTCATGGAGAACATCTCAGGCTTTTACCGCCAGAACCGGAACAAACATTGAAAAAATTGACAATACCAATTATAGCTGGTTCAAAGGAAGCATGCGAACCCTAAATCCAAACACGCTCCCGCACGATCATCATGAACTCATTGCCATGATCGCTCCGAGAGCTTTCCTGGCGCTAGGCAACCCTGGCTTTGAATGGCTGGGTGATGAGTCCGGCTATAAATCCTGCATGGTAGCGCTGGAAGTATGGAAGGCCATGGGCGTAGAGGATCGTTTTGGCTTTGATTTTACAGGTGGTCATAACCATTGCGCGGCTGCATCAGCGCAGAACAACTCTGTCACAGCTTTTGTCAATAAGTTTTTAAAGAACAATACAAGCTCCAATACAACGATCCGGATCAATCCCTCCCAAAACGGATTTAACCTGAATATGACTTCGGTAATAAACTGGACCACTCCGACGATCCGTTTTACACAGTCCAACCCCAACACGCCGTCGGTATCCATTACCTCTCCGGCCAATGGCAGCACATTTGAGGCGGATGCCGGCATTACCTTCAGCACGCTGGTAACAGATGCCAACAACGATGTAGTAAAAGTGGAGTTTTTTTCAGGCTCCACCAAGCTGGGTGAAAGTGCTACGGCACCCTACAGCTTTACATGGACCAATGCCGGAGCCGGCACACATACCATCACTGCCAGAGCTACCGATGCCCAGAATCTGACCGGCACCTCCGGCGAAATAACCATTACGGTCCGGGCTCCCCGCCTGCCCTTCTCTGGCACACCCCATCAGCTTCCGGGCAAAATCGAAGCAGAAGCCTATGATCTGGGCGGAGAAGGAGTCGGCTATCATGAAGCAAACAACAATGGCAATGAAGGCGGCGCCAGCTTCAGAAATGACCAGGTAGATATTGAAGAGACGCAGGACGAAGGCGGCGGCTATAATGTCGGCTATATCCTGCGCGGCGAGTGGCTGTCCTATACCATAGAAGTCGACCGGTCAGGATCGTATGACCTGCACCTTCGCGTAGCGGTCAACGGAAGCAACCGAAGCATGCATATTGAAATTGACGACCGGAATATTTCAGGACCTGTCATGCTCCCCAATACAGGCGGCTGGCAAAGCTGGCAAACCGTAACAGTTAACGACCTGAATCTGACCGGGGGAAAACAGGTAATGAAGCTGGTATTTGACTCAGATTACCTCAATGTCAACTACATGATTTTTGAAGAAACAATCATAACAGCTGCACAAAACCGTCAGGAAACAGCTCATTTCAGCTGCTATCCCAATCCGTATACCGATTATCTTACGATCACACGCGAAGGACTGTTTGACTACCAGCTGAGCGATATAAGCGGTATGGTACTGGAGTCCGGAAGCGGAGCCGATAGTCAGCGTATAGGACGCAATCTGCCCGGCGGCATCTATCTCCTGACGATAACCAATCATCTGGGCAGAAAAACCGAAAAAGTCGTAAAAAAATAATGCCCCTGCTATAGTATACTTCTGATTTTTTCATACCCGGACAGGCTCCTCCTGCAATGATCGGAGGAGCCTGTTTAGCTGTATCACTCCGCCTGCTTTACTCCTGCCTGAAAGCTGCTCCGGCTCCTTCAATAATACATCCCTATCCGTTGAAAATGTCCGGTAAATGTTCTGTCAAACCGGATATATCAAAAATTTCATAGCAGGCTTTTGATTCCATAGTGCCTGGCTATTCTTATGGAAGCACGCAGCCCTCAGGGCCTGCTTCCTTCCCTGTATCTTCTCTGAGCAGGCAAGAACCGGATAAACAGCCGGATAAAATCAGTGCCTGGCAAACCTATAGTCCGGATACCGGTATTATATCAGAAAACCTCGCATAATCATGGCCAAAAACAGCAAAAAATCTTCCTCCAAATGGTCCTCCGGAGTTACCCGGAAAAGTGATGCGCTGGATCTGGAGAAAGGGATTTTTACATCACGGGACCCTAAAAAAATCGCACGTTCGCTCAAAAAGTCAGCGGAAGAGAGCACCCGCAGAAAATCATCCCCTTTTCGTTCTGCCATGTCCATGCTTACATTTTATATCAACAGAGCAGGCAAGAATCTTGACAAGGAGCAGAAAGACGTGCTGGAGGAATCAAAAACGGAGCTTCGCAGAGCGTTTGGAAAAGCCGGTAAATAAAACAGGACAGACCTGAGCCGGCCTGCCCTGCAAAAGTAAGCTAAAAACGAATTGAGCGCTTCCCGGATAAGACAAACGATACAGGCAAAAACAAGCATGCTCAGCTATCCGGGAGACCCGATTTTGCCGGGAACGGTACTCCTTCCCGACATCCGGCAAACGGCAATTGTTTTATTTCTTCTGAATCCTGTATGCCACCACTTTATTGCCAAAGAAGGTAGGCACTACCCAAAAATCTCCTTTTTCGATATAGGTCAGGTCGGCGGCATTTATTTTTGAGGATCTGGTATCAAGCACTTTCCAGTTTTCACCTTTGGCATTCAGGTAGTATACCTCTCCTTCCCAGCTGGAGGCCAGATAGGTTCCCCGTGCGTCGGTAGCAACTCCATCCACCCTGGGGATTTCTTTTGTCCACAATGTTGCCTTTTTGCTTTTCGGATCGACGGTATAGATTTTTCCCTGATTCATATTGGCCAGCAGAATCCTGTCCTTTTCCGCCAGGAGTCCGTTGGGCATATCCAGAGCGGCTCCTTCCAGCCATACCTCTATCTTGCCATTTTTGAGCCGGTATATCTTGTTGTCAAAGCTATCGCTTACATAGACGGTTCCGTCTTTGTCCACTGTTACATCGTTAAAGAATCTGGCCCCTGCCGGCGCATATTTTTTTACAACGGCAGCGCTGGCAAGATCTATTTCCACCAGCTCTGAGAGGTCACCCACATAAAGCCTGCCGCCGTATATGGCCATCCCTTTGGGATCATTGAGCCCGGTAATCCAGTGCAGATTTTCAATCTCGCCGCTCAGCTTCAGCAGGGAAATAAAACCGTCACCATCCGGGGCGTCGTCATGAATTGCGTTCATGTTGGTGACCAGCAGCAAATCATTCTGAGGGTTGTATACTACCGATTCCGGAATTCTCAGAACCGTATCCGATTCCCATATGCGGACAAGAGATACCGGAGCCTGCGCAAGGAGTGTGTAAAACGAGGCATGCAGCAATGCCATCAAAAACAGTCTTTTTTTCATAATTTGGGTTTAATTGGGTTAAAGTCAGTCAAACCTACCTATTTTTTGGCAAAATCAAGCAGACGGCTGCCGGGTTTGTTCATCACCCCTGCTCTTCCGAATGCATCTACCATACCCCGTGAAAGCGCCCGGACCCTAATAGCAGTACCCACAGGCTTTTTTCATTCCATACTGTTCGACTGCTTCTTTTTTGCTCACCCTGATCACTTCCCTGCTGCACCGCTTTAACCCTCTGCAGTATTCTTTATGATACGCGTATGCAGAATTTCCTGTACAGATTAGCACGGTTTCCTCTTTACTGACCGGAGACTCAAAAGCGAAGGCTATTAACCATATTAGTAATACATTTCTCATACGTTGTGCAACTATCAGCAAAATATATCGATACGCCAATTCTCTTCCTGGTGTTCCCAACCCTTAAAAGATCCCCTTATAGCAACCATGTAATTGCTTGGCATTATAGTAGTTATAAATAAAAACCGGGAAAACCGGCTTCTTTGTAGCTGACTTTCCCGGTTTTCTACGACGAATTGAAAAATCCTGCGATATGGGCTCCGGATTACAGATCCGGAACAGCGGGGATTTCTTTTGTCCGCAATGCTGCCTTTTGCTTTCCGGATCGACGGTACAGATTTTTCCCTTTCCCCATATTCTGACAAGGTTCTAGTACTTATCGGAGTGTACCTTTCCGCTCATACTCTTTTAGCGCCTCAAGATACAGTTTTGTAAACGCCTCATTCGAATAAGGATTCTGACTGGTTATCAGCATCCGGTCCCGCAGGGCAAAATTGGCCTTCGGCTTACCCTTCCGGTAGATCAGTCCGAGCTTTTTGAGCTGCCTGCCGATCTTTCTGTTGGCTGGCTTCCCCTTCATGACAAAGGTTTCGATAAAGCATTCTTCCAGTCCTGTTACCGAGTTGACCGTATAGCCGATAAAGGGATTCTCTTCCCGCGGAATGGCAAGAATCAGCGCCGGCGCATGACAAACCAGCCCGATGGGCTTACCCTGCTCCGAAAACTCTTTCAATATCCCTGACACCTTCCGGTCGTAAAACAGATCCGACATCAGTCCCTGTCCGCCCGGAATGATCAAGCCAGTATAGCTGCCGGCATTTTCGAGGGCATATTCGAGTGTATAGGGCTTAGTAAACCGCTCATCTTCCCTGACAAAATCCCGGGCTTCCGGCAAAAGCGCGCTCCTTTCACCCCAATAGCTTTCCTTGAGGCTTTCTCTGTCAATAGAGGATTTTATGCCATCCGGTGTTGCAAAATCAATCGCATAGCCAAGCTCTGCAATAGCCTTATAGGCCAGGTAAAACTCGCTCAGAAAGACCCCGGTTTCCTTATAGGTTTTACCTTTTTTAAGCGGCAGCTCACTGGCCGCGCTCATTACAAAGAGCACCTTTTTTTGTGCGCTGGCGGTCACTGAGACAAAAATGATGCTCAGTATCAGATAAAATTTCTTTGTCATGCTTTTCTTGTTTTAGAGTCAGACAGCAAAGAAACATCAAGGCAGCCAGCCCTGCATTAACCTATGTTTATGGATTCAGCTTTTACCTCCATACAGCAACGCGCTGCAACCTGGTATCTCCATCGGAAAGGAAAAGCTGAAGCAAATACAAGCCATTGGCCAGGCCGCCGGGATATATACGACCTTCTCCGGCCTTTTCCTCCGACATAACCCGCCCGGCCATATCAAGTACTCTGTATTTTACCAGACGATTCTCAAGTCCTGACAGGTCCAGCGAAGAATTTTCGGAAAGCACGAAAGTACCTCCAGCCGTATTCATGTCTTTAAATGATGTAATTACCGGTACGCTGACATCCAGAAAAAAATCTACCATTTTACCGAGATTTGCCTGAACATTATTGACTCCGGGACCGTGCTGTCCACCTTGTACCAACAGATATTCACTTTCCACACCGGCCCCGGTCAACGCTTCATGAAAAAAACGACTCTGGCAATCCGGTACTACATTATCCTGACTGCCATGAAAAATCAGGAAAGGCGGATCTGTGGGATCTATATACGTCATTGGACTCAGCAACGCTGTTTTGTCCGGATTTGATGCCGGAGCAAATCCCAGTATATGAGCTTCAGGAGAGTTCCCGTCCTTGTATGTCCTGCAGTTTTCCATCCGGGAAAAATCAATAGGGCCAAACCAGTCACATACAGCATGTACCTTGCTGCTAAAGGAAGTATAATTTCCCAGATTGCCCTCTACATCTATAGTTGCAGAGCCAACAGTATATTGTTTTACCCCGTTGCCTGTTCCGGCTAATGAAGCCAGATGCCCACCGGATGAACTACCACTTATTCCGATAAAAGTTGTATCCAGCTTATAATCGGCAGCTTTGCCCCGAAGAAATCGTATTGCCGCCTTTATATCGTGAATTTGTGCAGGAAATTTCGCATCGCTGCTGGAACGGTGATTAGGGACTACTACCGCAAAACCCGCATCCAGAAGGGCCGCACCAATCGTATTCATGTCCGTTCCCTTAGAGTTATTACTATACCAGGCACTTCCGTATATGTACATAACTACAGGATAGTTGTCTTTTACTGTTTTGGGCAAATAAATATCCAAATTGTGATATCCCTGGCCATCACCGACATAGTTTAAGTTGGAATATAGCTGAGAATATTGCTGAGCCATGCCACCAATCCAGGTGAACATAAAAAATATGCATAAAAAGTTTTTCATACTATTGTATTTCAGTTATAAATTTGAAATTAGACGAAGCAGGCAGCAAAAAGTAAACACGATATTCTATTACTTATCAAACTATTAAGACAACACGCTCATTGTCCGTAAAAGTCTGTGGAAGCGCCACCCGCCGAAGGCGAAGCGACTGGAACAATACGTTATTTCAACTCCTGAGTAAGGGTGGATATGCTCTCAGATCTTAAGACAATCCGGTGACAAACACCTATCTTTGCCCTTTAAAATATCCATATATTGATAAGGCCATCAGAAAAACGACCAAACCTAATTGAATCTGTGTTATTATTCGTATTCTAAATGCTGAATCAATTAATTGACTATAAGATACTCCGTACCTTTCCACAACATTCTTCAATTCTACTTCGATACATAAATACAGATACATTGAAAAAATAAAAACTAAAAATAGCAACACGAATATTACTAAACTGGACTTATTCATAAAATACAACTATCAGGCAATCTTCTAAAGTAAAAAAATTATTGGGAGATTAACTTCTTGCTATTATTTTTTCAATCATACTCTGCATATTATAACAATAAAAACTAAAAGAAAAATGACAAACACTTATCAAGAAAAAGCTAATAACTTAGCTAAGGCTATTGATGTTGCTATTGACGCAATTCAAAAATATTGTCCTAGCCCCCTAATGAACTGGACTAAATTTGTGCAATAATTTAGTAGAGTTAACTTAGTAAATGAAATGGGAAAAACAAGAAGACATTTTAGTGTAGAACAGAAGATGCAGATCCTTCGGGAAGCGGAATCGGAAGGCATGTTAAACACCTGTCGTCGTCATGATCTGTCGCAGGCTCTTTTTTACCGCTGGAAGCATCAGTTCGAAAGTAAAGGCAAAGATGGTCTGATTCCTCAATACA